>Ga0207646_10003405_pt1 | contig 17960 bp, 12 predicted proteins | sample KBSK5502metaG_FD_184343 | JGI IMG/M metagenome (GOLD analysis project Ga0207646, IMG submission 184343) | Corn, switchgrass and miscanthus rhizosphere microbial communities from Kellogg Biological Station, Michigan, USA - KBS K5-50-2 metaG... | ecosystem: Host-associated > Plants > Roots >...
TCTCAACACAAAGGGTCAAGGGAGACCGCTTAAAAAGTGCCTGTAACGTATCGCATATTGTTTTTACGCAACGCGACCACCACTACATATGGGGCTGTCACCCGACTTTTTAAGCGGTCTCCTTTGAACCTTTGTGTTGGAGAAGCTCCATTTGTGGCCGTGCTTGGTATAGTTAGTTTGCGTTTGACGTTTAGAGTACCGGAGGCGGGCTTTTTGCCACGGCCAAAACCCGCCTCCAGTACTCCAAACACTTTCGCCCAGCTCACACCCGGGAGGAGTCATGAAGAACTTTTTTTTATTCCTAGCAGCCTTCTCGGTTCTAGCCACGGGCGGGGTCACCCAGAAGGTAGACCTTGATACCGAACTGGTCTTGCTGGTGGAGTCGGAGCGTGATTTTGCGAAGGCCTCGCGGGCGAAGGGAACGCGGGAGGCCTTTCTCGATTACCTGGCGGACGATGCCATTCTCTTCCGCCCACATCCGGTGGACGGCAAGAAATGGATGCACGATCATCCGGCGCCTCCAGGTCTGCTCTCCTGGGAGCCGATCTTTGCCGACGTCTCTCGCGCCGGAGACCTCGGCTATACCACCGGCCCGTGGCAGTGGAGGAAAGGCGGCCCGGAAGACAAGCTGTCGGCCTTCGGCCATTACGTCACCATTTGGAAGCGGCAGCCGGATAACGCTTGGAAAGTGGCCCTCGACACCGGCATCAGTCATCCGGCGCCGATCAACAGACCCCCGAATTGGCGGTCTCACCAGAACAGCCGAAAACCCGCCGGCAAAGCCGAGCAGATGCCGATGGTCAATGTCGAGACCGAACGGGCCGCCTTGCTGCTCCTCGACCGCGAGTTCGCGAAAGCCTCGACGGCGCAAGGGACGCTTCAGGCATATCTCTCATACCTCGCCGATGACGCCAGGTTCTTCCGCATGAACGCCTACCCCGTGATGGGGAAAAAGGCGGTCCGCGCCGCACTCTCTCAAACGCCGGGCACCTTGACCTGGCAACCGACGAAGGCCGAAGTCTCAAGCGCCGGGGACCTCGCCTACACCTATGGCACCTCCCAGTTCAAAGCCAAGGCCGGTGACGGCAAGCCGGTTGAGAACGGCAACTACGTCAGGATTTGGAAGAAACAACCGGACGGCCAGTGGAAGGTTGCGCTCGACATCGTCAACCCCATCCCGCCCACGGCCGCACCCACCAACTGAAAAAGGAGACCAACCGTGACCGACCTCAGATACCCTGTCGGGCAGTTTCAAATTAGCGAAGAGCCCGACTAAAGATACCGCTGGCGAATTCGGGGCTGCGCACAAAATGTCCGACAAGCTGCCAGCTTGTCGCAGTCTCGGCGAGCGAATCATTGGGTTTGACGCTCAAGCCTGCGACAAGCTGGCAGCTTGTCGGACAGGTCGCGCGCGTTCCTGAATTCGCCAGCAGTATCACTAAAGTCGACACTCCGAACCGGCTCTCATAACTTGAGCTTGGCAATCGCTTCATCGATGGCGCTGTCTAGATGCTTCGCCTCTTCACTCTGAGTCTTATTATTGAGCGCCGCCTGGTATTGCTGATTGGTGGCCACCACATCGGCCTTGAGGTCGTTATAATGATCCTGGAGTTCATCCGGATGGCACATGATGATGATGCCGCGCAAATCCACCCGCGTGATCGGATACCGATGCAAAGAAGTCCGTCGGTAGCGCGCTTGCCGGACGTGCGCGAAGATTTGAATCCATTCCTCACTGGGGAAAGGGGTGGGCGTAAAGTAGAAGGAGGAGACCCATTGATAGGTATCCGATGAAAGGAAGCGCGTATTTCCTCTCCGACAGTCGCTGATGATAATCTCCACGAATTTTTCACCAGCCTTGGCGCCTCGACTCGGGCTGGCGCCTTTGCCCTCGCCTGCCACCGGCCGGCTCTGTTCAGAGGGGGGGCCCGTTTGCCATTCGTGAATTTGACGTTTGACCTCCTCGATCATTTCCAGACTGGTCGCGCCCAGTTTCTCCCGGAAAGCGATCCGGCTCGGGCCAGGGTTGAAGTCCAGCCACCATTCCCATCCGGTATCCGGAACTGGACTGATAGATACTTTCCACTCGAGGTTCAGCTCCTCCAAGGCTTGTTGGACAACCGATTCAATCTCCGAGTTAGTCATGTGCTCTCCCCTCAAACATCCCAAGTCACTCCTCGACAGACCAGGCGCGATCAGCAATCCACGCCCCATGTGGGGGAATCAGGTAAATCCTACGATGGACTTGAAGGCAAGGCAAAGGCTAAACCAACTTCACCCTTCGTGGCTATTGATTGAGGTGAAATTCGGGGCCCAGAGCGAATTTCAATTGATTCTACGGAGAGCAGGCTGCCGAGGTAGCAAACGCACTCGCGGCTTTCCTGGCGCAAAGTGAGTAAGCGCACTTATGGAAATGAAAGAGCGCCTCATCCCATCAACGCGAAAAACCAAGAAAGGAAACAGGCACTTTCCCTTTCTTGGTTATTCGTTCGTCAGGTGACGACCGGTAGTTTTAGGTGCTGAGGTCACTCGCTCATCGTAATGCCGGGGGCGACTACTGGCTCCAGCTCTTCGATCTCGAGGGTGATGATCTCGCTATTCATTGTCTCTCTCCTTTGTTTTGGGTTAGGGTTATTGGTTTGGTTGATCCATTTGTCACTACTCGCTCATAACAATGCCGGGGGCGACTACTGGCTCCAACTCCTCCACGTTCAGTTCGATCTCTTCATAATTTGTCGTTTTCATACGGTTCCTTTCTGGCTGTCTCAGCCATTGGTGGCGCCGATGCAAGCTCACCAGCCGCCAGGGGTTTCAATCGGGTGGCGGTGATCGCCTGACCACTGCCTCCCGCTCGTGAGAACCACTCTATTTTTGCTCTCACCTACATAAGCGTAATTCGCAGCCAAAAACGTGAAGGCCCTCGAAATATTTTTCAGGGACCCCGTACGGTACGGGGAGCGTGAGCGACCTGCACTTCCCCGATCCGGCTCCTTGTGGAGGCTCGGGTCACTCACGCTCCCCGTACCGTTCCGGCGGCCAGCCCTCAACGTATTTGCGGCGGGCCAGTACTAAGCCTGCGGCAAGGTGCTATAATTTATGTCCTCCGCAGTTGAGTTCATGACACGAAGGGATTTTGATGATGACACCCTCGCCGCAGGAAGTGACCCAATTGCTCTGGGATTGGAGCCAGGGGGACCAAGCCGCCCTCGACAAGTTGATGCCGTTGGTCTACGCCGAACTGAAGGTGATGGCGAAGCGTTACATGAGCCGCGAAGGCCCGGCCCACACCCTGCAAACTACGGCGCTCATCAATGAGGCCTACCTCCGCCTGGTGGATCAGCCAGAGAAGCGCTGGCAGAACCGGGCCCACTTCTTCGGAGTCGCCGCCCAGGTGATGCGTCACATCCTGGTCGATTACGCGCGCGCGCGTCACAACCTCAAGCGCGGAGGTGAGGCCCAGGCTATCTCCCTGGATGAAGCCGCGGCGGTCTCTCAGGAGGGGGCCGCAGAGCTGGTTGCCCTCGACGAGGCGCTCACCGCATTGGCCGCCCTCGACCGGCGGCAGGCTCAGGTCGTGGAATTGCGCTACTTCGGCGGCCTGAGCGTCGAGGAGACGGCGGAGGTCTTGGGCGTGTCGGGAGACACGGTCAGGCGTGATTGGCGCTTGGCCAAAATGTGGCTCCTGCGCGAACTCAGCAAATAGTTATTGGTCATGGGTCATTAGTCCTTTGTCCTTCGCCAATGGCCCATGACTAATGACCCATGACTAATGACCCATGACATGACTCCTGAACGGTATCAGCAAATTGGCCGTCTGCTCGACGCCGCTCTCGAACGTGAACCTGATCAACGGGCCGCTTTTCTTGACGAAGCCTGTCTCGGCGATCCGGACTTGCGCCAGGAGGTGGAGTCGCTGCTCGCTTATGAGGAGCGCACTGCGCATCTGATTGAGCGGCCCCCGGGTGCGGTCGTGGCGGAGGTCCTGGCTGAGGAGCCAGCCCGGTCCCTGATCGGGCGGGAGTTCGGCCGCTACCAGCTTCTTTCGCTCTTGGGCGCGGGTGGCATGGGTGAAGTCTATCGGGCCAAGGACACGCGACTCGGCCGCGAGGTGGCGGTCAAAATCCTACCGCCGCATCTGGCCCATAACCGTGAGGCGCTGAGTCGCTTCGAGCGCGAGGCGCGGGCCGTGGCGGCGCTCTCGCATCCCAACATTCTCGCCATCCATGACTTCGGGACCGACGAGGGGGTGAGCTATGCGGTCATGGAGTTGCTCGAAGGCGAGACCTTACGCGCCCGCCTGAACCGTTCGGCACTGGAGTGGCGCGAGGCGGTGGAGATCGGGGTGGGGGTGACGGAAGGGCTGCAGGCGGCGCATGCCAAAGGGATCATTCACCGAGACCTGAAGCCGGAGAATATCTTTCTGACCACGGAGGGCCGGGTGAAGATTCTGGACTTCGGCATCGCCCGCGTGAAACGCATAGTCTCAGTTGAGGCAATAACCTTGTCGACGGTGGCCGAGACGACGAAGCCGGGGACAGTCATGGGCACGGTGGTTTATATGTCGCCGGAGCAGGTGCGCGGAGAGGCGGCCGATGCGCCGAGTGATATCTTTTCCCTCGGGAGCATGTGCTATGAAATGCTGACCGGGGAGCGACTCTTTGCGCGGGAGAGTACGGCGGAAACGATGGCCGCGATCTTGAGAGACGATCCGCCCGCACTGGCCGGGTCGGGAAGAGCCATCCCGGAGGAGGTGGAGCGACTGATCAGACACTGCTTGGAGAAAGGCTTGGCGGAGCGCTATCAAACCGCCAGGGGATTGCTCGCCGATCTCAAGGGCCTCAAGCAGCGGCTGGAGCTGGAGGCTGAACTAGAGCGCATGAGACAGCCCCCAGTGCGTAGTCTGGGGGGAGCCGCGGCGGAGGGCGCTGAGCAGACAATCAGCCAGACGGTTGAGCAGCCGGGGAGTGCGGCGGCGAAGTCGAGCCGCACGGCGCTGCCGTCACGCCGGCGGCGGTCCCGTAAAGCGCCGCGGAAAGCGATTGATTCTCTTGCCGTCTTGCCGCTCGAGAACGCGAGCGCGGATGCGCAGGCGGAATACCTCAGTGACGGGATCACCGAAAGCCTGATCAACAGTCTCTCGCACCTGCCCCAACTGAAAGTCATGGCGCGGAGCACCGTCTTTCGCTACAAAGGCCAAGCGGTCGACCCGCAAGAGGTCGGGCGTCAGCTCCGCGTCCGGGCAGTGCTCACGGGCAGAGTGCAGCAGCTCGGCGACCATCTGATCATCAAGACCGAGCTGGTCGATGTGGCCGATGGGTCGCAGCTCTGGGGTGAGCAGTACCACCGCCGCCTCTCTGACATCTTCGCGGTGCAGGAAGAGATCGCGCAGGAGATCTCCGAGAAGTTACGGCTCAAGTTGAGTGGTGAGGAGCGGCAGCGGTTGGCGAAACGCTACACCGAGAACACTGCGGCCTATCAGCATTACCTGAAGGGCCGCTACTACTGGAATAAACGGACTGAAGAAGGGATGAAGAAAGGCATCGAGCACTTTCGGCAGGCGCTTGAAGAAGATCCAACTTACGCTCTCGCCTACACCGGGATCGCTGACTGCTACCTGTTGTTGAGTGGCTACAATGCCCTGCCACCAAAGGAAGCCATGCCTCGGGCAAGAGCGGCCGCCATGAAGGCGCTCGAGATTGATGAAACGCTCGCCGAAGCTCATACCTCACTCGCACACTTGAGAACGATGTACGATTGGGACTGGTCGGGAGCCGAGAAAGAATTTAAGCGCGCCCTTGAGCTCAAGGAGAACTATGCGACCGCTCACCACTGGTACGCCCTCTACTTAACAGCCCTGGGGCGGTTTGAGGAAGCCCTGGTAGAGAAGAGACAAGCTCAGGAACTGGATCCGCTCTCGCTCCTCATCAACAATAGTCTAGCCATGCATTTCTACTTCGCCCGGCAGTACGATCAAGCGATCGCACAAGCCTTGAAGATACTGGAGATGGACCCAAACTATTACGCCGCGCATTGTACCCTGGGGGTGGCTTATGAGCAAAAGGGGATGTATGAGGAGGCCATCGCCGAGATGCAGCAGGGAATTACCTATCGTTCAGTGAGGGATCCGGAGTTAAGAGCGATGCTCGGACACGCCTATGCCAGGCTGGGCAAAAGGGGCGAAGCGCAGCAGGTGCTCGACGAGTTGCTGGGGCTGGCCAAGCAGGGTTATCTCTGTGAGATCGCCATCCTCTATACCAGCCTGGGCGAGAAAGATCAGGCCTTCGCCTGGCTCGAAAAGGGTTATGCGAACCGTGACACGGGGATGATCCGGCTGAAAGTCGACCCCAGGTTAGATAGCCTGTGCTCCGACCCACGCTTCACCGATCTGCTGCGACGGATGAATTTCCCCCCCTAACCCGGACAAGCCGGAACCAAGGGTCGAAGGGACAGATGAAGAGACACTACTTGATTTACTTCGTGTGCTTATTAGCCATGTCATTCGCTGGGGCGGCCGTCAGCAGCCGGGGAAACGGCGTTGGCGCGCAGCAAGAAGCCAAAGCCATGGTCGGCGACTTCGCGCGCATCCCGCCGGGCGAGTTTCAGATGGGGTCCGGCAGCGGGAAGGCTGACGAACGCCCCACGCATCGCGTGCGCATCAGCCAGGGCTTCGAGCTGAGCAGATATGAGGTGGCGCAGGCGCAATGGGCGGCCGTGATGGGGGATAATCCGAGCCGATTCAAAGGCCCGTTCCTGCCCGTCGAGCAGGTCTCGTGGGAAGACGCGCAGGAGTTTATTCAGCGGCTCAACGCGCGCCACGACGGGTTTGTTTACCGCCTGCCCACAGAAGCCGAGTGGGAGTATGCCTGTCGGGCAGGCACCACGGGAGATTATGCGGGAGACCTGGAGGCTATGGCGTGGTACGGAGACAACTCCGGGAGGCAGCGATTGAATACAACCGAACTCTCCCGCTCGGGCCAGGAGCATCTGCTCAAACGGCTGGCGGAGAACGCCGGCCAGACCCACCCGCTCGGGCAAAAGGAGCCGAATGCCTGGGGGCTTTATGACCTGCACGGCAACGTCTGGGAGTGGTGCCAGGACTGGTACCAGGAAAAATACTACGCCCTGAGCCCGGCCACCAATCCGCGCGGCCCCCGTGCGGGTTCGCACCGCGTGCTCCGGGGCGGCGGCTGGGATGCGCCCGCCGCCGATTGCCGCGCGGCCAACCGCTGGATGAACGAACCTACCTATCGCAGCTCCAGCGTCGGCTTCCGCCTGGTCAGGACAGCCAAATAAGCAGGCGGGGGGAAGGCCAGACCTAGAATCACTCGTGGGAGCGGGGGCTGAAGGAGAATCCCGACGGCTTGGTCCGGCAGTACTTCCTTCGGACTTCTCATCCTTAACTCGGAAAAGAAAATTGCGTTCTCCGTCAAGCTGATCAGAATTACCTATTGACAGTTGTTTCAGGTTGCAATAGGCTTGCTGCCAATAATGGGTGAAACAGATTGTCAGGGCCGCCTGCTGAGTCGGCAAGCTAATGGCTGCTGAACTGGGACAGGCTACTAGCTAGCGACGGCCCTCATTTTTGAGGGATGAGTACCCCATCCTTCTCAGCTCACCTCACGGCCGCGACTCCGAGCTTCAATCCTTCGGCGGTGGTCATTCTTTAAAGCCCTTCGGCCCTGAAAGATCAAACCAAGTAAAGGTTCGCTCGGAGATCGCAAACCCGATTTAACGCCCGACCGATGTCATTCCAAAAGTGGCGCCACGCTCCGCATTTCTCAGAAAAAGATCAAAAAAATGCCTTTGGCCAAGAAGTTTCCGAGAAAGCGAGAGTATTGCGCATTACTTGATGTTAGAGCCTAAGACGCCCCGTTGCCGAACTACCGAGTGGTCACCCTAGAAGGAACCCAGGCTGTAAGGATCGCGAGCGAGACAACCCGGATGCTGCCTCGGCACGAGGTTTCCTTTATGGTCATCAAGGTCGGTGAGGTGCGCCTGACAAAGCCTGCGAGCAGAGGTGGCAGAGCCCGCCGCGGGCGAGTTGATCAGCTGATCGATCGGTGGAGCGTCAGCGAAAGAGTGGTCAGTCACCGCGTCAAGGGACGCCCAGGCTGACTTGATCTTTATCAACGCAGAGCGCGAGGACGGCCACCGGACCGACGACGCTCACTGCCCGTGCCGGCACCTTTAAGTTTTTGGTTCGCAGCCTGCGCTCCTTCAGCCAGCAGGCGCTCCCCGAAGTTTGATTGATCTTTGCATTTCTGCCTTGGCCGGGAGCCTGGCGTCACTCTCAACTGATGACGGAGGCGCTCCGCGCTTGAATACCTTCACCACTTAATCAGAGGCTGGAGATGAGAACTACCGATCACGAGCCGCAATCGCACCTGAGGACGACCGTTTGGGCGGCGGCACTCCTCGCGTTGACCTTCGCGCCCGCTTCCCTGAGCGCTCAGCCGAATCGGTCGCAGCCGCAGCCCCGGATGCAGCAGCCGACGAAGCCGCCGGCGGCCCCCGTCAGTGAAGCCCCGAACGTGCTGGTCATGCCCAATGAAGACTACCGCATCGCGCCCGGCGATGTCATCGAAGTCCAAATTGAAGACGCGCCGGAGCTCTCGCGCATCTACCGCGTGACGGCCTCCGGGACTTTCTTGATGGCTCGCCTCGGCCGGGTCGTCGCGCAGCAGAAGACCACGGAAGAGCTGGCGAAGGCGATCACGGACGGCCTGCGCAAGGAGGAATACCTCAAAGACCCGCAAGTCTCCATCACGGTGAAGCAGTACAACAGCCGTTCCTTTTTCGTCCAAGGGGCGGTGCGCAGCCCTGGGGTCTATCAGATCGAAGGCCGGCCCTCGCTGCTCAAACTCCTGAGTCTCGCCGGCGGGTTGGACGAGAGTCACGGCGCGACGGCTTTTATCCTGCGTGAGATGAAGTCACCGAGCGGAGGGGCGAGCGGGCAGGGAACTGAGACCAAGGCTGCGGCCAATCCCCAATCGGCCGGCGCTGATGCCAACAATGACGATGGGGAGAATTATGAATTGTTGAAGGTCAACCTGAACGGCCTCTACCAGGGGCGCCTGGACCAAAACGTCAGGATTGAACCGGGCGACATCGTGAAGATCCCGCCGGCCGACGTCTTCTTCGTCGCGGGCGAGGTCAACGGGCCGGGCTCGTTCCCGCTCAAAGAAGGGACGACGCTGCGCCAGGCCATCTCGCTGGCTCAAGGCACCACCTTCAAAGCCGCCACCAATCGCGCGGTGATTTTCCGCGACAACCAGGAGACCGGGAAACGGCAAGAGCTCCCGGTTGATGTCGGCGCGGTGATGAGCGGCAAAAAAGAAGACCTCGCCATTCAGGCCAACGACATCATCATCATCCCCAACAGCCGAGGGAAGACTATCGGCAGCGCCTTGTTGACCGCTTTCGGCGTGAACTCCGCGCGGTTACCGATCCGCTACTAATTCAGTCCCGCGAGCGGTAGCGAGCGTGGCTGCCGTGAGCGGCCCGGTGCCGGAGCGACGCTCGCGACCGCTCGCGGTCCTGTCCCAATGAGGTAGGAGAAGAGTACATGGCAGACGAAAAGCTCGAGAAATTCACTCCGCCGGAGGAGGTCGCCCTCGTGCGCCACAGTTACCCGAAGCCGAACGGCTACTCCAACGGGTACAGCTACGGCTACGGCGTCAGCGACGACAGCACCGACCTGCTCAGCCTCTGGCGCATGGTGCGCCGGCGCAAGTGGCTGGTCATGGTGATCACTCTCATGGCGACGACGCTGGTCACGGTCGAGATGTACCGGACCAGATCGACCTACCAGGCCACCACCACCATTGAGCTGGGGAAAGAGAATTCATTGCTGGTCAAGACCGGTGACGTGGTGATTCAGAGCGACGAGTCCGACATGAAGACGAAGCTCCTCGTCCTCAAGAGTCGCCCACTGCTCGAGGATGTGGCCGTCAATTTGAAACTCGATCAGAACCCGAGTTTCTTGGACGTGAACGGGAGGCGGTCGTTCAAAGAGGCGCTCCGAGACATCGGCAGCCGGGTCATCGGGCAGGACCAAGATGACCCCGCTCCGACCTCGACCGACCACGGAGCCGGTAAACCTGAAGGGCAGGCATCGCGTCCGCCGTCTGAGAGCGCCCGGTTAGCGCCTTACGTGAACTTGGTGAAGAAGAATCTGGACGTCGACCAGGTCAAGGAGACGCGGGCGCTGGTCGTCTCTTTCACGCACACCGACCCGGTGATTGCCGCGGCGGTGGCCAACGGGATCGCCCAAAGCTTCATCGAGAACAGCTTCCAGAAAAAGACCGAGCGGTTCACCAACACCTCGGCCTGGCTCGACCGCTCGACGCGCGAACTCAAAGCCAAGGCCGAGCAGGCCGAGCGGGCCCTGGCCGACTACACCCGCCAGCACAACATCTTCTCCACGGAGAACGCCGGGAACTTGACGACCGAAAAGCTCACCCGCCTCCACGATCAAGTCATGCGGGCCGAGACCGATCGGCTGCTCAAACAGTCGCTCTATGAAGAGGTCCAGCAAGGGCGCGTGGCCCAGCTCCCGGACGCCTTCGCCGACCCGAAGAACACCGAGCTCCAGAAGAAACTCGGCGAACTGGCCACCACCTCCGCGCAGCTCAGCGTGAAATTCGGGCAGAAGAACCCGCGGGTCGTCGAGGTGCAGCAGCAGATGACCTCGATCGAGGAGCAGATCAGGACCGGCCGCCAGAACCTCGAAGAGAAACTCAAGGCCGATTACGAGCGCGCGGTTCGCGATGAAGGAGCGCTCAAGGCGGCGCTCAACCGGGCCAAAGCCGAAGCCGTCCAGCAGAACCAGTCCTCCATTCAGTATGGCATCCTCGAGCAGGAGGTGAATACCGCCAAACAGCTCTATAACGACTTCCTGCAGAAGACGAGTCAGGCCAACATCCAGGTGGCCGAGCAGTACAACAACATGCGGGTGATCGAACCGGCCGACGTGCCGGCCTCTCCGGTCGGCCCGAAGCGTGTGCGCACGATCATCATCAGCTTCTTCGTCAGCCTGATGGCCGGCGTCGCCTTGGCCTTCTTCCTCGAGTACCTCGACAACACCGTCAAGAACATCGAGGATGTCAGCCGCTACACGCAATTGCCCACGCTCGCCGTGATCCCGGCCATTACCGCCGTCAGCTCGCGCTCGCTCCTGGCGCGGAGGAATAGCTTCCGCGAGGCGATCGGGGAGCAGGGCTTGCCGGCGCAGGGTGAGGGCAAGCCCGGACAACTCGCCCCGCTCGACGAACGGGCCATGGAAGACCGTTCGTTGGCCGCCGAAGCTTACCGCGCGCTGCGGACCTCGGTGCTGCTCTCGGCCGCCGGCGGCCCGCCCAAGACCATCCTCTTCACCAGCAGCCAGCCCGGCGAGGGGAAGACGACGACGACGATCAACACGGCGATCTCGCTCGCCCAGCTCGGCGCCGCGGTCTTAATCATCGATGCCGATCTGCGCCGGCCGACGATCCACAAAGTGTTCGGCGTCAACCCGGAGCGCGGCCTGGCCACCTACTTGTCCCGCGAAATCGAGATCGACGAGCTGATCCAGAAGCTGGAGGTTCCCAACCTCTCGCTCCTCTCTTGCGGGCCCATCCCGCCCAACCCGGCCGAACTGATCAGCTCCGAGAAGATGAGGCAGATGATGCGGGCGCTCACCGAGCGCTACGACCACATCCTGATCGACTCGCCGCCGCTGATGCACGTCACCGACCCGGTGATCCTCTCCACCCTGGTCGACGGGGTGATTATGGTGGTGCACAGCGGCAAGAGCACGCGCGACGTGGTCCGCCGCGCACGCCAAGAGCTCTCGAATGTCGGCGCCAAGGTCTTCGGGGTCGTGCTCAACAAGCTCGACGTGCGGCGCGACGGGTATGATGAGTATAGTTATCACTTATCTTATTCGAGTTACGCTGAAGGCAGACCGAAGGCCGGCCGTCATTAGCCGGGCGTTCAGCCGGTTGAACTCTGGCCGATTCAAGGCGGCCGCGTCGGGGCCGCCTCGATCCCCGCGGAAGAGGTGAAGTGGCTAGGCTGTCTTGCTCGCGGCAGTCTGTCCTGCCCTGCGGTTGACGCTTCGTCTTCACCCGAGCTTGGTCAACGGAAGAGGAAACAATCAGGATGGCTGCGGCAAGTAAGGTGAAATTACAAACCGAACCTGGCAGCGAGGAAGACGCCTTACCGGTCCTTCTGATCAAGCCGTCCAGGGGGTGGGTGTCGCTCCACCTGCGCAGTCTGTGGGATTACAGGGAGCTGATCTATTTCCTCATCTGGCGCGACGTCAAGGTGCGCTATAAGCAGACTGCCCTGGGCGCGGCCTGGGCCATCATTCAACCGTTCTTCACGATGGCTGTCTTCAGCTTGTTCTTCGGGAAGTTGGCCAAAGTCCCCTCAGACGGGATACCCTATCCCGTGTTCAGTTATGCGGCGCTCGTCCCGTGGACGTTCTTCGCCAACGGGCTCAGCCAGTCCTCGGACAGTTTGGTCGGGAGCGCCAACCTGATCAAGAAGGTCTTCTTCCCCCGGTTATGTATCCCCGTGGCGACGGTGCTTTCAGGGGTGGTGGATTTTTCGTTGGCCTTTACCGTCCTCTTAGGCATGATGCTTTATTATCGCATCACGCCGACCATCAACATGCTCTGGTTGCCCTTGTTCCTGCTCCTCGCGCTGGTCACCTCGCTCGGCGTGGGGTTATGGCTTTCGGCGCTGAACGTGGAATTCCGCGATGTGCGGTATGTGGTGCCGTTCATCACCCAGTTCTGGATGTTTGCCACCCCGATCGCTTACCCCAGCAGCCTGCTCTCCGAACCCTGGCGGACGGCCTACGGGGTGAACCCGATGGTCGGGGTGGTGGAAGGGTTCCGCTGGGCGCTACTCGGCACCAACACCGCCCCGCGGCCGATTATTGTGGTCTCCTCGCTGGCCGCGCTGGCGATCCTTGCCGGCGGGGCCTTCTACTTCCGACGCATGGAAAAGACTTTTGCCGACCGGGTGTGACCAACCGCCAATGAGCCTCAAAGAGCTGCTGAACTACTCCCGGCCCGGCCTGAAATTGAAGCCCGGCCATTGCCTGATTATCGGGGAGGTGGCCCAAGCCCACGACGGCAGTCTGGGGGCGGCCCATGCCCTCATCGACGCGATCGCCAGCGCCGGCGCCGATGCGGTCAAGTTCCAGACGCACATCGCCGCGGCTGAAAGCACGCCCGGCGAACCTTGGCGAGTCGAGTTCAGCCGACAAGATGCGACCCGCTACGATTATTGGCGGCGCATGGAATTTACCGAAGAGCAATGGCACGGGCTGGCCGACCACGCCCGGCAGCGCGGCTTGTTCTTTCTTTCCTCGCCCTTTTCCGTTGAGGCCGTGCACCTGCTTGGGCGGGTCGGAGTGCCCGCCTGGAAAGTGGGTGCCGGGGAACTCACCAACCTCCCGCTGATTGAACTCATGGCCCGGACCGGAAAGCCCGTCTTTCTCTCCAGCGGGATGGCGACCTGGGCGGAATTGGATGCGGCCGTGGCTTGCGTGCGCCGTCACGGAGCGCCGGTCGCGGTCTGCCAATGTACCACGGCCTACCCTTGCCCGCCCGAGAAGCTGGGGCTGAATCTCATCGCCGCGATGCGTGAGCGGTACACTTGCCCGGTCGGGTTGTCGGATCACTCAGGGACCATCTATGCCGCGCTCGCGGCCACTGCCCTCGGCGTCGACCTGATCGAAGTTCACGTCACTTTCTCGCGTGAATGTTTCGGGCCGGATGTGGCGGCTTCAGTGACCACTGCGGAGCTGCAGCAGTTGGCAGCCGGCGTGCGCTTTATCGAAACCGCCTTGGCCCACCCGGTAGATAAAGAAAGCCTGGCGAGAGAGTTCACCGACCTGCGCCGTGTCTTCGGCAAAAGCCTCGTCGCGGCGCGTGACCTGCGCCCCGGAGAGCGCCTGGCTGCGGTCGACCTGGCCTGCAAGAAACCCGGCACTGGTATCCCGGCAGCGAAGCTCAACCAGGTCGTGCACCGCACGTTGAAACGTGCGGTCGGCGCCGGCGCCTTACTTTCGGAGGACGATCTTGAGTAACGCCGCGCGCCGCAAAGTTTGCGTCGTCTTAGTGGATCGAGCCAACTACGGGCGGCTCAAGCCCGTGATGCGGGCCATCGCTGCGCGCCCGGCCCTAGAACTTCAGGTCCTCGCGGCCGGGACAATGGTCCTTGAACGCTTTGACCTTCCCGTCAAGATAGTCAAAGCAGATGGGTTCGAGGTGAGCGGTGAAATCTATATTGAGTTGGAGGGTTCCACTCCGCCGACGATGGCCAAGTCGGTAGGTTTCGGGGTGGTGGAGTTCGCCAGCGAGTTCCAGCGCCTCAAACCGGAGGTCGTGCTGCTGATCGGCGACCGCTACGAAGCGCTCGCCGCGGCCATCGCCGCCGCCTACATGAACATCTGCATCGCCCACCTCCAGGGCGGCGAAGTCTCCGGGTCAATCGACGAGAGCGCGCGCCACGCGATCACCAAATTCGCCCATTATCATTTTCCCAGCACGCAGCGGGCGGCCGAATACCTCGTCCGCATGGGAGAACATCCGGAGACGATTCTGGCGGTCGGCTGTCCCAGCAGCGACATCGCGCGTCAGCTCGACTACCGGCTAAAACCTGACCTCGTCAACACGGGCGGTGGCGGCGCGCCGATTGATGTGGACCGCCCGTTTCTGCTCGTGCTCTTCCACCCGACCACGACTGAATACGGCGGCGAACATCAACAGATGGAAGCGCTGCTCGGAGCGCTCGACCATTTGCGCCTGCAAACGATTCTGCTCTGGCCCAACATTGACGCCGGCGCTAACCACATCAGTAAGGCCATCCGCGTCTTCCGCGTCAACCACCAACCAAACTGGCTACGCACCTTGACCAATCTGGCGCCGGGGGATTACCTCAAAGTGCTCGCCAACGCCGCCTGTGCCATCGGCAACTCGAGCAGTTTCGTGCGCGACGCGAGTTACTTCGGCACCCCGGTGGTCCTGGTCGGCAACAGACAGGAAGGGCGCGAGACCGACCTCCACGTTGTGTCTGCGGCGGCCGTCACTGAAGAGATCGTCGCCGCCACGTATGCACAACTGGCACATGGCCGCTACGCGCCGAGCACGCTTTACGGCGACGGTCAGGTTTCCGAGCGGATCGCCCGCGCGTTATGCGAGCTGACTCCTCGCGTGCGGAAGCGGCTGCATTACATTTATGACCAGGTGCCCGACAAAGAGTTGATTGGGGAATGCGCGTCGTAGGGATCATTCCCGCGCGGGGCGGTTCCAAAGGGGTGCCGCGCAAAAATATCCGGCCCTTAGGCGGTCGCCCGCTGCTGGCCTACACCGCCGAAGCCGCGCTGGCGGCCAGCCGTTTATCGCGCGTCATCCTGAGCACGGAGGACGAAGAGATCGCCGCGATCGGCCGGAGCTGCGGTTTAGAAGTGCCGTTCCGCCGGCCGGCGGAATTGGCGCAAGACGAGACGCCAACGCTCCCTGTCGTCCAGCACGCCATCAGGTCTTTGGAAGAACTCGGGGACCGATTCGATGCCGTCTGTCTGTTGCAGCCGACCCATCCACTCCGCCTCCCCGGCGACATTGATGCCTGCATTGAGTTGCTGGAACGGACCGCGGCGGACGCCGTGGTCACGGTCCTGCCTGTCCCGGCCGAACACAACCCGCATTGGGTCTACTTTCAGGCTCCGGACGGCTCACTTCGCTTAAGCACCGGAGAGCGGGCGCCGATCCCGCGGCGGCAGGCTCTCCCCCAGGCTTTCCACCGCGAAGGATCTGTTTATGTGACGCGCCGCGATGTGGTCAGTGAAGGCAACAGCCTGTATGGCCACAAGCTGGTTGGCTATCAGATCAGCCCGGAACGCAGCATCAACATCGATACCAGTGAAGACTGGGAGAGAGCAGAGAGGTTACTCAAGCGCCTCGGATGAAACGTTGGACCGGAGGGATTGATCATCAAGCTGCCGGGTGTCATGCGCGCATATAATCTCGCTGCAGTCATGCCAGGGGTTCATCAAAATAAGGCTCCTTATTTGATGACGGATAAATCTCACCTCGATCGCCCTGGCCTGCTCCTGCTTTGCGCTGCTTTGCTGTCCGCTGTTTCGATTTGGGGCAGCCCGTTCCTGTATGATTACCTAAACAGCGGGGATTACCTGGTCCCGATGTTGCACAATGTGGACCCGCAATTATTCGCGGGAGACCAGGTGGTTACCGCGATGGCAAGATTTCGGAGCGCCTTCTATGTCTTGCTCGCGCTCGCCTTTCGCTTGGCGCATGTCGCTCCGCAAAGGGCGGAATGGTGGTTTTATCTCCTCTATGTCATCTCGAAGCTGCTCCTGATGGCAAGTATCTTCAGCGTCACGAGGGCGCTGAAGAAGGGCCCCTGGCTCTTTGTTATCTTTGCGGCTTGGTGCTGCCATCAAAAACCGGCCTTGCTCGGGAGCGTGACCCTTTTTATGCCCTACCTGACGCACAACGAAGTAGCATTGATGTTAGGCCTTTTTGCGGTCGCTTGCCTTTTCCGTCAGCGATTGGTTTTATTCTGGCTGCTGGCGGGCATCGCCGTCCTCATTCACGTCATCGTCGGGTTGCAATTCATCCTTTGCTGTCTCCCGCCGCTGGTGTTGCGGCGACAATTCAGCAAAGGCTTCTTCAGCGGCCTGACCCTGTTTGTGATCAGTTGCGTCATTTTTTGGCTCACGCTAACTCCCTCCCCATTAAGCGCCCCGGAAGGCCAGGTCTTCTTCGCCACGATCGGCCGAACAGGTCATATCTCCCTCTTCAATCAAGGCTGGCTAAACTGGTTCGGCTTCGTTGCTTTTCTCGCCCTCGCCCTCAGCGCGCACGCCCGCTTCACCAAAGACGACCCTCGTTGCGCGTTTCTGGCGCAAGCTGCCATCTTCGGCACGCTCTTCGGGATTGCCTTGTCTTTAATCGCGGTTTTTAGCGGCGTCTTGAAGCTCTCTCTGTTCCAGCCGATGCGAATCTTCCTCTGGGTGACGCTCTTCTGTTTCTTAATGCTGGCGGTGGCTGTCATCGAGGCTTTCAAGACGCTGAGAACCGCAGGGATTGTTATTTCTGCGGCGTTAACACTGACGGTTTTGAATTCCATTCTCGCGCCGTTCCTTGCCTTCCTGGGCGCTAGCTACCTGGTGGCGGACCGCTGGATCACCGCATCCGCTCCGCAACGGGGGGAAGCGTTGGATAAATTGCTCCGAGTGGTTGTGGCTCTGAGCGCGCTGGGTATTGCCACGGCTTGGGCTCTGGGCACAAGGCAGCCGGTAAATTCGCTGCGGTCGCCGGTGCTGTTACTGCCCAGCCTCATCTGTCTGCTGGCGCTCTATCTCTCCAGAGTGCGCTTCGAGCCGCAGGTGTTACTCGCGGGGCCGCTGCTTGTTTACTGCCTTGGGGCAATTTCGGTTTACCGCTATCATTACTACGTGCGGTGGACAGACCCGCACTGGGACGCAATCAAACGCTGGGCTCAAGTGCACACCCAACAGTCTGAGCGCTTCCTCACGCCGCCTGAAGACGCTGGCTTCCGACTCGTCTCGCTACGCTCCACAGCGAGCGAGCGTCTCCCCCGCTTGGTCTGGGTCGCGCCGCGCGCCTACCTCGATAACAAGCAGGCCGCCGACTGTGCCGCCCAAGGTTACGCGCCCGAAGGATGCCACCTCGATTATCTCTTCGCCCTGGCGCGAGGGTGGAAATGTAATTACGTGGTGACAAAAGGCCCGTGTGATGCGAAGGTCACGCCGTTATTTCATTCCGGTAGTTATAGCATCGTGAAGGTGCCTGAAAATTAGGCTTCTCCTGGAACTCAGGTGATCGCCCCAATATCTTGTAGCTCAGTGACCGAAGAGGCGATAGCCTTCCAGATCCAGATACAACCGCTGAAACAGATGCTTCAAATTGCTGATCCCA
>Ga0207646_10003406_pt1 | contig 17960 bp, 9 predicted proteins | sample KBSK5502metaG_FD_184343 | JGI IMG/M metagenome (GOLD analysis project Ga0207646, IMG submission 184343) | Corn, switchgrass and miscanthus rhizosphere microbial communities from Kellogg Biological Station, Michigan, USA - KBS K5-50-2 metaG... | ecosystem: Host-associated > Plants > Roots >...
CATTTGTTTCGAGGGGTCGCTGTCGAACTTAAGGCGTTGGCAAGACTCAGTGGCACCGAAGAAGCACAGGTGATTAACTATCTCAAAGCCAGCGGGCACGAAATAGGTTTACTGCTGAATTTTGGCACTCGCTCGTTGGAACATAAGCGATTTATCCTTTCTAACAGTAAAAAATCTGTGTAATCTGTGGATATATGATTGATCTCGAACTTACCGACGACCACGAAGCGCTGGTGCAAACTGTGCGAGAGTTTGCGCAGAGAGAAGTCGCCCCGTACATAAAGGAGTGGGACGAGAAACAGGAGTTCCACCGCGCAGTATTTGAGAAGATGGCCGCATTGAACCTGCTCGGAGTCTGTATTCCCGAGGAATACGGCGGCGCCGGTTTTGATTACATCTCGCTGGGGCTCGTCTGTGAAGAACTTGAAGCCGTGGACACGTTTTTGCGCGTGGCTATGTCAGTTCACACTGGATTGAATTCGCTGACGTTGTATTCATGGGGCACTGAGGAACAGAAACAGAAGTACCTGGTGCCTCAAGCGAAGGGTGAAAAGCTGGCTACCTACGGTCTAACGGAGCCGGGAGCCGGCTCTGATGTGGTGGGTTCACGCTCGACGGCGCGGCGCGAGGGCGACGAATACGTTCTCAACGGCGAAAAGATGTGGATCAGCCTCGCGGACACTGCCGATAACTTTCTATTCTTCTGTTGGACCGATGCAGAGAAACGAAAGAACCGCGATCATTCAGGCATGTCCTGCTTTATCGTCGAGCGCAGTATGAAGGGATTCACATCGGGAACGATACATGGAAAGTTGGGCATTCGCGCCGGCAACACCGGATATTTCAGTTTGCAGGACGTGCGGGTGCCGAAAGAGAACCTCGTCGGCGAAGAAGGCGAAGGCTTCAAGATTGCGATGTTTGCCCTCGAGCAGGGACGGTTCACGGTGGCTGCCGGCGCGACCGGAGTGATTCGCGCCTCGCGCGACGCTTCTGTGACTTATGCCAATGAACGCGAAACGTTCGGTACGAAGATCGCGAATCATCAACTGGTCAAACAAAAAATCGCCGACATGGAAGCTGACTACCAGATGTCCCGCTTGCTTTGGCTGCGCGCCGGCTGGTTAAAGAATGAAGGCCAATCCAGTGGCCGCGCTACGAGTCTGGCGAAATGGCAGGCCACCGTGCGCAGCGAAAAGGCCGCGTCCATGGCTATCGAAGTTCACGGCGCCAATGGTTACTCAAACGATTATCCGGTGGAACGTTATCTACGGAACTGTAAAGCGGCGGTCATCTACGAGGGAACGCGTGACATTCACACGTTGATGCAGGCTGATTGGGCTTTAGGATTGAAGAAAGAGAAACCTGCTCGGAAGAGTTTGCCACCGTGGAAGGCGGTCGAGTCGCGCGGCGCAGTCGCGCTTTAGAGTTCTCCTAACCCGCGACATAAAAACCTTACAGGCGCTTCCAAGTACCTGTTCTCTTAAAGTGGTTGCTTACGATGCCTTCTGCGCCACAGCCCGCTCGACTATCAGTTCAATTTGATCGAGATTGAAAGGCTTGGTCACATAAGCAAAAGCACCCATCCTAATCAGCGACTCATTGTCTTGTTCACTGCCTTTGCCGGATATCAAAATCACCGGTGTCCCGGAGTTTCCCTGCTGGACTCGATACAGCAACTCTATGCCGGTTAGACCCGGCAGGGCGATGTCGGTGAGGACGGCGTCGTAATTCTCCACCTCCAGATATTGAAGCGCCTCTTCGGCCCTGCTGGCGGTGTGACATTCATATCTGTCGGACAGTAAATCGTAGAGAGTTCCGCGAATAGCGTCGTCGTCGTCCACTATAAGTATTGTTGACATGGGGCTTGTCATAGTTAGCGATGTTAGCTGCGATGTTGAATCGTCGCCATTGTAGACGATGATTCGTTACTTGCCTATAGATTTCTTGTTCTAAAAGAAACGGCCCTGCCATGCCCAGGCCAGGGCCGTTCCAGTCGCAGACAAAGGGAAGGGCTAGTTGCGCGCTTCGAAGATGCGATTAAACGGCGTTTCAGTGGCGCGATGAAACTGTTTGAAGCCGCCGGCAAGGACCGTGTTTCGAAGGGCCTCCTCAGTAGCCACGGCTCCCAGCGCCGGGCCTCCCAGGGCCAGCGAATTTGAAGTGCAGCACAATGTCGAGGCTGCCGAGAATGTTCTGCCAATCGGATTGAAGTTTTCGGCGACAGTGTTTCCGGCCATCGGTTCGACGATCAGGGCGCTCCCGTCAGCAGCCAGGTTCTCGCTCGCTCGCTTCGCGGCGCCGCTCGGATCGCCCATGTCGTGCAAGCAGTCAAAGAAGGCAATCAAGTCATAGCCGCCTTCAACTTTCAGAAAGTCGCTCGCATTTGCGACCTCGAACGTAAGCCGATCAGACACGCCGGCGTCCTTTGCTCTTTCACGAGCGGTCGAGATCGAACCTTCGTGATTGTCAAAGCCCCAAAAACGAGAGTTAGGATAAGCCTGAGCCATGATGATCGTCGAAGAGCCGTGGCCACAGCCGATGTCGGCGACCTTCGCGCCGGCTTTCAATTTTTCTTCCACGCCGGTAAGCGACGGGATCCACGTAGCAATCAGATGGGTCGCGTAGCCGGGACGGAAGAATCGCTCGGTACCGAGAAATAGTTCCGGATCGTTATCACCCCAGAGGATGCCGCCGCCATTCTTGAATGCTTCCAGGATGCGAGTTTGGGCGGCGGTCATTGCTTTGACTACGAAAAATCCGCCGCCCACGTAGAACGGACTGCTTTGATCGGTAAGCGCGGTTGCCTGCTCTGCCGGCAGCGTGTAGCGATCGGTAGCAGCGTCGTATTCGACGTAGCCTCCGGCCGCTTGATTGATGAGCCATTCCCGGATGTATCGTTCGACAGTACCGGTGCGCTCCGCGAGTTCCCTGGCGTTGATAGGTCCGGAGTTGGCCATAGCTTCATAGAGGCCAAGCTTGGTTCCGATGTAGGCCAACGATGAACTCAGTGCGGCGCCAAAGTCGCCGACAACCTTGCCGAGAAACGCGTTCATCTTTTCTTCGTTGATAGTTGTGATTTGACCGGCGGCAGACATAGCTGGACCTCCTCGAGTCTTCTTTTCAGTTAGGTAAAGCGGGGAAGTTGGTCAGGATTTTTACGCCAATGGCTGCGGCAAGTCAATGCAAAGCGGGCGGGTCCGCGTGGTTTTCAGCCAGTCAGGCTTTCTGATACTATGGCCGCGCTTTCTTGCAAACCGGACAATTCCAGTCGACACTCTTGCAGATAATGGTTTCTGCGCACAGGAGACAAACAATGGCGGCAGAGTTGAGGACAGACCGCGAACTCAGCTTAGACTTTTTACGGGTAACGGAAGCGGCGGCCATATCAGCAGCGCGCACGATGGGCCAGGGCGATCGCAAGTATTCGGATCAGGTAGCGGTTGAGGCCATGCGCGAAGTGATGGACTCAGTGCCGATGCGCGGCCGGATCGTGATTGGCGAGGGCGAGCGGGACGAAGCGCCCATGCTCTTTATCGGCGAAGAGGTAGGCGGGGGCTTTGGTGTCGGCGAAGAGCTGGCGGCATCGTGTCCGGAGGTCGATATTGCCGTCGATCCGCTCGAAGGCACGAACCTCTGCGCGCTCGGCGCGAATAACGCGATCGCGGTGCTGGCGGCTGCTGAACGCGGGGGATTACTGCATGCGCCCGATATCTATATGGACAAGATCGTCGTCGGGCCATCGTCGCGCGGAGTAATCGACATCGACGCGCCGGTCAAAGATAATCTGCGCAACATTGCCCGCCGGCTGGGTCGCGACATCGAAGACCTGACCGTGATTGTTCTCGATCGTCCGCGACACAAGAAAATAATTGGTGACGTGCGCGCCGCTGGGGCGCGTATTCGTTTGATTTCGGACGGCGATCTTTCAGCCGGAATCTCAGCGGCCGTGGCCGGCACCAACATTCACGCCTGCATCGGCATCGGCGGCGCGCCCGAAGGCGTGCTGACCGCGGCGGCAATCAAGTGTCTGAACGGAGAGATTCAAGCGCGTCTGGTCTTTGATCCAGAGAGACTGGGAGTAGATCGGGACAAGGTGCCGCCAGCGAGCGAAGTAATCGAGCGGCTGAAATCGATGGGCATAACCGATCCCAACAAGATTTACGACACCGACGATCTGGCGCCGGGAAAGAAAATCATTTTTGCGGCCACTGGAGTTACTGACGGATCTTTAATGCGCGGCGTGCGTTTCTTTGGCTCGGGCAAACGCACTCACTCGCTGGTGATGACCAGTGAATCAAAACACATTCGCTTTGTCGATACGATGCATATCGAGGGCGGGCCCGACACCGTGATTAGATTCTGATCGAGCGCAAGCTGGTAGCTTGCGTTCGCAAACTAAGGGACACGGATGAGCGCGGCTGTCCTTGAACGCGAATCGTTGGTGGAAGAAGCGACGTCCGCCGAGGGCCCGGCGATCGCAGTATGGGCCATTACCGCGTTGTGCGGTCTGACGATCATCGGTTTGATCATCGGCGCGCCTTTGGCTCAAGCAAGCGGCCATCCAGCCCTTGCTTCCGCAATCTACAAAGTATTTAGCTTTGTCTGCCATCAAATTCCCGAGCGTTCGTTTCATCTTGCCGGACATCAATTCGGTGTCTGTTCACGCTGCACTGGTTTGTACACAGGATTCGCGGCCGCCGCGCTCTGCTATCCTTTAATACGCTCGCGCAAAACTACTGACACGCCGCCAAGGTTTTGGTTGATCCTCGCAGCGGTTCCCCTGACAATTGATTTTGGGCTCGGCTATTTCGGTATCTGGCAGAACAATCACTTATCACGTTTCAGCACGGGTGCGTTGCTTGGATCAGTGGCCGTCTTTTATATCGTCCCGGGTTTAGTCGATTTGAGTTCCAGCCTCGGGAGACGTCTGGCTGGGAAGAAAAGGCTTGAATCGCCCGCTGATGCGGGTAACTAATAGCCCTGCCTCGCATTATTACTCTCCAAGCCGCCCCGCTGGCGACCGCAAGCGGTTCTGCAACTTGCCGTGATATCCTAGCGAAAAATTTCCTGCAGACTATCCCCGCTGGTTGATTATGTTCGGATGGATTTCCACATTTGCACGGAATTTGAAGCGCGCGTCGGGCGCGGATACCGAGCTGCCGATCCGCGAAGAGCTCTATAGCATCGAGCGTCTGGAACAATACGCCGCCACGCTCGCCGCGGAACATAAACTGGCCGAAAAGCAGCGGCGAATTAGTTTATTGCTGCCGCGGCTGGAAGAAAACGGGCGCAAACTGGTTGCCGCCTACAAAACGCTGGCCGATTCGATCCGCGAAGAGCACGTCATTTCTCCGGCGGCGGAATGGCTGGTCGACAACTTTCACCTTGTTGAGGAGCAAGTGCGCGAAATTCGCGAAGACTTGCCGAAGAGTTATTACTACGAGCTACCTCAGTTGGCCGAAGGCGTCTTCAAAAATTATCCGCGCATTTACGCACTCTCCATTTCGCTAATCGGGCACACGGACAGCCACCTTGACACCGAAACGCTGCGCCGTTTCATCAACGCTTATCAGCAGGTCTCGCCGCTGTCGATTGGCGAGTTGTGGGCAGTCCCGATCAGTTTGCGTCTGGCGCTGGTCGAGAACCTGCGCCGGCTGGCCACGCGCGTTGTTTTGTCCCGCGGAGAACGCGTTGAAGCTGACAAGCTGGCCGACAAGCTGCTCGAAATCGCTCAGCGTCAACCGAACGAACTAGTGCCGCTGCTGTCGGCGCGTCTTTCTAAACGCAAAGCCCTCCGCCGCTCTTTTGTCGTCCAGCTCACGCAGCGCCTTCGTGAACAGGATCCGGCAGTAATGCAGGTGTTTGAATGGCTCGAGAAACAACTCGCCAAAGAAGGTCTGTCGATCGAAAAGATTGTGCTTGAAGAGCACCATCGCCAGGCCGCGGCGCAGGTGACGGTGGGCAACATCATCACCAGCATGCGTTTGCTTTCGACGCTCGACTGGAAAGATTTCTTCGAGACAGTCAGCCTGATCGATCCTGAGTTGGCAAAAGATCCGGCGGGAATGTACTCCCGGATGGATTTCGCGACTCGCGATCGTTATCGCCACGTCATCGAGCGCATCAGCAAAGGCGCCAAAAAGGCAGAGCCGGAGATTGCCCGCGCCGCGCTGCGCCTGGCAGAACAGGCGGGCCAGTCAGGCGAAGAACCAGCGCATGCGCACGTAGGCTATTTTTTGGTTGGTGATGGCGTTTTACTCCTCGAGCAGGAAGCTTCCTATCGTCCGCGTCTGAGCGAGCGGCTGCGACGCACGGTTGAGCGACACGCTACGCTTACTTATCTCGGCACCTTCGCGCTTTTGAGCGCGCTAATGCTCGGCCTTATTTTGGCGGCGCTGCTGCACGCGCACGCAGGCGTGACGATGACTGTGGCCGCCTTACTGCTGGCTTTGATTCCGGCGAGCGATCTGTCGCTCAGCATGCTCAACTGGGACATCACACATATTTTTGAGCCGCGGCTGCTGCCAAAAATCGATCTCGGAAAAGGAATCCCGCTGGAAGCTAAGACGATGGTCGTTGTGCCGGTAATCTTCCACGACGAAGCCACGGTCGCAGCTCTAATGGACAAACTGGAAATTGCCTGGCTTGCCAATCAGGACGAGCACCTGCACTTTGCGCTGCTGAGTGACTTTGCCGATGCCGAATCCGAGCAGATGTCTGACGACCGCGAGATTCTGGAGGTGGCAAAGCAGGGCATCGAACGACTAAATCAGAGCTACAGCGCGGGTGCGCCAATCCGATTCCATCTGTTCCATAGGCGACGACAGTGGTGCGAGACGGAAGGGAAATGGATCGGCTGGGAAAGGAAGCGCGGCAAGCTGCGCGAATTCAATCGACTGCTGCGAGCGGCGCGCGATACCAGCTTTGTTGTAGCTACCGCCAGTCCTGATCTGCTGGCGCAGATTCGCTATGTCATCACGTTGGACGCCGACACTCAATTGCCTCGCGATGCCGCGCGACGGTTGATCGGGGCGGCGATTCATCCACTGAACCAGCCGCGTTTCGATCGCTCGACCCGGACGGTCGTTGATGGTTACGCAATTCTGCAACCGCGCGTGAGCATCTCGCTGGAAAGCGCCTCGCAGTCAATGTTCGCGCGCATCTTCTCGGGCAACACCGGCATCGATCCCTACACCACGGCTGCTTCGGACGTCTATCAGGATCTCTTCGGCGAGGGAATCTATACCGGCAAGGGTCTTTATAATGTCGACGCGTTCGAAGAAGCACTGAACGGACGAGTTCCGGACAACTCTCTGCTGAGTCACGATCTGTTTGAATCGATCTTCGCGCGCACGGCGCTGGTCAGCGATATCGAGTTTCTGGATGACTATCCGGCTTACTACGACACCTTTGCCATGCGCCAGCATCGCTGGACTCGCGGCGATTGGCAGATCGCAGGCTGGCTGCGGCGCAAAGTCCGCGAGGCCGATGGTCACAAGCAACCTAACCATATTTCAGCGATCTCGCGCTGGAAGATCCTCGACAACCTGCGGCGCAGCCTGCTGGCCCCGGCAATCATTTTATTATTGCTCGCGGGATGGACGATTCTGCCCGGCAGCGCCTGGGCCTGGACGCTGTTCGTATTGGTGACGCTGGCGTTTCCGGTCTATGCGCACGTCACCGCCGGTCTGCTGATTCATCCGCGCGGCGTTCCCTGGACCAGCCACTTCTGGAGTGTCTGGGGCGACCTGCGCACGAACACCGCGCAGTTGGCCCTGGCCATAGTTTTTCTGGCGCACCAGGCCTGGCTGATGAGCGACGCGATTGCCCGCACCGCTTATCGCAAACTCATTTCACAAGGACATCTGTTGGAGTGGGTAACGGCCGCCGGCGCTGAGAAGTCGAGCAATCATGACCGGCAGGCTTTTTTGAGATTGATGTGGCCGGCGCAAGCGATCGCTTTGGCGGCCGCGATTCTGGTCGCGCTGGTGAAGACTGTTTCGCTGCCGCTGGCCTTTTCGTTTCTAACGCTTTGGGCATTATCGCCGTTGATTGCCTTCTATGTTAGCCGTCGTCGCCTGGAAGCAGCGGAGGAGTTCGCTCCCAGAGACATTCGCGCGGGTCGCATCATCGCCCGTCGCACCTGGCGCTTTTTTGAAATCCTAGTCGGCGATGAAGATCACTGGCTCCCACCCGATAACATGCAGGAAGATCCGCCAGTGGTGGCGCATCGCACCTCGCCAACGAACATCGCGTTGCTGCTGCTCTCAACTCTATCGGCTTACGATTTCGGTTACGTGGGCCTGGTTGAGTTACTCGAGCGGCTGGAATTCACCTTCGCGAGTCTGCAAAAGCTGCAAAAGTTTCGCGGTCATTATCTAAACTGGCATGACACGCGTACGCTGCAGCCGATGTGGCCGCAGTACGTGTCAACGGTAGACAGCGGCAACCTCGCCGGACATCTGATCGCGCTCAAGCAGGCATGCATCGAACTACCGGACGACCGGCTTTTTCACGAAAGAGTGCGCGCCGGACTAAGCGATACGCTCGCCGCCATTACTCAGGAAACATCGCAACTCGCGGCCATACGTCAACGCACCGACGCGATCACAATTAAGCAACTGGGAGGGGAGATTCAGTTATGCGCGTCACTGTTAGCTGCTAAAGCACCGGAAACGCTCGGCGAGTGGTCCGTATTACTCGAGGCCCTTTACGACCGAGTCACGAACATCGATGACATTGTAGCCGCCCTGGCGCTGGAGCACGGCGGCGAAGAGTTTGCTGAGTTGCGCTGGTGGACCAGTTCGCTGCTGCACGAGGTGGGCAACTATCGGCGCGACCTGGGCCTGCTGGCGCCGTGGACGGTCGTCAAAACGCCCCACCTGAGTTTGTCGTACCAGGGCGCCGAGCCTGTCTTGCAATGGAGATCGATCATCGCACAATTGGATGGCGTGCCATCGTTGGCTCACATTTCGGAGATCTGTGACCGCGCGTTGGTGCAACTGGCAGCGTTGGGCGCTCAGATTGAACAAAGCGACGGCGGCCAGGATACCGGCCGGCCACAGCCCGGAACGTCCGATCCCGCCTCGGAAACGCTGAACGCTGAGGCGAGCCGCGAAGCAGCGTTGACTGAACTAGCCGCCTTGACGACGGCCATTGAGCAAGCTGCCGAGACTGCAAAGACCTGTTCGTCGCGTCTGGCCCAAATTGCCCAGACCTGTCAGCGCCTGCTCGACGAAATGGACTTTAGGTTCCTGCTCGATCCTGAACGGAAGGTTTTCACGATTGGCTATAACGTCACTGAGGGACATTTGGACAATTCTTTTTATGACCTGCTGGCGTCCGAGGCGCGGCTGGCCAGTTTCGTAGCCATCGCCAAGGGTGATGTCCCACAGGAGCATTGGTTTCGCATGGGGCGGCAGCTTACTTCAGTCGATGGTGGTCGCGCCCTGATTTCCTGGACCGGCACCATGTTCGAATACCTGATGCCGCTGCTGGTGATGCGCAATTATCGCGAGACCCTGCTGGGCCAAACCTACCGGTCGGTGGTTTTCAGACAAATCGAATATGGTTATGAACGCGGCGTGCCATGGGGAATCTCTGAGTCGGCTTACGCTGCGCGCGATCTGCAATTGAATTATCAGTACGGTCCCTTCGGCGTGCCCGGACTCGGCCTCAAGCGCGGCCTGATCGAAGATTTGGTCGTCTCGCCTTACTCGACAATTCTGGCCTCGAACGTTTTGCCGGAGCAGGCGATCGAGAACCTGCGCATACTCGAGCGCGAAGGCGCGCTGTCGCGCTTTGGGTTTTATGAGGCGCTCGACTACACGCCAGAGCGAGTCAAAAAAGGCGAGCGCTGCACGCTGGTGCGGGCGTACATGGCACATCATCAGGGGATGAGTTTAATTGCGCTGGATAATTTGCTGCACCGCGGCGTGATGCAGGATCGTTTTCACAGCGATCCGGTGGTGCAAGCCACTGAATTGCTCTTGCAGGAGCGCATCCCGCGTGGCGTGCCCGCAGCGCATCCGCGCTCGGAAGAAGTCTTGACCGGCCGCGTCGTGCGCACGCTGACGGGTTTGGTGACTCGGGCCTACGACACGGCGGACCTGCCGACGCCGCGCACGCAATTGTTATCGAACGGAACCTACAGCCTGATGATTACCACGGCGGGCGGCGGCTACTCGATGTGTGGACCCCTGGCGGTGACGCGTTGGCGCGAGGACTGCACGCGTGACAACTGGGGCAGCTTCATTTATGTCCGCGACGTGCGCAGCGGAGCTGTCTGGTCGGCTGGTCATCAACCTATCGGCGCGAGATCACAGAGTTATGAAGTGGCGTTTTCTGAAGACAAGGCCGATTTCTGGCGCCGCGACGCAGGAATTGTGACCCATATGGACGTGATCGTCTCAGCCGAAGACAACGCTGAGATGCGACGTGTGTCGGTGGCGAACTATTCGACGCGCGCACGAGAGATCGAGCTCACCAGTTATGCCGAAGTCGTACTCGCGCCGAGGGCTGACGATCTGGCGCATCCGGCGTTCAGCAATCTATTTATTGAAACTGAGTTCTACGCGCCGCACAGCGCGTTGTTTGCGCGCCGCCGTCCGCGCTCATCGCAGGACGCGCCGGTTTGGGGTGTGCATGTGTTGGCGATCGGCGGCCAAACCATCGGCGGTGTTCAATTTGAAACCGATCGGTCCCGCTTTCTGGGTCGCGGACGGACTACGGCTGACGCCAGTTCAGTTACGGAAGACCGTCCCTTATCGAATACGGCCGGCGCGGTTTTGGATCCGGTATTTAGTCTGCGCTGCCGCGTTCGTCTGGCGCCGAACGAAACGGCCCAGATCGTTTTTGTTACCGGCGTGGCCCAGTCGCGCGAGCACGCGATTGCGCTGGCCGAAAAATATCGCGACCCAAATATCTTCGAGCGCGAATCGCGTCTAGCCTGGGCGCGCGCCCAGGTTGAAATGAGCCACCTGCACATCGATCCCGACGAGGCACATCTGTTTCAGCGGCTCGCGGGCCGGATTCTGTTCTCAGATCCCTCGTTGCGTCCGCATCCGCACGTCCTGGCGCTTAACAAGCTGACTCAATCCGGGCTCTGGGCGCAGGGAATCAGCGGAGACTTGCCGATTGTGATCCTCCGCCTCGATCGCGAAGAAGACGTGCAGATGGCCCGACAGCTTCTGCGCGGTCACCAGTACCTGCGATCTAAAGGTCTGCAGTTTGATCTGGTAATTCTGGACGATCATCCGACTGATTACGCGCTCTCAGTACAGGACGCGTTGCAAACTGCGGTGCGCTCATCGGGTTCGCAGGGGCTGGTGGATAAGCCCGGCGGCGTCTTTATCCGTCGCTCAGACCTGCTGCCTGAGGACGAACGCATTCTGCTGCATTCAGTCGCGCGCGTAGTAATTGTCAGCGAGCGGGGCTCTCTGGAAGATCAACTGGTGCGGCGTCCGATCGAAGAAGAGAAGCCGCCGCCGTTTCAGCCGCGCACGGCGCCGCAGGATTATCCCGAGCCAGCCCTCGAGGCGCCGAAGCTTTCTTTCTTTAACGGGCTTGGTGGTTTTGCGCATGCGGGCCGCGAATACGTGACGGTGTTAGGCGAAGGCCAGTGGACACCCGCACCCTGGTCAAACGTGATTGCCAACATGCCGGATTTTGGCTTCCTGGTCACCGAAACCGGAGCTGGCTTTACCTGGTCAATCAACAGTCACGAAAATCGTTTGACACCGTGGTCGAACGATACGGTCAGCGATCCGCCCGGCGAAATCATTTACCTGCGCGACGAAGATTCCGGTACGACATGGACGCCGACGCCTTTGCCGATTCGTGAAGCGCAGACTTATCTGGTGCGTCACGGCCAGGGCTATACGGTATTTGAGCATGCCAGTCACGGGATTTCACAGGAGTTGCTGGTATTCGCGCCGCTCGATGCGCCGGTGAAGATATCTCTGTTGCGCCTGCGCAACCGCACCGAACGCCGGCGGCGGATTTCTGTGACGAGCTACCAGGAGTTGCTGTTAGGTTCGAATCGCGAGCAATCGGCGCCCCAGGTGGTCACCGACATGGAAGAGAACGAAGGCGCGATCTTTGCGCGCAACTCTTACAACCACGAATTCGCGGGTCGAATCGTGTTCGCCGGCACCAGTGAGCGTCGCTTTACCATGACCTGCGATCGCAAAGAGTTCATTGGTCGCAACGGATCGCCGGCCCGGCCCGCGGCCTTGCAGCGAAAAAGCCTCAGTGGACGTGACGGCGCCGGTTTGGATCCTTGCGCTGCCATTCAGACTGTAATCGAACTTCAGCCGCACGAAGCCCGCGAAGTGGTCTTTCTGCTGGGTGAAACCGAGTCACTCGAAGAGGCGCGCGCTATCAACGCGCGTTTTCGCGACATACATGCAGTCAATGAGGCCTTTGAACGCGTGCTCGGATTTTGGGATGAAGTGGCGAGCGCCATCGAGATCAAAACGCCTGATGCTTCCATGGACACACTAGTCAATCGCTGGCTCCTGTGTCAGACGCTGGCCTGTCGCGTGCGGGGTCGCTCGGCCTTTTATCAATCGAGCGGCGCGTTCGGCTTTCGCGATCAGTTGCAGGACGTGATGGCGCTGGTCTATGCGCAGCCCGCAGTGGCGCGCGAGCAGATACTGCGGGCCGCCAGCCGCCAATTCAAAGAAGGCGACGTGCTGCATTGGTGGCACGAACCAACCGGCCGGGGCGTGCGCACGCGCTTTTCGGATGATCTGCTGTGGCTTCCTTACGCCGCGTCTTTCTATGTCGCCGTCACCGGCGATGATTCGGTGCTGGAACAGAACGTCCCGTTTATCGAAGGGCCGTTGCTGGAACCAGATCAGAACGAAAACTATCTCCAGCCTAAAATCTCAACCGAACAAGCAACCGTGCTGGAACATTGCGCGCGGGCCATCGATCGCAGTCTCACTCTGGGTAAACACAGTCTGCCGCTGATGGGAACCGGTGATTGGAACGACGGCATGAATCGCGTCGGGGCGGGCGGCAAAGGCGAAAGTGTGTGGCTCGGCTGGTTTCTGTGCGCAGTTCTGAATGGATTTGCGCCGCTGTGCGAGCGCTATCAGATGAAGACGCGCAGCAATCGTTATGGCCGCCACATGGAGAAGTTGAAAGTAGGACTCGAGCAGGCGTGGGATGGCGACTGGTACCGGCGCGCTTACTTTGACGACGGCACGCCGTTGGGCTCGGCGCAAAACGACGAATGCCGCATCGATTCGATCGCCCAAACCTGGGCGGTGATCTCGCGCGTAGCTGATTCGTATCGCGCCGCGCGCGCGATGGCCGCCGTCAATGAATACCTGATTCGACGCGGTGACGGCCTGATCATTTTGTTTACGCCGCCCTTCGATAAGAGCAAGCTGGATCCGGGTTACGTGAAAGGTTACGTTCCCGGTGTGCGCGAAAACGGCGGGCAGTATACGCACGCGGCCTTATGGACCGTGATTGCGTTTGCCATGCTCGGCGACGGCGATCGCGCCGGCGAGTTGTTCGGCTTGCTCAATCCGATCAATCACGCCTCGACCCGTGCGGGTTTGCACAAATACAAAGTCGAGCCTTACGTCTCAGTCGGTGACGTTTATGCCGTGCCGCCGCACACGGGCCGCGGCGGCTGGACCTGGTACACGGGTTCGGCGGGCTGGATGTATCGCGCGGCGGTCGAACACATTCTTGGGTTCAAGCTGGAAGGCGATCGCCTGCGCATCGATCCATGTATTCCGCGCTTCTGGCGCGAGTTCGAGATTAACTACCGGCGGGGTAATACGACTTATCGAATCAAAGTCGAGAATCCACACTCGCTTTGTCGCGGCATCGCGACTGTTAAGCTCGATGGAATCCTTCAGAGGGATGACGTGATTTTGCTGAACAATGATGGCCTGACGCATGAGGTGAAGGTGTTGATGGGCGAGCGAGTTGAAGTTCCGGAAGCACCCTCATTGAGCACTCCCGAGACCGCTCAACCATAGCGAGGCAAGGGTAAGTTGCCGGATTGTTATAGGTGAAGCCCCGATCGTTAGGGGGACCAGCCCGACCTCAGAAGTTACGGGGCACTAGCCCCGACCGTGAGGGAGGGCTCAGTCTCGATTGAGACTAGTAAGCTCATCGCCTCAATTTGTTGTCATCGAAGTCTTTCGCTACCGGAAAGCCAATCTGAGCCCTTCCTTACGGTCGGGCTAGTGCCCCGCAACTACTTCGCGAAAACAAAAAGCGGAGGTAAGCCCTCGCTTCCTCCCGCTCTTGTTTACAACCATTTGGTTTGCCGTAGTCTAGCGCGCGGCTCTGGCCACCAACTCCGTTTCCATCGTCGGCGTAGTTTGTGAGTTTCTCGACTTTTTCACCGTTGAGCCGCGCCCATTGTCGGCTGAACTTGCGGATTCGCGATCGGCAGCGCGGGCGTCCTGCTCGCGCACATAGGTCAACCACGGTCCGGGAGCCGGGCGCTCGCCGGCAGTAATCTCAAAGAAGACTTTCTGAATCCTTTCGGTAAGTTCTCCGCGGCCGCCGTTGCCGATTGCGATGCGATCGACCGAACGCACCGGAGTAATCTCGGCGGCGGTGCCGCTAAAGAAAACTTCATCGGCGACATACAATGCCGCGCGTTGAATGCTGCGCTCTTTGATCGTAATACCCAGTTCCTGGCAGATCCGGATCACGCTGTCGCGAGTAATACCCGCCAGGATTGAAGACGACAGCGGCGGCGTATTCACAATGCCGTTGCTGATGACGAAAATATTCTCGCCCGAGCCTTCCGACACGTAACCGCGATCATCCAGCGCGATGCCTTCGGAAAATCCGTTGAGCAGCGCTTCCATCTTGATCAACTGCGAGTTCATATAGTTCGCGCCGCTCTTGGCCATGGCTGGCATTGAGTTAGGGGTCAGTCGGTTCCAGGTGGAAACGCAAACGTCGACGCCTTTTTCGATGGCTTCGTCACCGAGATACTTGCCCCAGTCCCAGGCCCCGATATAGCAGGCCAGCGGATTCGGGAACGGATTCACGCCAAAGGCCGGGTGCTCTTCATCCAGGCTGCGAAAGAGAATCGGGCGGATGTAACACTGTTCCAGGCCGCTGCGGCGGACCAGCTCGATCGAACCCTCGATAAAATCGTCCATCGTCCACTGATGATCCATGCGATAAATTTTCGCTGAGTTCAGAAACCGTTGCATGTGTTCGCGTAGACGAAAGATGGCGGGACCGCGTTTGGTCGCGTAACAGCGGATGCCTTCGAAGACACTCGAGCCATAGTGCAGCACGTGTGACATAACGTGGACGCGCGCATCCTTCCACTTGATGAACTCGCCGTTGTGCCATACCACGTCGCAAATGCGCGGAGTATGTATGTCTTTCGTCGTACCAGCGGTTGGAAACATGTTTTTGACTCTCCTTCTTGGAGGACTAACGGTTCGAAAACTGCGAGACTTGGCAACGGGTCGATTGACAAAGCACGATACTCTAAAGTCGCGCGGGTTTGCAAGATGAATCACAGCCCGCTAACAGGTCGCTTTGGAGTGCCAACTTTAGTTGGGGGTTTAGTACGAAGGGCCCGACTAAAAATCAGCACGCTCTGGCGTGCTTGATTCCTGAGACAACGCTTCGTAGGATTCACAATTGATTTGCATCGAAATAAGAATTTTGATCAAGTTAAGTTTTCGCGGATTCGGATCGCACCGCCGCGACTCACCGTTTTACTCGCCGGCGCGTTGCTCGTTACCTTCGCGAGCAATTGTCGCGATACCAGCAAGACTGAAAATCTCAAATCAAATCCATCAAATTCTATGACCAATTCAACCCAGACATCTTCGGCCACAAACGATCCGCTGGCAATTCACCGCCGGGCGATTACCGTCGACATGCATGCGGATACTACGCAACGGCTGGTCGACGAGAACGTTGATCTCGAACAGCGCTTAGCGGACGGTCATTTCGATGCGGTGCGCGCCAAAGAAGGCGGGCTCGACGCGCAGTTCTTTTCCATCTGGGTCGAGCCGGAATTATTCGGCGGCGGCGGCGGCGCGACGGCGATAAAGCGCGCCGATGTGCAAATCGAGGCGGTGCGCAACCTGGCCGCAAAGCACCCGGAAACATGGGAGTTGGCGACGACCGCGGCGGGTGTCCGACGCATCGCGGCGGCGGGGAAAATCGCCGCGCTGATGGGAATGGAAGGCGGTTATGCCATCGACGAAAAGATCGAAAACGTAGATCGTTATTACCAGATGGGCGTGCGCTATCTGTCACCGGCCTGGTCGGTGAGCACGAGCTGGGCCGGATCGTCCGGTGATGAAATCGGGAAGACCCGCGGCTTGAATGATTTTGGCAAACAGGTGATTAGCGAGATGAACCGCCTGGGCATGATGGTCGATGTTTCACACTTGTCCGACAAAGCGTTCTGGGACATCGTCAACACTTCGACGAAGCCGGTGATCGCCACGCATTCCGGTTGCCGCGCGATTACCAACGTGCCGCGCAATCTCACCGACGAGATGATCGTGGCGCTGGCGAAAACCGGCGGCGTCGTGAATGTGATCTTCTATCCGGAACACCTTGAACCTGGTTATGCCGAAAAGAAAAAGAAGGTCGATGAAGAAATTGCCTCGTTGGTGCAGCGCGCCTCTGATGCTGAGCGGGGCGACGCGGCGCATAAGAAGCTGGCCCGCGATCGCGTCCGTCGCGAAGAGTATCTGAAACGTCTGCCGCCCGTTTCGGTCGCGCGGATCGTCGATCACATCGATCACATCGTAAAGCTCGTCGGCATCGATCATGTGGGCATCGGATCAGACTTTGACGGGATACAGGCTGTGCCGGCTGATTTGAAATCAGTTGCGGAATTGCCGAACCTGACGAAGGAACTCTTGCGGCGCGGCTATTCAGAAAGCGACATCGATAAGATTCTGGGCGGCAATATGCTGCGAGTAATGGAAGCAAATGAATCATTGATTCATTGATTGATTGGTTCATTGCCACATTTGTTACATTGACGACATTGGTACATTCATTCTCTGGTCTAACCAATACCTGAGGAGGAGATGAACAATGTACCCAGCAGAAGAATTGAAGAAAAGAAGCAAACAATTTGCTATTCGGATCGTTAAGCTGTTTCGGTCGCTGCCGAAGACTGAAGAAGCACGCATCATTGGCAGGCAGATGCTTCGTTCCGGTACGTCGGTGGCCGCTAACTATCGCGCAGTCTGTCGGGCTCGTTCAAAGGCCGAATTCATCGCCAAGATTGGAGTCGTCGTAGAGGAGGCAGATGAAACGGTCCTGTGGCTGGAATTGTTGGTTGACACCGACATCGTGCGAGAAAACCGAATGAACAAGTTGCTTGCGGAGGCCAACGAACTGTTAGCGATCTTTGCTGCTTCCCAATACACAGCCAGGAAGAGGCAAGTTCATTGAATCAATGAACAAATGAATCAATGAGGCAATTAATCCGGCCGCGAATCGGATTTCACGCTCCCATCAAAAACGGGCTGCATGAATCTCTGATGATTGCCAAAGAAACAGGCTGCGATGCGGTGCAGATCTTCTCGCGCAATCCGCGCGGCTGGATGGCCAAGCCGCTTACCGCCGAAGCGATTGAGTTATTTCGCAAAACGCGCAAACAAACAAAACTTTCGCCGGTTCTGATCCACACGAATTACCTGATCAATCTGGCGGCAGCGGATGAATCACTCCTGTTAAAGTCGATTGCCTCTTTTCGCGAAGAAGTTGAGCGGGCCATCTTACTTGGTGTCGACTATCTCGTACTGCATCCCGGCAGCGCCCGCGGTTCGAACGAATCGGACGCGATTGAAATCTGCGCCCTAAGTCTCAACGTTTCGTGCCGGGGTTTGAAACTTGGCAAGCTTCGCATTCTGCTCGAGAACACCGCCGGGCAGGGCCAATGCATCGGGCATCGCTTCGAACATCTGCGCGCAATAATGGAT
>Ga0207646_10003407_pt1 | contig 17960 bp, 17 predicted proteins | sample KBSK5502metaG_FD_184343 | JGI IMG/M metagenome (GOLD analysis project Ga0207646, IMG submission 184343) | Corn, switchgrass and miscanthus rhizosphere microbial communities from Kellogg Biological Station, Michigan, USA - KBS K5-50-2 metaG... | ecosystem: Host-associated > Plants > Roots >...
GCGCCCGCGAACGACTTGAAGCCCGACAGCTCGAGCCGGGTCAATCTCATGGAGTGGTGCCCCCTCCCGTCCTGGTGACGAGCGTGGCCCGAACGCCCGCTCGCTTGAGCCGTGCTTCGAGGATGCTGGCCTGCTCCGGCGTCTCGAAGGCGCCCGCCAGCAAACGCGCACCCGTGCCCCAAGGCACGGCCGGAATGCCGCGCTCTCGGAGTCTGCTGGCGGCGGGCGCGCGGTCGCTCAACGAAAAGGAATACGGCGCGCGCAGCACATCACCCTGACCACGCGCGGCGAGACCGCGCTTCCACATTCCGGCGCGGGCGCCGACGGCGGAGTCGCGCGTGGGGAACGCGCCGGCGAGCACACGATACCACACCGCGCTCCCCCGGCGGTCGTCCAACGCGACCGGAGTCACAAAGGGCGTGACGCCGTCCGCCGTGAGGCGATCCGCAAGGGCAAGCGCCTTGTCGAGTCTCGCGTACGCCGCGAGCTGCACCGTCCAGGCGAGCGAATCGACACGAGCGGGGGCTGGTGCGGCGGCGACCGGTCGTGCACGCACCGGAGCTGCGACCGCGGGAGGCGGCACCCGGCGCTGCTCGGCCCCGCGGGCGAGCAAGGCCCAGCCGCCGGCCGCGCCTGCCGCCAACGTCGCTGCCACCACCACGGGGCGGGCCAGCCGATGCGGCGGGCGCCGCACCGAGGCGGAGATCCGTCCGGGCGGGGGCGCGACCGATCGCGGGTCCGCCGCCGGCGTCCAGCGGTCGCGTACGACGCCCAGCAGCGGCATGCCGCGCTCCATCGCCGCCGTGATGCCCTGACCGATCGACGACTCAGGCTCGTAGCCGTCGGGCGACAAGACGATCAATCCGTCCGGGACGGCCGACAGGCGCGCCAGCGCGCCCGCGGAGAGATACAAGAGCAACAGCGCGTCCTCCACCCGGAAGCCGCCGTGCAGCTTCTTCCAGCGGGGGTTCGCGAACAGGTCACCCGCGTGCGCCGTCACCGTGCCCGCGGGGATGAAGAACACGCGGTCGACCTCGTGCGCCGCCTTGGTGAGCGACACGTCGTATTCGAACGCGTCCACGATCCCTTCGGTGGGCGTGAGACCAACCGTCTCGTGCAGCGTCGGGTGCTCGAGCCACAGGTCGACCAGCGCGATCCGCCGGTCGGTGAGCGCCGCGGCGCGGGCGACGTCCCACGCCGCTCCCGCCGCCCACTTCAGGTCCCCCGTCGCCGGCACCAGCGCGATGAGCGCCTGCCCGGTGACCAGCGACGGCACCAGCGCGTCGAGACGCGAGCGTGGCAGGGGACGGACGGTCACGGCGTCGGTTGGTAGATCCAGAAGGGGCGGCCGAGCTTGCGGCCGATACCCTCGGCCTGTGCCCGCGTGGGGTAAGGCCCCAGCACGACGCGGTAGCCGTCGTCTGGGTTCTTGGGCTGGAGCACGCGCGCCGCGAGTCCCGCGCGGGTGAGCTGTTGCGCCATCTCCGACGACCAGGCCTCGTTTTGCGATGTCGACACCTGCACGTACATCGGTCCCTCCGGCCCCGCCGTATCTGACGCCGCGCCCTGATCGGCCTGTCCGCCCGCATCTCCGAACGCGCCGCGATACGCGCCGCGGGGCCGCCACTCTGTGAGCATCCACAGGTCCGCGCCGCCTCCCTTCACGCGTCCCGTCGCCGCGAGCGAGTCGGGTCGGTAGGCTACCACGTCGTCTCCCTGGCGCACCAACAGGGCGCCGTCCGGGGCGACGGCCGGCAGGTCGGTCCGCCACGCACTCGCGAGCGTGCCGACGAGCCGCTTCACCGGCAGGTCTACGACGAATACGGAGTCTCCCGCGGCCGGCTTGGCCAACAACCAGCGGCCCAGCGGGTCCAGTCGGATGGTTGCCGCGGGCAATGGGAGAGCGATGCCGTCGATCTCCTCGCGGTCGTAGCGGTCGATCGCCGCCAGGCCCGGCTCGGTGCGTCGCGCGACGTAGATGCGATGGCCCGATGGTGAGAACACCAGCGCGCGCGGATGATCGGCGAGCGGCACGAACGCGGCCTCGCGGCGACCGAGCGGGTCCATCAGGACGACACCGGAGTCGGCGGCGACGGCCACCAGGTCGCCCCAGCGGGTCGCCGCCACGTCACTCCCAGACGGCAGGGGTCGACTGGTGGGCGGTTGATCGGCGGCGGCGGTGACGAGCGCCGGCGGGTCGGCCACCACCAGGCGCTGGTCGGCGGCGCCGAACATTTGCAGCGGCACGCCGGGCAGGGGCTGCGGCCACGCGACCCGCACTCGTCGTGCGACAGACACGACCCGGTGCTTCGCGTCCACGGTGTAGAGCGTGCCGTCGGGACCGAGCGTCGCCTGCTCGATGCCGGAGGCCACGGTGTCGACGCGAGCACTGCCGAGGTCGAGGGCCAAGACGTCGCTCTTCGGAGTCGTGACGGTGGTGTCCTTCTTGGCGCGCGCATCCTTTTTTTTCTTGGCGGTCGTGTCCTTCGTGGCGGTCGTGACGTACAGGAACTCTGCTTCGGTGTCGAGCCCAATGACGCGAGTAACCGGAGGGAGCTTGCCGCGAATTGCAGTGGGGACCTCGACCATGGAGGGGAGCCGGTACACTCGGGGGGCTCCCCCCTTGGTTGGGATGCGGATGGCCACTCCGGCGGTACGCGCGGCGCCTCCGGCTGCCTTACTAACCGCTTGCTTGGCAGGTGGTTGCGACGGTGGTGCGGCGGGCGCCCGGGACCGACAGCCCCAGAGCGCCAGGCTGGCTAGGAGGAGGTACGATCCGCAGGTGCGCAAATGGCCTCGCCGGACAAGATAGGCAACCGGCGAGGCCAGGACAAGTGGTTTAGCGATGCGGAGTTAGAACGTTGGGCCGAGGCTCACCGTCCAGTACGACGTCCTGTACGACCGGCTCAAGGGCTTGGTGTAGTCAAACCGGAGTATCACGAAGCCCAGGGCGTTCATCCGGATCGAAGCACCCCAGCTGCGCAGCGGGGCGCGGTAGAGCCCGGCCTGGGCGTCCTGGGCGGCGGTGCGGCTCCAGAGGACCTTGGAGTTCGAGTTCCAGGCGAGCCCCGCGTCGTAGAAGATGGCGCCCTCAATGGGAGGTAGCCCCACGGGAAGGAAGCCGAGCACCAGGCTGCGGGTCAGGGGGAAGCGCAACTCGGCGTTTACCACGGCCAAACTCGAGCCGATGAGCTGGTCGAGCTCAGGACAGCTGGTCTGGCTGCTCGATTGCAGACACTCGTGGTTGATGACCGACCCTGCCGTATAGCCACGGATGAGTTCGGTGCTCCCGAGGAACTGTTGGAACAGGTCGGCGTCCCGCCCGAAGCGGCCGAGGACCAGGCCTCGCAACGCCAAGGTAAACGGCCGGGCGAAGAAGTAGCGCCGCCAGTCGACCAGGCCCGAGGTGAATTGCCAAGCACCGAAGCTAGGGGAGGCCTCGATCCGCCAGCGGGACCCCGCGAACGGTCCCACCCACCCGCCCAGTGCGTTGTCGTGGGCCAGCGCGATCTGCGGACCGTAATAGCTGACGGACGGACCGCTGACGGTCACGGGGTTCGCGATCGGCGCGGAATTCCCGAACCGGTCCGCGATGAAGTCCTGCTGGAGGATGGCCTGATCGATGCTCGAGAAATGTGCGCCCATCTCCACGCGCGTGAAGCGACTGAACGGATAGATGCCCTGTGCGAACACGTCCCGAATCACGAAGCGCTCGATCCGGCGGGTGAGGATGAAGGTATTCGTGTCGGCCGGGTTGCTGGCGACGTTCGCCGGCAGGTAGTAGTACAGCGGTTGCTGCGAGCCGCCGAACACCCAGTTCAGGCGGTGCGCCTGGTTGATGTAAGCCGCGAGGACCTGGGCTTCGCTCAGCCGGCCGTTCACCGCGCCCGAGAACACCATCGTGTGGTTGCCGAGGATATCGGACAGCGAGATCGCGGTGCCGCCGAAGAAGCCGCGGCCGAAGTTATCCCGCTCGTATCCGATGGACGGCCGCGCCACGTAGTCCGGGGTGTACCGGGTGTGATAGGCCTTGAAGGTGAACTCGCTCGTGTCCGGTAGCGCGGGCGATGAGTCGATGAGGCTCTTGACCGAGACCGGCGCCGGCGCCCCGCCGCTATCGGACGTCTGCGGCGTGGTGCCGGACGCCCGGAACCCCTTGGGCGAGCGGTACATGGACGTGCCGGCGCGCGGCCCCGTGTCTGCGGGCGCGGCGGCGGCCAGGACAGCCATCGGCCCGGCGAGCGCGCGGCGCTCGGCGGCGAGGAGCGACGTGGCCAGCGGCACGGCCGGCGCCTGGTACGGCTGCCGCTTCAGAGACCGGGGATTGTCGACCGCGTACACGTTGTATTCGCCGTCTTCGTAGTAGGCGAACGCGAGGCGATCCGCTTCGTGCGCCCAGGAGAGGCACGGCGAGAGCGCGGTGATTCCGGATACTCCCGTGAACACGTCGGTGAGTTGATAGATATTCCCGTCGGCCAAGTCGTACAGGAAGATATTACTGATCCCGTTGCGGTCGGACACGAAGGCCAGCGACCGACCGTCCGGGGCCCAGGTGGGATTGATGTTCTTCCCCTGGTCCATGTGCCGGAGGATGTCGATCGAGCCGTTCTCGAGGTGGAGCAGCGCGATCCGCAGGCTGCCGAACTTCAGTGTCTCGAAGTCGGTGGCGGGGCTGCGATCGGTGGTGAACGCGATGGTCTTCCCGTCGGGCGACCAGGACGGCTCGAGATCCGCGTACTTGTCGTTCGTCAGGCGGTGGAGGTTCGAGCCGTCGGCGTTCACGACGAACAGGTCCGACAGACCGCCGTCGTACCCGGTGAACACCAGCTGTTTCCCGTCGGGCGACCACGACGGCGTCGTGAGCCCATTGAGCGGGACGCGGATGCGACGGACCTCTTTGTCCTTCTTCACATCGAGAATCACGAGATCGTCGCGGTCCTTGCGCTTCGCGGCGATCGCGAAATACCGCCCATCGGGCGAGAACGAGCCTGAGGAGTTGATGAAGCGGAGGCTCTCGTAATTCGAGTTCAGCGTGGACTTGACGAGCCGCCGCTTGACCCGACCGGTCTCCGCGTCGGCGAGGTAGAGGTCCACGAAGAACGAATTCTTCTCGCTGAAGTAGGCGATGTCGCGTCCGTCGGGCGACAGGGCGGGGGCGAGATGCAGCGTGCCCTCGGAGCGCTTCTGGGTCAGCAGCGGCTGGGCGATGCGGCGCGCCCGGTAGTGGTCGGCGAGCTGGGGCAGGTAGGTCGTCTGCACCGCGTCGCGCCACTCGCTCGACAGGTCGTCGAGCGTGATGCCGAGCGACCGCTTGAACCCGCCCTCGACGCCGCTCGCGATGGACGCCTGGAGAATCTGTCCGATGGCTTCATCGCCCCACTTCTCCCCGACGTAGGCCAGCAGCGCGTGGCCGAACCGGTACGGGAAGATCCGCGGGTCGTACGTCATCTCCTCGATGGTCGGCAGGTGGCCTTCCAGCGAGGCGTCCCGCAGCCACATGGAGGTCAGCGGGTCGATCGGCCCGATCGACAGGTATTCCGCCATCCCCTCCATGAACCAGCCCGGGAGGTTGGCGTTGACCAGCGTCTGGACACCGCTGCCGATGTGGCCGCGGCTGATCTCGTCGTATTGGAACTGGTGCGTCATCTCGTGGCCCAGCACGTGCTCCAGATCCGCGTAGGAGCCCGTGAAGGGCAGTACCATCCGGTGCTTGAAGAACTCTGTGAAGCCGCCCGTTCCCTCGCTCAGGTCTTCGTTGGTCGTGTTGGTCTGCTGGAAGTCGGACTGCGACGCGTACAGGATGATCGGCTTCCGGCCCTGGAACTGGTGGTGCAGGATGCGGGACAGGCGGGCGTACCACCGCTCGGCCATGCGCGCGGCGTCCAAGGCCGCCGTCCGCTCGGCGGGATAGTAGTAGATCTCGAAGTGCTCGGTCTGGATGATCTTGAAATCGAAGGCCTGATACTGGACCTTGTTCTGTCCGAAGTACTGCGCTGCCAGCGGCGCCGCGCCGAACAGCGCGAGCGCCGCCGCGATTCCGCCCATGCGTCGCATGACCATCATCCTTTCGACCCGCTGTCCGGGGCGCCCGCCGCCAGCACGGGTGCATCGCCCCACAGACGCTCGAGCTGGTAGAACTCCCGCAATTCCGGATGAAAGACGTGGACCACGAAATCCACGTAGTCCAGCAGCACCCACCGACCCTGTGTGAGCCCCTCGACATGATGCGGCACGACGCCACGCGGCGCCAGCGCTTCCATGAGGTGCTCCGCCATGCCCCGCACGTGGGCGTCCGACGTGCCCGAAACGATGACGAAGTAGTCGGCCGCAGCGGTCAGGCCCCGCAGATCGAGCACCATCGGGTCCAGCGCCTTGCGGTCAGCGAGCGCGGCCGTCACCAATCGGAGAACTGCCAGCGCGTCTCCTCCCGCACGCTCCGGCGGGCGCCCGCTCCGTCTGCTAGTCATAGCGTGACTGTCACCCGTTTGTTCCGTCCCCGGGCCCTTATTCCTTCACCACGCTCACCTGGATCTCGGGGCGCACGTCGGGATGGAGCTTGATCCCGACCCGGAACTCGCCCAGCTCCCGGATCGGCTCCGGGAGGTCCACCCGGCGCTTGTCGACGCGGATCCCGATCTCTTCGAGCTTGCGCTGCACGTCGCTCGCGGTCACGGAACCGTACAGCTTGTCCTCCTCACCCACCTTCACCGTGAAGGTGAGATGGACCTCCGCGATGCGGGTCGCCTCGGTTTCCGCGGCGCTCTTCTCCGCTGCGCGTTGTTTCGCGATGCGTTCCGCCTCGTAGGCGATCTTCTTCTTGTTGGCGTCGGTCGCCGGGTAGGCCAGGCCCTTCGGCAGCAGGTAGTTGCGTGCGTAGCCGTCCTTGACCTTGACGACGTCGCCTGTGGCGCCAAGGTGCTGCACGTCTTCTCGCAGAATGACTTCCATGGTCCGTCGTTCCTCTCAATGGTTGATACCGGCCGCCGAGAGCGGCGTGCGCGCGATGACAGCGTGGCTGCGCCAGGCCAGCGCCAGCCCTACCAGGCTCTCGACCAGGAGCCAGAGCGGCCACGCCGCGAGCAGGCGCACGGCGGGCTCGAACGCGGGATAGAGACCGGGCGCGACTTCGACCACGTAGCGCATGGCCCGGCTCGCGTCGCGCGTCGCCTCCCACTGTACTTCCGTCCAGAGCGCGGGCCCCGCGTGGCTGCGAGCCACCAGGACCATGACGCCCGCGGCGGCGTATAGGCAGGCGCGCAGGGCCAGCGGCCAGAACCCCTTGCGCGAGAGCCTCGCGCCCGCGGCGAACGCCACCGTCACCAGCACGATCCAGGTGCGAGTCAGGGCGTCGAACATGCCATTCTCCGGACCGGCCAGGAGCGCCACGCCGGCGCCCCCGGCGAGCGCCACCGCCACCCACTCACCGCGCGTAGCCGGCCGCGCGGCGACCAGGAGCGCGGCCAACGGCAGCGCCACGAGACTCAACGGCGCCAGGGCGGCGAACAGCAACACGCCGACCGCGAGGCGCCAGCGACTCAGCCGACGTACCCCTTGATGTAGGGCAGCAGCGCGAGCTGGCGCGCCCGCTTGATCGCCGTGGCGAGCTGGCGCTGGTGTCGCGCGCACATCCCCGACAACCGACTCGGGAGAATCTTGCCGCGCTCGGTCAGAAAGCGCCCGAGCGTGCGATCGTCCTTGTAGTCGAGCACCCGGACCCCGGACTCGCACACGGGGCACGTCTTCGCGGGCCGTCTCACGCTTCATCCTCCTCGATCTCGTCCACCACGACGTCGGCCGCGATCACCGCGGGCGCGGGCTCGGGCTTCGCGGGCAGGCCCTCGGACACGACGACCAGGAACCGCACCACCCCTTCCTCGAGCTTCACGGCGCGCTCGTACTCCGGCAGGAGCTCCGCGGCGGTCTCGAACTGCGCGACCACGTAGTAGCCCGTGTCCTTCTTCTTGATCGGGTAGGAGAGGGTGCGCTTACCCCAATGCGCGACGTTCGTGATCGAGCCCTTGGCGTCCTTGGTCAGGAGCGCGTGAAACCGCTCCAGACGTTCGTTGATCGCGGGCTCTTCCAGCGCAGGATCGAAGATGTAGACGGTCTCGTAGCGACGAGCCATGCCACCTCCCTTTGGTCATAGGCGACCCGACGCAGGTGCGGCGCCGAGTAGGGGAATTGTGAGGCGCGAAAGATAGACGAACGGTGGGGGAGGGGGAAGGCCGTGTGATCCTTCTCACATCATTCGCCTCACGGAACGCCTGGAGTGACGGGCATCACGCAACCTGAAGTGCCGGCCAATCATCCTTGGGAGAACATGGGCGTTGGCCCCGGTGTTGCTGTTGCATGGTGACGGATCGATGGGACCGGCGATCGAGAGCTGGGGAATGGGAAGGATGGTCGTATGCAGGCTCGGCGTACTTGGCTTTTCGCGACGCGCGGCGTGGTGGCGGCGGCGGGACTGATGTTCCTGCTGGCGCTCCAGCCGGAGCCTGCCGGTATCCCTTCTGATCGCCCCGACTCGCACGCTCGGGCGCTTATCCTGTCCGATCAGGCGCGTCGCTACCTCACGCTCCAATACCGCTCCTACCCGACCGAGTTCATGGGCTGCATGATTGGAGAGATTCACGGGAACGCCGTGATCGTGCGGCGGATCGCGCCGGCGGACGTGGAGCCGGGGCACTCCACCGCAACGCGGGTCGTGCCGGAGCAGACCTGTGAAGATGCGGGATGGGCGGGCACAGTGGGGATGATCCACAGTCATCCCGACGGCCAGCGGTGCTGGTACTATTTCCCGGGGACCCGGGTGGCGAGCTCCGACGCGCACTCGTTCGCGCGCCAGGCGTATCCGGTGGACGCGATCATGTGCGGGAACAGCGTGGTGTGGCTCAGCCGGGACCTGGTGCAGCAGCAGATTCAGTTGTCCGACCCGGACGTCCATCCCGCGGCGCCGCAACGGCAGCAGCGCGGCAATCGGGTGCACGCGGGGGCCGCGGCACCGGAGGGTCAGGACTAAGGACCACCGGGTGCGGTTTCGGGTAGATTAGAAGCATCCTTTCACCGGAAGCCCGGGCCGATGCAGCGCGCTCCACTAGTATCTCTCCTCCTCCTCAGTATGCTTCTCACCCCTGCTCATGCCCAGCGCGACACGACTGCCCGACTCGCGGGCACGGTGCGGTCGTCCATCAACGGTCTCCCCGTCTCCGGTGTGATGATCGCGGTCAAGGGCACCCGGGTCTTCGGCGTGAGCGATTCGACCGGGTCGTTCGCGCTGGTCGGGCTGCCGGAGGGGCGCCAGACGGTCCGCATCCTCTACGGCGACAGCCTGTCGTACGAGCATAACATCGATCTCAAGCAGGGGAAGACGCTGACGCTCTCGGTGCTGCTCGACGTGGCCGCGACGGAATTGGCACCCATCGTGGTTGAAGCGCAGACCCTCCGCGCGGATCGCAGCCTCGCGGGGTTCTACGAGCGCAAGAAATCGGGGTTCGGGCGCTACTACACGCTGGAGGATCTCAAGCGCCGCCCTCTGGAGACACTGCAGACCCTGTTGCTCGAGTCCGGCGTGCGGGTGCGGTGCCGGGTCGGGCAATGTCTGGCGCTCGGATCTGACGGCGGGCGTGTGTGCGCCATGTCGCTCTTCTTGGACGGCATACGGGTGCCGCCCGACTACCTGAACTTGGCGCGCGTCGACGACTTAGCGGGCGTGGAGGTGTACAAGGTCCCGATCGAAGTGCCCCCGGAATTCTGGTCCGGGTTGCGCAGCCCGTGCGGCGCCGTGGCGATGTGGAGCCGGCGCTAGACGTTGAACCGAAACAGCAGGATGTCGCCGTCCTGCACCACGTAGTCCCGCCCCTCGCTCCGCACCAATCCCTGTTCCCGTGCGGCCTTGTACGACCCCACGCGCGCGAAATCGGCGAACGACACGGTCTCGGCGCGGATGAAGCCGCGCTGGAAATCGGAATGGATTTCGCCCGCCGCATCGAACGCCGTGCCGCCGCGGTGCATGGTCCAGGCGCGCACCTCGTTATCGCCCACGGTGAAGAAGGTCTGCAGACCGAGCAGCCGGTAGCCCGCGTGAATCAGGCGGTCGAGGCCCGGCTCGCTGACGCCGGCGCTCGCGAGATACTCGGTCCGTTCGTGCCCTGACAGCTCGCCCAGCTCCGCCTCGAACTTGGCGGAGAAGAGGACGATCTCGGCCTCTTCGTGATGCGCCTGCACCGCCGCGCGGAGCTGCGCGAGCCACTTCCCGCCGCCCGAGGCGAGGTCGTCTTCGTTCACGTTCGCCGCGTAGAGGATCGGCTTGGCGGTCAAGAGCCCCAACTGGCGCAGGAACTTCACCGCCGCTTCGCTCTCGCCGGCTTCCCGGGCACCGCGCCCCGCGTTGAGCTCGGCGACAACGCGCTCGAGCACCACCAGCTCCGCCTGGGCGTCCTTATCGCCCGCGCGCGCGGTCTTCCGCGTTTTCTCGAGACGCCGCTCCACCACCGCGAGGTCGGCGAGCGCCAGCTCGCTCGTGATCACATCATGGTCCCGAACCGGGTCCACCGGCCCCATCACGTGCACGACGTCGGGATCGTCGAAGCAGCGGATCACGTGCACCACCGCGTCCACTTCGCGGATGTGCGACAGGAACTGGTTGCCGAGCCCCTCACCCTGCGACGCGCCCTTGACGAGACCCGCGATATCCACGAACTCGACCACCGCCGGGACTTTCTTCTTCGGCTTGACGAGCTCGTTCAGCCGCTCGAGCCGCGCATCCGGCACCTCCACCACGCCGACATTGGGCTCGACCGTGCAGAAGGGGTAGTTCTCCGCGGCGGCCGCCTTGGAGGACGTGAGCGCGTTGAAAAGGGTGGATTTCCCGACATTCGGGAGACCGACGATGCCGAGGCGCAGCACTTAGCTCGTTCCTTCCTTCACCCACTTGGTCACGGCGTCCACCAGCTGCGGCATCACGGCCTCCACCTGCTCGTGCTGCTCGGGCGTGAACGGCGCGAGCACGTACTCGGACCAGTCTGCCACGCCTTCGGGCAGCGGTCCCACGCCGATGCGGAGCCGGGGGTACAATTGCGACTGCAGCGAGGCCTCGATGCTCTTGAGGCCGTTGTGACCACCCGCGGATCCTTCGGCGCGCAGGCGAAACGTGCCCGTCGGGATGCGGAACTCGTCCACCAGCACGAGCAGGTCCGTCGCCGGATTAAAGGCGGGGTCGGCGCGGAGCGAGGCCAGGGCAGCCCCGCTCGCATTCATGTACGTGGTGGGCTTGAGCAGGCGCACGGGGACGCCTTCGACCTCACCCTCCGTGACGCGAGCGCGCTCGCCGCGGCGGAAAGGGGGGAACCCCCAGCGCGCGACGAGCGCATCGGCCAACCAGAAGCCCGCATTGTGCCGCGTCGCCGCGTACTCGGGCCCCGGGTTGCCGAGGCCGACGACGGCGCGCAAGCGTCAGCTCTCTTTGCCGCCCTTGGGCTTCTCGGCTTTCTCGGTCTTCTCTCCCTTGGCCTCGGGCTTGGCCGGCGCGCCACCCTCGGCTGCCGCCCCCCCCTCGCCCTCTTCCTCTTCACCCTCGCGGACCTTGCGGATCAGCTCGGGTTCGGCCACCTCGGTGGCCGCTTCTGGGCTCGGCGCGACCACTTCCTCGGCGCGCGGCGGCACGACCGTGGCGATGGTCAGGTCGGCGTCGGTGAGGATCTTGGCGTTGGGGATACTCAGGTCGCGCACGTGCAGCGAGTCGCCGATCTTGAGCGCGTTCACGTCGAGCTCGACGCGATCCGGGATGTTCTCCGGGAGCACCTCGATCTCCACCTCGCGCGTCACCTGGTCGAGCACGCCGCCGGCGTTGCGCACGCCGTCGGGATTTCCGACGAGGTGCACCGGCACTTTGAGCTTGACCTTCTCCGTGGCGTGGATCTCGTAGAAATCCACGTGGATGATGTCGGGCCGGATGGGATGGCGTTGGATCTCGCGAATCAGTGTCTTCACGGTCTTGCCGTCCACCGCGAGTTCGATGATTGTGCTCGCGGGCTCGACTCCCTGCAGCGCCTTCTCCAGGGCCTTGGCCTCGAGCTCGAGCGGCTGCGTGTCGCGCCCGTGGCCGTAGATCACGGCGGGAACTCTGCCGCGGAAGCGCGCCTGCCGCGCGGCGCCCTTGCCGGTCGCCTGCCGCGGACTCGCCGAAAGAGAAACAGTCTGGGCCATAGAATCAGTTACCCATCACACGTTGCACGTTGCACGTTGCGCTCAATCGAAGAGCGCGCTCACCGACTGGTTCGAGTGCTCGTAGCCGATCGCCTTGGCCATCAGCCCCGCGATCGACAGCACCTTCAGCTTGTCGAAGATCCGTTCGTCGGGAATCCGGATCGTGTTGGTCACCGCGACCTCGTTGATGGCCGACGCCCGAAGCCGCTCCACCGCCGGCCCCGACAGGAGCGCGTGCGACGCGAACGCGTAGATGTTGCGCGCGCCGAGCCCCCTGAGCGCCGCCGCCGCCTCGGTGACGGTGCCCGCCGTGTCGATCATATCGTCCGGGATGAGGCAGTCCTTGTCGGCCACCTCACCCACCACGTTCACGACCTCGGCCACGTTCGCGGACGGGCGCCGCTTGTCGATGATCGCGAGCGAGGCGTTCAGCCGCTTCGCGAATCCCCGTGCCATCTTGGCCGATCCCACGTCGGGCGCCACCACCACCGGGTCGTACAGCTGCTTCTGGCGGAAGTGGCTCACGAACACCGGTGCCGCGTACAGATGGTCCACCGGAATGTCGAAGAACCCCTGCAGCTGATGGGAATGGAAGTCCATCCCCAGCACGCGGTCCGCGCCCGCCGCCGTGATCAGGTTCGCCATGAGCTTGGCGCTGATCGCGACCCGCGGCTGATCCTTGCGATCCTGGCGCGCGTAGCCGAAGTACGGCAGCACCGCCGTGATGCGCGCCGCGCTCGCCCGTCGCGCGGCGTCGATCAGGAACAGCAGCTCCAGATGGTTCTCCGCCGGGGGGTTGGTCGGCTGGATGATGAAGACATCCCGGCCGCGCACATTCTCGTCGATCTTGACGAAAATCTCCCCGTCGGCGAAGCGGCGGATCGTCACCGCACACAGCGGCTGCCCCAAGTGCTCGGCCATCTCCTCGGCGAGCGGCCGGTTGGCCGTCCCGGCGAGGAGCAACAGCTGGCTCCGCGAGAGCGAGAGGTCCGCCATGTGAGCCCTGCAAAATAGACGGCAAAATGCGCGAAGCCAAGGGGTTGGGGTCTGCTATTTCGCGTGCAGCAGTGACCGACTCGCCGGCGTGAGGCCATCCACGTCCCAAAACGTCATGAGGTACATCGTCGCGCCTTCGCCGCCCGCCCCGGCCACGTGACGCACCAGGAAGCCCGAGCTCGTCGAATCGAACGCGAGCGTGAGGAGCACGCCATGGGCGCCCCGCACGGTGAGGCGCCGAACCGCGCGCGCCTTGACCGAGTCGAGAGCGACGGGCGTGGCAAAACCCGATGCAGCGATGGTCGTCAGGCGGTCGAGGTAGCGGCCCAGCGCGGCGGAGTCGGTGGCCTGCCCGTTCATCGTCCATCGCGCGCCCGCCCGCCGCACGGCATAGCGGTCCTTCCCGCGCACGACGTCCAGGGCCACGATGCTGTCGCGCGCGAGCGTCGCGATGCGTTTGTCACGCCAGCCGTCGACCGTGCGGTCGACGACGAAGCCGAGGCGCCCGCGCCGGAGATAGACGTGGGCATCGCCCGGGCGCCGGAGGTAGGCACCCTGGAACCCGGTGGCACCGGTCCCGACGATAAGCTCGACCGGCGGCTTCCCCGCGCGGGCGAGCCGCAGCCAGCGCCCGGTGGTGCTGTCCACACCGAGACGCGCGAAGGACGACGGCGCTTGGGCGACGAGCTCGAGGCGCGCGCCGTCCGCGAGGACCTGAAACAGCTCGCCCACCGCAGCGAGCGCCGCGGGATGTCCATTCACGCTCCACGCCGTGGGCGACTGCTTGGCGATCACGATCGAATCCGTTCCCTTGACGACGGAGATCGTGTCCACGTCCTTGTCCGAGAGCACGGGCAACGCGAGCGACCCGGTCACCGAGTCCGAGCCGCGCGACAGGAGCTCGCTCCCGCCCCACAGGAGCAACAGGACGACGAGCCCCAGGGCGATGAGCCTGAGATGCTTGGCGCTCACGCGGCGCTGCTCGCGGTAAGGGGCTCATAGGTCCGACGCGTCGTCTGACGGCGCCGCCACAGCCGGAGCACACCGGCCACGACCAGGAGCACCGGCACGCCGAAGATGTTGGCGTACTTGACCGCGCGGCGAATGGTGGGGCTCGTGAACACGAGCGGCGGTGGGGCGCGGTTCTTGGATCGGATGGCGATCAGCGCATCGTCCTGTGCCAGCCAGTCGATCGCGTTCTCGACGAACACGATGTTCTCGGGGGAGTTGCGCGCGTAGCGATCGCTCGCGAAATCCCCGGCGCCGACCACCACCACGCGGCCGCGCGGCGCTCCCTTTGCCGTATCGGGTCGGAGCGGGCTCGCGAGCAGCGCCACCATCCGCCGTCGCAAGCTGTCGCGGCTGAACGTCCGCGTCGGGTCGAGGAACACCGTCGTCTCCTGCACGCCCCCGGCGCGGCTCGTGACGAACAGTGGCGTCACGCCGATGGCGGGCGTGTGGACGGTGTCGATATGGCTCGCCCACGGCAGCAGCATGGCCTCGAGGTCGGCGTTCACGGGCGACGCTTTGGTGCTCAGCGCCCGCAGCCAGAACGGATAGGGTACCAGCACCTGGCCGAACTGCGCCGGGATACCCACCTGCGTGTTCGACGCCAGGTCGTACACCATGTCGGAGGCGATCGAGACGCCATACGGCTTGAGCAGGTCGTTCCACCCGACCCGCCGCGACACGGCGAAGGGCGGCCCCTGCCCGGAGATCTGCAGCTGCATGCCCCCCGCCATCAGCAGCAGGCTGCCGCCCCCGTCGAGGTATCCCCGCAACCGCGTGATCTGAGCGTTGGTGAGCGAATCGGGCGTGCCGGCAACGGCGATGACCCGAACGCCCGGCGGGATCGTCGTGTCGGCCACACCGAACGGGCGGACATCGTAACGGCTGCCGAGACGCTCGCGCAGCGCGTCGAAGCTGCGTTGGCTGCGGGCGGAGGTCGCATCACCGATCTCGCCGAAGGCAACGACCGTCTTCTCGGGGCGGGTCAGCGCCCGGATGTCGGACGTGAGCCGGTACTCGAGATCGTTGGTCTGCTGCAGGAACGGCATGGTCTTCACCCCGTCCGCGTACCGCACGGCGAGCCCCAGGTAGCCTTCCTTCACCTGCAGCTCGGCCTGCCCCAGCACGTTGAACTGCACGGGTGGGATGCCGAGGGTGCGGGCCTCCCGCATCGCGGCGCTGTCGGCCGCGGGGTCCGCGATGACCAGCTTCAGCTTGCCGCGCCCGGCCGCGCGGTAGTCGTTCAGCAGATCGTCGACGTCGCGCTTGAGGAAGGCCACTTCGGGTGGCAGCGCTGCCGACGCGAACAGCTTCACGGTCACCAAGTCGGGGAGGGTGCCGAGCAGTTGGCGCGTGGCGGCGGACAGCGTGAACGAATTCCCCGGCGTCAGATCGATTCGGCCGCCGATGCGGCGTCCGAACAGGTTCACCACGATCACCGCCGCCGCGAGCAACGCCGTACCCAGCCGCAGCCGTTTGAGCGCCTCGCCCTGGGGCGTAACCTTGCGCGACAGCAGCGCGAAATACGCGAGCACCAGGAACAGCACGGCGAGGGTGACGAAGTAGACCGCGTCGCGCAGGTCGATCACGCCCCGGGCGATGCTCGAGAAGTGAGACAGCACGCCGAGCGACGCGGCGATCGCTCCGAGCTGGGGTGGGAGGCCCACGACCAGAGGGTCGAGCCCGACGAGGATCAGCGCGAACATGACCGTCACCGCGAGGATGAACGCGGTGATCTGGTTGCGCGTGACGCTCGACGCCCAGACTCCGACGCCGGCGAGCCCGAGGATCAACAGAGCCGCACCGACATATTGCGCGATCAGGATCCCCACCTGGGGTCCGGTGCCCAACGCGAGGCCGAGCGGGATGGTGAGCGTGATGGCGAGTGCGAGCCACAGGAACAGGACCTGGCCGACGTACTTGCCGAGCAGCAGCTCCAGCTCGCTGATCGGCTGTGCCAGCACCACCTCGAGCGTACCGGAACGCGCGTCTTCGGCGAGCGCGCGCATAGTCACCGCGGGGACGAGAAACAGCAGCACCCAGGGGAGGAAGTCGAACATCGGGCGTAGCGACGCGACGCCGTACAGGTCCACCTGACGAAAAGTGAGGAAACCGTTCACGCCGGCGAAGACGACCAGCAGGATGTAGGCCGTCGGCTGGTCGAATAGCGCCTTGAGCTCGCGCCGCGCAATGGTCCACGTCGCCCGCATTGTCAGGCTCCCCCCTGCGTGAGCTGCTGGAACAGGTCCTCGAGCGTTCCGGCCTGCCGGTGCAGCTCGTACAGGGTCCAGCCGCGGGCTTGCGCGAGCGCGAAGATCTCGGGTCGGAGGTCCCGCGCGCCGTCGACGGTGAGGGTGACCGCGACACGGCCGTCTGCCGGGACCGCTGCAGGCGTGACGCGACGAACTCCCGGCAGCTTCCCGAGCGCCTCTGCGACTCCCGCCCCGGAGGCCTCCACGGCGATTTCGACCGCGCCCGCTGCCTGGGCGATCAGCCGGTCCACCGGTCCATCGGCCACGATCTTGCCCCGGTTGATGATCAGCAGCCGCGAGCAGGTCTGCTGCACTTCGGAGAGCACGTGGGTGGAGAGGATGACGGTGCGGTCTTTCCCGAGCGCCCCGATCAACCGGCGGATCTCGACGCGCTGGTTCGGGTCGAGCCCCTCGGTCGGCTCGTCGAGCACCAGCAGATCGGGGCGGTGCAGGATCGCCTGCGCCAGGCCGACGCGCTGGCGGAATCCCTTCGAGAGCTCGGCGATCGGACGGTAGTAGACGCTTTCGATGCCGGTCGACGTAACCGCGGCGTCCAGCGCCTGCCGGCGGGACAGGCCCGCCAGCTCGCGCAGATCGGCGATGAAGGCGAGGTAATCGTGGACCAGCATGTCTTCGTACAGCGGGTTGTTCTCGGCGAGATACCCGATGCGGCGCTTCGCGGCCAGGGACGCGTCGGCGAGCGGGACCCCGTCGAGCGTGATCGCACCGGTGTCGGGCTCGTAGTACTGCGTGATCATGCGCATGGTCGTGGACTTGCCCGCCCCATTCGGACCGAGGAAGCCCACCACCTGACCGCGGTCGACGGCAAAGGACACATGGTCGACCGCGGTCACGCCGCCGAATTGCTTGGAAACGTCGCTTACAGATAGGAAGGGCATAGGCGCAGGGATGCTAAAAAGCCCTGTGGATTTCTTCAAGCCCCCGGCCGGGGCCGTTTCTTACAGCGACTTGAGGAAGGCGACGAGCGCCGCGCGGTCGGCGGCCGGAAGCCCCTTGAACCGGTCGCGCGCGCCTGAGCCCTCGCCCCCATGCAGCTCGATCGCCTGCTCCAGCGTGGTCGCCCGGCCGTCGTGGAGGAAATGCTCCGCGCCGCGCAGATCGAGGAGCGGCTCCGTGCGGAAATCCGCCGGGGTGGCGAGGCCGAGGCAGATGTCCGCCAGGTCGGCCCCCATGTCGTGCAGCAGGAGGTCGGTGTAGGCGGCAAACTCCCGGTTGCTCAGGGCTTGGACTGGGCTGTACCCGGTGCGCAGGGTGGGGATGTGGCAGGTCGCGCACCCGATCTGGGAGAAGAGGTCGCGGCCGTGCCGCCCGTCCCTGCCGAGCTTCAACGGCGTCGGCGGCGCGAGGAAGCGCACGAAGTCGTCGGTCAAGTCCAGCTGCTCCTGGTTGATCTCGGGATCGGGCGCCGGGTCGACGCCCGCGGGGAGAGGCTTGCCGCCGACGTCCTCCTCGGTCGGCTGCGCGGGATTCGTGACGCTC
>Ga0207646_10003408_pt1 | contig 17959 bp, 18 predicted proteins | sample KBSK5502metaG_FD_184343 | JGI IMG/M metagenome (GOLD analysis project Ga0207646, IMG submission 184343) | Corn, switchgrass and miscanthus rhizosphere microbial communities from Kellogg Biological Station, Michigan, USA - KBS K5-50-2 metaG... | ecosystem: Host-associated > Plants > Roots >...
CGTCCTGAAGCTGCAACGGAATCTGCCCGCGGAGTAGATCCGCTAGGGGGCGGGGGCCAGGTCCGTGTAGTCGTTGATGATGACCTGGTGACTGACGTTTGCGGATACATCCAGCCCCCAGCTCTTGGAGTAGGGCGTACTGCTCTGCGAGAGCACATTGCCCGACGCATCCCTCGTGATGAAGGTGCTCGTTCCCTTCAGGGTCACGCCAACCAGCCTGGATGCCTGGCTGCTGAACTTCGGGAGGAAGAGGTTGAGGCTGACCGTGTCGAAACTGTAGGTCTTCTGGATGATCTTTCCGCCAGCGATATCGCCTTTGATGACGTCGGTGAATTCCTTGAGCCCGTCGCCTGCTGCCCCGGTTTCTGCCAGTGCCAGGTCGTGAGCGCGGCGCGCCTCGGATTCGATGATGAGGTCGAGCACCGCATCATGAGCCATCCTCGTCGCGTTCTTTGGGGCGGACTGATCGAACGCGACCACATTCGAAGCGACCGTGACATCTGGAATCGCCGGCAGGATCCACAGCGGTGCCGATGCGGAGGCCGGCCCCGAACCTCTTGGCGGCGGCAGGGCGCCGGCTGCGGTGCTCGAGATCCAGCCGCCGAGAGCGGGGCCGGCACCAACCGTGAGCGTGAGGGTTGGCGTCGATCCGTCGGCGAGCCCGGCGGCCGGCTCAGGGCTATGGGTGGATAGATCGGCGGCCACCGGAAGGGTGCCCACGAATAGCAGCGCGACCGCGAGCGCCGCCGGCAGTCGCCAGCCCAAGCGACGCCTTCCAGCCCTCTGCCGATCCCGGGCTTCGAGTGGGGACAGGAACCGCGCCAGCGCAAAGCGCAGGGCGCACGCGATGACGAGACTTGCCAGGATCGCGGTCTTGGTCCAGAACTCAAGCGTGGTCGGGCCGATCAGCAAAACCGCCAGGATGGCCACGAGGATGCCGAACGCCACACGCGCTACTGCGCCGTCGGGAACCGTCCGCGGGTCCGGGACCATGAAGAGACCGAAGACCAGGAGTTCCGGCGAGGTCACCAGGATCTGCCAGAGTTCGCGGCCGCACATGGGGGCGACGTGCCAGCTGGCGATCATGCAATGGTCGGGCACCAGGGCCAACGCCGCCGCGGTAAACGCCGCAAACCCAGCCATGAAGGCCAGCTCGAGGCCGAGCAGTCGCAGTTCCCATGCGATCAACACCCCCCCGACCACCAGGACCGCGTAGGTCACAACCAGCCACGGCCCGGGCGGGATCCACCACAGATCCTGGGGCTCCGTAAACTTGGGGCCCAGCGCGACGAAGGCGATCACCAGGCCAAGGTTCGAGGGGTTGAAGATGTGCCGCCCACGCCAGCGGATCAGGTACTTGGACGCCATCGACACAGCGACCGCGCCGACAAAGATCCAGATGCCATGCGTGCTCCACCACTGCCCGTGAAGCGTGCCGGGCGTTCGCAGGATGAAGGCCGTGCTGTTGCCGGTCAGCAACCCGCTCGCCGGCCACATAATGGCGCTGTCCTTGAAGAAGGCGACGACGACCTCGATCAGCGCACCGGTCAGAAGAGAGATGAGAATCTGCGCCACCGAAAGCCGGAAGCCGAGCACCGTCTGGCCCAGTACCTGGAGCGTCACCAGCACGGCGGCGACGTGCATCCGCGGGTCGCGGATGCTGGGGAGGATGACCACGTATTCGCGGCCGAAGAGGCGAACCGCTCGGCGTGTGGCGCTCACGGCTGAGTAACGGTCGCAAGGCTCAACGCGTTACACGACCAAGGCCGTGTTAGCATTCCGCTCCCTCTCGCAGGCGTGGTACCAGGCCCGGGCCGGGTTGGTCGGACTCGTTGTCGTCGCCTCGCTCTCGGCATGCGATCTTCCGTTCGGTCTCGACCTGCCCACGACGCGTAGTCTCGAGACTGGCGCCACCGGCACACTCGTCGCGGCCGACAGCTTCGAGATCACCGGCTCGTACAGCGAAGGAAATAGCCAGTGGTTGATCGACCTGCGGCTCAGCCGGCCGGGATCCAGGCACGTCACGGTCACGACTTCCGATGTCAAGCTCGAGGCGATCATTCTCGGTAACACCGCTTATTTTCGCGGACAGCAATTTCTGTCGGCGCACATGGGCAGCGACATTGTTTCTCGAAGCTTTGTCAAGGCGGCGGGGAATGGTTGGTGGAAGGGCTCGGCCGGCCAGGTCCCGCAGCTGAGTGACCTGACCGATGGTAATGCCTTCAGGTCGACATTCCTTGCGCAGGCGGCGACCCAACGCACCGACCACGTCTCGGTGGATGGCATCGATGCCGTCGAGCTGTCCGGCGCACGCGGCGATGTGTTCATCACCGCGCAGCCGCCCTATCGGGTGCTACGCGTCCACCTGAAACACGGCGTTGTCGTTGACGGCATTCGCGACGCCGACCTTCGGTTCGTGAATTACAACAGCGACTTCCAGATCTCGGCGCCTGCCGATGTGATCGACTTCTCGAACCTAACGACGCTGCCGCCTATCTACACGGTCGTCTCGGTCGACACCTCGGGATGCGGCTCCCCATGCGTTGTCTCGGCTCTGCTCAAGAATCTCGGCGGGCTGCTCCACGCGCAGGCGCCATCCACCATCACCTTCACCATGACGGACACCGCCTCTCGACAGATACTCGGAAGTTGCCAGGCGCAGGTCGTTCCGGACGTGACGTACAACGCGACCACCACCGTGATGTGCACAATCGACAACGTCACCGCCCAACAGTCAAACGCCGCCACCATGACGGCAACGCCCGACAACCCAGGACGCGGCTAGCATCGTGACAAAGCTCGAGGCGGCGGCATGGGGCCTGGTCATCGCCCTGGTCGGCGCTGAGGTCGGACTCGCCGTGGTCCGGCCCTGGGACCATCGCGTCGCCCTGTCCTTATCCGGCTCGCACACCTCGAGCGCGCTGGTCACGCCCTCCGCTGCTGCCACGTGTCCAGACGTCGTGGTCCGCAGGATCGAACAACCCCTGACGATCCCGCGAAGTGCCTGGATCCATGCTTCGGACGGGGTCAACGTTCGGGCCGCCGCCTCGTCGTCAGCGACTCGCCTGACGACGCTGGCGACCGGAACGCAGGTGACCGTCCAGGAGCAACAGGGCAATGCCGACGGCCTTTGGTATCGAATTCAGCTGAGCGACGGGCGCGATGGTTGGCTGAGCGGGCGCTATACGACGACCTACCCAATCAGCCCGGCTTCGACCGACGCCCTGAAGATCTGGCTGCCTTCCGGGTATGAATTGCAGTCGATAGCACCGGGGAAGGCGGTGGCCCGGTACAAGAGCGAAATTCTGGCGTTGCTCTACGTGCAGAACGGCACCTGGGACCAAAGGCCGGCGGAGGCACTGGTGCCGGCCGGCCTGCCCAGCCGGTCCACCTGGACGGCGCGTCCCATCGAGCAGGTACTTGTTGGCGACCTTCCCGCCACCGACCGCGTCTTCGGCGTCAGGCTGGGCGGTAGCGGCTGTCCGGCGCTCGTCCACGAGGTCCGGATCACCACGACCGCCCGTTACTACGACTTCATCTTCGTGCTGGACGAGCCGAGCTCGTCAGTGGTTGCTCAGTTGCTGGACAGTGCTACGGTTCAGTAAGGACGCCCGGAACACCCGTAGCATCGTACGACGGGTCGGGATGGATGTCGAAGGCATCGGCAAGCCGCACGAAGAGGTTGAAGAGCGCACCGTCGTAGACGGCTTCGGCGATCTGCGCGTCGGTCCACCCGGCCTCGCGGAGCCGTTGCACTTGCTCATCGGTGATGCGATACGCGTGCCGGGTTAGCGTTTCGACGAATTCCAAGAGCCGCCGATGCTTCGGCGTCAGGTTCGCGGCGTGGAGGTCACCGTTACGCAGCGCCGCCGCAGCTTCCGAGTACTCCTCACCCTGCAACTGCAGGAACCAGGCATGGCTGCTCAGTCAATAGTGGCAGCGGTTGAGTGCTGAGACGTAGGACGCGATCATTTCGTGCTCGGCTCGGCTGAGGGCCCCGTCAGTGAAATGCAGCCGGCTCGCCTGGTCGATTGCGCGCAAGAAGTCGGGGCGTAGGCTCATCGCCCGCAGGATATCGGGGACGTTTCCCCGGGCCGACGTTTGCTTCAGCTCACGGTAGAGGTCGGCCAGATCACCCGTTGCGTCGTTGTCCTCGATCCAGGCGATTCGTGCCATGATGTCCCTCCGTCAGCTAAACCGATTCAGTCGCAATGATGCTCGATCGACGCTCTGAACGCAAAATTTGGCACCGGCAGAGGTTGTCAGAGTTCCTTCAGTCCGCCGGCGCGGATACCTAGACCAATTCACCGGCTCGCAGCGTCGCGCTCAGCCAACTACGAACCAAGGATTTCGCCGGCGGCTTCGGTCCACCGCGACCCCACTGCGCTCGGCAATATCCAGCAAGCCGTCGCGGTCAGTCAGGGCGAAGACCAATAGTGCTGTGACTGGGTCTTTGATCCGGACTCGGATCCCCCGCCGACCCACCGTTTCAATCCGCTCAAGGGCAGGCCACCCGATGCTGAGTGATGGAATGAAACCCATCCACTTAAGGGTCGGCTCCAAACGCACGCCATCGTCATATGCGAGCAGGCGAGCGAATGGCCGGCTTACATTCAACCCGGCCAATCCAGAGGGCAACCTGATGCCAACCACTGATACCCAAAGGGGAACCACGTGGAGATCAGCTGATCGCGGAGGCCGTGCCTCGTACTTCCTGGCCAGCGGCGACGCCTTTTGCCATCCAGGCAGGATGACCACCCAACCGACGACCACCCACGCCATCACGAGCAGCCAGAAAACTAGAAACCATGCGGGCCCTTGGGACCGTGCAAAAAACGCAAGACCCAATGCGACCGGCGCCACGATCAAGCTGACCAACCACGGCTTCTTAGGCACAGCCGCTGACCGCCTTAGCCAAACTCGGGGAAGTTACCATTCTCAAAATCCGCACGTATGTGAACGTACGACGCGGACAGGTCAAGATCCCGCCGCTGTGTAAAGCCACCTTGATCCGTCACTTATGGAGGCTGTTACGGCAGATTGTTAGACGGTGAAGACCTGGACCTGGCCTTTTTCGACTTTGACCTGCAGCGACGGCAATGGCGGGAGCGGGTCCGCATAGTTGGTCGGCTGGCCATCCTTCTCAAAGGTGGCGCCGTGGCAGGGGCACTCGAACCGATCCCGGAACTTGCTGTAGTTGAGGATGCAGGCCATGTGCGTGCAGATGGCGGACAGAGCCTTGACCTGCTGCCCTTGGCGGATCAGGAAGCCCTCGATCGCTCCCGAACGGAAACCGATCGGGGTGCCCTCGGGCAGTTCCGCCAGCGCCGAGACCGGCTTCCAGCTGCCGTTTCCGACGACCAGCGCCCCCTGCGCGAGCTTTTTTGGCTCCGTCTTGACGACTTGCTGGATTCCGAGCATCGCCGCGATGCCGGCGGCGACGCCGCCAGCACCCGTCAACAGCAGTGAGCGGCGGCTTGGGCGCGAAGCCGGTAGCGGCTGCGCCGACCGCTCTCCTACCCAGTCGTGAATCGACCCCTGCATCCGCTCCAGGAACTCTTTCGACGGCAGGCCGGCTCCGGGCTTGGCCGCGCGCAGCATGGCGGCCGTCTGACGTGCCCGTAAAGCGTCTTCGTCGGACAACGGCGTCCGATCAGGACGGCGGTCCTGCAGCAGGTCCTCGACGTGGCGGTCGAGCTGTTCGGGATCGTCGTTCATGACAACCTTCCACGCTCGCGGCCGGCCCGATTGAGCGCCCGGAACTGCAACACCTTGACGTTGGTCTCGCTGAGGTTGAGCTCCTGCGCGGTCTCTCGCACCGAATAGCCGCGCAGGAACCGCAGTTCCAGCACCCGCCGGTAACTCTCTGGGAGGGTGGCGAGGAGGGAGTCCACCCGCTGGACGGCTTCCGGGTTCTCCCGGGGTGTGGGCGCTTGGGTGACGTCCTCGCCGAGCTCGCCGGTGCCCTCCGCGTAGTACTCGCGCCAGTGATCAGCCAGGGTCGTCTGGGCGACCCGGTAGAGCCAGCTGCGCAGTTCGGGAACCGAGACATCGGTACGCATGCCATTGATCGCCTTCACGAATACCTGGGCGGTGAGATCCTCGGCGTCCGCGCGGTTACCGACTCGGCCGTAGATGTATTGGTAGATGGCTGTCACATGCGTCTGGTAGGCCCAGGTCAGGTGATCCCGGCCGTGGGGGGCATCGGCGTGAGGGAGCGGGACGATCTTCCCGGAGGAAGCGATTGCGGCGCCGATTCTCTCGTCCTCACGCATCCGCTTCCGCAGTTATATACCGCCGAGGGTTACTCGGCTGCAACCGCCCGTAACCCGGCTCTGTTCAGCGGGGGGTCAATATGGGAATACTGGAGGAGGGAAAGGGCTTAGATAACATGGGAGATTCGCAAGCGATGGAAAAGAACCGGCAGTACGACGTCGTCATCATCGGCGCCGGGCCGGCTGGCCTGACCGCCGCCCTCTACGCCGGCCGAGCACGGGTCAAGACCGTGGTGCTGGAGCGGGGCGCGCCGGGTGGACAGCTGCTTAACACCGAGGCCATCGAAGACTATCCCGGCTTCGATCACATCACAGGTCCGGAACTGGCCCAGCGCATGGCCGACCAGGCCGTCAAGTTCGGCGTCGACCTGGAGACGGCGCGCGTCACCGGCATCCAGCGGCGCGGGGATAAGCAGGTGGTGCAGACCGAGGACGGCGAGTACACCGCCGACTTCGTGATCCTTACCGCGGGCGGCGAACCGCTGAAGCTCGGCATCCCGGGCGAGACCGAGTTCCAGGGCCGCGGCGTCTCTCAGTGCGCCGTCTGCGATGGCGCCTTCTTCAAAGAAGAGGAGGTGGCTGTGGTCGGAGGCGGTGATGCTGCGCTCGAGGAAGGTGTGTTTCTTACCCGCTTCGCGAAGAAGGTCTACATCATCCACCGGCGCGAGCAGTTCCGCGCCCAGGCCATTCTGGTCGAGGCGGCACGCAAGCATCCGAAGGTTGAGCTGATCACCAACACGATCGTCACCGAGGTCAAAGGTGAGGATGGCCAGGTGAAAGAGATCACGTTGAAGGACGTCGTCACCGGCCAGAGCCGGCCGCTGAAGGTCACCGGCCTGTTCGTCTTCATCGGGTTTCAGCCGAACGTCCAGTTCTTCGATCATCGGGAGCACATGGAGCACGACCCGCTCGGGTTCCTGGTGACAGACTCGACGATGCAGACGAGCTTGCCCGGCGTCTACGCGGCCGGCGACGTGCGGTCACAGCTCACCCGTCAGATCACGACCGCGGTCGGCGATGCGACCACCGCCGCCATCGACGCGGTGAAGAAGCTCGAGGCCAGGAAGCACGAGGCCACGCCCGTACCGGTCGACCTCTACGGCCCAACCCGGCCGGACCTCGTCGGCCGCTAACCCGGAGCGCCCGCCCCGCGTTGCCACTGCGGCGGTGGCCGGGTTGTTCGTCGTCGCCGCCGGGCTGCGACTCTGGGGGATCAACTTCGGGCTGCCGGCTCTCTACCGACCGGACGAAGACGTCACGGTTGGGCGTGCCATGGGCATCTTCCACGGCATCCTGGATCCGCACTTTGCCGACTGGCCGCACCTTTACTTCTATGTCGCGGCGGCGTGGCTTTTGCCCTTCCGCCTGGTCGGACTCGTCCAGGACCAGGCGTCCGGATATTTCTGGGTGCGTGTCCTCGATGCGCTGCTCGGCAGCTTCACCGTGCTGCTCGTCTTCGAGTTTGGCCGCCGCGCGTACGGATGGCTGGCGGGCTTCCTCGGAGCCTCGGCCCTGGCGGTCGCCTTCCTCCACGTCCGCGACAGCCACTTCGCGACCCTCGACATCCCGCTGACGCTGGCCTGCGTTGCCGCGCTATACGTCGCCTATCGGACCATCCACTCGCGCGGCGTGCGGTCGTTGCTGCTCAACGGGATCACGCCCGGCGTCGCCGCCAGCCTGAAGTACAACGGGGCCCTCGTGTTCGCCGGGATCGCCGCCGCCCAAACGCTTCGGGCCCGCGTCGAACGCAGCGGCTGGTTACAAATTCTTGGACGGCTGGCGCTGATTGCTGCCGTCGGCGTTGTGACCCTCGGGATCACGTCGCCTTTCCTGGTGCTCGACCCCGCGATGACCCAGCACGGCATCGGCTATATCTTCCAGCACATCGGGAAGGCAACCGCCCCGGCGATCGGTTGGGTGCAACTCAGCCTCGCGTTGTGGTTTGGCATTGATCCGGTGCTGGTGCTGCTGGCGATCGTGGGCGTCGCCTACGCGGCCTGGCGGCGGCAGCCGGCGGACGTCATCATCCTTACCTTCCTGGGTGTCTACATCCTGCTGATCGGTGCCGGCCGGTCCGTGTTCTTTCGCTATGCGGACCCCATGATCCCGTTCCTGTTGCTGCTCGGCGGTCGCGCTCTGGCGGCGCTGGTCGAGGGTACGGCACGCGGTCAAGCGCGGCATCTTGCGCTCGCCGCTGCGCTCGTGCTGGTCGTGGTCGCGCCACTGGTCCACGACGTTCGCTACGACCTGTTGATTCAGCAGACCGATACCCGAACGCTCGCCTTCGACTGGCTGGCGAACCACGTGCCCGCCGGCAGCCGGGCCGCCGTGCCGTATATGGCCGGGCCGGCTCACGACCAGGCGATGATCGACAGCGGTGAACACAGCCACGGTGCAACCGATGCCTATGTCGCGTCATTCCTCGACAGCCGGCTCGAGACGCAGTACAGCATCCATGAGCTGGCGCGGGACGACCTCCAGCTGACATCGCTCGACAGCTTTCGCAACGAGGGGATTACCTACGTGGTCGTCGGCTACGAGACGCCCGCAACCGGTTGCGGCGTGGAGAGCCCGCTCGAGCGAGCGCTACGGGCGCAGGGACCGCCCCTGGCGAGCTTCACCCCGACGATCGGCTGTCCCCAGAGTGTCTTCGACCCGATCGATACCTACTATGTGCCGCTCGCCGGCTACGGCGGCTGGGTCCGGCCCGGCCCCTACATCCGGATCTACCGGCTTGGCGGGTGATCCCGAATCGGCGGCTTCGCCAGCGCTCAGGCGCCGTCTATAGTGAAAATGGTGGACCTCATCGCCCTGATCAGGGAGCGTGCCAAATACTACAAATGCCTCGCCTGCTCCGAGGCGCTGGCCGACTGCCAGGTGAAGCTGCTCAACGAAGGCGATGGGCATTGCACCGTTGAAGTCACCTGCGCCAATTGCAGCGTGAGCTTTGTCGCCGTCCTGCTGCTCAAGAAAGCCAAGCATCCAGATGGTTTGCCCAAGGCGGCTGAGGAAGGCCCGATCAGCAGCGACGAGATGCTCGACGTCCATGAATTCATGAAGGCATTCAATGGCCCGATCAGGGAGCTTGTCCACTGGCGACCGTCGCGCCAGCAGTCTTCATCCTCCTGACGCCCCAATAGAATTGATGCCGATGGTGTATCTCGACCACTCGGCAACCACGCCGCTCGACCCCGAGGTCCTGCAGGCGATGATGCCGTACCTCACCGAGGAGTTCGGCAACGCCTCCAGTGTCTATGGGCTGGGACAGCGCGCGCGGCAGGCGATCGACCAGGCCCGCGACGAGGTGGCGGCCTTTTACGGCGTCGTCGCCAAGGAAGTGATCTTCACCTCGGGCGGCACCGAGGGCGACAACTTCGCCTTCCGTGGAATCGCCGAGCGGAACGCCGGGCGCGGCCGTCATGTCATCACCTCGACCATCGAGCACGATGCCGTGCTTCGCTCGGCGGATGCACTGGAGCGCGATGGTTTCGATGTCACGCGGCTGCGAGTCGACCGGTTCGGGCTCGTTGATCCAGCGGCGCTGCGTGAGGCGCTGCGGCCAGACACGATCCTCGTGAGCATCATGCACGCCAACAATGAGGTCGGCACCATCGAACCGATCCGCGAACTGGTCGCGGTGACTCGCGCGCACAGTCAGGCCTACTTCCACACCGACGCCGTGCAGTCGACAGGAAAGATTCCGGTGCGCGTCGATGAACTGGGCGTCGACCTGCTATCCATGTCCGCGCACAAGCTCCATGGTCCGAAGGGCGTGGGCTGCCTGGTGGTGCGATCCGGCGTGCGGCTGGAGCCGCAGCTCCACGGAGGCGGACACGAGCGCAATCGCCGCGCCGGGACCGAAAACGTCGCCGGTATCGTCGGGCTCGCCAAGGCCATGGGGATCGCTCAACGCGATCTCGCCAAGAACACGGCGCACCTCACCGCGCTGCGCGATCGCCTGATCGCTGGCGTCCTCGACCGGATCCCCGGCGCCGAACTCACCGGCCATCCGCTAAAGCGCCTGCCGCACCACGCCAGCTTCCTGTTTGCGGGGGTTGAAGGCGAGTCGCTCCTACTGCAGCTCGACATGGAAGGGATCGCCGCATCGTCAGGCTCGGCCTGCACGTCCGGCTCGCTGGAGGCGAGTCATGTCATCCTCGCGCTCGGCTACCCACGCGATCGCGCGCTGGGCAGCCTTCGCCTGTCGGTCGGAAAGGGCAACACGGACGCCGATATCGACCTTGTTCTGGACCGATTGCCCGCCATGGTGGCGCGGCTGCGCGCCATGGCCCCCACTTCGGCCGCCTGAGGTGCGAGCATGGCGGAAACCTTCTACAGCGTCGATGAAGCCAACCGGCTGATCCCCAAGCTCAAACCCCTGCTCGAGCGCATCCGCAAGACGCAGGAGGAACTGGCGAAGGATAAGACGGTCGCCGCGGTCCGCGAGAAGGCGGCTCAGAATGGTGGCGGCTTGCCCGGGCGCCAGCTGTCGACCCTGACGAAAACGCTCGAGGCTGACATGCGCCAGCTCGAACAGTGGGGTATCGTGCTTCGCGATCCAACCATCGGACTGATCGATTTCCTGCACAAGCGGGAGGGGGAGACCGTCTTCCTCTGCTGGAAGCTCGGCGAGCCACGCGTCGAGTGGTGGCATCCCCTCGAGACCGGGATCGCCGGCCGCCAGCGACTCTAACCGCTGCGGAAGACGACCGCGAGGAGAAAGAGCGCCAACAGGATCGAGGTGATCGACAGCCCGATGATGCCGAGCAGCCGGCCGGTCCTGGCTCGATCATCACCCTGGTAACGGTTCGGCGCCGAGCGAATGTCGCGAACCGCACCATTGCCGAAGACGATCGCCAGGATCCCTGTTGGGATCGCGACTAGCGGCATCCAGAAGAAGAGCAGCGTGGTTACGCCCCAGGTCATGGCGCTGGAGGCCCCGCGATGCATCGGGCGGTACGGTGAGATCCCCTCGCGTTCGGCAAGCTGGTCGAGCGCGGCGAGTGCGCCGGCGGTGGCGACGACGTCCGGCAGGGCGATCCGCAAGGCAGGTTCGGCGCTGTCGGCGAGCGCCCGGCGCCGCTCCACTGGAAGCGCCTCCCGGCGGGCGGCATAGGCAACGACCAGCCGTCGAAGTCCGGGGTCGAGCGCGGGCGCGCCGGTCGCTGCAACGGAGGTCGTCGGCGTCGATGACGGCGTCGCCCAGATCGACGAGGGTGCGGGTTGTGAGGCCGCGACCGCCCCGGCCGGCGCACTCGACAGGTCATAGAGGCTGACGCGCTCGCGATCGCGCACCACCAGCGTTCCCGCGGCGAAGTCTCCCAGCCGCTTGCCGCGCCCGTTGATGAATAGCGTCAACATGCCGATGGCATAGAAAACTGGGAGGAAATCGACGATCCGCACCAGGTTGCGAATCGCGGCCTGCCCCAGAGTGAGCGGCTCACCGTGATCGCCAACCACCCGCAGGCGGGCGGCGCGCTTGCCCAGGGTCTGTCCGTTCCAGGCTGCCTCGCTGACCAGGAAGTAGCCGGCCAGCAGGATGAAGCCGAGGATGATCTCGATCAGGAGAGCTAGCTCGCCTGAGCCGAAGACACCGCCGAGCGAGGCGGCGAGGATGGTGATCGCAATCAGGATCACCGTGATGACGAGCGAATCGAGGATCTGCGCCAGGAAGCGGCTGCCAATCCCGGCGATCTCATACTGGAATGCCACGCGCTCCGGCGTCGGAATGATGAGATCGTCTGAGGCGTCGGGCGGGTGCACGCACTCACTCTACCCGCCGAATTTGCGAGAGGGCGTCGCAGTCCTGCGACAAGAACCCGTTTGACGGCGGCCTCCGTCATCATGGATAGGTGCGCGCCGATGAATTCGTCAGCCGCCGGCGACCTGAGTGGGACCGCTTCGAAAAACTGCTGACGCGCGCGGGCACAAGCCGGCTCGGCGGGCTGCGGGCAACCGAAGTGCTCTCCCTGGCTGCGCTCTATCGCCGGGCAACGGCCGACTTCGCGCGGGCGAAGCGTGATTGGCCGACGGAACCGGTGGCCACGTATCTCAACGGCCTGGTCGCCCGCGGGCACGCCGCGGTCTACCGCCAGGGTGGCAACCTCGGCGAGCGCATCGCCATCTTCTACAAGCGCACGCTGCCGCAGACCTACCGCGAGGCTGCCCCTTACCTGATCGCCTCTGCCCTGCTCCTTTTCGGACCGGCGCTGGTCGCGTTCGTCGCGATCACCCTGGACCCGAAGCTGGCCTATGCCCTGGTGCCCGCCGAGCTGGTGCAACTGGTGAAAAGCCATCAGCTCTGGACCCAGATCCCGGTGGACAAACGGCCGTTGATGTCCGGCGTGATCATGACGAACAACATCAATGTCTCGATCCTCGCCTTCGCCTTCGGCGTTTTGCTCGGCCTTCCCACCATCTATTTGTTGATGACGAACGGAATTCAGCTGGGCGGCCTGCTCGGCCTCACCAACGCCTATGGCATCGCGCCCGGTCTGCTCGATTTCGTCGTCGGCCACGGCGTGCTCGAGCTCTCGGTGGTGGTCGCGGCCGGGGCCTGCGGCCTGATGATGGGATGGGCCGTTTTGCTGCCGGGCGATTACCGACGTCGCGACGCGCTCGTTCTCGCGGCGCGCAAAGCCTTGATTATCCTTGCCGGCCTGGCGCCGCTGCTGATCATCGCCGGCCTGATCGAAGGCAATTTGAGTCCTTCGGATGCGCCCACCGCCGTCAAGGTCGCGGTCGGCGTGACGACCGGAGTCCTCCTCTACTCCTACCTGCTCTTCACCGGGCGCCCGACTCAGAAGCCCGAATAGAACGCTGGATAGAAGACCTTGTTGACGACCTGGGTCGCCTGCCCATCGGCGCCGACCAGCCAGAGCTGGTCGACATCACCGCTGCTGGGCTGGCTGCCGAATGCGATCGCCATTCCGAGCCCGTTCGGCTGCGCGATGGCAACGACCGGTCGAACGCCCTGCTGGGCCGGGTTGCCTGGGCGCCGCCAAACGGTTTTCCCGGTCTGCCATTCGACAAGTTCGATCTCGTTCGGGCCAACGCCAACGAAAACAGGGGCCGTTAGCACTCGCATGTCATCCCACGAGAATCGCACGACTTGTTGGTTGTCAATGCTCGCCATGACTTTTCCATCCGACGTCCGGCGAATCACGCTTATTGCCGTCATCGGTTGCCCACCAGGGTCGTAGGTCGAGGTTTGCTCCGCCAGGTATTTCCCGTCGTGGGAGCTGACCAGGCTGGTCGGCGACCCCGAGTAGTTGTGTTGATAGAGGACGCGACCGCTGGAAAGCGCCAGCACGCGAACGCCGGTGATTCCCATTGTTCCAAAGTTGGCGAGCACGACTCGATCGTTCAGGACGCTGCACGCCAGAATTCCGAAGCCTGTGCGAGAGCCCATCACGTCATTCATTAAGCCGGCCAGCGCGACCCGCCGCGGTGAGGCGTCGAGGCGGCCGATGAAGACCCATTGCTCTCCGGGACTGGTGCCGGACCCGGAAGTACCTAGCTCGCACAGGCTTCGGTTGTCATCGGCAAGGACGGACGGGTAGTAGGTGGGTGACGATGAGGTCCTCATCAAGGTACCGGTACGGTCGAAGTACTCGCCGGTCGGTGTGGAGAGGATCGATCCGTCCGGCGACTGCGCGGTCGCGGGCGTCTGATACATGGTGCCAACCAGTGTCCCAGTCCAGTCGATCGCCACGAGTCGTTGCGGATCGGCCAAGCTCTGCCAGGGAGACGACAGCGAGTACCAGATCACTGGCGTCCCGGCCGGTGGCGCTCCGGGCTCGGTTGTAAACGCCCATTGGTGTCGGACGTTGGCCGCAGGCACGCCGTAGTCGACCAGCGCGGTGACCTGATAGGTCGTGACTGGCTTCAGGCCCTGATAGGCGACGATCCATGTGCTTCCCGTCCAGCGCCCGGTCTCGAGCGAGGCGTCAGCCGGGAAGATTTGCACCTGCGGGTCGACCGGCGGACGATGGTTGAAGTCGATCGCCAGCGCACCGATGCGCGTGACTTCGGTCTGCCCATCGGCCGGCAGGAACTTGGCCAGGACGGGATAGCCCTCGGCGCTGAACGTCCAGCGCTTCACCAGGTGGCCGATGTCCTTGAAGCGGCTGCGGTAGTCAGCGCCAAGAATGATCTGGTAGCGCCTGGCGAGATGCAGACCCGAATAGCTGACGATCAGGGTGCTCCCATCCCAGTGCGGCGACTCGAGCACGCCGTCGGACGGCTCCAGTCGCAGGGTCGGTGTTCCAACCGGATGGCTTCCGAAGGTGACTTTGAAATCTCCCTGCACCGGAACTTCTTTCGCCCCAGCCTCCGGGTTCAGGTCGGTCACGGTTGGCTGCGCGCTGGCAAGCGCATCAGCACGGATCCAAAGGAACGCTGCGAGCGCCCCCACGAGGACAATGCCGCCGAGAGCAAGGAGGATCGCCCGACGCCGTCCGACCGGCTCCACCCCCTGCTCCTCCTCGAGGAGGTCGACGATCCGGACGTGGAGGCTGTCGCTGATGGCGACGGCCTGATCGGCGCGATCGTCCATCGGCGATGGCGAGCGGCGACCTCGTGCCGCGTGCTGGCGGATGCGGGCGTGCAGCCGCTTCTTCAGCTCGTCGATCTGGGGTGTGGCCGCGAGCGATGGCGCTAGCGTCGCGAAGGCGGCGAGAAGGATCCGTTCGGCGGAAGGGGCATCGGAAGATACTGCGAGAGCCTGCCGGCACGCGTCGGGTTCGAGCTCGCGCACCAACTGGTCGATTCGATTCCGTTCGAGAGTTTTCACGCCACCTTCGCCCAAGGAACGCCCCAAAGGGGCGAGAAGTTACTGCGCCGCTATAACAACGCCCGCTCCTTCAACTCCAGATAGCGTTCAACCAACGATGGGCTGAGCTGGCCGGCCTCGACGTCGAGCCCCAGGACGCCTCCTTGTCGAAGCTGCTCGAAGCTGGCACGCCGGGCGGAGAGGAGCTCTTCGGCGGCGGCCCATTCGTAGGCGCGCGAGACCCGTTCGATGGGGGCGTTGCGAGCCGCCAGCACCTCCGGGTCGCTCATGGCGACGACCATCACGAGGTGTCGGTGACTCATGCGGATGGCATGGGCGACCAGATCGCGCGAGGCCTCGGGGTCGAGGACGTCGGTGAGCACGATCACCAAGGAGCGGCGGCTCACGCGCAGCGCGAGGTGCGAGAAGGCCTCCGCAAAGTCGGGCTCGGTGTACTCGGGCTTGATGTCGTAGAGCACTTTGTTGAGCTGGGATACCTGGGCCGGTCCTCGTTGCGGCGTTACGAAACGTCGCACGCTGTCGCTGAAGGTCAGCATGCCGACCTTGTCCCCCTGGCTCTGCGCCACCCAGGCCAGCAGCAGCGCCGCGTTGACCGCATGGTCGAGCTTGCTCAAGAGGCCCGCCGGCGCCGTCATCAACCGGCCACAGTCGATGGCGATGATCGCCTGCTGGCCGCGCTCCGCTTCGACCTCCATCACCACCGGGCTGTCGCGCCGCGCGGTCGCCTTCCAGCTGATGCGTCGCACGTCATCGCCGGGCAGGTAGTCGCGCAACCCGGCAAAGGCGGTGGTGGCGCCGGGCGGGCGAGCCCGACGAAGCCCGGCCATGATGCGCATGCCGCGGCGCAGCATCAGCTCGTAGCGCTTGATGGCGAGGACGTCGGGATAGACGGCCGCAGCCTCGTCGGCCTTGATCCGCACCTGCCGAATGAGCCAGCCACCTGGGCGCCAGCAGCGAAGGTCGACGGCGCCGAAGCGGTAGGCGCCTCGGTGCGGTGGTTCGACGGTGTACTCGACGTGCAGCAGCCCCTCAAGGTCGAACATCCCTGATAGCACGCGACGATCCGGGCGTAAGTCGGCGGGGACGTGATCGGCGACTTCAGCAGGGAGGCCCGCCGCGCCGGCATGCGCCACCAGCAGCTGCACACTCTGGACCTCTCCCAGCGAGAAGGGCTGGGGTAGCACGCGGCTCGCCATGAAACCGGACTTGCTCGGGAGCCGCCCCGCCTCCGCGATGACGACGCCCGCCATCGCGGCGTAATAGAGCAATGGCGCGATGACGAACACCGGGCTGAGCAGGAGCAGCAGGAAGAGGACGGACCCGGCGAGCAGTGTGGCCAGCAGTCGTGGCTGCGGTAGGAGCGTCATGCCCGAGTCGCCCGCCTTACCGCGGCGGCGTCACGCGGGCGATCACCGCGTCCAGCAGGCTGTCGGCGGTCTGGCCGCCGACCTCCGCCTCCGGGCGTAGCAGCAGCCGATGCCGGAAGGTGGGGCGGAGCAACCCTTTGATATCGTCCGGCGTGACGTAGTCGCGGCCCTCGAACGCCGCGGCCGCCTTGGACGCCAGCATCAGGAGCACCTCCGCGCGCGGGCTCGCCCCCAGCACCAGCTCGGCTGCCTGCCGCGTGGCGACAGCGAGCTCGATGATGTAGCGGCGCAGCCGCTCATCAACCGTCACCTTTCGCGCCTCGTCCTGGCATTCGGCGATGGCGGCGGCCTCGACGATCGGCGTGACGCCGGCGCGCGCCGGGTCCCGCAGTTCGATGCCGGCATCCCAGCGCCGCAGCATCTCCAGCTCCTGCTCCGGCGTCGGGTAATTCATGAAGGCCTTGAACAGGAAGCGGTCCTGCTGCGCTTCGGGTAGCGGATAGGTTCCTTCGTACTCGACCGGGTTCTGGGTGGCGAGCACCATGAAGGGGTCGGGTAGTGGCTGCTGCTGCCCCTCGAGGCTGACACCGTGCTCTTCCATCGCCTCCAGCAAAGCGGCCTGCACCTTCGCCGGAGCGCGGTTGATCTCGTCCGCCAGCAGGATGTTGGTGAAGACCGGTCCCTTCCGAATCCTGAAGGACCGCGACTGCAGGTCGTAGACCGACGTTCCCACGATGTCCGACGGCATCAGATCAGGCGTGAACTGCACCCGACCGTAGTCCAGCGAGAGCAGACGCGCGATCGTCTTGGCCAGCAGCGTTTTGCCCACACCGGGAACACCCTCGAGCAAGACGTGGCCCTGCGCGATCAGGGCAATGGCACAGAGGCGGACCGCCTCGTCCTGGCCGACCACGGCCTTCGATGCTTCCGAGCGAAAACGGGCGTAAAAATCGGCGGCTTTCATGCGGACTCCTTCAACGGATAGGCGAGATCATGCAACCGGCGGGCCATCTTGAGGACCTCCGCCTCGCTCGTGCTGGCGCCGTCGAGGTCGCGCTCGGCGCTGGCCAAGGTCTCGGCCGCCGCCGGCGCGCGCTGTGCGATGGTGGCGTTGAGGCGATCACTGGAGACATCGCCGCCGAGACCAACCCGATGGGCGACGGCGCGGCGCGTGGCGGAGAGCAAGGCCTCCAGCGTAACGCGCCGGGCTCCGGTGCGATGCAGGAGGCTCCCGACCGCCGTCGCGTACTCCGCCGAGGACCGATCCTCCCGAGCACGCAACGCGATGCGCGGGCCGAAGGCCCGGCCGCGGAGAGCCAGGCCGACGAACGCGATCAGCACCACCGCGAGCAGGGCAATGCCCCAGGGGGTCGTCATCCAGGCCGTTTCGGGCGAGCCGGTCGCCGCCGCGCCATGATGGAATTCGTCGAACCACACCCGGCCACCGGTCGGCGTCATCGCCATCAGGTCGGCCGCAAAGCGACCGTTGTCGGGTTTGCCGAGATTGCCGTTGCAAAGGATGA
>Ga0207646_10003409_pt1 | contig 17957 bp, 12 predicted proteins | sample KBSK5502metaG_FD_184343 | JGI IMG/M metagenome (GOLD analysis project Ga0207646, IMG submission 184343) | Corn, switchgrass and miscanthus rhizosphere microbial communities from Kellogg Biological Station, Michigan, USA - KBS K5-50-2 metaG... | ecosystem: Host-associated > Plants > Roots >...
AAAGTTGTAGACACTCCCAATCAAGTACATCCCGCTCTCAAGTGCTTGGAGCCGCTGAGCAGCATGGCGACACTTGCGTGTTAAGGTCGCCAGCCGTTCTCTGACGGTCCCATTGAACCGCTCGATGGAGGAGGTGTTGAGTACTTGCCCACCTCCAGAACGCTGCAAGAGACGCATTGCTTGCACCATCGACCCATGACTCATCTGACTTTGTCGCGAAATGCCCGTCTGATGCTCTGGGGGTAGGCAGCCCATCCATCGGTGCAGATGAGCAGTGTGCAAGCCGCCTGAGAGCAGGCTTGCACTTGCCGCAGCAGCTGATCTGCCAGGCTCGTATCACGAGTGCGACTCACCACTCCACCCAGCCACAGACGCGTCGAGATCATCATTGCCAATCCCATCCACGCCACCATGCTACGCGCTTTTACTCGGATCTCGTCGGCTTGCACGTGGACTAAATCAAGCTGTCCTTGCTCGACGATGCCTTGATGCACGCGTTGGCACTGCTTCCCAGCGCGATCTCGAAAGGCGGGCCACTGTACGCTCATCCAGGCCGTACGCTTGCACAATCGCTTGCACTGGACAGCCAAAGGCCAGTAAGGTGACCACGATCACAATCAACTCGGGTGCTGTTCGCAGCCCTTCGAACATGGTTCCTCGTCGGGCGCTAAACGTCTGTTTGCAGATCGTGCAGCGATAGCGTTGCCGCTTGTGATCATGGACCCGGATGTTGCCCTGTCTGATTTGGCCTCTTGCGCAACACGCCGGATTCGGGCAAAATTGTTCCGACGGTTCCATCGGCTCTGCTGTGCTTGTTTGCATACACACAACATGCCTGGATCCGTCACCATTTTCAAGCTTTTCCCCCTTTTTCACCAGTTAGTCGGGCTGTACCGAGAAACCTATCATCATAATAAAACATGTCTAAATACCAGCTTATCAAAATCATCAAAACTATGCAACGGCTGTTGAAGTAAATACAGGGCCATTTAAAAGTCGAGCAAAGCAGGGATCCAAGGGGCTGCCGCCCCTAGGCGGGGTGTGGGGTGTCCCCACCTTTTCCCTTTTTTCCAGGGGTGGGGTGGGGAAGAAGAGGACTTTTAAATCGCCCTGAAGTAAATAGTTACGCTGTTTCTGCACGTAGTGAGCTTTGCTTGCAGAGCAGAGGTTTCTAACCTGCTCAATGAGTTAGCTTGCTTAGGTGATCTTGTATTACGTATACAGCAGGCGCAAGCGTTTCAGTATCTCGTCTAATGTACTAAATGGAGCAATCCGTCCTGACGAGGATCAAGATATCGTTGCAGCTCAACGACGCCGCTATATTACTCAGGAACCAGATTTTCGCGCAAGCCAACTACGTGGAGCATACCTGGGAACCAGCTACGTGGGCGGCTACTCACTCCTTGAGCGAACTATGTGCTTTGGCCCGGCCCGGCTGCGTACTGGCTGCATTAGTGGTGTGGTCACGCATCCAGACTACCGGCATCAAGGGATCGCATCAGTTCTGATGCAGGATGCAATCAGCTTCGCACATGGTCAGCACTATGCGCTTCTGTTCCTACATGGCCTGCCGGGCTTTTATTATCAGTTTGGCTATACCGATGTTCTTGAGGATATACCCTGGCACTATATTGATCGTGAGCTAATCCCAGAGCAGTCCTCCGAAGCATACGCGATCCGTTCTGCTACCGGCGGTGATGCTCTAGCCATCCTGACACTCTACCAGCGCCATTTCAACGACTATCTTGGCAGCTTTGCGCCTACTCGTACGATCCAACGGCAGGAGCATTTACTCCGCAACTGGTTCGAGGTGAACGAAACAAAGCCTTTGTTAGTACTCAATCCCAGGCATGAACTTCACGGCTATCTGATGCTCTCTCGACGACAGAACAGGTTGTACACTTACGAGGTTGTTGCTGAAACCTGGCCCGCCACACTTGCCTTACTCCAGTATCACTCGCACCTGCTGGATGAAGAGGCAGAACCGCCTGGTGAACTCTGGTGGGCTCTCCCCCCGACCGACTCAACATTTTACCTGTTAGCTGATCACCTTCCTGTACGCAGTGAGCTGATTTCCTATCCGAATCGAGGATGGATGGCTCGTCCGGCACATCTGCCAACCCTGCTCCAGTCATTGCTTCCTCTCTGGCAAGAGTACTGGCGGCAGCGTCCATGTACCTTAAACTGGTCTGGTACCCTGTTGCTCAGCATTGATGACTACACATGTTTACTTGAGATAGAACCGGCGAACCTCCGTTTTGTTGACAAGGCATCCTCTTCTCCTCAACATGTCATCTTGAACCAACAGTTGTTCACCCAACTCATTTTTGGTTTCCGTCCCATCTCCTGGATCATAACTCAACCAGGACAACAGATTCCTGCTGAACTTGTTTCATTGCTCAATGTGCTCTTCCCATACAAACAAACCTGGGTTGCCGGATCGGACTTTTTCTGAAAAGAAGCTGCCTACGTTCGCCCTCCAAGCGACACGAGCCATTTCAGGCTGATTTCCGATCCGTTGACGGCTGAGATTCCGGAGCTTTTCAACGCGAGCTACCAGGTGCTACTGCAAGTACTCATCCGCTATTTTATTCACGGGACGGAGAGCGACGAAGAGCTGACCACCCTGAGTAATGTGGCGGTAGACACGATGTTCCTGCTTATTAAGCCCCTGGGTGAACTGCTCACGAGGTTGCCCGTAGGCCCCGAGTTGCCGGGTAAGATGGCGGGTCCGAGCTTCGAGATGTACAGGGCGGGCAACATCCTGCCGCACCGCTATGGTGCCTGGACAGTGATTCACGAGCGGCTTCTCGAACTGGCGACGTACTGTGATAGGCTCATCAAGCAGCCAGGGGCACCGCAAGAGCTTGCCGCGGTCGGCGCGAATGCGCGCCAGCTAGCCGCCACGCTCGCACAGCCTCTCAACGCTATGGCACCAAACACACATTAAATGCGGCTGCGACTTGACCACAATTCTGGTTCTTCCGCGGGCTCGCCCGTTTCAGTAAGCCTGCAGAAAAGCCATGATTTTCTGCAAGTCACATCAAGCCCCGATTCAGCTACATTTCAGCTTTCCCGCATATACTCAAGTAGAATGCACAAACAGCAGGCACAGATACGAGGGAAAGGAATCAGCTTATGAAACGACCAGGCATGCTGCGACATCTCCTCTGGCTGGTAGGCTTCATCGTGTTCCTGGTCGCATGCACATCACCACCTGCTCAAAGCACCCAGCTATCGCCAACCCCAACCGTTCAAAGCGTCCAGGCGTCACCATCGCCAGCACAACCTGTCAGGCAACTCAAGCCAAATGCCCCTATTCCAGCCTCCTGTCCAGCAACACCTGTAAACATCGGAGGGCAATTCGGAACCGATTCTCCGTGGCTCCAGGCTCAACCGACTTCATCGGGCATCGTAGCGTACCTCGCTTATTCAGGTATGAGTCTATCTGGGACCTATCGGCTTCCCCATACCAATGGCTTCTTCCCTGAAGAAGGCTTGTATACCAAGACCCTCTGGGCTATCGACAATCAAGAGGCTTCTAGCACGTTTCTGATCGACGGTAAAGATCTCTCAGATGTCACCAAGACCTTCCACGACACTGGAAACGCTATGTCCGGCCCCGGACTTCCAACCGGGATCAACATGCATACGTATACCTCCTACTTGCAGGCCCCCAGCGTGGGCTGCTGGCGCTTGCAGATCACCAGTGGCCGGGCAAGTGGCGCCATCACTATGTGGTTCATGGGATAAACAGCTATGGACCATCCAGCCTCGACGCCTTCGCAGCGTTGGTCCGCGCGAGGAAGATCCGGCCACGCTTGACCGCGCGTTTCCACCGCCGACCAGGCCGCGGCCGCTCGAGTTGCTCTAACACGGCAGCTTTCCCAGCACCGGTTCCCCGCAAAAAAAATAAGGCGCGATGCTGTATGCATCGCGCCCCCACGATTCTTGACAAACGCTTAAAACCGTTATTTAGTCCAGGTAATCCTTCAGCTTGCGGCTGCGGCTGGGATGACGGAGCTTGCGCAGAGCCTTGGCTTCAATTTGACGGATGCGCTCGCGCGTGACATGGAACTCTTTGCCCACTTCTTCCAGCGTGCGGCTGCGGCCATCATCCAGACCAAAGCGCAGTTGGAGAACCTTGCGCTCGCGCTCGGTCAGACTCTCGAGCACATCCTCCACCTGCTCCTTGAGCAGTTGATGACTGGCGGCATCGGCAGGAGCGAGCGCAGTGTGATCCTCAATGAAGTCACCCAGGTGGCTATCATCTTCCTCGCCAATCGGCGTCTCCAAACTCACCGGCTCCTGGCTGACCTTGATGATCTCGCGTACCTTCTCAGGGCTGATCTCCATCTGCTCCGCAATCTCCTCGGACGTGGGTTCACGGCCCAGGTCTTGCAGCAAACGGCGGCTGATACGAATCAGGCGATTGATCGTCTCCACCATGTGTACAGGGATGCGAATTGTGCGCGCCTGGTCCGCAATAGCACGTGTGATCGCCTGGCGAATCCACCAGGTGGCATATGTACTAAACTTGTAGCCTTTCGTGTAGTCGAATTTCTCAACAGCACGAATCAAGCCGATGTTGCCTTCCTGGATCAGGTCCAGCAGACTCATCCCCCGGCCGATATACTTTTTTGCCACACTGACAACAAGCCGCAGGTTGGCCTCGGTTAGGCGACGCTGGGCCTCTTCGCCATCCTCAATAATCCTATAGTCGCGGCTTATCACTGGCTTGAGCAGCTCCAACCTGCCACGCTCCATACGCCGCGCCAGCCGCACCTCTTCCTCCGCGCTAAGCAGGGGAACACGTCCGATCTCGCGCAGGTACATGCGTACCGGGTCATCCAGGCTGCTCTCCAGGTCGGCAACAACTATACCAAAACCATCATGCAGGTCGTCCCACTTCGTGTGAGCCATGGCCTCGACTTCTACCTCGTCTTCAGGTCCAGGCTCCCAGTCTACTGGCGGCTCCTTGGTTGGATCCAGGGCGTCCATAGCTTCTTCGTCCCGTAGCTTAAACAGGTCATATGGCTCAGACTGACCGGCAGGGCTTACAAAGCTTCCTCCCGTAGTAGCATGAGCATCTAAACCTATAGTATCAATTTCAAAAACTTCGTCTTTACCGCCCAAAATGGACTCGTCAACAAATGATCCAACAGTAAACATAGTGTCATTCAAAGGTTCCGTGTGTACTACGCGCTCATTGTTAACTAGTTCAAGCACTTCTTGCTCCTGATTCACCATTCTTTCCCCCTTCAGCAAAACAGGCGATGATAAACTTATAAAAACGATAAACCCTGCCCGCTGATCCTACTTAATGCCCATTCCTCCACTATAACTCAGGAGGAATGGAAGGTAGTTCTTAATTAAGATGATTCCTCGATTCTCCATCATTGGTCCGAACAAGCAAGCATCTGTAGAAGTTTTAGCCTTGCAAATGCATTGCCGAATCAATTGTCCGTAATTGCCTGTGAATATCCAATAATTGTCGCTGGAGTTGTTGCTTGACTGCACCGTCCCCAGCTTCTGTCGCACCTCGCATGAGGTATTGCAATTCCGTATTCGATTGTATTAAACGTGCACGCTTGAGCCGTGTAGCGCATTGGACTGCTGCCTTAACCAGTCCGGCTCCGTCTAGGGGAGACCTCGATTCAACATTCCTCCGCGCTCGTGCTACTGTTTCCAGCAACGCAGGAGGGACAAACTGTTCAAAGGATTGAAATAAGGGGGAAGAATCACGTTGATGCACTGAGTTGAAAATGTGGTACAACTCTCGCGTGTCTGTCCCTGCAAAGTCACCATCGTTTATTATACCACAAACATGCGGCCATAACCCAGGATTCTGCAAGAGTAGCCCAATCAGGTAGTCCTCCCATTTTATCCTATCCTTAATACGTTTGTCAAGTCCAAATGTTCGTGACTCTTGCTCTCGCCGGTCATTTGCCCTGGAACTGCGTGTTGCTTCTTCCTCCTCCGCTTCACCGGACTCGTTGCTGCTTGCAGATCCACTGCCGACTCCAGGTTGCTCTTCATGGAGGGACATCTCCCCTGGCGATTTGACGCCTCCAATTGGGCGTTGTTGCCGTGCGCGATCCGAAAATTCCGCGATGACACCATTTGACTTCTGCCCGCGCAGCACCCGCTGTAACTCATCATATAGACTGCGTTCCTCAATACTGATCATCGTAGCCAGTTTCCGCAGATAGGCATCTCGCTTAACACGATCTGAAATTGTGCCTATCACAGGAAGTAAACGTTTAGCAGCCTCGGCTTTACCGGCTGGCTCTCGTAAATTCAGGCCCGCAGTTCTCGCGACAAAGTAGTAATCCATCAACGGGAGTGGATGAGCAACTGCATAGACCCACGCGGAATGGTCATGCTGGATCACCTCATCCGGGTCTTCGCCCGCAGGTAGTTGCAACACATTGATCTCTGCATCTACCTGCTCTTCCAGGCGGATCAGCCCGCGCGGTTCATGACGCTGGTATCCTTTCGAAGCTGCCCAGCGATTATTCGCCACTACCGGTACCGGCACAACAGTGCGGTCAAAGGCCTTTAATGCTTCCTGGATACCATGCTCAGTCGCGGCCACTCCCGCCGCATCCGGGTCCAAAGCGAGCGTAACTTGCTTTGTAAGTTTTTTCAGCTGTTGAATGTGCTTTTCAGTGATAGCACTGCCAATACATGCTACCGTCTGTTTTGTCCCGTATTGATGAGCTATAACCGCGTCCACGTACCCTTCAACAATAATGACCTGTTTTGCCAGCTTTATGGCATCTCGCGCCATATCCAGGGCGTACAACACACTGTTTTTTTCAAACAGTACCGTTTGAGGTGAGTTGAGGTACTTCGGCTGACCCTCGCCCAGAGCACGTCCGCCGAACCCAATCACCCGACCTCGCATATCCCGGATGGGAAAGATAATACGTCCTCGAAAGTAATCGTAGACCCCGCCACTTTGCTCTCCCCCCATTGTACTCGCTCCCACCTTTGCCATCTCGCGTGGACGCGCCAATCCGCCGCTATCCAACTCTTGCTCGGTATATCCTTGTCCAAGCAGGTAGCTGCTCAAAGCATCCCAGTGATCCGGCGCATAACCAAGACTAAAAGCAATTACCGACTCGGACGAGATGCCACGGCTCTGCAAATAAGCGCGGGCATCCGCGGCCTCTTTCGAGCGCAGCAACATTTGATGGAACCACAACACCGCATCTTCGTTGAGCTTGCGCAGCCGCTCCTTGAGAGCATTCGTTTCACGCTCCTGCTCAGGGTTCGGACTACTATACTCTTCAACCGAAACGCCAGCCTTCTCCGCCAGGTAGAGTAAAGCCTCCCGGAAATCCATTCCCTGCTGTTTCTCAACGAAGGTGAAGATATCCCCACCCTCATGGCAACCGAAGCAACGCCAGGTTTGTGACTCTGGAAAGACATAAAACGATGGCGTGCGCTCATTATGAAACGGACAAAGCCCTTGAAAAGATTTCCCCGATTTCCGTAAAGCAACCACCAAACCAACCTCATCCACCACGTCTATTTTTGCTTTAATTGTTTCGATAAGCGATGCCATGACGCGTCCTTCGGACAAACATGGTTGGTGAAATTGACCGTTTTATCTCACACCAGATATAATAACGAGCCATACAGCAGAAAGTCGCGCTACTATACATAATATACGCCGTTATGGCAAAAATTCTTACAATCGTACTATTAGTTAACACGAAAATACGGTCTCTTCGGATACCGGGTCACAGGAAAATCCGCACAACGCAGAGCAGTGCACCAGCGCACATGCTTAGAGTCCTTAATGATCCATGCAAAAACTGAAACGCATCCGTCAGGGATTAGTAACTTATCCACTTATCCACAGTCCCTATATACTATGATTCTTTTTTTCTTTTAAAATCAAAAGTATTACGTAGTAGTAGTAGGCTCTGTGGATAAGTGGATAGGTTTCCAAAAAAACTCGCTGAACTGTTTTGGTACAGGCTACTGTCAGCCTCTAGAGCCACTGTATAACGTGGGGATAACTTATCCCCACGTTATACAGTGGTGGATAGAGCGGGGATGGGCGTGGATGGATAGTGGATATTCTCATAGGTAATGGGGATAACCATGGTGAGGTAATCCGGGGATCAGTCAGCACGGGGATAACTTATCCACCGCTCAGTGGATAAGTTTTGTTGGCTATCCCTTTTTGAAAAATATGTTAATAAGTTATTCACCGCAGATGTGGATAAAAGCTGGGCTTATGGTTTGAGCGTGGAGAGCACGGAAAGATATTTACTAGAATTGTAGGAAAGTTCTTGGCAGGTGAAAGTTGCGGAATTTTACGCGAGAATTTTTTGAGATAATAAGTAGGGGAAGAGAATCAAATGACTTATACACATTCCTGAAGGGTTGTCCACAAATTTGACCGATTTATCCACTTTTTTTTGCTTCTTAACCGTTTCTTAATAGTTTATATAGAATCCATATTTGTTTCTTTGTCAAATATCGGTACAGTAAGTTTTGTGGAAATGTGGAAAAGTTATCCACCGGGTTTGTGGAAAAGTCCGCTGACCTGACAATTTCTGCCGGAATGTGGAAAAGTTATCCACCGGGTTTGTGGAAAAGTAGATGTCTTTCGGCCTGATGTGTATAGTGTGGAAAACTTTTCCACCAGGTTTATGAGGTCGGGGCGAAATAATTATCCCTACCTCTCGTCTTTACCACTCTCACTTCCAAAAGTTATCCACATTCGATGTGGATAACTTGGTGGAAAAATGTGCAGAAGTGACAGCGTTGCACTCAAACTAAGAGCGCATGATGTTGATATCTGACACCCAGGTGTGCTAGAAGGTTATACACGCGCAGGATTTCTCCAATGCTGGGGGCGGATGCAGCCATGTGTCCGGCCTTCTGTGGCGAGTCAGCTTCATATGCACCAGCGAACATGCCCAACATGCCCCGGCTGAGTTCCTGGCGAAATGGCTCAAGTAACTGGATTCCCCGGCGCCATACCCGCTCCAGGCATGCATTATTATACTGCTCCGTCGAGGTAGCCGGCGCCTCCATGCAAAGCAAAGCATCGGTAAAGGGCCCGATTAACCAGGGCCACGCGCTGCCCTGGTATAAGATACGTTGCTGATCCTCCAAATTTTCCGGGAGTTGGCCTCGATAGCCTACTTCAGATGGGGCTAAGCTGCGCAATCCAAATGACGTAACGAGCTGCCGCGTGACAAGTTCCAGTACCCCGCCGCGACGCTCTTCGTCCAATACGGGATAGCGTAAAGAAAATGCCAGCAGTTGGTTCGGACGAAGGCTCTGATCATCCCCATCCGGTCCATCTATTACGTCATAGAGATAGCCACCTGCAGGGTACCAGAAACGTTTGTTGAAGCTACGCTCAACTTGCAGGCTTTGCTCTTTGTAATAGCTGGTGTCATGGCGAATTCTTCCCTGTTGCAGGAGTAATTGGGACCATTCGCGTAGGAGAGAAAGCGCATGATACCACAGAGCGTTGACCTCGACAGGTTTGCCATACCGGGGTGTAACAGGAACATCTTTGACAATGGCATTCATCCAGGTCAGCGCTTTTCCTGCCTGTTGCGCCGCCAGTAATCCATCACATGGATCTACACGGATACCGTTATACGTGCCCTGTGTGTACCAGTCGATACTCTCGACGAGGCGCTGATAGAGATCATCAAGCAGTTCATAGTCGCGAGTGGCGCGCAGGTAATGGTCAAGTGCGTAGAAGTACCAGAGCGTAGTATCTACGCTTCCATAGTCTTGTTCCTCTAAAGGAATACCAGGTGAAGGCAAACGGTCCGGCAGCAGTCCCTGCTTAAAATGGCGTGCAAGACCACGCAAGATGCGCTGGGCCTCCGAGAAACGCCTGGTAGTCACTATCAGCCCTGGAAAGGCAATTAACATATCCCGGGTATTGTCTTGCATATCGAAATAGCCGGGAATAACAATAGGGAGGCTCTCAGTGTTATTAAAGAACGGAGACTGGCTGCCTGGAAAGTCGCTACGCGCTATAGTGCGCCTTGCTAGAAAGCGTCCTGCGGCCTGTAGGAGGAGACGTAGGAACTCCTCATCTTCTTCGGTTGAATGCGACGCGAGAGTGACAGGCAGTATGGGAAGCGTGTGTGCTGTTTCACCACCTTCTCCAAAATAGCGCTGTGGCTGCACATAACTGCGCTGGTATTCTACCGCATCCTTATAGGAAAGGTTAAGCTTGCTCGTGCTGAAGGTTTGTGATGACAGTTCCTCGGTGGTAACGATTATCGTTAAGAAAGAGTCCTCTCCAGGCCAAAGCTTAGCACGAAAGACGCCAGGAAGGTATAGATCGTCTGTTGCGGCTAATCCTGCCGCCTCTTCGTGCCGTCGTAAGAAATGCCAGTACCAGACGCCCGTGGGAATAAAGGTTGTCTCGCTGTCTACGTGCCCAACCGCAAAGATGTGATATGGTTGTGCTCCATCCCAGGCGCGAATTGTACAACCGGCCATGGCGCTTTCAGCGCGGCTCTGCTGCTGTTGTACGCCTTCATAGGGAATGGGTTCCGCCTGGTGGGTTTGCACCTGGAAATGCCACTCATTGTCCCCATATTGAGGTTCGTTATATGGTCGGTACGCGGCAAATGGCAGGAGTGTCAGTGAGATAACCCGTTGTTGTGCATCGGGATGTTCATGGTAACGCGTGTAGCTGTATTGTGACGCCCTGTCCACGCCGTTCCTGCTGGGATTTCTATACACATGTCCAAGCTCAGCATTTGGGCGGAGCACGCGGTATTGAATATAAGTAGTATTAAGACCTTGAGGCATCCAGATACGTTTTTCGAGCAGGATCCCATCGATCCCACCGAGCCGGTAGGTAAAAATCGGAAAGCCTTCTTCGAGGCGAAAGGTTTCAAGGTGTACAAAGCCTGACGGGTTGAGGGTTCCGTCCCGGTACTCGTTTGTGCCAAGGTAGTAGGTACGCTGGTCAAAAAGTACCTCTTCGTCAATCTTCGCTAATAAAAGTTGTGGCGAAGATTCGTCGCGGGGTGATGCTACGAGCAGACCATGCTGCATGCGCGTCAGCGCGCCCGCAACTGTGCCTGCAGCATACCCTCCCAGTCCATTAGTGATGAGCCACTCACGCGAGATAGTCTCATTTAGATCACGGCAGATGCTGCGATCAAAGATAATGGGCACAATAGACCCTCCTGGAGATCTAGAGTTGATCAATGACTATCTATATGTGGACGGATTGTGTTCCGAAATTTGTCACTCTCCCTTCTCCTAGTTTAACACAACATGTGGTCAAAATGCACATTTTCCGAGCTTTTTTTGTGCTAATGTCAAGAAATTGTGATATCTTCCGTTACACGTCGCTTTGTCACTGTGATACACTACTGGAAAAAGATAAACACAAGCAGGAAAAGATAGTGCGACTCTCCACTGTCATCATCACCGCAAATACCGAGATACATAGCGGGGTGCATTTGCTAGAAGTACATGCACCGCAACTCGCTCAAGCAGCGCAGCCAGGCCAATTTTGTATGGTGCGTTGCTGTGACACACTGGCCACCGATCCACTATTACGTCGCCCTTTCTTTATCCATAGCGTGCAACGAAGGCAAGGACTTTGCACATTACTCGTGCATGTACGTGGGCGTGGAACTGCGTGGCTGGTAAAGCAACAGGAGGGTGCATTGCTAGATATCCTGGGGCCACTGGGGCACGGGTGGATAGTGCGTCCCGTGGTCAGGAATCTTTTGTTGATCGGTGAGGAGGAGTATATTGCCGCGCTTACGTTCCTTGCTCAGAGTGCGATTGAACAAGAGTTGGCGGTAACGATCATCCAACACAGTAAGAATGCAGTAGGTATTTATCCCCCCGCATTGCTCCCTGCAGAGGCGGAATACCAGATCATCACCAGTGATGGCAGCGTAGGCCTGCAAGGAGATCTGACGGGTATTTTAGGAAATTACCTGGATTGGGCAGATGCAGCTTGCTGTAGTGTTTCACATGAAACGGCCCTGGCGCTCTATAGTGCTCACGAGCGATTGCGTCTCAGGCACTTCGCCCAGGCTGCTGTGCTGCGGCCCCTGGTCTGTGGCAATGGTGCATGTCTTACCTGTCAACTAGATACCCATGCCGGCTCAAAACTCGTTTGTCGTGATGGGCCAGTATTTGAGCTGCGCGACATCATGTAGCGTTTAGATTGATGGCGCAGCTATGCTCTAAGCGCGCCCAATAGCCCGGTACTTGTGGTTCGCAGGTGTAGGTATCGCGCAGATGCGCTGTGGCAAAGTAAAATCGGGTTGAGCATCCAAAAGATTCAGGAACGCGCGCACAATCATCGGATCAAAGCTGGCCGTCGAACCGATCAACAGGCGCTCTCGTGCTGCATCCTTTGATAGAGCCGCTTTGTAGGGTCGCTGCGATGTTAAAACATCATAGACATCTGCTACGGTCAAAATCCGTGCGCTCAGGGGAATCTCCTCCCCTTTCAAGCCTGTAGGGTAGCCTCGTCCATCCCATGCTTCGTGATGATACAACACTGTTTCCACGTAAAAGGGATGCACTTCGCAGCCGATCAGAATGCGCGCCCCGATTACAGGATGGCGCTCCATTGTCAGGCGTTCCTCGTCGGAAAGCACATCTGCTTTGAGTAGTATATCGTTTGCAATCCACGTTTTGCCGAGGTCATGGACTAAAGCCGCTAAGGCAAGATCACGAGCATCGCGCCTGCTCCAGCCTAAATAGCGAGCCAATCGCTGTACATATGTTGCCACTCTGCGCGAGTGATCATAGGTCACAATATCTCGTTCCTGGATACTATTCGCAAACGAGAGCAGTACTCGCCTGTTCTCTCGCTCCCGGTCGAGATGTACCAGCCCCTCCACCGATCTCCCCTCACTAAATTTAAAAAGTTGTTTTGCTCCAACTGTATTATTCATGGCGTGCAGTGCCCTTGCTTAATAATAAAGAAATCAGCATTATTTAGAAGATTAACCAAACTCTGTTTATTAGACTATTCTGAATAGTGAAACGTTGCAGATTCTGACCAGACCATTACTTTTGTACCGGGACCTTCTAAGACACTCCACAAGCATCGTGAAATCTGGTGGAGAGATGGAATCGGCCTTGCGATTGTCTTCATAACTATGCAGGTCTCCTTTCTCTTGTGCCGCCTCCGGCGGCGGGGTGAGGGAGAAAGGCGGAGGCACCCCGCACCCCACCAAGGGGCCTGCAAGGCCCCTTGGAACCCCCTGCTGACTAGTTACTTGTCTTCCTGGATAACTCCAATAATGATTTGGCATTCCCCAAATAGTCCCTATTTCTGTGCTACAAGTTTTTAAACATTGCAGTTTATGGTAGACTCGTCATTAGACGAATTAGGAATTCTGCTATTTAGAGTAGATGTATTATCCCTAACCCCAGGTAACCGGCGTTTATTTTTCTGATTGCCCTGTAGGCAAACATAGGACGATGGTGCAAAAGATATGGAGCAGAATCCTGCTTTAATGCAATCAAATAACGATCAGCAAGAGCAAGCAAGTGGGGTTGTCACGCTTGTTCTAACTGCCGACAACCATCTAGGATCTGCCGCATTGGGTCAATACCCTCGCAAGCGCGAGCAATACAAGCAGCGACTGCGCCGCGCTTTTCAGCAGGCGGCTGATTTTGCCATCGGTCAAGGTGTCGATCTCTTTGTGCAGGCTGGCGACCTTTTTGATACTACCAATCCAGATGAGCAGGACCGCAGTTTTGTTGCTGAACGCCTCGCCCAACTGCGCCAGGCTGGTATTCGAGCGTTCGCTATTGGTGGTCTCCATGATACACCGGTCGAAGCTCTCTCCGCGAGAGATGGCGGAGAAGCAGCACTTGTTTCGTCTGCTCCCGCGCCCCAAATCAGCTATGCGCGTTTAGGGGCGCTCCACTACTTCGAGCCATCTTTGGGCGCCTCGAAAGCGTATACTTCAGGCCAGGTACCTCTCGAACCTGTTATTTTTGATGTACGAGGTACGCTCATCGGCATGTGTGGCCTCGGTGTCCTCGCCGGCCAGGAGGGGGATCCGTTGGAGCGAATGCACGTACACGATGACATAGAGCGCGTGGCTATCCCTATACTTGTGCTGCATGCTCCTATTGAAGGCTTCGCCGCAACATCTTTATTCGACCTACATGCCCAGGTCACCCGTGCAAGTATCGTGGAGCAATCAACATTTCGCTATATCCTGGCTGGCTACCATCATGCCTATCGACACTTATCAATCGGCGAATGTGATGTCATCATAGCTGGGGCCACGCAGCATATTGACTTCAGTGATCCTGATGATGACCCGGGTTTTGTCTTTCTCGGCCTGGCTGCCGGTGGTGTTCGCTGGTGCAAGCACATCGCCGTAGATGCTCTCCAATTGCACCGCCTTGTTGTACAAACAACTGAGCTCTGGCCACAGGACATAGAAGTATCCCATGTCGACTGCACTTCGAGCATTCTAGAACGCCTTCGCCCATTATGTTCTGACGATGCCATGGTGCAACTTCGACTGGAAGGCGAACTCACGCGCAGTCAATATCATCAGCTGGATCTCAATCAGATACGGCAATATGGAGAAGAACATTGTTTCGCCCTGGCACTTGACGAAAGCGCCCTTTCATTCTTGACCGGACAGGTACCTATTGCTGGGGATGAGAGCGCTTCTCGGAGAGACGAACGCCTTTCTCCCCGTGAAGAACTGATCGCCCTTGCAGACGAATGGATCGCTGCTGCTCCTGACGAGCAGGAACAAAAAGCCTTGCAGGCCACCAAAGAGGAATTGTTGGCCGCCCTCCGCTACATCTAGGCGAACCCTCCCCTCCCGCGTAGGGGCGAGACGCGTAGGGGCGGGAGAGGGGTGGAGGGGAGCGGGGACGCTTGCGCCGCCCAAGTGCCCTGCGGATAGGCGGATAACCTGCTTGGCAACTCACCATTGGAGTAAAAATACATGATAATTCTTAAACATCTGACAGTCGAACGGTTCAGGCTCTTACGAGAAATTAACCTGCACTTTCCCCAACGGGGCAGTATCCTGATCCAGGGCCCGAACGAAGCAGGCAAGTCAACCTTGTTTGAAAGCATCTACTTTGCTCTCTACGGTGAATCCCTCGCCATCAAGCGAAAAAGAAGTTCGCAAGGTGAAGAAGGGCGCTACGACGATCTGATCCTCTATGGTGAAACCCAGGCTACTGTCACGCTCACACTGACGATTGGGCCAACTGAACTTACCGTCGTACGCAGCATCGAACGCGGTAAAGGCCAGGCTGTTACACTCAAAGTATACAAGCTCGGTATGCCAGAGGAAGAACTCGTCACCAACCTTGAAGCCGCCAATGCGCGTATCATCGCTGAGATAGGCCGTATCGACGGGACGACATTGCGGAACTCCTGCTTTATAGAGCAGAAAGCATTGAGTCGCCTTGAACACCTGGGTGGCAGCGAACGCGAGGATACCGTGCGCAAACTGCTTGGGCTTGAAAAACTTAGCCGGCTGTCCGAGCAGTTCAAAGTAACCGGCGCAGATGAGCGCCTGCTCGCCGAAAGTGTTGAACGTCTCCAACTGGCCGAAGTTCAGAATCGCATACCTGATTTGAGCAACCAGCTCGGTCAGCTCGAAGCAGCCCTCGATGCGATAACCATTCGCGAAGACCTCGACGAAATTAGCCGGCAAGAACCCGAAATCGCAGAACAAGAACTTGCGCTTGAAGAACTTGCGCACAAACGCGCAGAAATCAAAGGCCAGCAGAGCCGCGTACAGCAGCTCAAAAAAGCGCAGAGCATACTTGATGAACTCATCGCCGCCTACGACACCATCGCCGAGGCGCAGCGCGAACTGCCTGAACTCGAACACCAGCTTACTGATATTGAGCGGCGCGAGCGTGAAGATCTACCTGCCCTCGATCAACGTGTGCGCGACCTATCCGAGCTTAGCCGCTCTTTTGGTACCCTGGAGCGTATGGCTGCGGATTTGCTTGACGCCGTCAACGCTATCAAGGAGCTCGAGCAGGAACTCAAACAGGATGAGCGGATGCGAGAGCAGCTTGTGGAACTTGATGAAGAAGTCATGCAGATACGCATGCTCATTGAAGAGACACAACAATCCCAGCATGAATTAGAGGAACAGCATCGCTCGACGCGACCCCAGACGGAAGCGCGTCTCCGGCGTTTACGGGCTCTATCCGAACGACTTACCGTCCTCGAACTGGCCGAGCAAACACGTGTCAACAGGATTACCGGCCGTTCAAAGGCCGAAGAAAATAGTGCTGAACTTGCAAAGGTGCAAGCAGAGCTACAAGAAACTGAACATGAACTTGCACTCGTTGAGCAAGAAGCACAGCAAGTGCAGCAACGTGCTGACCCTATAGAAAAGCGCTGGCAACAACTCAGCATCCATCGCCAACTCGAAGAATGGCAGCGCGTAAAAGGTCTTTCCCAGGGTCTCACTGATACCGAGCAACATGTCATGGCTGCTCACCAGCAGCAAGAGCAGCTCACTCTCGCAGCCCTCGCAATCCGCCGTACCGCAAGCATACAACTTGGCCTCTTTATTGCCTGTGTTGTCTTATTAATTCTATGTGGTGGCGCTGCCCTGATTGAAGTGCTGCGCCAGTCGTATGTTTTTGCCACTATTGCTGGCGTGGCCGCTCTTTTGCTCCTCGCTGGAGCGGGATTCACCTTACAAAAGTATAGCAATACACGCGAGAAGGAGCAGGAAGCCAATCGGCAGATGCAGGATTCCATTAGCCGCTTCGGCATGATGGTTGCTGCCCGCGAAACCGCTGCACGCATGAATGGTAGTCATGACGATCTTGCTCAAATTGAGCATGAAATTCGTTCTCTCGGCGGCGTTGTCCCGTCCTCCGTCGAAGAAGCTGCGTATCTCCTGCAACAAATGCAGGTGCAGGAGGAAAGTCGCGCCGACCTGCAACAGCAGCTCGACGAAGCCCGTAACCAGGTAGCTGCTGCCCGTAACCAGGTCAATGTTACCATGCAAGCTGTTGCTGCTCGTCGCAAGGAAAAAGCACGCCTACAAGACATGCGCAAGGGGGAGGGCTGGGACAGTATCGACGAGAAATTACTTGACGACCAGGAAACCATTGAGCGCCTGCGCAGCGAGATAGCTACAGCCGCGGGCCAGGAGGGGTTGCCTATCCCCCTGGATAGTGCGCCAATCGCATACGACACAGCAGATACCCGGCCTTCGACCACATCTTCCACGCCTTCAGATGCAGAATTACACGCCCAGGTCGAAGAAGCTATCAAATCTGCCGCAAGTGAAATCGCCACTCTCGATGCCAGGATGGACCTGCAACCCGAGCTGGAGGCACAACTCAAGGTTCACCAGGAGACTCTCGATGTTCTCCTTCATCGTAAACAAGCGATGCAGGAGCAGCACGAGCGTTTCCAGGCTGGGAACCCTATGCAGCAGCTCGAAGATACGCGCCAGCAGCAACTCACCTTACGAGACGGTTTGCGCAGCTTGCAGGACTCTTTACGCCAGCGTGTCCAGGCTTTAGGCGTTTCTTTCGGGCAGGCCTCCGTTAGCACTGCCGAGGCTGCTGCACGCAAACAGCTCGAGGCATTGCAAATCACCCTTGGCCGTAAACTCGAACTCCAGGATCGTCACACTGCCCAGGCCTCAGTGCTCAAAGAGCGCCAGGAGTCACTTTCTGAGCTCTACCGGCAACTCGCAAAGTGTAGTGCTACCCTTGGCAGTTGGATTATGCCTCCAAATCCCTTTGCCGAAACCCTGCATGCTCTGCATGCTCGTTGCGAGCATGCAATGCAGGAGGCTAACGAGCCAGGTTTGCTGAGCGAACTAGAGCAACTCAAGGTACAGGAAGGCGCTTCTCAGGCCAAGATAGAGCTATGCAAGCATGATATAGAGCAGGCCCATGAGCGTATTGCTGCCATGCTCGTCCAGCGTAATCGGCCA
>Ga0207646_10003410_pt1 | contig 17951 bp, 27 predicted proteins | sample KBSK5502metaG_FD_184343 | JGI IMG/M metagenome (GOLD analysis project Ga0207646, IMG submission 184343) | Corn, switchgrass and miscanthus rhizosphere microbial communities from Kellogg Biological Station, Michigan, USA - KBS K5-50-2 metaG... | ecosystem: Host-associated > Plants > Roots >...
CGGCCGGGTTGTGCGAAGCCGAGACCATGATCCCCGCCGCGAAGTCGCCGGTGCCCGCGAGGTAGGCCAGGGCCGGCGTCGGGACGCAGCCCGCGATGCGGACGTCGGCGCCGAGGCTCGTCGCCCCCGCCGCGATGGCCGCCACAAACATGTCGCCCGAGCGCCGGGTGTCCTGACCGACGACAAGCGAGCCGCCCCGGCCGACGAGCTTGTGGGCCGTAGCCCGCCCGAGGGCGTAGGCGAGCGTCGGCTTCAGCTCGACGTTGGCGACCCCGCGGATGCCGTCGGTCCCGAACAGGCGCGGCATCTCAGGGTCCCGACGGGCCGGGGCTGCCGGCCGGCGTGACGGTCACGGTCACCGTGGGCGGCTGGATCGAGAGCAGCCGGAGGCCCGCCTGGAGGTTGAGCGACGGCTCCAGCTCGTGGACCCCGGGCGTGAGCGTGCTCACGTCGAGGTTCACCGTGAACGCGGACGCATCGATGCGGTCCAGGTCCGCCAACGGCCCGCCGATCGCGACGAAGACCTGGCCGGTCGAGATCCTGTAGCTCAGGTCGGCGTGCTGGCCGACGAGGACAAGCCCGGCCGCGAACGTGCGCGTGCCGGTATCCGGTTGGATCGTCACGGTCACATGGACCGTGGTCTGGCCGACCGGCAGGACGTCCGCGGGCAGGGCGAAGCCGACGTCGACCGACAGGGTGCCCGTCACCGCCCCGATCGGGATCGGCTGGGTATCCGCCTTCGCCAGCGTTTCGAGCTTGTTCGCGTCCGCCTCGACGAGGACTGCCGCCGGGTCGGCGACGACCGAGACCAGGATGTAGCCCGACGGTGGCGTGCCGACCGTGGTCGGGTTCACCGGGACGAGCTTCGTCTCGCGGCCGTTCAGGACGGCGATGTGGACGTGCGCCGTCTGGGGCGAGATCTCGATCGGTCGCAGGAAGTTCCCGAGGATGTCGACGGGCGTCAGCGGGACGTCCCGATCGACGTCGATCCCGCTCGGGTCGATCAGCACGTCGGCGCGTGCCGCGACCACGAGGTTGACGACCGACGCCGGGCCCGACACGGTCACCGTCTCCGGCGAGATGTCGGGCGAGCGGACGTCGAGGTTCGGGGGCGGCGTGTTCGTCTGGACCCGAACCGGGACGTCTTTCGACGTGAACGGATCGAGCTGGACGTTGATGCCGCGCGGCTCGTAGTCGACGACGAGGAAGCGCGGATCGACCGATTCGACGTCGACCTTCACGTAGGTCGAGCCCGCCTTCGGGTCGACACCGGCGAGGTCGATCGTCGCCCGGAAGCTGGCGGGCGTCGGCCCGGCGCCAGGGTCGCCGGCCGACACGTACCGGATGCGGGTGACGGGCGGGAGGTTGCCGAGCAGGACGGCGTTCGTCGGCTGGTGGAGCGGGGTGATCTGGATCGCGACCGGGATCTCGAAGGTGGTCTGGGAGACGACGAGGCCCGCGTAGAGCAATGTCGCCAGGGCGATCGCCGCGATCTTCAGGGGCCAGTTGTAGACGATCGCCCGGAGGAGTCGGCTCACCGCGGCGCCCGTGCGGGTGTGGGGCCGTCATCGTCGGGGCGGGGCACGACGCGCCGGCTCCGCCCGACAAGCCGGCCGAGGTCCGCGAGCCGCGGCGCGCGGCCGCCCGTGTCGGCCGACGACCGGACCCGCCGGCCGAGAGGGCCGCGCCCGTCGGTCGGCGCGAGGAGCGCCCGGATCGCCCGGGCCAGCTGGACCTCGTTCAGGTTCCGCACGATCCGGGCCCGCTCCACGAGGCTGATCTGGCTGTTCTCCTCGGACACGACGACCACGAGGGCGTCGGTCTGCTCGGTGATCCCGAGGGCGGCCCGGTGGCGCGTCCCGAAGCGCTCCGTGTGCACGGTCATCTCGGCGAGCGGCAGGAGGGCGCCGGCGGCGAGGATCGTCTCCTCGCGAAGGATCACGGCGCCGTCGTGGAGGGGCGTCTTCGGGGCGAAGATCGTCCGGAGGAGGTCCGCCGTGATGTCGGCGTGGAGCATGACCCCGGTCTCGGCGACCTCCTCGAGACCCGTGTCCCGCTCGAAGACGATCAGGGCCCCGTGACCGTCGGCCGAGAGAAGGGCGGCGGCATGGGCTACCTCGTCCGCGACGCGCTCGACGGTCCGCTGGTCGGTCGGCGAGAAGAGCCAGTTGAACGATCCGACCCGGCCGATCCGCTCGAGGGCCCGCCGGAGCTCCGGCTGGAAGACGACGACGAGGGCGAACAGCCCGACGACCGCGAGGGTCTGGAGGATCTGGGTGAGGAGCCGCAGGTCGAAGGCGCGGGCCGCCGCATAGACGGCGAACAGGACGCTGACGCCGATGACCAGGCTGACGGCGCGGGTGCCCCGGATCAGGCTGAAGAGCCAGTAGATGAGCAGCGCCGTGATCCCGATGTCGACCAGCGAGGTCGGGTCGATCTGATCGACGATCGACTGGAGAAGCTGCGGCATCGTCGGGTCAGTCTACATCGGGCCGACGGCCGGCCGACGCAGCCGTCGGGTCAGGCGCACAGCTCCGCGACCCGCGGTTCGTCGGACAGACGCGCCGTCACGACCTCGCACAGCCGCCGGCGGATGGCGTCGTCGTCGTCGAGGTCCGCCAGCCGCCGGAGCAGCAGGAGCTTGTCGGCGGCCTGGCTCCGCAACCCCCGGTCCAGGTAGATCTCGACGAGGAGCAGGTGGACGTCGGGGTCGCCCGGGGCGATCGAGATCGCGAGATAGCAGGCGTCGACCGCGGCGACCATCCGGCCCGCTCGACGGTGGGCCCGGGCCGCGGCGAGGAGCCCCTCGAGAGCGGCCGGCAGGTCCCCGGCGTAGAGCGACGCCTCGGCCGCGGCACCGAGGGCGATGCCGAGACCCACGGGCTCGGCGATCGGTTCGGGCTCGGGCTCCGGCTCGTCGATCGGTTCGGGCTCGGGCTCCGGCTCGGGTTCGGGCTCAAGCTCGGCGAGCCCTTCGGCCGACTCGGCCGCCGCCTCGAGCTCCGCGGCACCGGCCGCCGCCTCCGGAGGCTCGGCCACCTCGGCCGACGCACTCGGCTCCGCGATCACCGCGGGCTCGACGAGCGGCTCTCCAGCTTCCGTCGCTTCGACGGCGTCCCCGGGGGCAGGCTCAACGTCGGCCTGCCCGGACGCAGGCTCTGCGGCGACCTCGCCGGGCGGGGCTGGCTTCCCCGCCGCCACCGCCGGCGTCGCGACGAGGACCCGGAGGGCCTGGTCGAGCGCGCGTTGTGCCGCCTCGTCGTTCGGCGACGCCTTGCGCAGGCGCGCCGCGAACGTCTCGACCTGCCGGCGTCGGACACGCGACTCCGCGAGCTCGAGCGCGCGGCGGGCCGTGTCGCAGGCATCGGCCAGCCGACCGGCCCCGTCGAGGATCTCTGCCAGGCGGTCAAAGGCGGATGCGGCCTCGGTCCGACGGTTGGCCTTCGTGAACGCGTCGGCGATCCCGCGGAGCGCCGTCTCGTCGCGGGGCCCGAGCACCAGGGCCCGGTCGTAGGCCGTGATCGCCTCGTCCAGGCGGCCCATCTTGATGAAGATGCCGCCGATGCTCGCGTAGGGCAGCGCCCGGTCCGGGGCGATCGTGGCCGCCTCCCCGTACGCGTCGATCGCGGCGTCGTTCCGGCCGCGGAGGGCCGCGACGTGACCGCGTCGGAGCGCGTCCTTGTAGCGCTCGTAGAGCGATCCCGATGTGGGACCCCCGCCCGAGGAACGCCCGCCGGACTTCGCGGAGCCCGGTCGCGGGGGGCCGGGCCGCCCGCCGCCCGGTCGGCCGCCGGCCGGACCGCTCTTGCCGCTCATCCCGCGAGCAGCTCGACGAGGAGCGCCTTCTGGACGTGGAGGCGGTTCTCCGACTGCTCCCAGATGATGCTGCGGTGTCCATCCATGACCGCCGAGGTGATCTCCTCGCCGCGATGCGCGGGCAGGCAGTGCATCGCGACGGCGTCGCGGCCCGCGGCGTCGAGGAGCGCGTCGTCGACGCGGTACCGGGCAAAGGCATCGCGGCGGGCCTCGGTCTCGGCTTCCTGGCCCATCGAGGTCCAGGAGTCCGTGTAGACGACGGCGGCGCCGCGGACGATGTCCGTCGGATCCTGGCCGAAGATGAGCTTCGCCCCGGTCGCAGCGGCCAGCTCGCGTGCCCGGTCCACGATCTTCGGATTCGGGCCGTAGTCCGGCGGATGCGCGAGACGGACCTCGAGACCGAGCATCGCCCCGAGCATGGCGAGCGAGTGGTAGACGTTGTTGCCGTCGCCCACGAACGCCAGGACGAGGCCGTCGAGGCGGCCGAACCGCTCCCGGATCGTGAAGAGGTCGGCGAGAGCCTGGCAGGGGTGCTCGCGGAGCGTCAGGCCGTTGATGACGGGGATCGACGCCTGTGCGGCGAGCTCGACGACGACCTCGTGCGGCCCGGTCCGAGCCACGATCGCGTCGACGAACCGCTCCAGGTTCCGGGCCACGTCGCGGACGCTTTCGCGGGCGCCCATCACGACGTCCTCGGTGAGATAGACCGCGTGCCCGCCAAGCTGGTTCATCCCGGCCTCGAACGTCACCCGCGTCCGGAGGCTGGGCTTCTGGAAGAGCATCGCGAGCGTCCGCCCGGCGAGTTGGGCTGTGCCTCCGGCGACGGGCCGCGGCTCGCGCTTGAGGGCCGCGGCATGATCGAAGAGCCGCAGGACCTCATCTCGAGTCAGGTCCGCGACGGACAGGAAGTCGCGGCCGCGGATCGATGACGCGCGCTCAGGGGCGAGGCTCATGCGGCAACTCTAACGGCGGCCGTGCCGAACGATCTCGGCACCGTTCGCAGGTTCAGGCCCGATTCTCGCCCTACGAGCAGACGCGACGTGTTCGACGTCGCAGGCGGGCCGATCTGCGGGAGATTCTCGCCCCACGAGCAGGACTGCCCGATCTCGGGCCCGACGCGCCCGGCGACCGCTCCGGTGGGCCCGAACGTGCTCGATGTGCTCGCCCCACGAGAAACCGCGTGGGGGCCCGTCAGTGCCTCTATCGCTTGGTGTACTGGGGCGCCTTGCGCGCTCGCTTCAGCCCGTACTTCTTGCGCTCCTTCATGCGCGGATCGCGCGTGAGGAGACCGGCCTGGCGCAGCGGCAGCCGGTTGGCGACCTCGTCGACCTCGAGCAGGGCCCGGGCGATGCCGTGGCGGATCGCGCCGGCCTGGCCGGTGACGCCGCCGCCCTCGACCTTGATCATCGCGTTGAAGTGGCCCTCGGTCCCGGTAACCCGGAACGGCATCCGGACATCGCTGTCGTTGACCGCGTTGCCGAAGTGCTCCTCGAGCGAGCGCCCGTTGACGACGATCTCGCCCTCACCGGGGAGCAGGCGGACCCGGGCGATGGCCGTCTTGCGACGACCGGTCCCGGAGAAGAATGCGGGTGCAACCATCAGTGACTCCTCGTCAGGCGAGCGGCTCAGGCCGCTGGGCCTGATGCGGGTGGTCGGTTCCGGGGTAGACCTTCAGCTTGCGGAGCTGCTGCACGCCGAGCCGGTTCCGCGGCAGCATCCCCTTGACCGCCCGGCGGATGACCTCCTCCGGACGCCGATCGAGGAGGTGGCCGAGGGTCTCCTCCTTGAAGCCCTGCGGATGGCCGCTGTGGCGGGCGTAGATCTTCGTCTCGCGCTTGTTGCTCGTGACGGCGATCCGGGAGGCGTTGAGGACGATCACGTGGTCGCCCGAGTCGAGGTTCGGCGACCAGGTCGGCTTGTTCTTGCCCTCGAGCACGCGCGCGATCCGCGACGCGAGGCGGCCGAGCGTCTCGTCCGCCGCATCGACGACGTACCAGCGTCGCTCGATCTCGCTCGCGCGGACCGTGTAGGTCTTCGTGCTCATCGTCTTTCAGTCGTCTCCGTCTGTCCCGTTCGTGGCCTCCGGCCGCCGTCCGAGGACGACCCGCCGGAGACAGAGGCCCTTGGCCGGGGCTGACGCCCCGTTCCGGGCCGGCCGCCGGGCGGCCAACGCCTCCCGGACCTCCAACTCATTCATCGTTCCGCGACCGACCTCCAGGAGGACGGCCACGATGCGCCGGACCATTCCCCGGAGGAAGGACTCCGCCCGGACGTCGATCGTCACGAACGAGCCCTGCCTCCGGACCCGGACCGCGTGCACGGTCCGGACCGGCGATTTGTCCGTTGCCGCCGCGAAGGCCGTGAAGTCGTGCCGGCCCTCGAGGACCTGCCCGGCTCGTGCCATCGCGGCGACATCGAGCGGGTTCCGAACCCCGAGCGCGGTGCGCTCGCGGAGCGGACTGCGCGGCCCGTTCCAGACGGTGTAGCGGTATTCCCGGTACCGCGCCGCGCGCCGTGGCTGGAACCCATCCGGTGCCCGTCGAACGTCGCGGATCGCGACATCCGGCGGGAGCCGCCCGTTGAGGGCCGGCTCCAGCTCCGCCGGTGTCAGGCGACCCGTATAGGTGAATGCGATCACCTGCCCGAGCGCGTGCACCCCGGCGTCCGTGCGGCCGGCCCCGTCGACCGCCTGGCGGACCCCATCGCTGAGGGCCGCCAGCGCCGATTCGAGTTCCCCCTGGACCGTCCGGCGTCCAGGCTGCACCTGGAACCCGGCGAAGTCCGTGCCTTCATATTCGACCGTCGCGCGAAAGCGCCGCGGCGCAGCCTCTCGACTGCTGGACTCGATGTTCAGTTAGACGAGCTCGATCTGGACGATCGGCGCCGCGTCGCCCCGGCGGAGGCCGATCTTCACGATCCGGGTGTAGCCGGAGGTTCGATCGGCGTACTTCGGGGCGATCTCGTCGAAGAGCTTGGTGACGACGAGAGGCTCGTTCGGGAACGCGGCCACGACCGCCCGGCGGGCGGCGAGGTCGCCCTGCTTGGCGAGGGTGATCATCTTCTCCACGCGACCCCGGATCTCCTTGGCCTTCGCCTCGGTCGTCTGGACCCGCTCATACCGAAGGATCGACACCGTCAGGTTCTTGTAGAGCGCGATCCGCGGGCCCTGCTTGCGGCTGAGCTTGCGACCGCCGATCCGGTGGGCCATGTCAGGATTCGCCCTCGTCGTCGCCTTCGTCCTCGAACGGGGCATCGACGTCGAGGCCGTCCGATTCGGTGTCCGGGACGATGAAGCCGCGCATCCGGAGGCGCTCCTTCATCTCGTCGAGCGACTTCTTGCCGAAGTTGCGCATCCGAAGGAGGTCGTCGTCCTTCAGCTGGAGGAGCTGGCCGACCTTGACGATGTTGTTGCGCTTGAGCGAGTTGTAGGCCCGCATCGGGAGGTCGAGCTCCTCGATCGGCATGTCCAGCATGTTCGGGGGCAGCTGGGCCATCCCCGATACCGCCTGCTCGCCGACCACGGCGGCGACGCCGATCGTGACGAACGGCCGGAACTGGTTGACGAGGATCTCGGCGGAGCGGCTCAGGGCCTCCTCCGGCGTGATCGTGCCGTCGGTCTCGATCTCCATCGTGAGCTTGTCGTAGTTGGTCATCTGACCGACCCGCATGCTCTCGACCCAGTAGTTGACCTTCGTGACCGGGGTGAAGATCGCGTCGATCGCGATGACCCCGATCGGGAGCTGCTCGGTCCGCTCGGCGCCGAGGTAGCCGACGCCTCGCTCGACCGTCAGGTCCATCTCGATCGTCACGTCGTCCGTGTCCAGGGTCATGAGGACGAGCTCGGGGTTGATGATCTCGACGTCGGCCGACTCGGCGATGTCGGCCGCGGTGACCGCGCCGGCGCCGCTCTTGATCAGCCGGAGCTGGACCGGGTGCGTCGCGAAGCTCTTCAGGCGGAGCTTCTTGACGTTCAGGACGATCTGGGTGACGTCTTCCTTGACGCCCGGGATCGTCGAGAACTCCTGGTAGACGTCGCGGATCTGGATGCTCGTCACGGCGGCGCCGTCGAGCGACGACAGCAGCACCCGGCGGAGGGCGTTACCGAGCGTGACGCCGTAGCCCGCCTGGAGAGGGCCGGCCTCGTACTTGGCGTACGTCCCGACTTCCTCGACGGGCTCGATCTGCGGATTCTCGAGTTCGATCATGAGCGGGGCTTACCTCGAGTAGTACTCGACCACGAGCTGCTCGTTGAGGTCGAGCGGCATCTGGTCGCGGCGGGGCATGTCGGCAACCGTCCCCGTGAGCTTCGCGGCGTCCATCGACAGCCACTCCGGGGCCTGGTGTGAGCGGAGCGTCTCCTTGGCGAGCTTGAACGGCTCGCGGGCTCGCTTCGACTCGCGGACCTCGACCTTGTCGCCGGGCTTCACCTGGAAGGACGGGATGTTCGTCGGGACACCGTTCACCGAGAAGTGGCCATGGCCGACGAGCTGGCGGGCCTGGGCCCGCGACGTGGCGAAGCCCATCCGGTAGACGACGTTGTCGAGGCGGAGCTCCAGGTGACGCAGGAGGCTCTCGCCGGTGACGCCGGGGCGGTTCTCGGCGTCGTTGAAGTAGTTCCGGAACTGCCGTTCGAGGACGCCGTAGACGCGGCGGACCTTCTGCTTCTCGCGCAGCTGCAGCCCGTAGTCACCGACCTTGCGGCGGCGGACGCCGTGCTGGCCGGGCGGCGACGGACGCCGTTCGAACGCGCACTTCTTCGTGTAGCAGCGGCTGCCCTTCAGGTAGAGCTTCGCGCCCTCCCTGCGGCAGAGCCGGCAGACGGATTCGGTGTATCGAGCCATGCTCTCCCTCCCCGCTCAGACCCGGCGCCGCTTCGGGGCGCGGCAGCCGTTGTGGGGGATGGGGGTCACGTCGGTGATCGCGGACACTTCGAGGCCGGCGGCCTGGAGCGAGCGGATCGCCTGCTCGCGGCCCGCGCCCGGTCCCTTGACGTAGACCTCGACCTGGCGCATCCCGTGCTCCATCGCCCGACGGGCGGCACCCTCGGCCGAGAGCGCCGCCGCGTAGGGCGTGCTCTTGCGCGAGCCCTTGAAGCCGGCGACGCCGGCCGAGCCCCAGCTGATCACGGCGCCGGTCGGATCGGTGATCGTGATGATCGTGTTGTTGAAGGTCGCCTGGATATGAACGTGGCCCTGGGGCACGTTCTTCCGCTCGCGACGGCGCTGCTTTACCGCTTTCTTGCGCTCGGCCATGTGGTGTCAGTTACCTCGATGCCCTGCTGGCCTACTTCTTCCGCCGCACGCCGACCGTCTTCTTCGGTCCGCGCCGCTGACGGGCGTTGGTCTTCGTTCGCTGGCCGCGGGCCGGCAGGTTGCGGCGATGACGCATCCCCCGGTACGAGCCGATCTCGATGAGTCGCTTGATGTTCAGCGCGACCTCGCGGCGAAGGTCGCCCTCGACCTTGTAGCGGCGGTCGATGAGCTCACGCAGCCGGTTGACCTGCTCCTCGGTGAGGTCCCGGACGCGCGTGTCGGGGTTGACGTTCGTCTGGGTCAGGATCTTCTGCGCCGTGGGCAACCCGATCCCGAAGATGTAGGTGAGACTGACCTCGACGCGCTTCTCGCGCGGGATGTCGACGCCGGCGATGCGTGCCATCGATTACCCCTGCCGCTGCTTGTGCTTCGGGTTGGTGCAGATGACCATCACGGTGCCGTGGCGACGGATGACCTTGCAGTTGTCGCAGCGGGCCTTGACGGAGGCTCTGACTTTCAACGGATCCTCGACTCGTGTTCCATGGTCGGCAGGCCGACCAGTTCGGCTTACTTCAGGCGGTACGTGATCCGACCGCGGGTGAGGTCGTAGGGCGACAGCTCGACCCGGACTCGATCGCCCGGCAGGATGCGGATGAAGTTCATCCGCAGCTTGCCGCTGATGTGGGCCAGGACGCGGTGACCGTTTTCCAGCTCGACGGCGAACATCGTGTTCGGAAGCGGTTCGATGACCGTTCCTTCCACTTCGATCGCATCACGCTTGGCCACGGGCGCTCTAGCTTCCCTTTCTCACGCTGAGTGTCGGTCCCGCCGGGGGACCGACACACGAACGCGTAGCGTATCAAAGTCGGCCAACTCCGGCAAACGTGAGCACGAATTCGGCGTCATCAGATGGTGGTGAGAATTTCCGGGCCGTTGTCGGTGACCGCGATCGTGTGCTCGAAATGGGCGGCCAGCGAGCCGTCGCGGGTGACGACGGTCCAGCCGTCGGGCTTGACCGAGACATCGCCGCTGCCGAGCGTCAGCATCGGCTCGATCGCCAGGCAGATGCCGGGCGCCAGCTTCATGCCCCGGATGCCGGTCCGGTAGTTCGGGACCTGCGGGTCCTGGTGCATCTCGGTCCCGATCCCGTGGCCCACGAACTGGCGGACGATCCCGTAACCATGCGGAAGGGCGACGTCCTCGATCGCCCCGGAGATGTCGTCGAGGTTCGCGTTCGGCACCGCCGCGGCGATGCCGGCCATCATCGCGAGGCGGGTCGTGTCGATCAGCTCGGCGATCCTGGTGGCCGGCTGGCCGACCGTGAAGGTCCTCGCGCCGTCGCCGTGCCAGCCCTCGAAGATCGCTCCGGCGTCGACGGAGACGATCTGGCCCTCGCGGATCTGCCGCTCGCCGGGAATCCCGTGGACGACCTCGTCGTCGATCGAGATGCAGAGACTCGCCGGGAACGGGTTGCTCCGATGGCCGTAGCCCTTGAACGACGGCACCGCGCCGGACGAGCGGATATGGCGTTCGGCGAGGCGGTCGAGATGGGCGGTCGAGACGCCTGGCTTGAGCTCCGACTCGACGAGAGCGAGGACCTCGGCCACGATCCGGCCGGCGGTCCGCATCTTCTCGATCTCGCGGCGCGACTTGCGGCTGACCATGCTTAGACCGAGACCTGGCCCGGGGCGACGCCAAGCGCGCGCAGCATCCGGGCACTGACGTCGGCGATCGGCTCACGGCCGTCGACGGTCTGGAGGATGCCCTGCTGGCGGTAGTAGTCGACGACGTCGAGGAGCGGCGGCAGCTGCTCGCTCATCCGGGCCCGCACCGTCAGTTCGTTGTCGTCCGGCCGCTGGACGATCGGCGAGCCGTCGATGTCGCAGACCTCGTCGTTCAGGGGCGGGTTCGAGGCGAGGTTGTACACGTGACCGTTGGCGGTGCAGATCCGACGGTTCGCCATCCGCTTGATCAGGTCCTCGGTCTGGACGTCGATGAAGATCGTCCGATCGACCGTGCGGCCGGCCTCGGCCAGTGCGCGATCCAGGGCCTCCGCCTGCACGCGCGTGCGAGGAAAGCCGTCGAGGATGGCGCCCTCCCGAGCGTCGGGCTTCTCGAGGCGGTCGAGGAACACCCGGACGATCGTCTCGTCGGGCACGAGCTGGCCGCGGCTCATGAAGCGATCCGCCTCACGCCCGAGCTGCGTCCCCGCCGCCACGGCGGCCCGCAGCAGGTCTCCGGAGGCGAGCACGGGCACCTCGAGCGCCCGCGCCAGGACCGGCGCTTGGGTCCCCTTCCCCGCCCCGGGCGCCCCGAGGAGGACAACGACGGTCATCGGCTGCCGTCCCGGCCGCGTGGCATCAGCGAATGAAGCCTTCGTAGTTGCGCATGAGCAGCTGGGCTTCGATCTGCTTCATCGTCTCGACGATCACGCTGACCACGATCAGGAGGCCGGTGCCGCCGAGGGCGATGCCGGACAGCGACGAGAAGAGCAGCCCGAGGACCGTCGGCAGCGTCGCCACGATCCCGAGGAACAGGGCGCCGGCGATCGTGATCCGGGTGACGACCCGGGCGAGGTAGTCCGCCGTCGGGCGGCCCGGCCGGATGCCCGGGATGAAGCCGCCGTTCTTCCGGAGCTGCTCGGCCGTGTCGTCGGGCTTGAAGGTGAACGCCGTGTAGAAGTAGGTGAAGCCCACGGTCAACGTGAAGTACAGGACGACGTAGGGAATCGTCCGCGGGTTGAAGAACCCGACGATCCCCTGGGCGATCGACTTGACCCACTCGACCTCTGAGCCCGTGAAGTACGAGGCGATCTGCTGCGGAAACAGCAGGATGCTGATCGCGAAGATGATCGGGATCACGCCGGCCTGGTTCACCCGGAGCGGCAGGAACGTCTGCCCGCCCTGGTACATCCGCCGGCCGCGGACGCGGCTGGCGTATTGGATCGGGATCCGCCGCTGGCCTTCCTGGATGTAGATGATCACCGCGACCGAAACGATGGCGATCAGCAGGAATCCGATGATCAGCGGCAGGTTCGGCGTGGACAGGAAGCCGCCGATCGCGGTCGGCGCCCGGCTGACGATGCCCGCGAAGATGATGAAGCTGATGCCGTTCCCGATCCCCTTCTCGGTGATCAGCTCGCCCAGCCACATCAGGGTCATCGATCCCGCGGTCAGGGTCACGATCTGGGTGATCGTCGCGCCGTTCGAGAGGTCGAAGCCGCTCGACAGGATCCCCTGCGAGTTCAGCAGCGCCAGGAACCCGTACGACTGGAGGAGGGCCATCGGCACGGCCAGGTAGCGGGTGTACTGGTTGATCTTGTTTCGGCCGTACTCGCCCTCGCGCTGGAGCGCCTGGAGCGACGGGATCACCCCCGTCATCAGCTGCATGATGATCGAGGCGTTGATGTAGGGGTTCACTCCCAACGCGACCACCGAGAAGCTCGACAGCCCACCGCCCGACAGCAGGTCCAGGACCCCGAACAGGGCGTTGTTCTGCAGGAACGAGGCCAGCTGTGTCCGATCGACGCCCGGGACCGGCACGTGGGCCAGGAACCGGAAGACGATGAGGATGCCGAGGACGTACAGCAGGCGGCGCCGGATGTCCGGCGCCCGGAAGGCGTTCAGGAGGGAGTCGAACACGGCCCGTTACGCGCTTTCGTCGGCGGCTGCGTCGGGGTCGACGTCGGTGTCGGAGCTCGCGTCCTCGCTCGGTGCCACGGCGTTCGACGCGCCGGCCGCCTCGATCTCGGGCTCGGCGGCTGCCTGGACCTCGGGCTCGGCGACGCCCGTTGCCTCGACGGGGGTCTCGGCCTCGTCCTCGACCGCGGCCCGGCGGCCTTTCGCCGCGGGCTTGTCTGCAGGAGCCTCGTCGGCCGTCGCGGCCTCGGCCTTCGACGCCCGCTTCCGGCTCGACGTGGCCGCGGCGGCCGCCGCCTCGGCGGCACGCTCCTCCGTGTCGGCGTCTCGGGCGGCCCGGGCGTCGACCTTGCGGTCCGCAGCGGCTCGCCCGGCGGCGGTTCGGGCGACGCGCGGCGTCCGGGCGCCGGCTTCGCCGACGCCGATCGCGGGCAGGCTCTCGGCCGGGATCTCGAGGATCGACACGGCGCCACCGGCGGCCTCGATCTTTTCCGTCGCCGACTTCGTGAACGCATCGGCGACCACGAAGAGGGCCGTCGACAGCTCGCCGCCGCCGAGGACCTTGAGCGGCTTACGGACGTCGCGGACGAGCCCGACGGCACGCAGGAGATCGGCGTTGATCGTGAGCTGCTCGCCCTTCTTCGGCGCGGCCGCGCTCTTCGTGTCGTCGCGGGCGAACGCGCCCGCCTCGATGCGCTGGGCGATCGCCCCGACGTTCACGACCTCGTACACGACCTTGGCCCGGTTCTTGAAGCCGCGGAGCTTCGGAATCCGCATATGGAGCGGCGTCTGACCGCCCTCGAACCAGGGCGGGATCGAGCCGCCGGCACGCGCCTTCTGGCCCTTCGTGCCGCGACCGGCCGTCTTGCCCTTGCCCGCGGCGATGCCGCGACCCACCCGCATCCGGGCCTTGTGGGATCCGTCCGGCGGACGGAGATCGTGGAGCTTCATGCTGTCTCCTGGGAGTCCTCGGACGGGTGACTGGTCGGAGCGTCGCCTCGGTCCTCGGAGGGCTCCATAGCGATTCGCCCCGCTGGCGCGCCCTTGGGCGATCCTGCATCGGCGACTTCCTCGACGGAGACGAGGAAGCGGACCTGGCGGACCATGCCGCGGGTCGCGGGGTTGTCGGGGATCTCGACCGTGTGCCCGATCCGCTTCAGCCCGAGGGCGCGGATCGTCGCCCGGTTGCGGGCGATGTGGCTGATCGTGCTCTTGACCTGGGTGACGCGGAGCCTATCGGCCATCGCCGGCCTCCACCGCCACGGGCGCGGGCTGGCCCGAGATCCGGCTGACGAGCTTGACGCCGCGGCGGGCGCTCAGCTCCTCGGCCGAATGCAGGCTGCGCAGCGCCTCGATCGTCGCCCGGGTCACGTTGACGGGGTTCGTCGAGCCGAGCGTCTTGGCCAGGATGTCGCGGATGCCGGCCGACTCGACGACGGCGCGGACGGCTCCGCCGGCGATGACCCCGGTCCCCTGGGAGGCCGGCTTGAGCATCACCCGTGACGCCGAGAAGACCTGCCGGACCTCGTGGGGAATCGTCGTCCCGACCATCGGGATCTTGATCAGGTTCTTCTTCGCGTCCTCGACGCCCTTGCGGATCGCCTCGGGCACCTCGCCGGCCTTGCCGAGCCCGGCACCGACGTGGCCGGCGCCGTCGCCGACGACGACGATCGCGCTGAAGCTGAACCGCCGGCCGCCCTTGACGACCTTGGCGACGCGGTTGATCTGGACGACGCGCTCCTCGAGCGCGAGCTTGTTCGGGTCAATCCTGGCCACGGGTGCTCCTTCCGATCAGAAGTCGAGGCCGGCTTCGCGGGCGGCATCGGCGAGCGACTTGATCCGCCCGTGGTACCGGAACCCGGCTCGATCGAAGACGACGCGCCCGACGCCGGCGGTCTTCGCCCGCTCGGCGACCAGGCGACCGACGACGGCAGCCTCCTCGGTCTTCGTCTGCTTGGAGCCGCGAAGCTCCTTCTCGACGGTCGAGGCGGCCGCCAACGTCCGCCCGGAGGCGTCGTCGATGACCTGCGCGTAGATGTGGGTGTTACTGCGGAAGACCGCGAGACGCGGCCGCGACTCGGTCCCCTCCATGCGGAGGCGGATCCGGTCGTGGCGCTTGCGTCGTGCGGCGCCGCGGCTGGCGACCTGCGTCATCGTGCTCGTTCCTTCATCGGGCTACTTCTTGCCGCCGATCTTGCCGGCCTTGCCGGCCTTGCGGCGGATCTGCTCCCCGGCGTAGCGGACGCCCTTGCCCTTGTACGGCTCGGGCTTGCGGGTCGACCGGACGCGCGCGGCGATCTGGCCGACGAGCTCCTTGTCGATGCCGACGACCGCGAGGCGCGTCGGGTTCTCGAGCTCGAAGCTGATCCCGCTCGGCGGATCGATCTCGATCGGATGGCTGTAGCCCAGGTTGAGCTGGAGCTTCTCGCCGACCTTCGAGGCGCGGTAGCCGACGCCGGTGATCTCGAGGCCCTTCCGATAGCCGTCGGTCACGCCGACGACCATGTTGTTGACCAGCGTCCGGGTGAGACCGTGGAGCTGCTTGTGGGTCTTCTGCTCCGTCGGCCGGGTGACGACGAGGTTGCCCTCCTCGCGGCTGACGGTCATGTCGGGGTGGAGCTCGCGAGTCAGCGTGCCCTTGGGGCCCGTGACCGTGAGCCGCCGGCCCTCGATCGTCACGTCGACGGTGGCGGGAACGGCGATGGGCAGGCGGCCGATACGGGACATGTCGCGCCTACCAGACGAACGCGAGGACTTCGCCGCCGAGCTCGGCCTTGCGGGCCTGCGCGCCGGTCATGATCCCCTGGCTCGTGCTGACGATGACGATGCCGAGGCCGCCCAGCACGCGCGGGATGTCGGTCTTGCGGGCGTAGACCCGCAGGCCGGGCTTGCTGATGCGCTTCAGCCCGGACACGACCGGCACCTTGCCGTCGACGTACTTGAGGGTCAGCTTCAGCACGATCGTCGGGCCGTCCTGCTCCTCGCGGACGTCGGCGATGAAGCCTTCGGCCACGAGGATCCGGGCGATCTCGCGCTTCGTTCGCGACGCGGGCACGACGACCTCGGTGTGGCGCGCCCGTGAGGCGTTCCGCACGCGGGTCAGCATGTCGGCGATCGGATCGGAGATGTTCATCGGGTTCCTACCAGCTCGACTTCGTGACGCCCGGCAGCTCGCCCCGGAGGGCGCGCTCCCGGAAGCAGATCCGGCACAGGGCGAACATCCGCATGTAGGCGCGCGAGCGCCCGCAGACGAAGCAGCGGCTGTAGCCCCGCACCTTGAACTTCGGCACGCGGCCCGCCTTGGCGATCAGTGACTTCTTGGCCATGGTCTCCTCCCCGCCCTACGAGGCGAAGGGCATGCCGAGGAGCTCGAGCAGGCGCTTCGATTCCTCGTCGGACTTCGCCGTCGTCACGATGCTGATCTCCAGCCCGCGGAGACGGTCCACCTTGTCGTATTCGATCTCGGGGAACGCGAGCTGCTCGCGGAACCCGAGGGAGTAGTTGCCGCGCCCGTCGAACGACTTGCCGGGCACGCCCCGGAAGTCGCGGATGCGGGGCAGGGCGAGGGTCGTCAGGCGGTCCAGGAAGTCCCACATCCGCTCGCCGCGGAGCGTGACCTTGGCCCCGATCGTGTTGCCCGTCCGGAGCCGGAACTGGGCGATCGACCGCTTGGCCTTCGTCACGATGGGCTTCTGGCCGGTGATCATCGTCAGGTCGCCGACGGCCGCGTCGAGCGCCTTCGCGTTCGACAGGGCCTCGCCGAGGCCGATGTTCACGACGATCTTGCTCAGCTTCGGCACCTGCATCGGGTTGCCGTACGAGAACTGCTTCTGGAGGGCCGGCACGACGTCGGCCTGGTAGCGGTCGCGGAGCCGGCTCGTCATGAGCGCACCTCCAGCTGCTCGCCGCAGTGCCGGCACACGCGAACGCGGCGGCCGTTGTCGAGGGTCTTGTGGGCGATCCGGGTGGGCTTGTCGCAGTGGTTGCAGACGAGCATCACCTTGCCGACCGACAGCGGCTGGGCGAGATCGAGGATCCCGCCCTGCTGGACCTTCGGCACGCGATCGTTCGTGTTCGTGCTCTGACGGGGCTTCGTGTGGCGCTTGGCGATGTTGACGCCCTCGACCACGACCGAGGTCGTGGACAGCGGCGACATCGCGCCCCACACGCTGCCGTACTTCGTCCGGGTCTTCTTCTGGCCCTGCTGATCGCGGATGACGCGATCGACGGTGCCGCGCTTGCCGGCGTCCTTGCCGGTCAGCACGATGACCGTGTCGCCCTTGCGGATCTCGGGGACCTTCGTGATCCGGCGCTGGGTCTGCTGAGGCATCACAGCACCTCCGGCGCGAGGGACACGATCTTCATGTAGTTCCGGTCGCGCAGCTCGCGGGCGACCGGTCCGAAGATCCGGGTGCCCCGGGGATTGCCCTGGTTGTTGATCAGGACGGCGGCGTTCTCGTCGAAGCGGATGTAGCTGCCGTCGGCCCGGCCGTACTCCTTGGCGGTGCGAACGACGACGGCCCGAACGACGTCGCCCTTCTTGACGGCGGCGTTCGGGATGGCCTGCTTCACGCTCGCGATGATCACGTCGCCGACGCCAGCGGACGTCTTCAGCGAGCGGCCCATGACCCGGATGCACTGGATCGAGCGGGCACCCGTGTTGTCGGCGACGCGGAGACGCGACTGCGGCTGGATCACACGGCCTCCTCGGCGCCCTGCGCCTCGGCGGCGTCGCCCGCCGCTCCGGCACCGGACTCCTCGGCGGCGGCCTCGTCCTGGTCGGGCGAGCGGCGGCCGGGATGGGCGGCGGAGTGGATCGCCTCGGACGTCGCGGCCTCCTCGGCCACGATGTCGGCCGGGCTGCCGTGCTCGCCGGCGCGGGCCACGACCCTGACGAGCCGCCACCGCTTCGTCGCCGAGAGCGGCCGCGACTCCTCGATCAGGACCGTATCACCCGTGTGGGCGTCGTTCTGCTCGTCGTGGGCCTTGAACTTCGTCGTCAATCGAATGACGCGCTTGTAGAGCGGGTGACGGGCCAGGCGCTCGACGGACACGACGATCGTCTTGTCCATCTTGTCGCTGACCACGCGGCCCGTCTTCGTCTTGCGCTGGCTCTGCACCTGGGGGGTTGCTCCTGTCATCGCGTGATCTCCCTCAGACCGGCTTCGCGTGGGCGTCAAGGCGCTCGCGCTGGACGGTCAGGATCCGCGCGATCGTGCGCCGCGTCTGCGGGATCGTGCTGTAG
>Ga0207646_10003411_pt1 | contig 17943 bp, 18 predicted proteins | sample KBSK5502metaG_FD_184343 | JGI IMG/M metagenome (GOLD analysis project Ga0207646, IMG submission 184343) | Corn, switchgrass and miscanthus rhizosphere microbial communities from Kellogg Biological Station, Michigan, USA - KBS K5-50-2 metaG... | ecosystem: Host-associated > Plants > Roots >...
GTTCGTGCTGTCGGGCCTCGCCCTGCTCGGGGTGTCGCTTCGCACGGCGTGGTCGCGCTGGGCGGCAATCGCGGCGGGCATCCTGATCTCGTGGACGTGCATCGGCGCGGTGATAGGCATCCCGGTCGTGGTCACGGCCGCGCGAGCGCCCGACCTGACGCCCCGACGGAGCTAGCAGGACGATGAAAAAGGGCGTCGAGAGCTGCGGCGCACAGGCGGTCCAGGCCAAGGAGGCGACGAGCACCGGAGCGAACGTATTGGACATACATGAGCGAGGAGCGCAGAAGCCGACGCGGGCCTGGGCCGAAATGGGCGTCGCAGATCCGACGATTACTTTTTCAGCGGCCTGCTACAGCTCGGCCCGCACCCTGGCCGCGGCCTGGGCCAGCACCGACAGCTTCGCAAACGCCTTCTCGCGCGGCAGGTACTTCATGCCGCAGTCCGGCGCCAGCACGAGCTTGTCCGGGTCGACATGCTTCAGCGCCGCGCGGATGCGCGCGACCACGGTCTCGAGATCCTCGACCGGGCTGTCGTCCGCCAGGTCGATGACGCCGACGATCAGGGTCTTGCCGCGCAGCGACTCGAGCACTGACAGGTCGACCTTCTGTTGGGCCGACTCTATCGAGATCTGCGCGGCCGCCGTGCCGGCGAGCTCCGCCAGGAAGGGGTAGCCGTTCGGCCGGTCGTGAACGATGTGCGCGTAACCGAAGCACGTATGCAGCGCGGTGGGGCCGGCGACGCCCTCCAGGGCGCGGTTAATGGCAGGTAGGGCAAACCGCTTCGCTTTCTCGGCGCGCGCCTGCAGGTACGGTTCGTCGATCTGGACGATGTCGGCGCCCGCGGCGAACAGATCCCGGATCTCCTCGTTGACCGCGACCGCGAGCGCCATCGCGAGGTCGGCCTCGTCCTGGTAATGGTCGTTCTGCGCTTGCTGCGACATCGTGAACGGGCCGGGGAGCGTTGCCTTGATGCGGCGGTCGGTGTGCTTGCGCAAGAACTGGACGTCGCGCACCTCGACCGGGCGCATGCGCCGGATCGGGCCCACGACGCGCGGCACCGGATTCGGATGGCCGGTGCGGTCCAGGGCGGTGCCTGGGTTGTCCAGGTCCATGCCCTCGAGCGCGGTGGCGAATCGATTCGAATAGCTCTCGCGCCGGATCTCGCCGTCGGTGATGATGTCGATGCCCGCGCGCTCCATGTCGCTGATGGCGACGATGGTCGCGTCGTCCTGTGCTTGTTCGAGCAGCTCGGGCGCTACACGCCAGATCTCTCGCGCGCGTACCCTCGGCGGCAGCCGGCTGCCAAGCGCCGCGCGGTCGACAAGCCAGTCTGGCTGCGGATAGCTGCCGACCACGGTCGTCAACAGCAAATCCAGCATCCTGCCAACCTTAATCGCGATGAGGACGCTCAAGCTCAAGACCGTCGACGCCTACGTGGCGTTCGACATGGAATGCCCGACCAGCGCCGGCGGCACTCGGCTCGCCCCTGACGTCACCGAGCGCGAAACGCAGCTGCTGGCCCGCGCGATGACCTACAAGTTCGCCGTCCTCGGCGTGAACATCGGAGGCGCCAAGGCGACCATCCGCGCCACGGACGCCGACCGCGACGACGCGGTCAAGCGCTACGTCGAGGAGATCCGCCCGATGGTCGAGAGCAGCACTTTTCTCACCTCGACCGACCTCGGCACGAAGCCCGAGGACTTCAGCTCGCTGCCGGGCAGCGAGCAGGCGAGCGTAATGCACACCACGCATGAGGGCATGCCGCTCGACGCATTCATCACCGGCCTCGGCGTGACCGTCGCGGCGGAGACCGCCCTCGCCGGCCTGGCGGGCAAGACCGTGGTGATCGAGGGCTTCGGCAAGGTGGGCGGCGCCACCGCGCTGGAGATGTGGCGGCGAGGCGCCAGGCTGATCGCCTTCTCCACCATCCACGGCTGCGTCCGGCGCGCCTCGGGATTCGACGTCGAGGAGCTTCTGCGCCTGCGCGCCGAGCATGGCGATCACCTGGTCGAGCATGTCGACGAGCCTGTGAGCCCGGCGGCGGAGCTTTTCGAGGTCGGCTCCGACCTTCTGGTTCCCGGCGCGCGCGTCGGAATCATCGACGAGGCGCGTGCGAAGACGCTGCAGGCGCGAGTCGTCGCGCCCGCGGCGAACGTGCCGTACACGAAGCGCGGCCTCGAGGTCCTGTGGGACCGCGGCATCATTCCCCTGGCCGATTACGTGTGCAACTCAGGCGCGACCATCGGCTACGTCACCGAGAGCGTCACGACCGCGGAACAGGCGATTGCAGTCGTTGAGGACCGTGTGCGGGAGCTCACGCGAGAGGCCCTCGCCGACCCGGCCGGACCGTTCGAGGGCGCGCGCAAGCTGGCGGACGCGCACCTGCGCACATGGGTGGACACAGCTCAGATGCCGGACGGCCCGCCCCTCGCATGAAGGCGACCGATCAGTCGACCGGCCGGCTGCCCGGCGACACCTGCGATCGCGACTGGATCTGGGACCGCGAGGTCGAAACCGAAGACCGCTCGCAGGCGCTGGCGCGAAGCGAGGCGGCCTGGGAGCGGCAGTGGCGGCACCTCATGGAGAACTCGGCCTTCTACCGGCGAAGGTTCGCCGACGTGGGCATCGGACCCGACCCGGTCCGCCTGGCCAACATCGATCGCCTGCCGTTCACGTCAAAGGCAGACCTCAAGGAAGGAATCGACATGCGGCCGCCGTTCGGCACCAACCTCTGTGTGCCCGAAGAGCGCGTCAAGCGCGTGTACCAGACGAGCGGCACGTCGGGGGCGCCGACCGTGCTCGCGCTCACGCCCAGCGACGTCGAGATCTGGACGACCATCGGCACTCGCACCTACTACACGACGGGCATCCACGACCACCACAGCGTGCTGTCGACGTTCGGCGCGGGCCCGTTTGTCGCAGGCCACACGTACAACACCCTCGGTCGCATCGGCGTCAGGATCGTGCCCGTCGGCCCGGGAGACGCCGACCGCGTGCTGTTCGGCATGCGCGCGGGCATCTTCGACACCATCGTCACCACGCCTTCTTTCGCGCAGTACCTGGCGAACCGGCTGGAGAAGACCGGCGAGAAGATCACCTCGCTGCGTCACATCGTCACGGGAGGCGAACCTGGTGGGGGCATCCCGGCGGTACGCGATCACATCGAGTCCGTCATCGGCGCATTCGTCAACGAAGTCATGGGCATCGGCGACATCGCCCCCTCGCTTTTCGGCGAGTGTCCGGGCCGGCAGGGAATGCACTTCAGCGGCGGCGGGCACGTGTGGGCGGAGCTGGTGGACCCGGATTCGCGCGAGCCCATGACCATGGAGCCCGGCGCGGTGGGCGAGCTCGTCTACACCCACCTGACGCGTGAAGCCCATCCGGTCGTCCGCTTCCTGGGTGGAGACCTCGTCGAGGTTCACGGCGACGATTGCGGCTGCGGGCGCGCGACCTTCCGAATGCGCATAATCGGCCGGCGCGATGACATGTTCATCGTGCGTGGCGTGAACGTCTACCCGTCGGCGATCCTGGCTGTGATCGGGCGGTTCCGGCCTCGTGTTACGGGTCGGGCGCGGATCGTTCGGGAGAGCGCGAACGTAAGCGTCGAACCGCCCGTGCCCGTCGAAGTGGAGGTCCCCGACGGTGCTTCAACGGACGCCGCGTTGAAGGACGACATCGAGAAGGCCGTGCGTGCGACGCTCACGTTTCGGTGCCGCGTGGAGCTGATCCCCGAGTCGGGCTTCGGCGAGGCGTCGTACAAGACCCGCCTGACGAGGAAGACGTGAAGCGAAAGAAGCTGCGCTCCGAGATGGGCTGGAGCTCGCCCGACAAGGTCGTCGTGCGCGGGCACGACCTGACCGAGCTCATCGGCAACGTGTCGCTCGGCGACTTTGCGTTCCTCGAGCTGAAGGGCAGGCTCCCGACTCCGCAAGAGTCGGTGGTGTTCAACGCGATCGCGGTGACGCTGGTCGAGCACGGCGTGACGCCGAGCGCGATCGCCGCGCGGATGACGTACCTGGGCGCGCCCGAAGCGCTGCAGGCTGCGGTCGCGGCGGGCCTGCTGGGCATGGGAGACCGCTTCGGCGGGCCCACAGAGGAGGTGGCCCGCTTGCTTCAGGAGGCGCTGAAGGATGCAGGCGACGACGCAGACCTGCAGACCCTTGCCGAAGGAATCGTCGCCAGGCAGAAGCAGGCGAAGCGAGCCGTTCCGGGGCTGGGTCACCCGATCCACAAGCCGATCGATCCGCGCACGCCGCGGCTCTTCGAGGTGGCGAAGGCCAACGGATTCTCCGGCCGCTACGTGCAGCTGATCCAGGTCGTCGCCGAGGAGGCGTCGCGCAGCCTCGGCCGCGATCTGACCGTCAACGCGACCGGCGCCATCGGCGCCATCGCCAGCGAGCTTGGCCTGCCGTGGCAGGTATGCCGCGGCCTGTCGGTGATGGCGCGGGCGATCGGGCTGGTGGCGCACCTGCAGGAGGAGGCACGCGAACCCATGGCCGCGGAGATCTGGGCGCGGGTCGAAGAGGAGGCATCGCAACCCCCCACCTAACACCCCCGCGCTTGCGCGGGGCCCCCCCCATGGTGGGGAGGGAATACGATGAACTGAGCTTGCCTGCCGCCGTTCCGGGCATCCACCACGTGACCAGCATCACAGGCGATGTTCAGAAGAACGTCGACTTCTACGTCGCCGTGCTTGGCCTGCGCTTCGTGAAGAAGAGCATCAACCAGGACGTGCCGGACACGTACCACATCTACTTCGGCGACTATCTCGGCTCGCCCGGTACCGCCATGACCTTTTTCGGCTGGCCGTCCTGGCCGAAGCGACGGGCGGGCAGCGGACAGGTGACGACCGTCGGCTTCACGATCCCGGAAGGGTCGTTCGAGTTCTGGGTGAAGCGACTCCGCGACCTGCACATCGAGTCCGCACGCGCCACGCGTTTCGACGGCGATGTGATCACGATCCATGACCCCGACGGCATCGAGCTCGACCTCGTGGCGGGCAACTCATCACTGAACCTCACACCGTGGCCGGAAGGTCCGGTGCCCGCCGAAAACGCGATCCAGGGCTTCCACTCGGTGACGCTCACGGTCGCCGAGGCTCAGGCGACGCACGATTTTCTGACTCAGACGATGGGCTTTCGTCAGAAGGCGCAAGACGGCCGGCGGATACGTTTCGAGACGGGCGGCGGCGGGCCGGACTCGATCCTCGACCTCGTGGAGTCACCGGAGGGCCCTGCCGGCGAGGAGTCCATCGGCACCGTGCACCACGTCGCGTGGCGCGCCCCGGACGACAAGCACCAGGAGGAGTGGCGCGAGACGCTCACCGCCGCCGGCCGCAACGTCACGCCGGTGATCGACCGGTGGTACTTCAAGTCGATCTACTACCGCGAGCCCGGCGGCGTGCTGTTCGAGATCGCGACAGACTCGCCCGGGTTCACGATCGACGAGAAGCCCGAGGCTCTTGGCTCGGGCCTCAGCCTGCCGCCATGGTTCCAGGTCCGGCGCGACACGCTGGACGAGACTCTGACCCCGATAGTCATTCCGACCAATCTCGTTCAAGGGAGGGCTAGCAGCCGATGAGTACCGCGACGATCGCTCCTGTCAACCCGATGTCGGCCGAAGGCAAAGAGACGGTGATGACCGTCATGCGCCGCGACCGCGAGAACTTCATCCGGCTCGTATCGGATCCCAAGAACTGGAACGTGCAGACGCGATGCACCGAATGGGAGACACGCGACCTCGTCGGCCACATGATCGATGTGACCGAGGGCTACTTCCACAACTGGGACGCCGCGACCGGCGGCACCGATCCGACCGCGCCAATGGGGCTCCAGGTGATGGCGACGACACTCGACGACCACGCCAAGGACTTTCGCAAGCTGTCGCGCGAGGAGGCTCTCGAGCGTTTCAAGAAGAACGCGATGAAGCTCGACAAGATGCTCGACGACCTGACGCCGCAGCAGTGGGAAGGCGGCCTCATGGTGTCGCATCCGTACTCGGGTGCGGTGCCTGCCGGCTTCTACGCGACCTTCCAGATCATGGACTACGGCGTCCACCCGTACGACATCGAGTACGGGCTCGGCAACAAGCTGGCGACCATCGACGAGGCGACCGCGGGCTGCATCCTGCCGTTCGCTTTCATCTTCTGGCAGTACCAGGTCGACCAGAAGGCGGCCGCCGGCGCTGATTTCCAGTACGGCATCGACGTCGCCGGACCGTGGGGCGGCAAGTGGCGCATCACGGTCAAGGACGGCAAGTGGTCGCCGGAGCCGGAGAAGGGCAACTTCGAAGGCTGCTCCGCTCTGTTCAAGTTCGACAACGCGGCCGACCTCGTGCTCACGTTCTTCGGCCGCTATCCCGGCGGTTCCGCCAGCGGCGACCCGGAGGTCATCGACAAGGTGCGTCACCTCCACTTCTCGATCTGATCCGAAGCAAGCTCTGGGCGGCGGACCTCGAGCGAGAAGGTCCGCCGCCTTCCGTTCGCGCGACCCAATTCGTCGAGGTCACCTCCTCTTCGGCCGGCGCGCTCGTGGAGGCGATGGGTGAGGAGGGCGATCGCGTCGCGCCGCGATTCGAGCGCGGCAGCAGGGCGTTTGCGGTCATGGAAGCCGGCAAGGTGGTCAGCTACGGCTGGCTCTCGACGGCGACCGAATGGATCGGCGAGCTCGGAGTCGAGATCTCACCCGAAGCGGGCGAGGCTTACATCTGGAACTGCCTGACACTTCCGGAGCATCGCCGGCGCGGCCACTACCGTGCGCTGCTGGAAGGGATCGTCGCGCAGGCCCGACGTGACGGCCTGTCGCGGCTGTGGATCGGGAGCACCGAGGACCCCGCCCAGAAAGCCGACGCGGATGCCGGGTTCGTCACAGTCCTGAACTTCGCCGTGCGCCGATTTGCCGGCCTGCGCTGGCTCAGCGCCAGCCCTGACGCCCGCGCGGATCCAGAGCTGGTCGCCACCGCCCGCCGGCGCCTCGGAATACAGTCGTCAATCTCGATTGCGGCCGGTCGCCGGAGGGTCCATTAAGGCGCGACGATGCGGTGCTTGTTCTGGCTCGTGAGGTGGAATGTGCCCGCCGACGTCACGACGGTGAGCTGGACCGAATAGTCGGCGTAGTTGTCGTTGGTGCCCTGGTGCTGCGCGTTGGTGCACGCGCTCGGGATCGTCGCGGTGACCGTGGCCTTCGAATTGGCTCCGACCGAGCGCGGCGAGAACTGGACCTCACCGGCGTCATACCTGGTCCCGACCGCCTGCCGCCACTGGCCGTGAACCGCCGACACCACCATCACGGCGTCGATCGAGCGCACGTCCACCGACTTCGAGGTCGAGTTGTCGGCCGAGATCCTGGCGTGCAGGTCGTACGTGGTGTTGGCCGACCCCACCGAGCACGTGTAGGTCGCGTCAACGGTCGCTCCGGTGAGGGCGAAGCCGGTCGAGCCGCACGCGGCCAGGATCACCAGGCCGATCGCGACAAGGGCGGCTCGGGCCATTGCGGTTTCAAGGTATGGCAATTCCGCAGCCGCTCGTTGCATAGTTTCCGCGCATGAATTCGGGAGCGCTGTCGGGAAAGGTCGGGGTGGTGACTGGCGCGGGCAGTGGCATCGGCCGGGCGGTCGCGCTCGGCTTCGCGCGCCAGGGCGCCGACGTGGTCGTTGCCGACTTCGATGCGCCGCGCATGGACCGCACCATCGAGGACATCCTCCGGCTGCGCACCGCGGAGAGATCGATCGGCCTCTCGACCGACATTCGCAACGACGCCTCGGTGCGCTCGCTCCTGCACGGTGCGATCAAGTCGATGGGGAAGGTGGACATCCTGGTCAACGCGGCCGGCGTGCTGCTGCAGGGCAAGCTGGAGCGCATCTCCAGCCACGACTGGACCTGGATGCTCGAGACGAACCTGCTGGGCGCGGTTCGCACGACGACCGCCTTTTTTAGCCACATGACCGAGCGGGGCTCGGGCCAGATCATCAACGTCGTCTCATTCGGCGGGGTGCATCCCGGCGATCCGAACACGATTCCGTACGACACGGGTCACGCCGCGCTGGCCGCCTTCACGGAGGCGCTGGCGCAGCAGACCAGGGGGACCGGCGTGCAGGTCTCGCTCTTCTGCCTGAGCCAGAAGGCGCCGAAGATCGGGCAGAACACGCGCTCGCGCGGACTCGGCAGGTGGATGGGCGATGGCACTCCTCCAGAGGCGGGCAAGCAGGCAGTCGAGCAGCAGGCTTCAGCGCTGATCGACGGCGTCCACCATCCACGCTTTCTCATTGCCGGCGATCCCGCCGACACGCCTGCCCTCGAGCAGCGCTGGGGCTACATCGACTCGCTCGCGACCGTCAGGTGACGATCCCCACAGACCTGCTCTCAGGCATCGCCATATGCGTCACCGCCGCGGCGCTGCTTGCGCTGATCAGCTGGCGGCTGCACCAACCGCTGATCCTTGCGTACCTGCTGGCGGGCGTTGTCATCGGACCGATCGGCTTTCGCTGGGTGACCGACCTGGCGAGCATCCAGACAGTCGCCGAGATCGGACTGATCCTCCTGCTGTTCGTCATCGGCCTCGAGATCGACCTGAAGAAGCTCGCGGCGGCAGGTGCGCCGATGCTCATCACCGGTGCTCTCCAGGTGCCGATCTGCATCGCGCTTGGGCTTGGCTACTTCGCGCTGCTCGGCGCCCGCTTCGGCGGTGGCGACTATTCGCTGCTCTACCTCGCGGCGTGCATGAGCCTTTCGAGCACGCTGGTCGTGGTCAAGATCCTGAACGACCGGATGGAGCTCGACACGCTGCCCGGCCGCATCACGCTCGGGGTGCTGGTCATCCAGGACCTGTGGGCGGTGGTCATGCTCGCTGTGCAGCCCAACATCTCCAATCCGGACCTGCTGCCGCTCGCGCTCTCGCTGTGGAAGGGAGCACTGCTGGTGGTGGGCGGCCTCGCGCTTTCCAAATACGTGCTGCCGTACCTCTTTCGGTCGGTGGCCAAGGCGCCTGAGCTCGTGCTCGTGACAGCGCTCGCGTGGTGCTTCTTCCTCGCCGGCGCGGCGAGCTTCATCGGACTCTCACGCGAGATGGGGGCGCTGATCGCCGGCGTGAGCCTGTCGACCTTTCCCTACAACCTGGACGTAATGGCCAAAGCGACGAGCATCCGCGACTTCTTCGTCACTCTGTTCTTCGTCGCGCTCGGCATGCAGATCCCCGTGCCTACGCCCCGCGTGCTGCTGCTGGTCCTCGGCGCCTCGGTGTTCGTGATCGTGAGCCGCGTGGTTGTGGTCCCGATCCTCTACACACTCCGGCTCGGACTGCGCAACAGCATTGTGCCCGCGATCAACCTCGCCCAGGTCAGCGAGTTCTCGATCGTGATCGCTTTTCTCGGCGTGTCCGCGAAGCCGCATCAGATCGGCACCGACATCCTGACCGTTGTAATCCTCACGTTCGCGGTGACGTCGGTTGCTTCGACTTACATGATCAACGCCAGCCACTTCATCCAGAACGCATTGACGAGCGCGCTGAAAGCCATCGGCCTCAAAGATCTCGATGCCGACAAGGCCCAGGCGGCGCAGGAGGAAGGCCACTATCCCGTGATCTTTCTCGGCTTCTTCCGCGACGCCAGCTCGATCCTCTACGAGTTCGAGCACGAGGGCGACGTCGAGGAGTCAAAGGAGTTCGTGAGCAAGATCATGGTCATCGACTTCAACCCGACGGTCATGCGCGAGCTGCGGCGGCGGGGCATCAAGGTCGTCTACGGCGACATCGCGCACGTGGACACGCTGCACCACGCGGGCATCGAAGAGGCAGAGCTCGTCGTGTCCAGCATCACCGACGACGTGCTGCGCGGCACGAGCAACCTGAGGTTGCTGCGCAGCGTGCGCACGCACTCGCCGCACGTGCGCGTTGTGCTGACCACCGACCACATCCCCCAGGCGCTGAAGTTCTATGACGCGGGCGCCGACTTCGTGTTCATCCCGCGCCTGTACTCCGCGGCCGCCTGCGCCCGCATCCTGCGCAAGGGGCTCAAGGAGGGCTTCCAGGAGGTCCGGACCCAGGCCATCGGGCACCTCAAGCAGCGCCAGGAGGTCCTGGCCTAGGCGAAATCGCCGATTTCCCACTTTTGGCGCCAAAAACGCCAGTTTCTTTGCGGTCGGACGCGGTTTTGGCGCCAAAAAGGGAATTTGGCCTCGTTGGAATCCATGGGCGGGCTCATCGATTTCCATGATGGCCACCACAGGGCAGGTTGGCTACGGTTCATAAGCAGATGACCGTTTACGAGGGTGCGGTGAGGATCGTCGGCAAGGATGGTCGCGAGCTCGTGCCCTGGCGGGTGGCGGTTTACGAGAGGGGCCGCGTCATCCGCTACACGACCGTACCCGCGCCGACCGTGGCTGAGGCGGCGCGCCGCGTCCAGGCCCTCTACCCGAGAAGCGCCGCAATAGCTTTCTAGAGCGCGAGGCGCTGGCCCGCGCCTTCCGCCACCGCGCGCTCGTACACCAGTCGCGCCGCAGCGGCGTCCTCCACCGCGTGCCCGGTGGACTTGTACACCGTGAGCTGGTCGGGCGCCGTTCGGCCCGGCTGCGTGCCCGCGATCACCTCACCGATCTCGGTGACCGATTCGGCACGAAGGCCCTGCAGCTCATGCGCGCCGGCGGGCGGCGGCTGCCGGACCGCGTCGCGCGATTCGACGAAGATCATCCCCGCGCCGATGGTCTGCGGATCGAGCTCCGGGCCGAAGGTGCCGCCGACCGAGCTCACGTGCGCGCCGGAAACGAGCCACTCGTACTTGATCACCGGCTCGCGCGCGTCGGTGCAGCAGCAAACGACGTCCGCGCCCTGCACGGCCTCCTTGAACGTGGCGACCGGCCGTGCCCGCGGGTTCTCCGCCGCCAGGGCTTCGGCGGTCGCGACGTTGCGCGACGCGATCCGGATCTCCTTGAAGTCGCGCACGCGTGGAAACGCGGCGAGATTGGACCGCCCTTGCACCCCGGCGCCGAGGATGGCCAGGGTACTCGCCTCCGGCCGGGCCAGCCAGCGCGCCGCCACCGCGGCCGACGCGCCGGTGCGAATGGCTGTGATCGCCACGCCGTCCATCACGGCCAATGGCGCGCCGGTGTTCTCGTCGAACAGCGCGATGAGGCCCTGGTGCGATGGCAGGCCCCGCGCATGGTTCTGCGGAAAGACCGAAACGACCTTCGCCTCGAGCACGCCCGAGATGTAACCGGGCATGGCTCCCAGCAGGCCGCCGGTGTCGGTCCGCGCCGCGATCCGCGGCGGCACGGATGCGCGGCCCGCGCTCAGCTCCACGAACGCCGCGGCAAGTGACTCGAGAAGGCGATCGATGTCGAGAAGCCTGACGACGTCGGCCTGGCTCAGGAACAGAAGGCTGCCGCTGGCGCCCGTCACTGCGTAGGTGAGTTGACGCCCTGCTGCTCGGACACGATGGCCGGCTTCCCGTTGACGGGGATGACCGGGAGCGACGGCAGCGTCGGCGCCACCAGGTCGGTCATGACCATGCTCGACGCCGGCTCCGCCGGGGGCTCCTCGGCTCCGGCGCCGGCGTGCGCGCGCTTCAGCGCGGCGCGCAGGCGCGGGATCTGCGCGCGCAGCGGTTCCTCGACCCAGTCGAAGGCGATCACGCGCTCGTTGACCTCCCAGAACAGGCCCGACCGCATCGACTCCATGCGGTTGAGAGCGCCGTCCACGAAGTCCGGCGGGGCCCACGCGATGCCCTCCACCAGGATGCCGCTCACGTCCTTGGCGTCTGAGGCCATGGCCCAGAACGCGAGCTTCGCCACGGCTTTGAACAGGCCGTTGAGGCCGATCGGCCTTGCGGTGGGGATCAACTCCTGCAGGTTTCGCACCAGCAGCAGGGCGAGCCGGCGCGTCACCTCGGGGTCGCGGCCCTGCGCCTCGATCGCCAGGTCGGCCACGTCCTCGGCCGCCGCGCCGAAGATCGCCGGCATACCCGACTCGTCGAAGTGGCGGCCGTAGCGCAGCAGGTGTGAAGCCGAGTCCACGGACAGGTCCGGCCGCCATTCGAGCGCGCCGATGGCCAGCCGCCGGTACTCGTTCATCATCGAAGACGCGAAAGTCGGCGCCGTGCGGTTGATCGCGGTGCGCAGGTACGTGTTGAAGAACCGCACCGTCAGGTCCGCGACCTCCGGTTCGCCGACCTCGATGGCCGCGAGCCCGATGTCGCGCGTGGCCAGCGCGATGGCGTGCACCGCCTCCTTGCGATGCACCGGCGTCAGCCCGACGAAGTCGACGAAGCTCGACAGGATCAGGTACTCGACCCAGGTCCGCGCGCGGTTGACCTCGGCCAGGATCTGGTCGGACGCGCCGGGCAGGTCGGAATGTCCGACCTGGAACCATTCCGGCCGCAGCTTCTTCTTGACGCGCAGGTAGTCGTCGGCCACGAAGCGACCGAGTGCCTCGATGCCGTAGATGGACACAGGGACGTCGCCCAGCTGGATCGAGCCGAAGACGATGTCGGTGACCTGCGAAATACACGTCATGAGGCCGTCGCGGCGGCGCCTGCCCGACACCGACTTGCGGATGTCGCGCGTCGCGCGCCTCCGGATGCCTTTGATCAGGCTCTCGGCTCGCATGATGTCGAAGATGTAGATGACGTACGGCAGCAGGATCGCGAAGTTCGCGAGCGCGAACACAACCGCGAGGGCCACGCTCCACATCGGCACGTAGTTGGGCTTGATCTCGGCCCGGACGAGGAACGTGTAGAGGATCGACGCCAGCGCAAATGTGAAGACGAGCGCGTTCAACGGGTTGCGGGTGAAGATGTCGATGATCCGCGGCGAGTAGCGCGACGAGGTGGTCTGGATTCCGTAGAAGACCACCAGGATGACGATGCTGAGCGTCACGCCCTCGGCGCCACCGGCCAGCGAAACGGTGCCGGCGGCCGCGGCAGCGTCTGGCGTGAACAGGTTGAGCAGCGACGTGTAGTGGCTCGCGTCCAGGAAGCCGAAAAGCACCACGAGCATCGCGACCAGGGCCACCAGCGCGATGCCGGGCAGCACGACGATCAGACCGGATGGGAGGCCGGCGGTCACCGAGCGCTTGGTCTGGGTCGGAGCGTCGTTCTGGGCCAACTGGAATGTGCGGCGATACTAACCTTTGGAATGGGGGTGCGACCCGTGTTGAAGGCCATCGTCTTCGACTTCGACGGCCTGATCCTCGACACCGAAGAACCGATCTACCGCTCGTGGCTGGAGGTCTACACGGCGCATGGCCAGGAGCTGCCTTTCGACCGCTGGATGCAGATTGTCGGTTCCTCGAACGCGGCCTTCGACCCGCGCGCCAACCTCGAAGAGCGACTTGGCCACGCGCTGACGCAGGACGTGCTCGACCAGCGGGTGCGCCGGCGCAGCGAGCTCGTGCTCGAGCAGGCGGTCCGGCCTGGTGTCGCGGAGCTGGCGGCGTCTGCCCGCGACGCCGGCTTGAGGACGGGCGTTGCGTCGAGCTCCACCCAGGCCTGGGTGAGGGAGCACCTCGAAAGGCTCGGCATCCTGCCTCTGTTCGAGTGCATCCGCTGCCGCGACGGCGTCCGGCTGGTCAAGCCGGCGCCGGACCTCTTCGTGGCGACGCTCGACTGCCTCGGCGTTGCGCCGGGCGAGTCGGTCGCCATCGAGGACTCGCCCAACGGCGTGGTCGCCGCCAAGGCCGCGGGGATGTTCTGCATCGCGGTGCCGAACACCATCACCGCCAGCCAGGATTTGAGCCGCGCCGACGTCGTGCTCCCATCGCTCGCCGGCGCAACGCCGCAGAGTCTGGCCGCGAGCTTGGGCCTTACAGTATTTCGGTGCGAATCGGGATCCTCACCGGTGGAGGAGACGCGCCCGGCCTGAATGCTGCGATCCGCGCCGTGGCGCGGCGCGCGTTCCAGCAGGGGCACCACGTGAGCGGCGTCCAGAACGGGTGGGCGGGCTGCCTCGAGGACGGGCTGATTCGCGAGATGACCGCGCAGGACGTGCGCGGCATCCTGCCGCTCGGCGGCACCATCCTGGGCACGTCGCGCACCAACCCTCTGAAAATCAAGGACGGCGTCGCGACCGCGATGCGCATGCTGCGGCGCAGCGGCATCGACGCGCTGGTTGCAATCGGCGGCGACGACACCCTCAGCGTCGCGGCCGCCATGCATGAGGCGGGCTTCGCCACGGTGGGCGTGCCGAAGACGATCGACAACGACCTCTCCGTCACCGACTTCTGCATCGGCTTCGACACGGCGGTGGGTGTCGTCACCGAGGCGCTCGACCGCTTGCACACGACGGCGTCCGCGCACCACCGCGTGATGGTGGTCGAGGTCATGGGCCGCGACACGGGCTGGGTGGCGCTGATGGGCGGCATCGCCGGCGGCGCCGACCTGATCATGATTCCGGAGTTCCCGCTGACCCTGAAGGAGGTCGTGGCCCACCTCTACCAGCGGCGCGGCGACGGCAAGCTGTTCAGCATCATCGTCGTCGCCGAGGGCGTGAACATCTCCGGCGTCGAGGCCGAGTCGCGCGAGGGCGAGGCTGACGCGTTCGGCCACGTGCGGCTCGCCAAGCGCGGCGTGGGCGACCTTCTCGCCAGCAGCGTCGAGCGTGAGACCGGGTTCGAGACGCGGGTCACGGTGCTCGGCCACCTGCAGCGCGGCGGATCGCCAACGCCGACCGACCGGATCTGGGCGACGCGGCTCGGCGCTTGCGCGGCCGACCTGATCATGGCCGGGAAGAGCGGCGTCATCCCGATCCGGCGCGACGGCGGCGTGCAGGTGGTCGCGCTGTCCGAGGTGATCGCCGAGACTCGGCGCGTGCCGCAGGATCTTTACGAGCTGAGCCGGATCTTTTCTTAAGCAGCATGCCGCGGAAGAAGCGGATGCTCGAGCTGACCGCGTCGGGCGACGACGGTACAACCGGACTGCTCGGCGGCGGGCGGGTGCGCAAGGACGATCCGCGCATCGAGGCCTTCGGCACCATCGACGAGGCCTCGAGCGCCCTTGGCCTCGCGAAGGCCCTTTCTGATGACGCGCGCGTGCGCGAGGTGTGCGAGGAGGTGCAGCGAGGTCTCTACGCGCTCGGGGCCGAGCTCGGCACCAATCCGAAGTCGCGCAAGACCTTCGCGAAGGTCAGCGCCAAGGACGTCCGCCGGCTCGAGATCGTGACCGCCGAGCTCGAGGACGCCGTCACGATGCCTGAAGGCTTCGTGCTGCCCGGCTCCACGCCCGCCTCGGGCGCGCTCGACCTGGCGCGCGCGATCGTCCGCAGGGCGGAGCGGCGAACCCTGGCGCTGCAAGGGCTGGGCGGCGTGACCAACCCGCAGGTCCTGCGCTGGCTGAACCGTCTCAGCCTGGTGCTGTTCGTGCTCGCGCGTTACGAGGAAAACCGGGCGGGGCAAGCGGCCCGGGCGGCCAGAACGTAAAGTTCCAACCGGTAGCCCGATGCAGTACGCGGTCCTCGTCGCGCTTGTCCTGCTGGCGACCTACATCGCCATCGCCTACGCCGTCTACCACCGCGCGTTCGCACCGGTACGGCCGGCCGACCTGGAGGACTTCAACTTCACTCCGTTCGAGTTCCAGGCGGATTACGAGGACGTCGAGCTCGTCACCGCCGACGGCGTGAACTTCGGAGCCTGGTACTTCCGCCAGCCCGGCTCACCACAGACCGTCATCGTGTCGGGCGGGCACAAAGGCCAGCGGCAGGGCGCGCTGGGGATCTCAATCGCTCTCTGGCGCAAAGGCTTCAACGTGATCGTCTACTCCTACCGCGGCATGTCGGGCAGCGACCGCGCCCCGATCACCTTCGGCATCAAGGAGGTGCTGGAGCTGCAAGCGGTGATCGCGTTCGCGCGCAAGCGAATACCGCGTGCCCGCATCGGGCTGCTCGGATATTCGATGGGCGCGGTCGTGTCGTTGCTCGGCGCCGCCGGAGAGCCCGGCGTCGAGGCGCTTGTGCTCGACAGTCCGTTCAGCGACCTGCGCACCTTGCTCATCGAGAACGTGCGCATGCGAGCGCGGCTGCCGGGTACGCCGTTCGTGTGGCTCGCCGGGCTGATGCTGCGCGCGCGCAGCGGCAACAGGCTCGCCGAGTGCAGCCCGATATCGGTCCTGAGCTCGCTCGAGCCGCGACCCTTGTTCTTCATCCACGGCGGCGCCGACCGCATCACCAACGTCAACCACAGCCGCCGCCTGTACGACGCGTACCGCGGGCCGCGCGAGATCTGGATCGTGCAGGGAGCCCCGCACGCGGGTGCGTACTTCGCGGACCGGCCGCTGTACGTCGAGCGCGTCGCGGGCTTTTTCGCGCGCCATCTCGGGCTGAACGTCAGCGGTCAGCTGAGACTGGTCGAGGAAGAGGACGTCTCCTAAGGGCGCGGCGGGCTGATCGTGCTGCTCAGAAGGACGCCGTTCGCCCAGTAGAAGCCGGTCGGTCCGGAGGGCAGGAGGTCGTACGTGTGGTCGCCGGCGTAGGGCACGAGCTCCCAGCCGCTCACTCGCGAACCATCGACAACATCGCCCACACCTAGCGAGCACAGGGGCCGTCCATCGGCCGTGCGGTGGCCTGGTGACGCCCACAGCTGCCGTCCATCCGCGAGCGTGAGGTGAACCATCAGGTGCCCGGCGAGGACCGGCGTGCTGCCGACCTCGATCACGGGCGCGGCGATGCGCTTCCCGTCAGCAGCCTGCGTCCAAACGAGCGTGCCAACGCGGATGGCGGTCACTACCACGTTGCCCGCCGGGGTGCTGATAAGCGTCGCGGCCGAGAGGCAGATCGGGCAGTTGGGCCGCGAGCCCTGCGTCTTCGAGGTAACGGAAATCGTCCCGTCGGTCTGCACGGTGCCCTGCACGTGCATGAAGGACGCTTCCACCGTGTAGTCGAACGTGAAGCCGGCCGCAGCCGGCCCCAGCACCAGGGCGCGCAACTTCTTGAAGGCGCGGTAGAGGGTCAGCTTCTGCGCGTCGTCGAGCTCGGCCGGAGGCGCAGGCAGGTGCTCGTGCTCCACGATCGCGGAGTAGAGCTCGGCGTTGTTGCGGATCTGGGCGTAGTTCGACAGCGCGCTGGCCTGCTCGCCGCCAAGGCGTTCGATCGGGTAGAAGTCCGGGTCGCAGAACGCCGGCGGCCCGACCTGGTCGAAGATCCGGAACTTGAGCTGGTACTCGTTCAGCGGGATGCCGGCCGCGGTCGTGCCGCAGGCCATGGCCGCCACGAGGAGCACCGCTGCCACAAGCGCGCGTTTCATCCTGTTCCTGACCGAGATGACGTCCGCGAGCCGAGATTCGTAACGAGGGGCGGAACCGAATGTGCCATGGCTGCGTATAAAACCTTGCTACGGAAGAGCGAACTTATAATCCCGATCATGGTGCTGGACGCCTGATGGCGCCGGACATCGTCACTCGAGTTTCCGACGCGGTCATGTCCAATGTCGGCCGGGCCATCGTCAACAAAGAAGACGAGGTTCGGCTCTGCCTGGTGACCCTGCTCTGTGAAGGCCACCTTCTCATCGAGGACGTGCCCGGCGTAGGCAAGACGATGCTCGCCAAGTCGCTGGCGCGCTCTCTCGACTGCACCTTCCGCCGCATCCAGTTCACGCCTGACCTGCTGCCTTCGGACGTCACCGGCGTCCGCGCTTTCAACCAGAAGGTAAGCGAGTTCGAGTTCCGGCCGGGGCCTGTGTTCGCGCAGATCCTGCTCGCCGACGAGATCAACCGGGCGAGCCCCAAGACACAGGCTGCCCTGCTGGAGGCGATGGAAGAGCGCCAGGTCACCATCGACGGCGACACGCACGACCTGCCGAAGCCGTTCATGGTCATGGCCACGCAGAACCCGGTCGAGTATTCCGGCACGTTCCCGCTGCCCGAGGCTCAGCTCGACCGCTTCCTGATGAAGGTACGGCTCGGATACCTGTCGGAAAAGGAAGAGGCGAACCTGCTCGGCCAGCACAAGGTGGAGTCACCGTTTCTCGAGCTG
>Ga0207646_10003412_pt1 | contig 17937 bp, 16 predicted proteins | sample KBSK5502metaG_FD_184343 | JGI IMG/M metagenome (GOLD analysis project Ga0207646, IMG submission 184343) | Corn, switchgrass and miscanthus rhizosphere microbial communities from Kellogg Biological Station, Michigan, USA - KBS K5-50-2 metaG... | ecosystem: Host-associated > Plants > Roots >...
ACTGCGCACCATACGCCCGGCTCCCGTGAGCACCCAGGCCAGATCAGGATCTTCCGCCGCCACGGCGTAGAAGGGCATGAGGTCAACGTCCAGGCTGAGGACGTGCCGGACCTGCGCGCTGACGGCCGCGCCGACCTTGGGCGTCGGCAGTCGACCTCTGACGTCGATCACACCGTAGCCGGCGCGGGCCTGCGAAATGATCAAGGTCCGAGCGTTAAGTCCGGTCAGGGGAACCGTGATTTCAAAGGTCCATGCTTTCTGGTCGAGTCGCATCGGTGGCAAATCTGCAATCCCGTGCGAGAGGAACACGCGGCGGAGGTCGACGACCTCGCCCGCCGGACCCACCAGCGGAAACTCGGCCCGCCACGCCGCGGTCACGCCGGAATCGTTTTGGTCCAGATTTGTTTCTCCCCAACAGCTCGGAATCCCAGGCGCGAGTAATAGGCCGGCAGGAAGGAGTCGCGAGTGCACTGGAGCGTCAGGCGCTCGCAGCCGAGCGCGCGCGCCTCCATACCCATGGCGAGCGTGAGCGCCGCGCCCGCACCGCGGCGGCGCGCCGACGGGTGCGTGTAGAGGCCGTGGAGGTAGCCGCTGGGGCCGTGCTGGAAGAGGCCCACGTGCCCGACGGTGCGCGTGCCATCGTCGGCGAGGTAGAAATGGTGCGGCGTGTTGGCCGCACGCCAGCGATAGAGCGCGATCAACTGCGCCCTCATCCGGTCGGTCCACCCATGTTCCTGCGTGTCAGCATGGATCAGACCTTCGAAGGCATGCCACTCGCGCTCGGATTGAACGGGAACGACGGTGTACCGCCCACCCCGATCCTCCCCGGCAAAGGGGGAGGGAGTATGGCGAGCGGAGACCTGGACCATCGCGACACGAGTCTCGCTCGTGTACCCCGCGGCGGTCAGCCGGGGATTCAGCGCGACGATGGTGGCGGGGTCGCGGCTGCTTGCGCGGAAGGTGGTCGCCCGCGGAATCGCTTCCGTCATCGCCCGCTCCAGATCGGCGGCATCCCAGTTCGGCGCAACCAGGTCTTCGATACCGTTCAAGAAGAAGAGGTCGGGATACTTCTTATTCCAGACGATTTCGCCGAAAGGCCGGCGAACCCTCTCTCCCCCCGCTCGGCCCTGGGCCGCCGCCGCGCTGAAGACCTCGTCGGCCAGCGCCTCGAGTTGAACGCTCAGCCGCCCCCACCCCGACCCTCACCCGCGCGCGGGGGAGGGAGTGATCGCAGGTACTCAAGGGCCGCCAGGTATCCGTCGAAGCCCAGGCCCGAGATCACACCTTTCGCCGCCGCGGCGGTGACCATCCGGTGCCGCTCCGACTCGCGGCTAAAGACATTGGAGATGTGGACCTCGACGACTGGCTTGCCGGACCCGCGCAGCGCATCTGCGAGCGCGAGGCTGTAGTGCGAGAGTGCGCCGGGATTGATGATGATGGCGTCGCTTGGCTCGGTTTCGATCCAGTCGATCAGCTGACCCTCGTGATTCGACTGCCGGAAGCGCAGCTCCACGCCGAGTTCTTGGGCGCGGCCGGCGACCAACCTCTCGAGGTCGGCGAGCGTTTTGGTGCCGTATACCTCGGGCTCGCGTCGTCCGAGCGTGCCGAGGTTCGGGCCGTTGACTACCAGGATCTTCATTCTGGAAGCACCTCGTCGAGCGCGACGCGGACGATCGACGGATCGACTCGCTGGCCGTAATCGGCCCGGCCAACCTCACGCAGGAGCACCCAGCGCGGCTCACCCGATTGGGATTTCTTGTCATAGCGCATCGCATCGATCAGCTTCGCCTGAGCGACAGCTGGGCGGTCGGCGAGCAGACCCGCATCGCGTAGAAGGGCGTGCTGCGCCTCCACGCTCTCCGTCGTACAGGCACCGACCAGCAGACTGATCCGTGCCGCCACCTCCATTCCCCATGCCACCGCCTCGCCGTGTCGCACCCGGCCGAAGCCGACGACGCGTTCCAGGGCATGACCCACGGTGTGACCGTAGTTGAGGATCGCCCGCTCACCGGTCTCGTTTGGGTCGCCGGCCACGACCGCCGCCTTGATGGCGATGGCGCGCGCCACCGCCTCGCGAACCGAAGACGGGTCTCGGCTCAGCAGCATGGGCATGTTGACGGAAAGCCACTCGACCAGCGATCGCTCCGCAATCAGGGCTGCCTTGATCACCTCGGCCAGGGCGGCCCGGTACTCCTCGTCCGGAAGGGTCGCGAGGTAATCGAGGTCGCAGAAGATGGCCGAGGGCTGATGCACCGCGCCCGCGAGGTTCTTGCCGGCGGGCAGGTTGATCGCGGCCTTTCCGCCGATGCTGCTGTCGACCATGGCCAGCAGCGTGGTCGGCATCTGGATATAGCGGATGCCGCGCATCCAGGTCGCGGCGGCGAAGCCGGCGACATCGCCAACGCTGCCCCCGCCCAGGGCGATCAGCGCGCCGCGCCGATCAACGCCGGCGGAAGCGAGCGCCTCATAGATGCCTGCCAGCACAGGGAGCTCCTTCGCCGGCTCGCCGGGCGGGACCAGGTGCAGTCGTCCGGAAAGGCCGGCGCCTGAGAGCGCATCGAGCAGCGGCTGCCCGTGCCGGTTGGCGACTCGCTCGTCGCTCACGACGACCACCGTTCCTGAGATCTCCATTCGTCGCAGCGTGCCTGCGACTATGCCGGTGAGATGCGCACCCACGGTGACCTCGTGGCGGGCGCCGGGGACGTCGATCTGGATGCGCTTCAAACCAATGCCCGATAGTCGATCGTGAAGTTGCTGCGCGACCTCCGCGGCGCCGATGCCATCGGTCTTGATCACCACGTCCGCCTCGAGGTAGCGCGGCAAGCGTCGCGGCAACAGCGCGGCGATCACGGACGGCGCCCCCGGCTGCAGCATCGGACGATCGGTTGATCCATTGAGCCGGCGGGCCAGTTCATCCGGCTCGGCGATCAGCGCCACGACACAGTTGCCGTCGCGGATGCGCACCCAGTTCTCGTCGCGCATTGGCGCGCCGCCCCCCACCGCGACGACCGAGCCAGTCCGGTCGAGCGCGCGTTGCAGGCAGCGCGCTTCGCGCTCGCGGAAGCCGGCCTCACCTTCGCTGGAAAAGATCTCGGCCACCGATCGCCCAGCATCGGCCTCGATCACATCGTCGAGGTCGACGAACGGCCGGTCCATCCGGTGCGCCAGCTGCGGCCCCACGGTGGACTTCCCACTCCCCATGAAGCCAACCAGGACGACGTTGTTCAACGGCGGATCTCCCGCAGGTAGCTCTCGACGTTGCGATGGAGCTCCGCCATCGAGTCGCCGCCAAACTTCTCGAGCAACACGCCGGCGAGGACGAGGGCGACCATGGCCTCGCCAACCACGCCAGCCGCGGGCACGACGCAGATGTCGCTGCGCTCGTAATGGGCTCGCGCCGGTTCCTTGGTCTTGAGGTCCACAGTGGCGAGGGGTTTGAGCAGCGTCGAGATCGGCTTCATGTAGCCATGCACGACGAGGGGCTCGCCGTTGCTGACGCCGCCGGTCAGTCCGCCGGCGCGATTGGTCTCGTGCCGCAGGCGCCGGTTGTCATACACGGGCACGTCGTGGACCTGCGAACCCGGCAAGCCGGCCCCCTCCACCCCATCGCCGATCGCGACCGCCTTGCAGGCCGGGATGCTCACCATCGCCTGGGCGAGCAACCCGTCGAGGCGCGTGTCCCACTGGCGGTAGCTGCCGAGGCCGGGCGGCACGCCCTCGGCGATCACGGTGAAGACGCCACCCAGCGTGTCCCCGCGTTCGCGCGCGGCATCGATGGCCGCAACCATGGCCTCACCCGCCGCGTCATCTGGAGCGCGGACGGGCGACGCTTCAACCGCGTCCCACGAAATCGACGAGGGGACGCTGGCCTTGATTGCCCCAACCGAGCGTGTGTAGCTGCGAACCTGCATGCCGAACTCGCGGAGGAGCAGCTTCGCGACGCCGCCGGCAGCCACGCGAGCCGCGGTTTCGCGGGCGCTGGCGCGCTCGAGCACGTCGCGCGCATCCTCGGCGCCGTACTTGAGCATGCCGGCCAAATCGGCGTGCCCCGGGCGCACCCGGGTGATCGGTTTGCGCTTCACGTCCGCCGCATCGACCGCCATCACCTGGCGCCAGTTCTCCCAGTCGCGATTGGCGATCTCGAGCGTGATCGGCGATCCCAGCGTCAAGCCGCCGCGCACGCCGGCCACGATGTGGGCGGCATCGTGCTCGATGGCCATCCGTCCGCCTCGGCCGTGTCCACCCTGCCGGCGGGTCAGGTCGCGGGCGAGATCTTCTTCGCGCACGGTCAGCCCGGCAGGAATACCGTCGAGGATCGCGGTGAGTCGTTCGCCGTGCGATTCGCCCGCCGTCAGCAACCGTAGGGTCATGCCGGCACCGACTCTGCGGCGCGGTCCAGCGTCGTGCGCATCACGAGAAGGGGCGCTGGGCGGCCGGTCCAGATCTCGAAGGCTGCGGCACCCTGGTGCAGGAGCATGGCACGGCCCTCAGCCGACCGGCGGCTGCGCAGGTCGAAGATGCATTGCTCGGGCCGGAGCCAGTCGGCTGGCGGAAGGTCGGTCGGTGTGGCGTTGACGACCAGGTCCGCGCCTGCGACTGCTTCCTTCATTTTGTCCATTTCAACCGGGCCGCCACGCACGATGTCCAGATCTGCGCACAGGCGTCGCGCCTGATCCAGATTCCGGGCGATAACCCAGACATCCGCAGTGGGTTGAAGGGCGGCAGCAACCGCGCGCGCGGCGCCGCCCGCTCCGATGATCGCGACGCGTCGATGGCCCCCACCCTCACCTCCCCCGCGAGCGGGGAAGGGAAATTGCTCGTTAAGGGCGCGTTGGAACCCGACGACGTCGGTGTTGGAGCCCTTGAGTCGCGCGCCTTGCCGGCTGACGGTGTTCACCGCTCCAATCCGAGCTGCGAGCGGATCCAGTTCATCCAGCAACGCCATCACCGATTCCTTGTGCGGAATCGTGACGTTGGCTCCAAGGATGCGCTCGTCGGCGCGCAGCTCGGCGATGGCAGCCGCGAGACCGGCCGCGTTGATCTCTCGAGGCTCGTAGTGGCAATCGATGCCAAGCGCCGCAAACGCGGCGTTTTGCATTGCTGGCGAGAGGCTACGGGAGACCGGGTCGCCAAGCAGGAGGATCGTTGCGGTCATTTTGCTAGCCCCTGCAAGTCCGTGAAGAAGTCCGGATAGGAGATGGTGACACAGTCCGCGTCCTCGATCGTGGTCGGACCGGACGCGACCAGTGCCGCGACGGCGAGCGCCATCGCGATGCGATGATCACCCTTCGAGTCGACGGTCGCACCGCGCAGTTTCGCCTGGCCATGAATGGTGACGCCGTCCGCACGCTCGTCGACGACCGCGCCCATCCGGCGAAGGCCTTCCGACATGGCCGCCAGCCGGTCGCTTTCCTTGACGCGAAGCTCGGCGGCGCCTTCGATGACGGTCGTGCCCTCCGCCTGGGTCGCCACAATGAGTATCGCGGGGATTTCGTCGATCGCGGCGGCCACGTCGGCGGCGCCCATCGTCACCGCGCGCAACCGACGACCGGTGACGGTCACGGAACCGTGTGGCTCGACGCCCGTATTGTCGGCATCGACCTGGATCTCAGCACCCATCGACTCCAGCAGGCGAAGGAATGCCGTGCGGCTGGGATTCAGTCCGACCTCGTGAATCGCGACCGACCAACCTGGCCGGAGCGCCGCGGCCGCCATCCAGAAGGCCGCCGATGAAAAGTCGCCTGGGACCGCAAGCTCGATCGGGCGCAGCGGTTGATGCGATGGCCTGACCTCGACCGTTCCGGCCGCCACGTGGACATCGGTTCCCATCGCGCGCAGGAGCCGTTCCGTATGGTCGCGGGTGGCGACCGGTTCCACGACTGAGGTCGGACCACTGGCGGAAAGCCCCGCCATGAGAAGCGCGCTCTTTACCTGGGCGCTGGGCACCGAGAGCACATGGCGTCGTCCCTGGAGCCGCGCTCCGGTCACCGTCAGCGGGGCGTGGCCATCCTCCGATTGGATCCTCGCCCCCATGCTTCGCAGCGGTTCGATAACCCGCGCCATGGGCCGGCGGCGGAGCGAGGTGTCACCGTCGAGGGTGGCCGACACCCAGCTCCCTGCGAGGACGCCAAGCATCAAGCGCATGGTCGTCCCGGAATTGGCGCTATCGAGCGGCCCGTGTGGCGGGCTAAATGATCGCCAACCCCCTCCATGGACTCGCGCCGGGCCGCCAATGCGGTCGATCTTGACGGCGAGGCTGCGCAGGCAGGCAACGGTCGCTGCCACGTCCTCGCCGTCGGGAAGGCCGGCAATGCGGCTTTCTCCGTGTGCCAGCGCCGCCAGCATCAGGACCCGGTGCGCAATCGACTTGTCGCCGGGAACGCGAAGCTCGCCGGCGATCCTGGTTGCAGGCTCGACGATTTGCGCCGATTCCACGTCAGTGGGCGGCACGCGCGCCCTGCTGAAAGAGTTCGCCCACGCGATCGCCGCGATCGATGCGCTCACGGTAATCGTGCAGGACGTCAGCGAATCGATCGATCGCCTCGACCAGCGGGCCGCGATTGGTCGCCGTGATGTCCTCATACAGGGCAGGGTCACCTTCGGCCAGACGAACCATGCCCCGATACCCGGGGCCGCCAAGCCGCGGATCGGCAAACGGCCGCACCGTCTGGGCGTACGCGAGGCTGAGCGTGAAGGCAAGGTGGCTGAGAAACGCCATCTGCCGGTCGTGCGCCTCGGCGGAGAGGATCTGCGGACGCGCCCCGATCGCCCGGACGAGCCGGAACCATTCGTCGAACGGCGTGAGCTCCTGCCCATCATCCGGCGTGAACACCCAGGTCTCCCCACGAAACAGGGTGGCATCGCTCTCGCTGAGCCCGCTTCGTTCCTTGCCGGCGACCGGGTGGCCGCCGAGGAAGCGGGAGGCGTCGGGCAGGGAGCGGGCCCACGCAAGGACGGGGCCCTTCACGCTGGCGACGTCGGTCACGATCGCCTGTCGCGGGATGTTGGCCGCGATCTGCTCGAGCACCGATCGAATCTGGTTGATCGGGGTCGCGACGACGACGATGTCGCAATCCGAAAGGTCGCGGAGGTCGGTTGACGCGCGATCCACCGCGCCGCGCTGCTCCGCCGCCGCCGCACCCTCGGCGTGATGCGCGACACCGCGCACTTCGAGCGACCCGCCGAGGCGTCGCAGCGCCAGACCAAGCGAACCGCCGATCAGGCCAAGGCCGACGATCCCGACTCGCATCACGCCACCCCGACCGTGCGGTGAAGCGCGGCAGCGACTGCATCGACCTGTTCGACCAGGTGGGCGAAGGCTTGCGGGGTCAGCGATTGGGCACCGTCGGAAAGCGCGACCTCGGGTTGCGCGTGCACCTCGACGATGAGTCCATCCGCGCCCGCCGCAATCCCCGCCAGGGCCATCGGGGTGACCAGGGAGCGCCGGCCGGTGCCGTGGCTCGGGTCGACGATCACCGGCAGATGGCTCAACTCCTTGATCAGGGGCACGGCGTTGAGATCCAGCGTGTTGCGGGTGTAGGTCTCGAAGGTGCGAATGCCCCGCTCGCAGAGAATGACGTCGTAGTTGCCCTGGCTGAGGATGTACTCGGCCGACAGCAGCCATTCCTCGATCGTGGCCGACATGCCGCGCTTCAGCAGGACGGGCTTGCGCAATCGACCGACTTCCGAAAGAAGCGGAAAGTTCTGCATGTTGCGGGCGCCGATTTGCAGCACGTCGACGATGTCGGCGAGCGTCCCGATGTCCGCCGGCTCCAGCACTTCGCACACCAGGGGAAGGCCGGTCTCGCGCTTCGCCTCGCGGAGGATGTTGATCCCGTCGCCGCGCAGTCCCTGGAAGCTGTAGGGCGAGGTCCGCGGCTTGAAGACGCCGCCGCGCAACGCGTGGGCCCCGGCCGCGCGGACTTTCCGGCAGGTCTCCAGGTACAGCTCCTCGTCGTCAACCGAGCACGGCCCGGCCACGATCCAGGGGCGGTGACCACCGACCTCGTGGGCCCCGATCGTGATGCGCGTGTCTCGCGATCGGAACTCCCGGTTCGACAGTTTGAATGGCTTCGTGATTGGTACCACCTCGGCTACGCCCGGGGCCTCGATGAAAAGATCCCGCAAGGCGAATGGATTCGTCCCGATGACGCCGATGACCGTTCGCTCGTCGCCGTCGCTCAAGTGGGTCCGGCAACCGTGTGCCTCGACCTGCAAGACCACCGCCGCCACTTGCTCCTTCGTCGCGTCATGCCGCATCACGATGATCATGCGGTCACCCTCAACGTCTGCGCGCCGCGCAGGTACACAAAACGCATCGCCGACGACGGCTGGTCCGTGTTGACCAGCAGCAGCACCCGGATGCAACGCGGAAGGCTGCGCGGGTTCGACGCGGGGACGGCCATCTCGTGGGCGCACATCAGGGGCACATCGCCCCAGCCAAACCGCCTGGCCGCCGCGGCCGGGAACTCGGCGGTTAGATCGGGGGTGGTGGTGAACCACGCTGCCGCGATGTCGCCAGGCTGCAGCGCGTTCTCGCGAGCGATCTGCGCCAGCAACTCGGTCGTGGCGTCGACGATCGCCGCTTCGCTGTCTTCATCTGTGGTCGTCGCGCCGCGAATGCCTCGAACCGCCATCCTTGTTTGCCTCCTGGGCGCGCCAATCTAGTCGTCTGGTATGGGAGGAGGCCGGTGAACGGGTGGCGGCGGGAGGGGCGGCGCTAGCCCATCCCGAGCCGGTCCCGTGCCGGCCCGAGGTAGGCGTAAAAGTAAAAGCCCGCGAAGCGAATCCGCCCCGTCATGTGCCCGGCATCGTACAACGGGCACGCGCGTTTGGCAAGGGCCGAACGTAAACCCCCACCCTGCCCTCCCCCGCAGTGCGGGGGAGGGATTGGTCCGGGAATTACGCGCTGGGGAGCATCTCCAGCGGGTCGACCGGGCTGTTATCGATCCGCACCTCGAAGTGGGTATGCGGCCCGGTCGAGTTGCCCGTCGAGCCGACCAGGCCGATCAGCTGGCCACGTTTGACCTGGTCGCCTTCCTTGACCCCGATGGCGAGGAGGTGACCGTAAAGGGTCTTTAGCCCAGCGTCGTGCTGGATGATGATGTAGTTGCCGTAGCCGACCAGCGCCCCGGCGGCGTCAGTCATCGGTCGGGCGAGCACGACAACGCCGTCGGCCGCCGCGAAGACCGGCGTCCCGAGTGGCACCGAAAGGTCGATCCCCGTGTGGAAATGGGCGAATCCGGCATAGGCCGCTTCAAATACATAGGCGGTTGGACCGAAACCCTGGGAAACGGCCGCGTGTGGGATCGGCCAGAGCAGCTTCCCCGTCGCGGTCAGCACCGGATCCGATGCGACCAGCTCCGCGGTGAGCTGCATATTCTGCTGGGCGAAGACCGCCTGCTCGATCTGGCTGAGGATGCTGTCGGTCTTGATCCGCTGGAGTGCCGCCCGCCGTGCCGCCACCTCGGGCGAATCGCTCTGCATCGCGTCGAGCGCGGACAGCGCCTCGTCGATCGTTCCCTGAAGCTGGGTCTGGAGCGACTGCTCGTTGGCGATTGCTTCGGCGAGCATCGTTCGTGAGCTGATCAGCCCGGTGAGGACATCCTTCTTTGTCGCGCGGCTCCGCGCCAGCGTCGCCTCTGCATGCGCCAGGGCAACCTCATCGGCCTGGACCGTTCGGACCAGGTCCCGCTCGCGGTCGACGACGACATCGCTGTAGCCGATCGTCTCGAGCAGGCCGCCGAAGCCGCCGGAACGAATCAGGCTGACGAAGAAGCTGTCCTGATGCTTGTAGAGCCGGCGAATGGTGGTGGCGAGCTGGTTGCGATCCGATAGGAGGCGCGCGCTCACCTCCGCGTGCTGGGCCGTGACGGCGGCGATTCTGGTGTCGAGCTGGGAGATCTGTCGCTCCGCGTCGAGGATCTGTTGGCCGAGCGCGACCAGGGCGAGCTGGGATTGTGTAAGTGACTTCTCCAGCATCAGGGCGTGGGCTTCGGCGGCGGTCAAGTCACCGATCAGCTGGCCCTGGGCCTGGCGGTTCTGCAGCGCCGGGCTGGTCGGGCTGGCGCTGGGCGAGGCGGTTGGCGTCGTCGACGGCGTCGGGGATGGGCTGGCCGAATTCGCCACGGGGCTCGAACTGGCCGATGGCGATGGTGACGCGGAGGCGGCGGGTGACCCGGCGGTGTCGGCCAGCGCGCCGGCCGGCGCCAGCAGCAGGCCGAGCCCGCCGGCCAGCCCCAGGGCCGCGATCGTCACCCTGCGGCGCGTCCGAACCCGTGCCGCCACCGCGGGTCGAGAGTTTACCGCTCTATGAAATTCTTTACAACTGTTAAGGCCAAGGCTGGTGGTGCGTGCCCTGTCCGACCCCAAATCGCCTGCCTCCATGCGCCATTCCCGCCCGAATCGTATTCAGCGACGGCTCAGCCCCCTCCCCTGAGGACCGGTCCTTACTCTGTCCTATTTTCACAGTTTTGTCACGCCTTGCCCGCTTCCACCTTTCGCGGAAGCGTCGTGGACACTTGCCGCGACCTAAGCTGTGCTACCATCCAAAAAAACCAACTGAGCTATCACGGGGGAAGTGATCTGGCACAGAGCCGGTTTTTAACGCACACGCTTGTTTTGTTAGCGGCGGCCGTGATCCCAGTACTCACAGCCTTCGACCGACTCCACAGCGACACCGCATACGGCGCAAATCCCACCCCTTCGGTCGCAGTGCGGACCACGCACGTCGACGACGTGGTGCTCAGCCAGGGTGGGTTCATCATGAAGATGAGCACGTCGAGTGTGGATGCCACGGTTCGGCGGGACGTCAGCTACTACACCATCAAGCCGGGCGACACCGTCCAGGATGTGGCCGGCCGCTTCGGGCTGACGGTTGACACCCTCCGCTGGGCGAACAACATCACCGACATCACGAGCGTCATCCCGGGAGAGCGGCTGGTCGTCCCACCGGTTAACGGGATTCTGGTCAAAGTCCAGTCGGACACCCAGCTGAACGCGCTGGCGATCCAGTACCACGTCAACGTCCAGGACATCGTCGACTTCAACTTGCTGCGAGACCCGGATCACTTGAAGGCCGGCACCATGCTGATGCTCCCGGATGGCGTCGGGCCGGCCCTCGATAACGGCATCGGCAAGAAGACCGTCCGCTCGGTGACCTGGAATCGCTTTGGCCGGCAGGTGACGAACTACACGATCACCTATAGCAACGCACCGGTCACCGGCTCCGGCGGAAAGTTCCCCTACGGTTATTGCACCTGGTGGGTGGCGCACCGGCGCTATGTGCCGTGGAACGGCAACGCGTATGAATGGTGGGCGAACGCGCGCGCCTTTGGCTTCGCCGAAGGCCAGGTGCCGATGGCGGGCGCGATCATGGTGCAGGGCATCAGCTGGACCTCACCCGTGGGGCACGTGGCGTACGTCGAGTCGGTCAACGCCGACGGATCCTTCACCGTGTCCGAAATGAACTATGCCGGCTGGGGCCGCGTCGACTACCGGACGATCAAGTCGACGGCTGGCCTGGATCTGTTGGGGTTCATCTACTAGGTCAGGTTCGCGACGCCTCTAAGATAGTCCGCGATGCCGACCCCCGAGGAATTCCTCGACGAAACGCGTGAGCACGGCCTCAGCGAGCTCGAAGACTTTCTCCGGATTCCGAGCATCTCGAGCCAGCCAGACCATGCCGATGACGTACGCCGCGCGGCCGGCCACCTCGCCGAGCAGTACCACCGAATTGGGCTGCAGAATGCCGAGGTCATCGACACGGCCGGGCACCCGGTGGTCTATGCCGACTGGCTGAAGGCCCCGGGCAAGCCGACGGTCCTGCTCTACGGGCACTATGACGTCCAGCCCGTCGATCCCCTCGACCTGTGGAAATCGCCACCCTTCGAGCCTATCCGGCAGGATGGCCAGCTGCTCGGGCGTGGATCGTCCGACGACAAAGGCCAGATTGCATTGCACTGGCAGGCGATGGACGCGTTGCTGCGCACCACCGGCGAGCTGCCGCTGAACATCAAGGTGATCGCCGAGGGCGAAGAAGAGATCGCGAGCACCCACTTCGAAGCGTTTGTCCGGGCGAACCGCGACCGGCTCAAGACCGATTACTGCGTGGTCAGCGACACGACGATGGTGGCCAGGGGTTTTCCGGCTATTACCTATGCGCTCCGCGGCCTGATCTACTTCGAGCTTCGGGTCGAGGCCGCCACCGTCGACATGCACTCGGGACTGATGGGCGGGATCGCGCCCAATCCAGCGCAAGCACTGGCTGAAATTCTGACTCGTCTCAAGGATCCCGCCGGGCAGATCCTGATTCCGGGCTTCTACGACGGGGTCCTACCACTGAGTGAGGAGGAGCGCAGGCAGTTCGCGCGTGTGCCTTTCGACGAAACCGCCCTGAAGCAGACCTACGGGCTCGAGGCCCTGCATGGTGAAGCGGGCTTTACGCCGACCGAGCGCAACTGGGCCCGGCCGACGCTCGACGTTAACGGCATCTGGGGCGGCTATCAGGGTCCGGGGGCGAAGACGATCATCCCGGCCTGGGCCGCGGCGAAGATCAGTTGCCGGCTGGTACCTGACCAGGATCCCAAGACGGTCGCGGCGGCGCTACGCGATTACATCAACGACATCCGGCCAAAGACGGTGCGGCTCCGCCTGACCGAGCTCGAGGGCGAGAGCAATCCCTGGATTACGCCGGTCGATCATCCCCTGATCAAGGCCGCTCACGCGGCTTTGACCCGCGTCTATGGCCAGGACCCCGCTCTCATCCGGTCAGGGGGATCGATTGGCGCCGTCGAAGTGATGGGCCGGCTGCTCGACGCGCCGTGCCTCCTCGTCGGCTTCGTGCTACCGGACTGCTTCGCTCACGCGCCGAACGAGCGACTCGATATCGAGAGCTTCTATCTGGGTCGAAAAGCCGCCACGCAACTCTGGAAAGAGATCGCCACGATTCAGCCGTAGGCGCGGCGGCTAACCTGCGGCGCGGGTGCGCGGGTCGTCCAGGTTCAGCTGGTCGTGACCAGGGACGGCAGGGTCGTCGACTTCAATTAGCGGCTGATCCTGATCGTCATCGTCCAAGATCGACGAGCGCCGGCCTTGGCTGGTTTTGGCCTCTCCGTGGGGCAGGCTGGCGCGGAGCGCGACGAATCGAGCCCGCAATTCAGCCTGGCGCGAGGCCGAGGCCGCCCGCGGCAACCGCTCCGATCGGCGGAACCCGAAGACCGCGTCCCATCCCACCTGCAGAAGCGCTCCCGCATACTCATCGATGGGAACGCCTTCGGCTAAAGCCGCCGCTTCGATGTAATCCTCGAGTGTCGGATCGACGTGCGCGATGAGTTTTGCCATCGGCTCCCCAGGTGACCGCCCCCTTCCCTGACTCGCACCATACTCCATCCGGCGAGGCATGCGCCACCGGCGAAATTGCCGTAGATTTTGCGCTTCGGAGGCGGCGCGATTACTCGGCGACGAAGCGGTAGCCGATGCCCGGCACCGAGTGAATGTAGTGCGGCTTTTCCGAGTCACGTTCGATCTTCTTCCGCAGGCGGTAGACGTGGGCGTCCACGGTGCGGGTCTCGATCTCGACCTCGTAGCCCCAGACCTTCCGGAGCAGCTCGCCGCGGCTCACCACCTGGCCGGCTTGCGAGGCCAGCAACGACAAGAGGTTGAACTCGGTCAGCGTCAGGGCGACTTCTTTGCCCTCACGCCAGACCTGGCGGCTGTTCATGTCGATGATGAGGCCTGGGAACTCGAAGCGCGTCTTGGGCAATGCCTGCGCGACCGCCTGCTCGCTTCGGCGCAAGTGTGCGCCCACCCGGGCTAAGAGTTCCCGCACCTCAAACGGCTTGGTCAGATAGTCGTCGGCCCCCACCTCGAGCCCAACGACGACGTCGATCGTGTCGTTTTTCGCCGTCAGCATGATGACCGGCACCTGGGTGCCGTCGGCGCGGAGTTGCCGGCAGACATCCATCCCGGATACGCCCGGCAGATTCAGGTCGAGAATCACTAGGTCGGGCTCGGACTTCTCGATCATCTCCATACCCTTCTCGCCGGTGTCCGCCTCCAGGAGCGTCAGGTTTTGACCCACGCATGCCATTCGGACGACCTCTCGGGTCGGGGCGTCGTCCTCGATCATCAGGATTGTCTTCGGGAACGGCATTTGGTCGGGTCCTACTCCTTCTCCAGAAAGTTCGTCACTTGCAGCATGAATTTCTTGAGTTCGATCGGTTTCGCGATGTAGCCGGAGCACCCTGCGGCCAGCGCTTGCTCTTCGCTCCCCTTCAGCGCGTTGGCTGTCAGGGCGACCACCTTGATGCCCGCGGTGGCCGGGTCAGCTTTGAGCTGGCGGGTGACCGCTAATCCATCAACGCCGGGAAGCTGCATATCCATCAGTATTAGGTCGGGCCGGAGGTGGCGAGCCTTCTCCAGGCCCTCCTGGCCGTTCCCTGCGGTGTCCACGGTGAAGCCATTGCCCTCCAGGACCATCCGGGCGAGGTCGAGGTTGGAGGGGTTGTCCTCGACCACAAGGATGCGGTTTCGCTTGCTGGGGCCGGGCCGGAGCGGGAACTCGACGGTGAAGGCGGTTCCCTTCTCGGGTGCGCTGTCGAATTCGATCGAGCCGCCGTGCAGCTCGATCAGCTTCTTGGTCAGGGCCAGCCCCAGCCCGGTGCCGGGATACTCCCGGTTGTTGGCGCTCTGCACCTGGTAGAAGGCGCCAAAGATCTTGTGCTGGAGCTCTCTGGGGATCCCGATGCCGCTGTCCTGGACCGTGATCCGGAGCGCGTCCTCCCGGACGACGGCCTGGAGGCCGACCTTCCCCGAGGGTGGCGTGAACTTGATGGCGTTCGACAGCAGGTTATAGAGGACCTGCTTGAACTTGTTCTTGTCGGCGATCAGCAGGGCCTCCAGCGGCTCGACGCTGGAGGCGATCTCGATGTCCTTCTTCATCGCCAGCGAGCGCACCACGTTGAGCACTTCCCGGACGGCGGAGTCGACCCCGAACTCCTCGTAGACCAGGTCCATCCGCCCGGCCTCGACCTTGGTCAGGTCGAGGACGTCGTTGATCAGCGACAGCAGGTGGCGGCCGCTGTTATAGATGTTGTCCAGGCAATCCCGGCGCTGCTTTTCGCTGATCTTGCCGGCCAGGTCGTCCCGGAGCAGTTCCGAGAACCCCAGGATGGCGTTGAGTGGCGTGCGCAACTCGTGCGACATGTTGGCCAGGAACTCGGACTTGAGCCGGCTGACCTCGGCGATCTGCGCATTGGCCGTCTCCAGCTCCCCGAGGTGGGCCTGCAACTGCTCGTAGAGGCGGCCGTTCTCGATCGCGATCGCGGCCTGGTTGGTGATGACCTTGAGGATGGCAACGTCGAGCTCGGTGAAAGGATCGACCCGCTGCCGCGAGATGGTCATGGCGCCCACCACCCGCTGCGTGGTCGCCAGCGGTTGAACCATCAGCGAGCGCGGCGAGCGGCTCTGGTCGAGCATCTTGAAGCGCGGGTCCAGGGTGGCGTCGGCGATGTTGAGCGTCTCGAGCTGTTCGACCGCGTAGCCGAGGATGCCCTCGCCGAGCACGAAGCGCGCGATATGCGGCACCATGTCGCGATGTGGGTAGGTGGCGGTGGCGGTCAGCTCCCGGCTGCCCTCGTTGAGCAGGAAGACGGTGGCCGCGTCGAATTGCACCATCTGGGAGGTTGCTCGCAACATCGCGTCGATGTTGTCGTTCAGCGACAGGGAACCGGTGAAGAGACCCCCGAGCCGGTTCAGCAATTGAATCTCGGGGTCGGCTGTCACGTGGGCCACATTATAGGTCATGATTTTTGACACAACAGCAACTGCGGTTGTGGGCTTTCGATTCTGCAACGTCACCCTCCGTGACTTCCTTTCTCTGTCGGCGGCCTGATTTCGGGCGGGCGACGTTGTGTGACGCAACCGGGCCCCCGGTAAGCTGAGACGCTGTGAAAGCGGTTCGATTTCACCAGCACGGCGGGCCCGAGGTCCTGCGCTATGAGGAGGTGCCGACGCCGGCGCCGGGACCTGGCGAGGTCCTGATCGGGCTGCGTGCCGCGGCGCTCAACCATCTCGACCTGTTCGTCCGCAACGGCCAAACCCCCGGCGTGGCCCTCCCCCACATCGGTGGCGCCGACGGCGCCGGGGTGGTGCTGGCCAACGGCACGGACGCGGCCCGACACCCCGTGGGCAGCCGGGTGTTCTTCGACCCCGGCCTCAGCGACGGGACCTGTGAGTACTGCGCCCGCGGCGAGCACAGCCTCTGCGATCGCTGGGAGATGCTGGGCGAACATCGAGACGGCACCTTTGCCCAGGCGGTGGTCATGCCGGAAGTCAACCTGCGACCGATCCCGGGCGAACTCAGCTTCGAGGAGGCCGCCGCCTTTCCGCTGGTTTTTTTGACCGCCTGGCGCATGCTCATGACCAAGGCCCGCGTGATGCCAGGCGAGAGCGTGCTCATCCTGGGCATTGGCGGCGGCGTTGCGCTGGCCGCCTTGCAGATTGCCAAGCACGTGGGCGCCCGGGTCTTCGTCACCTCGAGTAGCGCGGAGAAGCTCGAGCGCGCGCTCGCGCTCGGCGCCGACGTGGTCATCAACCACCAGGAGACCGATTTCTCTCGGGAGGTCTGGAGGATCACCGAGAAACGAGGGATTGACGTCATCGTCGATAACGTGGGGGCGGCGACCTGGGACCGCAGCATCCGGGCGCTCGCCAAAGGCGGCCGCTTGGTGACCTGCGGGGCGACCAGTGGGCCGAAGCCGGATGAGGACCTTCGCCGGATCTTCGTGAAGCAGGTAACCATCTACGGATCGACTATGGGAACGCGCCACGACTGGGAGCAGGTCACCCTGCTGCTGGCCGCGAAAACTCTGCGCCCGATTGTCGACCGGATCTTCCCGCTCGAACAGGCGGCGCAGGCGCAGACGCTGATGGAGGACCACGGCCAATTCGGCAAGATCGTGCTCACCATCCCCCAGCTGTCGTGAGACGCCGGGCGCTGACCACCGTGATGGCGCTGGCGCTCGTCGCCTGTGGCCAGCCAACGGCCAAGTCGGGGCCGACGGCATCGCCGCGCCACACGCCGACCGTGACGCCCAGCCCGACCCCGCCCCCGACGCCGACGCCCCTGCCGCCACCGCCCAACCTCCCCGCCGCCGGCGGAATCAATGTGCCGGCAGGCTTTTCCGCCTATCTCTATGCGAGAGGAGCCGGAGCCACCACTGCCATGGCGTTTGGACCGGACGGCCGGTTGTACGTAGCAACCCAGGGCGGGACCGTCGAGGTCGTGGGCGCCCCAGGCGCGGCGCCCCAGACGTTGGTCTCGGGCCTTCCCATCGCCCTTGGACTCGCCTGGCGAGGGAACGAGCTCGTCGTTTCCGTACGCGGCAGCGTTCGCAGTTACCAGCTCAGCAACGGCGGCCTTACCGGTGGGCACGTCGTCGTCGGCGGCCTCCCGACGGGCCGCCACCAGAATGACGCGATCCTACCCATGCCGAATGGCGACGTTCTGTTGGGAGTGGGCTCGACCTGCGACGTTTGCGTCGAGCCCGACTCGCGCAGTGCCACGGTCCTGCGCTTCCATTCCGACTGGACCTTTGCCGGGATCGCGGTGCGCGGCACCCGGAATCCTTTCGGACTCGCCTTGCGGACCAGCACCGGCGATGCCTATGTGATGATCAACGGCCAGGACAACCTCGGAGCGCAGCCTGCCGATCACATGTTGCGGGTGGTCGACGGCGAAGACGCCGGTTGGCCGCGATGCTGGCCCGCGTATCCGGATGGCAGCCTCCATGGCAATTGCGGCGGCGTCGCGGCGCCGGTGGCCGTGTTCACGCCCCATAGCTCAGCGGACGGCATCGTCATCTACGACGGCAGCGAATTCGGCGGCGATTACGCCGACAATGCGTTCGTGACCGAGTGGGGCGCGAACGCCGGCGG
>Ga0207646_10003413_pt1 | contig 17934 bp, 17 predicted proteins | sample KBSK5502metaG_FD_184343 | JGI IMG/M metagenome (GOLD analysis project Ga0207646, IMG submission 184343) | Corn, switchgrass and miscanthus rhizosphere microbial communities from Kellogg Biological Station, Michigan, USA - KBS K5-50-2 metaG... | ecosystem: Host-associated > Plants > Roots >...
TTTCACCGCTCATCGAGGGTGCTCCTTTCGTAGGTGATCATTCCGAACGATGAAAACCTACTCCAAAAGGGGCGCCCTCTTATAATGCGATTTCGTCAACAATGGGGGTTTCGTCAACAATGGGGGCAACATCAATGTTCTACCATGCACCTTAGAGTTTGTATTCCCCGAAGGAGGCCCAGCCCATGGCTTACGGTCAGCATCTCTCATTGGTTTCACACGAAAATGATGCGAGGTCCAATGAACTCTTCCGCCTACTGGTTGAGAGCGTCAAAGACTACGCAATTTTTTTGCTCGACCCGTCGGGAAAAGTAGCCACGTGGAACCAAGGTGCGGAAAGAATCAAGGGATATCGTGCGAAGGAGATTATTGGTAAGCATTTCTCTTGCTTCTATCCACAAGAAGCCATAGAGAGCAAATGGCCCGATCGTGAACTGGAAATTGCGAGTAAAGAGGGGCGATATACGGATGAAGGCCCACGTGTGAGAAAGGATGGGTCTACGTTTTGGGCACACGTGGTCATCACCGCTCTCCGCGATGACAAAGGCGAGTTGCGGGGATTCTCAAAAGTCACCCGCGACTTGACAGAAAGACGGGACTTGGAAGAACGCACCCGTGAACTGAACCGGGAACTGCGAGCCCGCATAACCCAACTCGTCGAAACCCAACGCCAGGTCGAATTGCGGACTTTAGCATTGCAGAAACTGTCAGGGCAGTTGCTACAGGTGCAAGATCAAGAACGTCGCCGACTCGCTCGGACACTCCATGACGAACTCGGTCAGGAACTTGCTGCGCTCAAGATGACGTTGGAGGTGCATAACTCGGGAGAGGATGAGGAGAAGTTGTCCCCAGCCATCCAATTGACTGAGAGGGCGATGTCGAAGGTACGGAATCTTTCATACTTGCTACATCCGCCTCTGCTCGATGAATCTGGCCTACTGCCTGCTTTGCACTGGTACTTTGACGGACTTCAAAAGCGGAGCGAGTTGCGCATCACGTTTAACTACAAGCCTGCCTCCTTCTCCCGTCTCCCCAGTGATATTGAAACTGCCATCTTCCGAGTTATTCAGGAGGCTCTGACCAACACCTATCGCCATTCTGGTTCCAAGGACGCCAGAATTGACATCGAGCAAGATGCCGATCGAGTGACCGTCCGCGTCCGCGATTTTGGGAAAGGCATAGGGCTGATGGCCGCCACCGCTGGTGTCGGAATTAGCGGCATGAATGAACGAGTACGACAACTCAACGGTGAGCTGAGAGTCTCAAAAGCAGAACCGGGAACGCTCATCGAAGCGACGCTCCCCTTGTTTGACGCAGGAATTATCGGGGTTGGGCTGTGAGGACCTGATAGCCGCCCGCGCCGGGCGAGTCATCGCCTGGATGTCCTTGCGTGCTTTGGTATTTGTGACAAGCACCTTTCCAATATTTGCTCAGTTGGCGATAAATCCCGATTGCCCTCATTGACCCGACGCACAGCAACGGGAGTGTCCACTGAAGCGACTACCTGTGTCTGCGTTTCAGAGATCCCCAGAACCGACTGCGCCGCAAAATCGGGGTTGGACGATCAGTTCCCGTAGCCTCGATATCAGAGCACGGGGGAAGCGCCTTTTCCGCAGGTTTTCTGTTTTGCCCATTCGGACTGAAGAAACTGGAGTCGTCGTCTGCCAGCATCGAAGCCACAACTGTCAAGCTCTCAATTTCCCGATGGACACGGGCCAAGTCTGCTTCCTTCTGATACAGAACTTCGTAAGCGTCCTTCATCGCAATGTGCTCCTGCCCTTATAACCATTGAGACTGATTTGGTTAAAGAATTTTTGAAACCAATGGGCGTCAAGGATGAGCTAGCCGAGCTGTGAATGTAAATTCCCCGAAAGTTGTACTGCCTCGCCGTTTGGGGCCTGGATGCGGCGCTCGTTGCCCGAGGGCACCCGCTTACCTGCCTTAGTTGTCGATTGCTGTTGTAACATCGCGATAGCGCTTTTTGACACCGAAAAAAAGCGAATAGAAGGCGCAAGCTTTCGCTATCGCCTATCTATAAAGGGGGAGGTCAAGTACATTATTCTCCCTCTGCCCGATGCTCATTTGCTGCGCGTTTGGGCCCCTGCCCTCACCATGGTCGGTGGATTGCGATATTCACACGCGATATTGAACCAACAACGCTACGGATTCATTGTTAGCGTTTGCTGCGGACGACCACCTGACCCGCATCTGCCGTAGCGCATTCCACCGCTAGCCCTTGCGCAGCGACTTCTCGAACTCGGCCTCAAAAACTCGTTGTGCCCACTTCGGAACAATCCGAGCCAGCTTCACCAGGACTCCCTCGTGAAAGTGTGCAATCAGGTGGACGCCGCGTTCGTGTGGAGTATTGTCGAAAAGCATGAGATCGTCAGCAAGTTTCCTAATTTTTGTAAGTTGCTTTGTTCCCTGGGAAAAGTCGCGTGGGATTCGTGAAATAGCAGCGAACGCACCACCGTTGCTGATTCGTATCAAGATGCGGCCGAAGTTGAGGGTCGGATCCTCAGTGGCGACATAGACGGCTTTCACTTGATAGCCAGCTGATTTTGCTTCGCGGATTTGTTGGGGATTGAAAATCACATCCTGATAAACGAAGGACTCCCCCATCTTCAATAGGCGCTTCCATTCGTCATCCGTTTCCGGTTGTTCGAGCGGCGATGCGCTGGCCTTGAGAACCATGGGAAAGGCCGTCTGCAAATGGTTTTCGTAGAACGTCGACTTTCCGGACCCTGAAGCGCCCACAAGAAGCAGCAAAATCGGCGGAACCGGACCGTCGGTCGCGGAATCGTCTCGATTTTTCCGTTGGATATCGGATACCTTTCCGAGATCCTTCGCCGTTTGAGAGATCTTCACTTCCGCACCGCGATTCTTCGGCGCAGCGGTCGAGTTAGTGCTTCAGGCTTATCACTCCGCGATACGTCAAGGAAAGGAGATTCTCCAATCTCCCGAACGCGAATCAATTCGCCTCCACCCGTGAATTCAACCAGAAACCGGCGCCCGTCCTGAGTGATCTCGACTGTGGCTCCCACTTCTGGGTCGTACTCGTAATAGCTTCCCTCTCGCGATCGTAAACTGGGAGTTGCATCGCTTCCCGTCAGGCTGAGAAGTCGCGTGAAGAATGCCTCTCTCTGAGCTGCATTCATTTCATTTAGCACTGCAGGGTGAGCGGGCGTGTCCGGCTCGCGACCGCGCCGAGCGTTGGGCAAAGATGCAGCCAGGGCGCTATTCAGCAACTCATTCATCGAACAACGTCGGTTTTCTGACCAATGCTCAATCAGTTGCCGGATCTCCTGGGACATAACAATCTGTGTCACTTTGGCCACGGTCGGCTGCCGCCTGCCATGGATCGTGATCAGCGGCACTGAACTCAAGTCGGTTCTCCTCAGAGCCTCCATGATTAGCTTCGACATGTCACCTTTGCCGCGCTGCTTCTTTCGCAGGTAAGCGTCCACCACGTGCAGGAAGCGAACCCCGACAGCCCTACTTGAGCGAGACTTAGGCATCTGCACCCTCAGATTGTGCTTGCTCTTGACGCATCATTTTTTCCGCATTGGCCCCCATAATTTCTCTCTTTAGCCTCACGCCTGCGGTTTGCATGCTCTGCCCTTCACGCAAGTGCTGCCGACTGGTTGCACAAGCTCGAGAGCTGATGCACAGGGTGCTTAGCGTGCGAGTCCCCTCGATCGCCCTTCATGTTCTCGCGGCCTCGCCCACGAGAGACGCTTGTTAATCGCATCCTGATATTGTCCCAGCCACCCGCCCCAAGTTCGTTCAACTTGAGTCACGCCCTGGTGAAGCAGCTTCAGAGCGGCTTTCCCGAGATGGGTATTGTCGTGGAGCAACTCGAACGCGTCTCCGCAATCCTCGACATGAAGCGAGGGTCTGCCTTCCTCTGAGAATTGCTTCTCAATCCGGACAAACGAGTTCACGCGCAATTGCCCGTGCCGTCGGGCATTCTGGATCTCGTCCGTCTGATAAAGGAAATGCACCTTTCCGTCCACGCCTTCGATGATGAGGTACATGCGGTCGCTGTATTCCTCCTGCCCATGCGCGACCACACGTCCTTGAAGGTGGGTGATGTCCCGGAAGTTAGTTACCGTAAATGGCAGCCGCTCATCAGATAGCAAGGCGCCGTGCGCGGCGAGAACTCTTTGCCGGTCCTTGGTTCGTTCGATCATTCGAAGCACCTCAGCAAAATCGCCGCGCACACGCCAGATGTATTCCCCAAGATTTTCGGCAAGGTCCATGTGTGTCAGTTTTGAGAGCCGAGCGCCCAAATGCTGCTGTTGGATTCCTGAAAAGCTTCCGGCCCTCGACTGTGCGGGATCACATCGGACGATGAAGGAATCGGCTTGGGCGGGATTCTGGCGCTGAATCACGCGGTCCAAGCTGGTGAAGCGCAACTGGTCGACCTCACGCCGTTGCGCCTCAATGGCATCGTCGATCGTGCGATGGCCGAGCTCTTTCGTGATGAGGTCCTCCGCGCGAGATCGGATGCCAGACTTCACATACTCTCGTGGAAGACGCAGGGGCTTGCCTCTCTGGTCCACACCCCTCAGGGCGATGTGGGCATGCGGGTGTTCGGTGTTGTAGTGGATGACTGCGACCCATTCGAGCTCGGTCTGAAGATCTCGCTCCATACGAGCCATCAGTTCCCGCGTGTGATTCTCCAGGTCGATCCTGTCCCCAAACTCGGGCGAGACGATGATTTTAAAGAACCGCTCATCGCCGGCTTTCTGCCACTCGTCGAGTCGTTGCGCAATATCAACACTCCTCTCGGAGCGGCTGAAACCAGCCGCATTCTTCACACGCTTCTCGGTCGCCCGCTCGCGTGCCAGGTAGTGGCCGTGTGCCTTCCATTGGCCAGCGTTCTTGTTCCTTGAATAGGTCACCCGCACAGCACACCGCTGCCTTATTGACTGGCGCCGACCGCCTCTGGAGTAGCCTCCACTCATCTTCGTGCGGTAGCCGCGCATCCGGACGAGTCGCAGCAGGGTTCCCAGGCCACTCGCCCATGGACGCTTCCGGCCCGATGAGGCAGGTGCGGGGCGACGTGGTCGCAGCCGGAATGGTCGTTCTTTGTCGCTAGTCTGCACTGGATACGCTTTCTAAGAGGAAGTTTTCGCGTTCTCCGGTTATGGTCTTGGCTGCCTCGCGCAGCAACTTCTCGTAGCGCAGTTTGCCGCGCGCTCTCGCCGAGACCAGCAAATCCTGTGGAGGCTCGACAACGCACGTTGATACGTACTTGGTCAGAGCATCGAGGAGCGCGTACTGGGCCTGCTGGGTGTTGTGGACGGAGCGGACCTCTCGCACGATCCGGCTGAAGTCGGCGGCGATCCGCGCCTCGGACTCCGAGACGGACTCGACCGCGTGCATTCGCTGAAGCTTTTCTTCGATCGCTTCCAGGATGAAGGCATTGACTGACCGATAGCCGCGCACCTTCTGGACATGCTCCAACCGTGTTTTAAGGTCATCCGAGAGCCTAAGACCGCGCAAAGGCATTGCCGAACCTCCTCACGACGGTAGCAAGAGTGTGTCACCATGGTAGATATATATGCCACACTATAAGTTAGTTTGCAAGAGGAATTTGTAACTCGTTCCCGGCCCACCTGTGACACACTCCTTTATGTTCCAATAGCCGCTGTTTGCTCTGAGGAGCACTGCACCCTGTTTACAAACTAGAGCAAAAAGTGCTGACTTTTGCTGACTTTTGCTGACTGCGCTCGGGGACCGGCGATGATTTTGCTGACTTTTGCTGACTTTTGCTGACTCTGTTGATATTTGTTGATTTTTGTTGATGTTTGTTGTGTCGGGACCAATCCGGCCCCAGCCTGAGTTGTTGATTTTTGTTGCCTTTTGTTGTCTTGATGGAGAAGAAGAGACGACTCAAAGCGATCCGCACCGCCCGGACACGTGGACGGGAAAGCCCGCTCTTCGACGATGCGGGGTCTTGCGAGATCTGCGCGGGGAAAGGGGTCATTTTTCGCTGGACAAAACTCCTTAGACTGTAATACATATACTTGGCATGTGAGATCTACTCACTGAGTCTCCGTGAGGTGAGATATGAGTTCCACCTATGCCAGGCAGTTTCCTCGGCCAGCCGACCTGCAGACGGGTAGTCCAAACTCCAATGTCGTAACCTTGCAGCCCAGTGAACGACTGCTGAGCCCGCAAGAAGTTGCCGATCGCTTGGGCGTCTCGGAACGGTGGGTGCGTGACCATGCGACGCGCCGCAACCCACGAATCCGGGCGGTGAAGCTCGGCCCTCTGCTTCGATTTCGTTGGTCTGATATTCAAGATTTCCTCAGCAGCCAACTGCTCGAAGACTCTTCCAAGAAACCGGCCCGTGGTGTATGAACAATATTGTCCTCCGCGACCAACGATGGACCATCTAGGAGAAGCCTCATGGCAATGGTCTATCAAAGAGGAAATGTGTATGAAAAAGGCACACTGAAGAAAAAGTGGTACGGCAAATTCCGGGTCTACATGCGAGATCAGAATGGGAAGGAGGTCGAAAGAACGCGAAGAGTCGTCTTAGGGCTCAAGTCCGAGCTTCGCAAGCACGAGGCGCAGGAGAAACTACAAAGCATCATCCGCCAGGAGAACGGACTCGAAAAAGGGAGCCGAGTAGCATTCCCTCCATGCGACGATTCAGTCACCTTCGGCTGGTTCGTTGCCGAGCGCTATCTGCCCATGCGTCGAGGTCAGTGGCGGCCGGCGACGGAACAGAAGACGGAATTCGAGATCAACAAGTATCTGGTCCGGGGCATCAAGAATGAGCCGCTTCGGAGTATTGGCACGTTCGAGCTGCAAATGATCCTCAATCGCCTGGCCCGGAACTACTCAGAATCTATCGTCAAACATGCTTACGTCAATCTCAGATCGATAATGCGAATGGCGCAAAAACTGAAATTCATCAGCGACAATCCTGCGGAAGACACGAAAATGCCGGAGACAAAAGCTGTCGATCGCCCCACGATGACCGCGGAGCAGATCGTGCAGCTGGTCAATGGCATAGAGGATCCGCATGACCTGTGCCTTATGAGCATCGGTTTGTTCTGCGCTACGCGGACGAGCGAAACTCTCGGACTGCAGTGGAAGTCATATACCGGGGAGACCCTGATCATCCACGGCACTGCCTACGAGGGGCGCCTCTACGAAGGTAAGGTGAAAACCGATGCCAGCCGAGACTCGGTTCCGGTTCCGGTGGACATCCGCCCCGTCATCGAGAGCTGGCGCCAGTTGTGCCCGGACACCTCGCCTGGGGCGCTCATGTTCCCAACCTATGCTCGGAAGGCACGAAGCGGAGTTCGCAGTGGAAAGAATGTGCCAAGACAAGCCAAGAACTTCTTAAAATGGCGGATTTGGCCCATCGCTAAGAAGCTGGGGATTCCCAGAAAGCTTGTGACCTTTCAGGTAATGCGACGCACGCTGGGAACCGATCTGCAGCGCTACGGAACCATGAAAGACGCGCAGCAGATTCTGCGACACGCCAGCATCCGCACCACCGCCAACGTCTACATGCAACAAATACCCGCCAGCGTCGTGGCCGCAATTAACGCGCGGACACGTGCGATTTTGGCGGCAGGAAGAGAACTTTCCAGTGAAACCCAAAGCACAACGGGCTCCAACGGGCTCCAATTTGAAAACGGGGTTTTGGCAAGTGCTTGAAAAGAATGGCTCCTCAGGTAGGACTCGAACCTACAACCCTCCGGTTAACAGCCGGATGCTCTGCCATTGAGCTACTGAGGAGTGTAGCCGGAACATTCTTAAAAGGTTCCGGAGTTTACCGCTAATCATAATAACATCGCCATACTGCCGTGGGAAATTCAAACGGCAAGGCATGATCGGGAACAATGATTGCCCAAAAGAAATTGCCAGTTCCCTTTGAAGAACTGGCAACTGATCAGGGACAGTTGTTTTTTGGCGTTCAGCTCACCGGTTGCTCGCTCAGCATTTTTTCTCGCTCTTCCTCGTAGTGCTTTTCTTCTCTCGGCGAAGTGGGTAGAGCCAATTCCAAGACCTCGCTGATTTCCTTCACGTAGTGAATGTTGAGGTGCTCCAATTGTTCGGGAGTAAGATCTTCTTCGACATTCATCTTGTTTTCTGCGGGCAAAATGACGTCCCGCACGCCAGCGCGTTTGGCAGCGAGGACTTTTTCCTTGACACCGCCGATGGGCAACACGTTGCCGCTAAGAGTTATTTCTCCGGTCATGGCGGTCAGCGGACGCACGGGGCGTCCCGTAAGTAACGAGACCAGTGCTGTAGCCATGGTGACTCCCGCGGACGGTCCGTCCTTGGGGATCGCTCCTGCCGGCACGTGAATGTGGATGTCATGTTCGGCGAAGAAATTTTCCTGGATGCCGAGCTGTGCCGCATTCGAGCGCACCCAGGTGAGCGCGGCTTGCATCGATTCCTGCATGACCTGGCCAATCTGTCCGGTCATGGTGAAGCCGCCCTTGCCCTTCATGGTATTTGCTTCCACGAAAAGCACGTCGCCACCAGAAGGCGTCCAGGCTAGACCGACGACGACGCCAGCACGCTTGGTGCGTTCTGCAATTTCGCCTTCGCTGCGAATCTTGATGCCACCGAGAAATTCCTGGACGACTTCTTTAGTTACCACCAGCTTTTCGCTTTTGCCTTCAGCAAGGCGGCGAGCTTGCTTGCGGCAGATAGTGCCAATGTTGCGCTCCAGATTGCGGACGCCCGCTTCGCGGGTGTAGTGCCGGATGACGTAACCCACGGACTCTTCCGGAAATTCGATCTGCTCCGGCGTGATGCCGTTCTCTTCAATCTGACGCGGAATCAAATACTGAAACGCAATGTGGACTTTCTCTTCCTCGGTATAGCCTTGCAATTCGATGATCTCCATGCGATCACGCAAGGGGTCGGCGATGGGATCAAGCATGTTCGCCGTCGTAATAAACAGCACCTTGGAAAGATCGAAGGTGACGTCCAAGTAGTTATCACGGAACGCGGCATTCTGCTCTGGATCAAGCGCTTCGAGCAGCGCCGAAGCCGGATCCCCGCGGAAGTCGCGGCCTACTTTATCGATTTCGTCGAGCATGAAGATTGGATCTTTGGTCTCGGCCCGCCGAATTCCCTGGATGATCTGCCCCGGCAAAGCGCCGATATAAGTGCGGCGGTGGCCACGGATCTCGGCCTCATCATGAACGCCGCCCAATGAGATGCGCACAAACTTTCGCCCCAGAGCACGCGCGATCGACTTGCCCAATGAAGTCTTGCCCACGCCCGGCGGTCCGACAAAGCACAGAATCGGGCCCTTCATTCCTGGCTTCAAACGGCGCACAGACAAATAATCCAGAATGCGATCTTTTACTTTCTGCAAATCATAGTGATCGGCGTCGAGGATCTCTTTGGCTTTGAGAATATCCACTTCGCCGCCTGAAGTTTTCGCCCAGGGCAATACCGCTAGCCACTCGATGTAGTTGCGGGTGACTGAATAATCGGCCGCCATCGGCGACATGCGCGAGAGCCGGCCAAGTTCTTTCAAGGCCTCTTTCTTGACATCGTCCGGCATTCCGGCGGACTCGATTTTCTGCCGCAACTCTTCGGTGTCGCGCTGGCCTTCATCCTGCTCGCCCAGTTCTTTCTGGATGGCCTTCATTTGCTCGCGCAAGTAGTACTCACGCTGCGTCTGTTGAACCCGATCTTGCACCTCGGATTGAATCTTGTTCCGCAGTTGCTGGACTTCGAGTTCCTTGGCCAGATGCTGATTAATTTTCTCCAGGCGGACGCGAACATCGGTGGTTTCCAGCGTGTCTTGTTTATCCGCAGTAGAGAGAGACGGTAACGAGGAAGCAATGAAATCCACTAGCCGTCCAGGTTCCTCGATATTCATTGCCACCGTGGAAAGCTCATCCGATAAAGTCGGAGAGCCGGCAACAATTTGCTGGAACAGAGTCAGAACATTGCGTTGCAGGGCTTCTACTTCAGAGCTCTTCGGCGGAATCGATTCCGGAACTGAATCCACTTTTGCTCGCATGAACGGCGTAAGCTGGGTGAACTCTGCCAAACGCACCCGCTCCAAGCCCTCTGCGAACACAAACAGGCTCTGGTTAGGCATTTTTACCACTTTGTGGACGACGGCGAGGGTTCCAACCGTATACAGATCACTGGCTTGAGGGGCGTCTACGCGAGCTTCGCGCTGCGCCACCACGACGATTGTCTTATCCTCGCCTAATGAGTTAATTAACTGAACAGAACTTTCCCTGCCTACGGTTAGCGGCAGGACAGCGTGGGGAAACAAAACCGTGTCCCGCACTGGAAGGATGGGTAACGACCGCTCCGACTCCGGTTCCTGTTCCTTAGGCTTGGAGTTGCGCTCAGTACGCGCTTTCTCGACCATGATTCTCCTTGAGTGGGTTGTACTCAACCCTTGGATGAGTTTCAGCCGCAGAAAGATGCAACCCTAGAATCATTCAGAAGCTGTTGGATTCTAAACCCGGTCGACAAGCTTTGCACTACCCCAAAGGTACAGGTCACGATCGGGTTCCCGAAACCAGAGCTGCCGCCAGACGTGCTCAGGCTGACGGGTAAACTCCTAGCACTTTCACCAGATCGGCGACTTCGGCGAGATGGTGAAGAGCATTTCGGGCCGCTAGGTCGTCCCCGCGCAGGAAGTCGGCATAGAAAACATATTCCCATGGCCGGCCACGCATGGGCCGGGACTCAATCTTGCTTAAACTGATGTCCCGCAAGGCAAATACACTCAGAGCCTTAAACAATGCTCCGGGAATGTTTTGCAAGCTGAAAGCAATGGATGTTTTATTCGCCCCACGCAGCACGCGTCGCTTACTCCGGATTAAGAAGAAGCGGGTAAAGTTCCGCTTATCGTCTTCAATCCCGGCCGCAAGGATTCGGCCCTTGTAGGCCTTAACTGCTTGGCGCCCTGCGATCCCGGCTGCATCCCTCAGACGGTTCTCAACCACGTGTTTTACGCTGCCTGCGGTGTCATAGAACGGTACCGGCTCAACTTTGCGGTTTCGGCGGAAGAAGTCGCGGCACTGCTCGAGCGCGACCGGGTGCGAGTAGACGCGGCGGAGGTCTTCTCGCTTGACGCCTGGTAGAACGATCAAGTTGTGCACGATGCGCAGGCGGAACTCTCGTTCTATGAAAACCTTGCGCGTAAGTAACAGGTCGAAGTGTTCGGTCACTGAACCAGCTAAAGAATTTTCAATGGGAATGACGGCGGCATCGACTGAACCGCGCCCCACCCGATCAAACACTTCTGCGGAACGGGCGCACGGCACAATGGTGCATCCCGGCGCCATGCGGCGAGCCGCCTCGTGGCTGAACGATCCCGCTTCCCCTTGAATCGCGATCTTCATCACGGCAACTTAACTGGACTTTGCTTGCGGAAGCAAATCTTTTCGAAGAATGAGAGCGTCCACACCGTTGGAATAATAGTGTGGAACGGTTCTTTCCAAGAAATAACCATGACGCTTGTAGAAGGCCAAGGCTCCCAGGTTATCCACGGCAGTTTCCAGCCGCACGCCAGCGCATCGGACAGCGCGAAGTTGATCTTCCGCAGCAGCCAGCAGACCAGAACCGACCCCGAAACGCCTGCCAGCAGCTCTGACATCGATGGTGATGATGTGACCCATCCCACGGCGGTCAACTTCAGCAACAATGAAACCGACAATTCCTGGGCTCTGAGCTCCGCCCTTGGCATCCGCTGATTCAGCTATGATCGTCAACGAGCCGCTACGCCGGATATAGGCCGCGAGCTCCAATCGGCTATACGAGATCCCGGGCGAGAAGCATCTTTGATCGATGTCCCAAAGGATTTCGAAATCCTCGCGTTTGAATTCTCGCAGGATAAACTCCACGCCGACATTGTAGTAGAGGAGAATTGCACCAGGTTCGCAGCAGTTTGGGGTAGATCCGCTATAAAAGGGTCCAGAAGCTGGACGAAAGTGTTGCATGGCTGCACCCTGAACCGCGCCAAGTGCATCTCAGGGGTGTGTGGCGTCTGGTCCTCATCGACGCACTGACTACGGCTGTTCTGCTCAGCCTCTGGTACCTCTATTTTGCCCGATATAACCGCCGCAGAGGTGTTTTGGCTTTGCGCCGCGTAGGGGCAGCGTGCGACGGCCAAGGCCGGATTGTGGACGCCCGTTGGTTAGGAGCCTGCCGCCTGCAGGCGCGTCTGCATTTTGCAGCTCGGTGGTTTGAGGATGTTCACGTCACGGTTCGGCTGCTCCCGCGTCCCTTGCCCCTTCAGTGGCTGTCCAGTCTGTGGCGCAAGAACAAAGAGACGCTTACATTTGAAGCCGATCTGGATTACGCACCCAGCTTTCAACTGGAAGTTTTCCGACATCGGTGGCTCACTAATCAGCGGATCCGAGTAGCTGAAGGTTCCAGAGACTGGTCAATTTGCCGCCCTGGGCCAGTCGTGCTCACTACCCGCACGGATTGGACCCAGGAGCTTACACCGGTGGTGAATTCCCTCATCAATTCTCGAAAATCTGACTTGCTGAGTGTCCGCTTCGGCGCGGAGTCTCCCCACCTGGTAGCTACAGTTGCCCTGGAATCGCTTTCCGATGAGCAGGCTGCCGCGGGATTTCTCGGCATAATGCGCGAGTTGGCGGCAGGAGCTTCAACATTCCGACATAAAAGCTAGTGGTCAGCGGCCAGTGGTTCGAGTTCTTGGATGCGTATCAGGACATCGCTTCAGCGATGCCGTACCGTGACAACATTCGATGCGCCTTTAGGCGCTGGGTCACCCTCGGCGCCTAAAAGGCGCGAGGCAGCAGATACCTGGCGGCACGCCTGAAGGCGTGCCCTGACACGAATCTGTGTCTAACGGTTTTTCTGAAACCCTAACCACTAGCCACTAATCACTGTTCTCTGGTTCGGCTACGAAACGGTAGCCTACTCCGCGCACGGTTAGCAGATGGCCTGGGTGGGATGGATCATCTTCAATGTAACGCCGTAGCCGGACAATGAAGTTATCGATGGCACGCGTATCGGTATCTTCTTTCAATCCCCAAACCTGCTCAAGAATGGATTTGCGTGAGACCACCCGCCCGCTGTTGTGAATAAGATGTCGCAACAACTCCGCCTCCATCAGCGTGAGGTGGATGGTGTTCCCGTTGACTCGAAGCTCCAGTTTTCCGAAGTCAATGGTACGCCGGTTGAATGAGAACACTTCGTATTCGGTATAAGGTTTGCTCTTTGATGTTGCTGGCTCCGCTTGGCTGTCTCGCAGCCATTCGCGCCGCCGCAATAGTCCCTGCAAGCGGGCCAGCAGAATGGCAAGTTCAAACGGTTTAGGCAGATAATCGTCGGCGCCCGAGGCAAAACCCTTCAGCACATCTTCCGGACGGCCACGCGCGGTCAACATCAGGACGGGAACAAAATTCTTTGCGGCTCGCAACTCGGCGGCGACGGCGAAACCGTCCTTGCCGGGAAGCATGACATCGAGAACTACGGCGTCAATTTCTTTCTCCATCTCATTTTCAAGCCGGCCGTCTTTCCATTCGCCCAGCAGCAAGCTCAGGGCGCTTTCTCCGTCCCGAACAACCGTGACTGCGTGCCCCTCCGCCTCCAAATTGAAACGCAAACCATTAGCCAGATGGGCTTCGTCCTCGACGATGAGCACATGGCTCATGTTGCGCTCCTGGGCAATTCGAGGACAACGGTCGTGCCCCGGCCTTCACCTTCGCTCTTGGCAAAGACGCGGCCACCGTGCTTTCTGGCAATGGTCCGCACGATAAACAACCCCAGGCCGGTGCCTTTCACATGAGAAAGGGTGCGGTTCGGAACGCGATAGAAACGCTTGAAAATACGTTTTAATTCTTGAGCCGAAATTCCCACACCGTTATCCTGTACGCTGAGCGTGACGTGCTTGTCGTCGGGGGTTTCCAAACGCACGGCAATGTCCACTGCGGGCCCGGAATACTTGATCGCATTGTCGATTACATTGGAAACTGCAGTGCGTAGTTCTTCGCCATCGCCGACCACGCTGGTCCCGGCTCCGTTGTTAACCTCCTGTTCGTATCGCAATGCCTCAGGTTGAAGATGATGACTGGTGCGCGCGACATCCACACATTCTTGCACCAGGTCGCCAAAATTTAACGGCGCCCGATGGTTCCCCTTCTTATGGGTCGCCTGGCCGGCCTTTAAAACCTGTTCCACTGTGCCCAGCAAACGGTCGGTATCGTCCACCATCAGCCGGTAGAACTCGCGGCGCTGGGCCTCGTCTACATCACGCCGTTGCAGTGTTTGTAAATAAAGGCGGATCGAGGCGATTGGGGTTTTCAGTTCGTGGGTGACCGCGTTGATGAAGCTGTCATGCTGTTCGTTGCGCCGGATCTCGTGGACCAGAAAGCTGGTATTCACGATGAGACCTGCAATCAACACCGTGAACAGGATCACGCCCAGGAACAGCAGCACGCCCTCGCGCCAGTTAAGAATGATCCAGCCAACGTTCAGCCCTACGGCCAAGGTTACAAGGCAGACGCCAAGCACCACAAAAAAAGCGATGGCTTTGCGGCGGCTGGTGATGCGCATAGCAGGATTTTAACGCTATTGGAAGAAAAACCGCAGAAGAGAAGGCAGATACTTTGCCCGGAGCGATACAGCACGAGCCAGACCCATTACAAATTTGTGGACAGTAAAAGTGACGACGATCCTAAACCGAAACCAGCTCACGCCTCGCCGCAGATGAGCGTCCTTGCTCCTCACGCCGCTGCAGCTCGGAAAGTCTTACCCGGTACACGTGGCGCGCCAGTCCCAATTTCTTTAACGCCCAAATCCCGTACCAGTTCACGTCAACTTCGTACCATTTCAAGCCGTGGCGGGCTGAAACCGGATGAGCGTGATGATTGTTATGCCAGCCTTCGCCGAAGGTGAGGATGGCGACCCACCAGTTGTTGGTGGAGAGATCGCGGGTGACAAAGCGTCGAGAGCCCCAGGTGTGGGTTGCCGAGTTCACTAGCCAGGTGGCGTGCAGCCCGACTACTGTGCGCATGAAAATTCCCCACATCAGAAAGGGCAAGCCGCCAAGCGCCAGCAAAATTAATCCGAGGATAACAATGGGAACGTAGTGATACTTCGTAATCCACACGTGAAATTTGCTTTTCGCGAGATCGGGAACATAGCGCGCGAGCGTAGTCGTATCGTGATGCATGGACTTGCCCATCAGGATCCAGCCCATGTGCGCCCACCACTTGCCGTCAAGCGGGGTGTGCGGATCGCCTTCCTGATCAGAATGCTGATGATGAATGCGGTGCGTAGCGACCCAGAAAATGGGTCCGCCCTCGAGAGCAAGAGTCGCACACGTAGTCAAAACGTACTCCACCCACTTGGGCGTCCTATAGCCACGATGAGTGAGCAATCGGTGATAGCCCATGCCAATTCCCAGGCTTCCCGAAACCCACCACAAAAACATCGCGACAAACAAAGCTTTCCACGTGAAAAAGAACAGGGCTGCAATCGCGCCAACGTGAAACAGCGCCATAAAAGTTGCGGTCACCCAATTGATTTCATTGTCCGCGGCCGGCTTCCGATTTAGCGTCTCGAGTTCCATCGCAGTGTCCCCGTGGCTCATGTAGATAACTTATCAGTGCTTGGAAACGTCGTCTGTAATAGTTGTGTAATACGGGAGTGGATGGAAGTTACGAAGGTACAACAACGTGGGAGATGCCAGAATGGGCGGGCAATTCAGCTCAGGCCGTCGCGCCTTTCACTTCAACGCCGGCCCATTTTTCCAGTAACGTGAGAGTAGCGGCATAATCGAGGTCTTGGTAGCCGTCCTCACTCGCAACCTCGTAAACCTCTTCGACGATTTCGAGCGCCGGCAGTTTAACCCGAGCCTCTTTAGCAGCTTCCAGCGCAAGGTGGATATCCTTATGCATCAGGCGGAGGGGGAAATTCGCCGTGAAGTCACGTTTCAGGACAAAGGGCGCCTTGTAGTCCACCACGCCCGAGCGGACCATCGAAGCCTGGATCAGGGGGAGCATGGTCTCAGCATCCACTCCCAGCTTGGTGGCTAGCGTCAGGGCCTCGGCAAAGCCTTCATAGATGATTGCAATTTGGAGATTCATGGCCAGCTTGGCGGCTTGGCCTTTGCCAGTTTCGCCCATGCGAAAGATCTGCTTGCCCATGGCAGTAAATAACGGTTTCAAGGTTTCGATAACTGCCTCATCTCCGCCCACGATGAAAATGAGAGTTCCACTTTCTGCCCCTACTTTGGAACCGGTGACTGGCGCATCTACGTACTGAACTCCGCGGGAACGCACACGCTCGGCGAATTTACGGGTCGCGGAAGGGGAGATCGTGCTTGAATCGACAATCGTCATGCCTTGCGTTAGCGATTGTTCGACGCCCTGCGATCCGAAAAGCACACTTTCGACCGCTTTCGTATCTGAAACCGACATCCAGACCACTTCCGCGCCATTGGCGGCTTCTGCAGGAGATGAAGCGCTGCGCGCTCCTTCCACTTCCTTCCCTGGGGTGCGATTCCAAACTGTGACTTCGTGACCGGCCTTAACCAAATTCGCTGCCATCGGCCGACCCATGATTCCTAACCCTAAAAAAGCGACGCGCATCCGGCTACTCTCCTGAAGATTCACCCCAAAAGGGCTTGCAAGGATTAGAACTGACGCCATGCGACTGGTCAAGTAATGCTCGACAGATTGTTTTAGAATGAGGTACAACTCTGCTGCGGCAAAGAACCATCGCAGATAACCCGGAACTATTCTGGTTCCGCGTCCGTGAATCAATTTTGGGTCCGGCTTCGTCATTGGATGTTAAAAGCGACGATTAAAAATTCCGCGTTGCGCAAGCGAGCCCGCCAATTTGGGCGTCTGGTGCGCCATTCGGCGGTCACTCCCCGCACTGGGGAAACCCATAAGCCCAGACTGGTCTCGAACGGCGAACTGGGTGTGACGTTCATCGGACACGCCAGCTTTTTCGTACAGATGGGTGGTCAGAACGTGATCATCGATCCCAACTTTGCGCGCTGGCTGTTCCTGCTCAAACGTCTGCGCCAGCCCGGTGTCCGTCTGCGCGACCTTCCTGCTATCGATCTGGTGCTGGTTACCCATGCCCACTTCGACCACCTGCACCGGCCATCGTTGCGCGCGATCGTCCAGCACGCTCGAAATCGCCGCGGAACGCCGCCGACGATCGTGATACCTCACCACGTCTTCGATTTGGTTTCCGACCTCGGATTCGATGATGTAGTCGAGCTCGACTGGTGGAATAGTTATCGTCATCGCGGACTGACCGTCACCCATGTGCCCTCACGTCATTGGGGCGCCAGGGTAATCAGAGATTCTCATCGCGGCTACGGAGGCTATGTCTTGCGGGACAACAAGCACTCCATCTACCACGCCGGCGACACGGCCTATTTTTCCGGCTTCCGCGAGATCGGTCAGAGACTGGCGCCTGAACTAGCGCTATTGCCGATCGGAGCTTACAATCCGCCGTCTTTCCGCAATGTGCATACCAGCCCCGCCGACGCTACCCGCGCCTTTCTTGACCTCAATTCGCGTTGGATGGTTCCCATGCACTACGGAACCTTCCGCCTCTCTCACGAACCCATGGAGGAACCGCTCGCTCTCCTGGAAAAAGAGGCTGCAGCCGCCGGCATTCAAGATCGAGTGCTGGTAATGGAAGAGGGCGTGACCAAGTTTTTTTAATTTCAGCCAAGTAATTTCAGTGTTCTGAAGGCTGTGAAAAAGCAAGCTGCCCCGCTGCGCTTGCGTTCAGGTATAAAGTTGTACGCTCAGATTTTGCTAATGAGGTACCTATGCCAGACAAAGTGAAAGCCGTTCCGGAAGGATTCCACACCTTAACTCCGCACATCACTGTTCGGGATGCTCGTCGGGCGATCGATTTCTACCAGAAGGCGTTTGGTGCCGAAGTGCTTGGCATCCATGATGGTCC
>Ga0207646_10003414_pt1 | contig 17933 bp, 14 predicted proteins | sample KBSK5502metaG_FD_184343 | JGI IMG/M metagenome (GOLD analysis project Ga0207646, IMG submission 184343) | Corn, switchgrass and miscanthus rhizosphere microbial communities from Kellogg Biological Station, Michigan, USA - KBS K5-50-2 metaG... | ecosystem: Host-associated > Plants > Roots >...
CTCGATGTGGCCGCCGAACCATAGCTATCACACGTTCACTGCGGCGGACTTTATTTCGAGCGTAAGCGACAACTGCGACACGCTCAGCGTAAGCGACGTCGACATCATCAGTGCGACGAGCGACGAACCTGAGAGCGCAGCCGGTTCCGGCGACACGCTAAATGACATCGTAATTGCCGCCAATTGCAAATCCATTCAGTTGCGCGCCGAGCGCGTAAACAACGGCAACGGTCGTGTGTACACAATCACGTTCAGACTTCGTGACACGTCGGGTAACACGACCACCGGCACGGCCAAGGTTTTCTCGCCAAAGAACCAGGGTGAAACACCAGTGGATGATGGACCGCACTATACGGTCACAGGCAATTGTCCATGAGTCTGAGTTCTAAGGCTCATTAATAGAAAGGGCGGGCATCTCTTGCGTCCGCCCACCTGCAAACGGTTTTTGAGAGGAATAACGACAATGAGAAACTCGCATATCAAGCGCAATTTGCTCCTCCTTATTATCCTGGGCGCAGCCATTGCCGCTCTGCCGCGGCTATCGAGGGCGCAGCAGTCAACGTCGGTAAACATCGTGAATGCTTCAACTCGCGAGATTCGTCATGTTTATCTCTCGCACGTTGGCGCCGACGATTGGAGTGGCAACCAACTGGGTGACTCGGTTATTTCACCCGGCCAATCGTTTACTCTTAGTAACGTCGCGTGCGACCAACAACAGGTTAAGGTCATTGGCGAAGATGAGGACGGCTGCTTTCTTTCGACGGTCGTCAATTGCGGCGATAATGCTGTTTGGACAATTACCAACGTCACGTCCCGTGATTGTGGGAATTAGTTTTTTCGCAGACTGCGAATTAAGAAGCACTCATCAAGGAGTTTGATGAAACACATTTCTCGTCAACAACTCGGGAAGCTCGGCGCAACAGTGGCCGGAACGGAATCCGTGTTCTACTGGCGGCCATCCCAAAACTTCAACAGAAAGAAAAAGGAGACTCCAAATGAACAAGTTTCGGTTCACTATTAATGCAATCGCAATCGCGATCTTCACGCTCGCGTTTGTTTCCATAGCTCAGGGGCAGGCAACGCGCACCTGGGTGTCCGGCGTCGGCGACGACGCCAATCCGTGCAGCCGCACGGCGCCATGTAAGACTTTCGCCGGCGCGATTTCAAAAACCGCCGCGGGCGGTGAGATTGACGCTCTCGATCCGGGTGGCTTCGGCGCTCTCACGATCACCAAAGCGATCACGATTGACGGTGGCGGCGGTCAGGTTGCCTCAGTTCTCGCGAGCGGCACCAACGGCTTCGTTATCTCAGCCGGCGCGAACGATGTCATCACGCTGAACAATCTCAGGTTTGAGGGAATCAGTCAAGCACTTACCCCGGGACTGGACGCGATTAAACTGAACTCGGCGAAGGGTTTGTTTGTGCTCAATTGCGAAATCTACAACTGGAGCCAAAATGGGATTGAAGACGTCAGCGCCGCCGGCGGCTTTCTGATGGTCCACAACACGTCGATTACGAACTGCGGCTTGAACGGTATTCTTGTCAATCCCAGTAGTGGCAGCACTCAAATCAACGTTGCCGTAACCCACTCAGTTCTGTCGCGTGACGGTTCCGGTTTGAATGCAGGAAGCAATGTCAAAGCAACGATCTTTGACTCTATGGTAACCCAAAACGCTACTGCTGGAATCTTTGCGCAGCAAACAGCCGGAGGGCCCACGGAGGTCGCAGTTGATCACTGCGTGGTTTCAAACAACGTCAGCGGCTTCCAGGCCAATACATCGAGTTCTAGCATTCTGGTGTCGAACACCACGGCGATGCGTAATGCAAACCTGGCCACCACCGCCGGCGGGGGAACGGTGTCGTCTTACGGAAACAACCAGACCGGAGGGCTAGCGTTCCCGAACACGCCCACGGGCCAAACCTGATCCTAAGTCGGAACTGCTAGTTAGAAAATTTGTCCCTGCCGGCCTACTAGTTAGCCAACGAGTGGGCTGGCAGGGGCAGTTTTTCGATCATCAATTGGATTGCAACAACGGTGCAGTTGCGCCATCAGTTAGAAGGAGATAGATATGTGCAACATCCGTTTAGCTCTCAGAGTTATCGCATTAGCGATCGCTGCTATTGCCTTCGTCGCAGTGGCGCAAGCTCAGGCAACACGCACCTGGGTCTCCGGCGTTGGTAACGACGCGGATCCATGCAGCCGCACGGCTCCGTGTAAGACCTTCGCTGGCGCAATCTCCAAGACTGCGACCGGGGGAGAGATTAACGTCCTCGATCCGGGTGGCTTCGGGGCAGTTACGATCACTAAGCCCATCACCATCTCATCCGAAAAATTTGAAGCCGGCGTGCTGGTGTCCGGCACCAATGGCATTGTGGTCAACGTTCCGAACGCCACCGATGTCGTCGTGCTCCGCGGACTCGACATCGAAGGGTTGGGTACCGGCTTGAGCGGCATCACCGTCATTACCGGTGGGACTGTGCAAGTCGAGAACTGCACGATCAATCATTTCGTAACTTCCGGAATCAACTTTGTGCCAACCGTCGCCGGTAGTAAGCTGCAAGTGCTCGATACCATCGTGCGCAATAACGGGAACTTTGGGGCCTCAACGGGACAAGGCATCTTAGTCAACCCCAGTGCCGCGGCAAACGCCGATCTGAACCGTGTTCGGCTGGAGAACAACGTCGCTGGCCTGAAGGCGCAAGGAGCCACTTCCAAAACCAGCGTGAGCGAGAGTCTCGCCGCGCACAACGCTTTTGCAGGCTTTTCGGGTGCAGCCAGTGGGGCGGTACTCAATATTGAGCGAAGCGTCTCGGCCCACAATGGGACTGGAGTAGTTTGTGTTACTGGAGCAATTGTCCGCCTGGGCAACAATAGCATCACTGATAACGGGGCCGCCGTCGGTGGCACCGGCACTTGCTCTTCGTTCAAGAACAACGACATCGATGCGGTGGTCACGCTCACGCCTATCAACCCGCAGTAGCGCGGTTACTTAAATTTCCTCTCGGCCTACCCGGCAATGCAGCCGGTTGGAAATGAATTTTACCCACGTCAACTCGTTCTTTGGCACGGCTGTAGTCCCGTGCCTGCTCCACTACAACAAAGAATAAGCCGATGACCGGCCCCCTCAAATTCGGTCAGGGCATCGAAGGCCGCTGTCGGTCTGTCGCATGCGTGACATGGGCTATTCCGCAGTTGACACGGGCCCGCATCCAAGGTAGATAAGGTTCGTGGGCTTAGTTTTCGTTTCAGACGGTTTCAGACGGAAAATTTGTGGTGTCAGCGTCGATTGGCATGACCCTGGACTTGCGGCCTGATCTCCTACCCCGAAGTTGGTCCAACAATGATGTAGGATTATCGACTAAATCTTGACGAGCTTTCCGAGAAGCAACGACCTTGTCAGCCAAGATTACCCATCCAACGATTATAGTCAGCGGAATGCATCGCTCCGGCACGTCGCTGACAGCTTCCCTCCTGGGTGCGCTTTCAATGCACTTGGGAGATCAGCTTCTGCCGGGCGACTCGCACAACCCGCCGGGTTATTTTGAGGATATCGAGTTTCTTGGTTTTCACCGGGAAGTTCTTTCCCAATTGTGCGTTCCGGACGAGCGGGGTCATTCGGACTGGGGCTGGACAGAAAGCGAAAGCCTGGACGTCGGCCGATTCAGCGAGTTTCGCGATCAAGCACAACGCCTGTTAATGGCCCGTACGGATACGACAGGTCCGTGGGGATGGAAAGATCCGAGAACCTCACTGTTCCTTGATTTCTGGGATAGCTTGTTGGAAGAAGCGCGCTATGTCCTGGTCTATCGGTTCCCCTGGGACGTCGCGGATTCAATGCAGCGACTGGAGGCTGAGGTGTTTCTCAGAAACCCCGAGTATGCGTACCGAATTTGGGCATTCTACAACCGAAGACTGCGCGACTTTTACGAAGAGCATTCGGATAAGTGTCTGCTCGTGAGTATCAATGCGCTTAGAGAAAACGTCGATAGGTTTGTTAAGCTGCTGACCGACAAGCTTGGCCTTCCCACGCAAGCCTCAGGACTCGAAGAAATATTCAAGGACCATCTGTTCAAGACCATCGGGGGCCAGGACCCGCTGATCGATCTGGTCGCAGCGGCGCATCCTGATTGCGCTCGACTTCTTTCCGAGCTTGACGAACTAGCGGACATCTCGGGTACCGGCCTGTGGCAGGCAAGGCCCGTTAGAAGCAGACTATCCAGGCCCGACGCCACGGATAATGGACCGATTGATGTATCAGTGGTCACCCCTTGCTATGAACAGGGAACTCTGTTGCTGGAAGCCATCGCTAGCGCTGAGCGACATGCCCCGCCGCGCTGTGAGCTGATAATCGTCAATGATGGATCCCGACAACCGCTGACGCTCGAGATTCTGGATTTACTGAAGCACTGCGGCTACTTCGTAATCGATCAGGAGAACGCTGGTCTATCGGCGGCCCGTAACAAGGCTATCGGTCTGGCCCGTGGACGTTACATTCTCCCGCTGGACGATGACAACCGAATCAGGGAAGGGTTTCTTACCGAATCGATTCGAGTGCTTGATGACGCTCCGGAAATTGGGATTGTGTATGGTGACCGTTATGATTTTGGGCTGCGAACCGCATTCGAACGGATCTCGGAGTTTGATCTGGATGCTTTGCTCGACGGCAATTACATCGATGCCTGCGCCGTGTTTCGCAAACAGGTGTGGATTGATTGCCAGGGATTCGATCCTTCGATGTGCCCGCTGGATGACTGGGAGTTTTGGGTTCATGCGGCGGCCCGAGGTTGGCGCTTTCACCACATTCCTCGCGTCATGTTCGACTACCGAGTTAGGCCGGGCTCGCTAATTTCTGAAATCCGTTCGGGGGGATCAGACGAGGACTTCCGGAAGCGGATCAGAGCGAAGCACCCCGAGTTGTACTGGGCGAAATCGGTAAAGGAGTTAGAGACTCTCAAAGGTGTCGTAGCGCAGCAAGCCGATCTGCAGAATCGTCTGCAGAACGAGTTGAATGGTCTGAAGGATGAGCTGGTTCGGCTGAAGGACGAGCAAGCCCGGTTGCAGTTTGAGCGAGACTCGTTAGCGGCCCAACTGGCTGAGCGTGACGCTCGCCTCGAAATGATTACCAGCTCGAGAGGTTGGCGATTAGTAAGCTTTTACGCTCGCTGGAAGCATCGGTTACTGTCGCCGCTTGACCGAATGTTTGGTCGAACCTCGGCCGTACGGACAGAAGCCGCGAGCTTGGTAGGCTCAGGGCCGCATGAAGCAACCGCAAGCGAGCAAGGCAGTTCGCCTGTAGATGATAGGGGCCAAGAAATAGAGGCGAGCCGTGAATTGAAAACTTCTTACCAAAAAGAGCATTATTCACCTCACATTTTTTCGGAAAACGGTTTTCGTGAGCAAGGCAGCCCCATATTTTATCACCGTCCTCACGGCCAACCTGTTCACGGCATAACCGCAGAGGTCATTCAAGGTTTCACTAAGTTGTCCGAACTCATCTTGGAGAATCCCGAGAGACTCCTTTTTTCGAAACCCGACAATCTAACGCTAATTACGTGCAATAACTACAAGAGAAGTGTCTTGATTGAGAAATGTTACGAAGCCTATGGCTTACATGATTATGTGGTGCTGGGAAAAGAGATTGCTCAGTGGGATTGGAGTGGCAAAGTAAGGCCAGTTTTGGATTATTTGGAGTCGGGCAGGTGTTTGAGTGAGTTTATTGTTGCTACGGATAGCAATGACGTCTTGATGGTGAATAACCCGGCAAGTATTATTGATTTATTTGAAAGCTATTCATGCGATGCCCTCTTCTGTAACACCTTTGTAGATTACCCTCCGATTAAGTCTTACAGAGAACTTGAAACCCTAAAATATTACACCCACCCGTTTCATTCTCACCTCAGCGCCGGCGGCTACATTGCCCGGAAAGGTGCCTTGATAGAGTTCTTGAGAGAGATAACATCGGCCTATGAGGAAAAAAGTGAATGGGCGATGGAGGGAGAGTCCTTCAACGACCAGTTAGCCTGGCGGCATTTACACTACAAGTACTATCCACGCATCAAGGTGGATTTCAAATCGCTGATCTTCAAGCGATACGACCTGTTCATGACATTGGATTAACTGTCCGGATTGTCAAGGAGATCGCTTACCTGCGCCCTGATTTGCTTCCATCTTAATCGAGCGGCGAGCAAACAGATCTCGGAGTCAAATACGAAAAAGTTCTGATTGGGAAGGGATCGGAAAGTCTCGACAAGCTCCATGAGTGACGGTGAACGGATTGCAGTACTCGGCGGTTTGGGGTTCATGGGCAGCCACCTTTGCCGCGAACTCGTCAAGCGCGGCCATTCTGTGCACATCTTCGATAAGCTCTATGCCTCTCACGAGTTGGTCAATGATTTCGAGGACTCAGTCGAGATAATCGAGAGCGACATTTCACGGTCCCACGATGTGCTGGAAGCTATCTCTGATGCTCACCTCGTCATCAATCTGGTTCACACGACCGTTCCAGGTTCGTCGATGAACGATCCGATTTACGATGTTACCAGCAATATTGCGTCTGCCGTGGGTTGGCTTCGGGAACTCGGCAAGACCAGGGTGCGGAGAGTTTTCTATTTCTCTTCGGGAGGGACAGTTTACGGTGTCCCGGAAAGCATTCCCATCAGTGAGAGCCACTCGACCAATCCTACCAGCTCCTACGGCATCACCAAGCTGGCAATTGAAAAGTACACAGCGTTGTATGCCAATCAATTTGGCATTGATTATTGTTTGCTCCGCCCCTCGAATGTTTATGGCCCGGGACAACGACTTCAGATTCAACAGGGGGTAATTGGGGTCCTCGCAAATCGGGCTTTACGTGGCGAGCCTCTGGAAATTTGGGGGGCGGGGACGAACGTTCGCGATTATTTGTTCATCGACGACCTGGTCAGCGCGGTGATGAAGTTGTTGTCGTATGGCGGCCCGTTTCGAGTTTTTAATGTTTCGAGCGGTAACGGCACCTCTGTGCTCGACATCGTTTCGATCCTGCGGAACCAGATCGATTCACCGCCAACAATCGTCCATCTGCCCGGGCGTGACTTTCAGGTTCCGGTAAATGTTCTTGACTCGTCCAGGATGGCCACCGAAACTGGATGGCGAGCGACTGTTGACCTGGAAACTGGAATTGCGAAGACTCTTCATTGGATGGGACGTGCGACTAGTCAAAGGACTTGACCTGAGATGAAAGGGCCCGCTTATGCTTTTTTATTGTGATTAGAGAAACCGCGCGACGCGACGCAAAAGTTGTTTCACTCTCGCCAGACATTCCCGACAAAGAGACCGTGGGGCAATCTCCCGTCATTGGCCAGGAAAGTCGTACCTTTTTATTCTCATTGGCTGATCGACTGTAAGTAATTATCATGCCTCTTCGTTCAACGATTTTTCGCAGCTTTGAGTACTAATGATAACCTCGCGCCGACGATCGAGCTTTTATGAATCATGTCAATAGCAACCCATACGGTCCGTTTCATTCCGGACACTCGCACGGCGCATCAATTGTTTAGCGTCGCGCAGAATGGGAATTGAAAATAACGTGAACTAAACTAAATGGACCGCTTGAAGGGAATCGACATCCTGCGTGCGTTCGCCGTGTTTCTTGTTATGGGGAGACACATGAGCCCATGCCCTGCTGACGCTAACTCGACAATCCACGCGCTCACTCAGCTTTGGTTCCGAGGCGGCTGGATCGGTGTGGATCTTTTCTTTGTCCTCAGCGGTTTTCTAGTCTCGGGCTTGTTATTTCGCGAGCATGAGAAATTCGGATCCATTCATGCAAAGCACTTTCTGTTGCGCCGTGGTTTTAAGATCTATCCCGCGTTTTGGCTGCTAATAGCATGTAGTTATGTATTCTTCATGTTGCAAAAACATCCCGTAGAACTGAACCAAATATTGTTCGAATTACTATTCGTCCAAAACTACAAACGGGGAGTCTGGGGACATACATGGTCTTTGGCGGTGGAGGAGCATTTCTACTTTCTACTAACCGCTCTTATGTTCATTCTCACGGCGCGTCGAGCTTCAGCTAATCGCTTTAAGATAATACCCCTACTCTTCTTGATTGTTGGTTTGGTGTGCTTAGCTCTACGTCTCGCGGTTGCTTCAGGAAACCCGTTTAACTATTATACATATCTATATCCATCACATCTTCGCCTCGACTCTTTGTCTTTCGGCGTTTTCATATCATACCTGTACCATCAGTACCCAACTCGGTTCTTTGCCTGGGCCATGCGGCACAGGTTAAGTCTGCTAATTGGCGGCATTCTTTTACTCACGCCCGCGTTCGTGCTGACTCTGGAAGGAACGAAGTTTCTGCATACGTTCGGCTTGACCGTGCTTTATATAGGTAGTGGTCTTCTCCTGATCGGAGTCTTGGCCATTAACCTTCCGACTAACTCAATCACAAATTTCGGCGCGTATATTGGCTCACACTCATACTCTATCTATCTCTGGCACGTTCCCGTCGTGGTCTGGGTGGTTCCCTTAGTGGCAAAGATCCTAGGTAGTCATTGGAACTGGCCGCTATATTGCGCGAGCTATTTTCTTGGTTCTCTAGGCATTGGCATCCTGATGGCGCTGCTGATTGAATTCCCAGTCCTGCGCGTAAGGGATCGCTTGTTGCCCTCGCGCGCACGTGCGTTAGAGACCCATGAAATTTCAACTGACCGCATGGTGCCTCGATTCGTGTCGGGAAGCTTCATCCGCACTCACCGCATTAATTTGAGCGGCGCACTCGCCAGAACTATAGTAACCGCGCGGCGCCTGACACGTAGAATCGCCGCGAAACGGAAGATCTTCATCGATTGCGGAAGCAACACCTGCAGGGTCTTGGAGGCAAGAATTCTTAAGGGAACGGAACGGGAGTTTTTCGCCTTCGAACCTCAACCCGAACTCTCTACTTGCGCTGAAGAAATGAGACGCAAGTATCCTTCAGTCCCCATTCATTTTTTCGGCAAAGCAGTGTGGGTCTACGACGGCTCTATCAACCTTTACCTGGCCACTAATTGGGGACCAAATCACAAAGGCGGCTCGACGCTCCTGGCCGGCCATGTCAAGAACGAATCTCAAGTAGATTACTCTCACCCCATCCGTGTTGAATGCATCGACTTCAGCGAGTGGATACGCAGACACTTCAGCAAGCGGGACCACATTGTGGTGAAGATGGATGTTGAAGGTGCGGAGTATCCCATACTTGAGAAGATGGTGGCCGACGCCTCGATCGATTATGTTTCTGAGTTGTTGGTCGAGTTTCACTGGCAGATGAACGAAAGCATTACCAAGGCCAGACACGATTCGTTAAGAAAGGCCCTGGAGGGACGAGTCAGCGTGCAGGAATGGCAGTAGCTCACAAATCGAAGTGCTGCTGGCGTGCCGCTAACAATCGAAATGAGTAAGAGCGAATTTCCACGAACCTCATGGTTACGGCGGTTTCTCTCGCGGCGAGCTGGTGCCGGCCGGTCGGCGGCCGACCTCGCCGCGCAGAAGATTAGTATCGAGGAGACCTACGGCCCTTGGACCGCGCACAACTGCCAGCTCACAGAAGGACTATGGACTATTCGAGCCAACGGTGTGAATTTCGACGAGAAGACGCGCCGGTGCGTACGTATCGCCCAGGACTTCTTCGGCTCGAATCTATCGGGTTTACGTGTCCTTGACCTGGGAGCTGGCGAAGGCGCCTCTCGCTCGAGTTTGCTGCTCAGGGCGCGAACGTGGTTTGCGTGGAAGGGCGGCAAATGAACATCGCGAAAGCCAAGTTCGCCGCGGCGGCTCTCAGGTTGGAGATCGACTTCCGTTGCCATGATGTCCGCCTTCTTTCGGAGGATGAATGTTACGATCTCGTGCTGTGCTTCGGCCTGCTTTATCACCTCGATGCGAGGAGCGCTGTGCGGCTTGTAGAGACTATCGGCCGGGTGAGAGAGCGCCTGTTGGTTCTTGATACTCATTTTAGCCTGGCGGCGCCGCAGGCGGTCGAAATTGATGGCCGAACCTATCGTGGTCATCTGGCTCGCGAGTACGCAGTCGAAACAACCGCCGCAGAAAAGGCCGCACTACCTTGGTCATCACTCGACAACGATTCTTCGTTCTGGCTAAGCAAGCCGTCGATCTTGAACCTATTGGCTCGGGTCGGGTTCAACACCCGTGTACGAAGTATCTTCCCCGCTGGTGTTCGACTACTGGGATCGACAGACCGAAAAACGAACGAGGTACCGCGACCGGTCGACCTTGATCGCCCCAAGAAGTGTTGCCACTCCGATTCTGACTGCGACGGCAGTGAACTCAGTAGAACGGCGCCAGGTTCCGGAGGATATCGAGGAACAGATCGTAACTTTTTACCCTCCTGATTTATCGAGCTAGGCGGCGTGACCCGGCTCGCCCTGACGACCCGTTTCTCATTCATGAACCCGCGCCGTGGATAAACGGCACTAGGTAGGTTGATTTCAGTGTGGTGAACATACAAAGTAATGCTGTATGTAATTCTCCGGGTCTTTGGCATGCAAGGCTTCGATTTTCCAGCCCGCCTCCTCGATCAGTAATCGCATATACCTTCTACCATAGTAGCCAGCCAAGCCAGTTTCATCCTCGCTCCGGTCTTCGTAGCTTTCGAGGTCGTCATCAATAAACGCGGAAAAAAATAGTCTCCCATTCTTGCGAATATAGTTCCTGAGTATCCGCAGCAGTGCTAGAGAATCTTTAGGGTTCTGGTGAGTAAACACCGAAAACAACCAAATGAGATCGAACAACCCATCGATTGGCAACTTGTCCTGGGACGAAAGTTGCACACCTTCAGGGTTGTACATCTGATTATGAACGTTCCAATGCGCGAATCGAAATCTTATGTCATAAGCGGCGACGTGTTCCTGAAGAAAGTCTATTATCGGCCGATGTACCTCGATGCCTGTGTATGACTTGATGGGAATTTGGCGATTAATAATGGTCATCGCGAACCGCACTCCACAGCCCACGTCCAGGATATCCGTATTCGTCAGGTTTTCCAGACCGACGCTACGGATGGCAAGATTAATCAACGTTTCTCCCGTGTGCTCGTAGCCGGCCGCGGCCACATCCGCGGCGTTTCGGTGCAAGCCCTCGGGTACCTCCAGCCTGATTAACATTTGATGCCTCGCATTTTTGCCTGGTCCAGTTATCAGACTTCCGTTTATCTAAGCCAATATCTTCAAAACGCGGGCACTATACTGAAGAAGCGCGGTTTTGCGTTTTCTCGTCTGCGGCCGGAATGAGTTAGTCATCGGATGATCTAAAGCTGGTCGAATCGTGATCAAAGCTCAAGTGTCCCGTTTTGGGCGCTGCAAACTGGAAGAGTGCTTGTGTTGACACTGTTATTGAAAAGGAATATTAATATTGCCGTTATCACCCTGGACAGGTATCCCGAGTGAGAGAGTTCCACCAAATCATTATCGCAACAACTAAAAGGAGAAAAGAATGAACAAGGTTAGATTTGCCTTCAGAATCCTCACATTTCTGTCAGTGGCTATTGCTTTCACCGCAATGGCGCAAGCTCAAGCAACCCGCACGTGGGTTTCCGGCGTTGGCGACGACGCTAATCCCTGTAGCCGCACTGCGCCATGTAAAACCTTTGCCGGCGCAATCTCAAAGACTGCCCCCGCAGGCGAGATTAACGTCCTGGATCCAGGCGGGTTCGGCGCGGTCACAATCACCAAACCGATCACCATCTCGTCTGAAGGTTTCGAAGCGGGCGTGCTGGTGTCGGGCACCAATGCGATCATAGTTAATGTTCCGAATGCCACCGACGTCGTCGTACTCCGCGGGCTTGATATCGAAGGATTGAATACCGGTCTGAGTGGCATCACGGTACTCACCGGCGGGACCGTGCAAGTTGAGAATTGCACAATCAAACAATTCACAGTTGCCGGCATCAACTTCACGCCCACGGTCGCCAATAGTAAGCTGTTTGTGCTGGATACCATTGTGCGCAATAACGGGAACTTTGGCGCCTCATCCGGACAAGGCATCTTAGTCAACCCCAGCGTCGCCGCAAATGCCGACTTGAACCGCGTTCGGCTGGAGAACAATGTAGCCGGCCTAAAAGCACAAGGCGCAACTTCGAAAACCAGTGTCAGCAATAGTCTCGCCGCAAACAATGCCTTCGCCGGCTTTTCTGGAGCGGCCAGCGGCGCGATTCTCAACGTTGACCGTAGCGTCTCGTCTCATAATGGTACCGGTATAGTCTGCGCTTCCGGCGCCATAGTTCGTCTGGGCAACAACAGCATCACTGACAACGGGTCTGCTGTCGGTGGCACTGGCACGTGCTCGTCATTCCAGAACAACAACATCGACGTAGTCGTCGCCTTGACGCCGATCAATCCGCAGTAAGAAGTGTTTCGGTTTTTGTAATCTGGTTTCTGTCTCTTCAGACCAGGAACCCTGGGACGGTTGGAGAAACGCACTTTGTTTTTCCAACCGTTTCTATTTGCACCCATGTGCCGGATCGATTGCCTACTGCCAATAATGGTGAAATTCATGGGCTCAGAACCTTTCAAAAAGACGGGCTGCTGATGTTCACGACGAACGTCCCTGACCGCTCTTAAGAACGCGGCGATCGGGTATCCACTGAATCTGCTCTTGCGCATCTTTGGTCGCATGATTAATCATACTCGCCCGCAAACGTTTGGTTCTTAATCGCGGATTTGGGGAAGGGACAGGCTCATTGCTCGCGACAAACATCCGGATGAACCTCCCGCAATACCTGCTGGGCCATCAAATTAATCCCACGCAGATCCTTCCGCGCAAACATCTCTTCCATTATTAAGCATACTTAAAAAAGAATTGGACGAATGATTTCAAATATTGTTCCGGAGACCAGAGTGAAACTGTACGAATCCCTGCTCGACCAGACACTTCAATATCCGCCGGGCATTCTGTTCGGCGGTTTGCGCAACCGTGTCGAGAATAACCTCGGGATTGATTGGTATCTCGTAGGGGTCATCAATGCCGGTGAAGTTCTTAATCTCGCCGCGGCGCGCCTGGGCATAAATGCCCTTGGTGTCGCGACGTTCGCATTCTTCCAGAGAAGTATCGACGAAAACCTCGATGAACTGATCGGTGCCCATCATGTTTCGCACATCGTTACGGGTAACCCGGTAGGGACTGACCGCCGCGCACACGGCGATGCCTCCGTGCCGCACAATTTCCGCAGCCACGAAGCCGATGCGCCGGATATTAATGTCGCGGTCTTCCTGGCTGAAGCCGAGTCCTTTGGAAAGATTGGTGCGTACCACGTCGCCGTCAAGCAAGGTCACTCGTCGGCCATTTTCTAACAATAGCTCAGTCAGGATTTCCGCAGTTGTGGACTTGCCTGCGCCGCTCAGTCCCGTGAACCAGATGCAAACTCCCTGGCGATGGCGAGGCGGACAAGCGTCGCTGAGCACTCGCGCGATTTCCGGACGGCTAAACCATTCGGGCAGCTCGCGTCCTTTTTGCAAATACTCTTCGCGCACTTCAGTGCCAGAGATTGTCAGGGCCGTCGCCCTCGAGTCGCCGGTCATTTCCTTGTAACCCTCGTCCGGGAAATAGCCCAATTCCTGGAATGGCATGACGCCAACGCCCAGCTCGTCGCTGAATTGCTTAACTAATTCCTGCGCCTCATAAGGCCCGTAAAAAGGTTTGCCCTCAGAATTTTTTCCGGGGCTGGCATGATCTCTCCCGACGATCAGATAGTTCGCACCATAGTTGCGTCGGATTATCGCATGCCAAAGCGCTTCTCTCGGTCCAGCCAGCCGCATGGCCAGCGGCAGCAACGCCAGCAGTATTCGATCCGGATCATAGTAACGTTCGGCGAGGAGCTTGTAAGTACGCACGCGGGTGTAATGATCGATGTCGCCCGGCTTGGTCATTCCTACGACCGGATGCAGCAACAGGACCCCGTCAACATCGGCGATTGCTCGCTTGGTCATTTCTTCGTGCGCACGGTGCAGCGGATTTCGTGTCTGAAACGCAGCTACGTTTCGACGCCCAAAGCTCTCCAGTCTGGCTCTAACTTCGGCCGGCGTCAGCCGCAAGTCTGCGAAATCGTAATATCGCGGCGAGTCCAACACTCGCAGCGGCCCGCTCAAATTGAATTTGCCCCAACGCTGCATCTCTGCCACCAATGGATGCTTCGGATCCCTGGTGCCGAAAACTCTTTCCGAGGTCTCTTCCAAATCCCATGGATAAATTTCCTCGACGGTGAGAATCGCGAGCAATTCGTTTTTTGAGTTGCGAATTGCTACATCCTGATCCAGATGAATCTCGGCCTCTGAACTCAATGGCAGGGTCACTGGAATTGGAAAGACCTGACCGTCACTCAAACGCATCTCTTCCAGGATTCGCTGGTAATCCTGGCTGCCAACGAAACGGTCCAGAGGAGAGAAGGCTCCACAGGCCAGCAATTGCAGATCGCATGAGGACCGTTCGGAGATTTGAATCGCAGGGAGGCGACCGGCATACGCGGCCAGCTCCTCATGTTCCCCGGCCGGGACCATTAGGTCCACCAATTCGCCGCCATAAGGTTGGATCAATTCAGAATCAGTTATCGCAATCAATTGTTTTGACTCGCAGAGAGATTATAATCAGCTTCTCGACACAGTGCCTGATAAAGGTTAGCGATCCCTGGATCTTCCTGAGGTTGGTTGGCGACGACTGTGCGCCAGTTCAAGTTCCCGCCGCGGCGCTCTCTCTGTTCTTTTCGTTAACATATATCGAGATGACCTTTTGTGGATCTTCCTCTTCACAAAGCCGGCCTGCGCTTAAGAGAAATACGCGTTGACAAAGATTCTGAATACTACCGAGATTGTGGCTGACCAGAAAGATTGTGCGCCCTTCCCGGCTGACAGCTCTCATCTTTGCGAAACACTTCTCCTGAAAACTAATATCGCCGACCGCGATTATTTCATCCATTAGCAGCACCTCTGGTTCGAAGTGCGCCGCGATGGAAAAGGCCAGCCGAAGATACATGCCTGAAGAGTAGTGCTTGACCGGTGTTTCGAGGAATCGCTCAATCTCAGAGAAAGCCACGATTTCATCGAACTTGCGCTTAATCTCCTTGACCTTCATTCCCAGGATTGTTCCGTTAACAAAAATGTTTTCTCGCCCGGTAAGATCGGGATGGAAACCGGTTCCGATTTCGAGCAGAGTTCCCAGACGCCCATAGATATCGATCTCGCCGCGTGTTGGTTTGGTGATGCGGGCCAGGATTCTGAGCAAAGTGGATTTGCCCGCGCCATTGCGTCCGATGATCCCTATTACTTCACCCGGCATTGCTTCAAAGCCTATGTCCTTGAGTGCCCAGATCGTATCGTCCGACGACCGCCCGTTAAGACGCGCGAACGGTGACTTTACCACCGACGTTAGGGCCTGGCGCAACGAGGGACGCTCGCCTTGCGGGCGACCGACGTGATAGAGCTTGCTTATGTTTCGGACGCTGACAATGGGTTTCATGCTCTCTTAAACGATGTCCGCGAAATCGTCCTCCAGGCGCCTGAAAACAAACATTGAAAACACCAGCAGGGCTGTGGTTACCAGCCATGAAAGCGCCAGGCCCTGTCGATTAATCGGAAGTCCGAGAAACGCTGATCGGAACCCCTCGATCATGCCGGTTAGGGGATTTATCTGATAAGCCCACTCCCAACGAGCCGGAACAAGGTCACGTGGATAGACGATGGGAGACGCGAACATCCATACTTGAAGCATGACCGGTAGCGCCGTTCCGGTATCACGGTATTTTACGTTAAGAGCCGAGAGGAGGGCGCTAAGCGCGAGCGCCAGCAACGTGAGTTCCAGCATCAGTGGGGGCAATAACAGGATTTGCCAACCGAGATGAACGCCGTAGTAAAGCATCAAAACGATTAATACCAGTGAAGCAACAAGAAAATCAGATAGCCTGACACTGACCGCCGCTGCCGGTATGACGAGTCGAGGGAGATAAACCTTCGTAATCATCTGGGAACTTGCCAGAATGCTATAGCTGCCACTGGAGACGGCGTTGGAAAAAAAAATCCACGGTAGCAATCCGGCATACAGAAATAGCGGGTATGGCGTGGCACCTGTTTGCACCTGAACTAGCTTTCCAAGAAAGATTGTGAACACAAGCGTCATCATTAGCGGCTGCAGGATGACCCATAAAATGCCGAGGATGGTTTGTTTGTAACGCGCCTTCAACTCCCGCCAGACAAGGAAATACAGCAGCTCGCGGTGCTGCCAAATCTCTCGCAGATTCATCAGATCGAACGCGCGACGCGCTCTGATCTTGATTAATGGTTCGGCGGGCAGATCCATATGGGCTCTCAAGGACGGCATGTCGGCGGCATTTATCCGGTGGAGAGTGGGCGTTGCTGTTTCCTGGGCCATTTGTTATTCGAAGGTGTTTTGCTTACCAAAGGAATTAACTGGAGCGCATCTTCTTATATCTTGGCTGCTGCGTGCGATGCAACCGGCTGTGAAAGCGACCGACACCCTGGCGCACATCCTTCGCCATTTCGGGACAAACCTGTTTGTTAAAAGCGAATATCACGGTATAGCATAGATCAAGTCTGAGAAGCTAAGCGATTCGACGGATGCCCAAGTTCAACCCTCTAGAAAATCCCAAGGCTCAATTGGAGAATAAACCCGAAACTGAAGATCTGTATTCAAAAGTGGAGGACCTATTTGTACAACTACAGGGAAAAACTCTCGAGGTGGAAGAAAAAGAACAGACGATCAAGTCCCTGCTGGAAGAGATGGAAGTTGTGGACAAAGACAGTGAAAAGAGCCGCGTGAAGCTGGAAAAGCTGTCTGCCAGAATAGACGAGTTGTCTGACAAAGAGAAGCAACTCAATGACATCTTGAACTCAAGAGCTTGGCGGTTCGTGAGTCGTTATGGTCGCTTCAAGAAGCGCTATCTTACCCCCGCTTACCGGTTATTACGGCGCTCCGCTGGAAATGCTCGTACCGCCGCGCAAGTCTTTCAAATTCCGCGACTCATTGATCGATACGATAGCTGGCTGGAGGTGAATCGGTGGAACGAGAGGCGCGAGAGTATTCTTCGCCAACGTTTGTCAGAATTTACTCGCACCCCGCTGGTGAGCGTGATAATGCCAGTCTACAATCCGTCGATCGAGTTTCTTAACAGGGCGATCCAAAGCGTCGTCGATCAGGTGTACGAGAATTGGGAGTTGTGTATCGCCGATGATGCCAGCACTGATCCAGCGGTCATCTCTACTCTCAAGCGTTGGGCCGGTCAGAATACGCGCATAAGAGTAAAGTTCCGTGAACAGAACGGGAATATCAGTCTCGCTTCCAATGGCGCTGCAGAATTAGCCAGCGGTGAGCACCTCGTCTTTCTTGATCAAGATGATGAATTGACGCCTGACGCGCTGGGAGAAGTCGCATTATATCTGGCGGAAAAGCCGGCGACGGACATTCTATATTCAGACGACGACAAGGTTGATGCGAAGGATTACCGCTACAGTCCTCAATTCAAGCCCGATTGGTCTCCGGAGCTATTGCTCTCCTACATGTACTTCAGTCACCTCTTTGTGATTCGGAGGAACCTCTTCCGGGAGATCGGTGGCATGCGGGTCGGATTTGAAGGCTCGCAGGATTACGATCTGGCGTTGAGGGCGAGCGAAAAAACCAAATGCGTTGGACATATTCCGAAGATACTCTATCACTGGCGAGCGCTACCGACTTCAACGGCGTCATCGGCCAGTGCCAAGCCGGAAAGTTTTGCGGCGGGCATCAGGGCGGTCTCTGACGCTTTCGATCGTCGCGGCATTCAGGGAGATGTGTTTCAGCCGGACTGGGCGGTCACAGCAAATTGCGGCATATTCTCTCACCGTTTTCCAGACGAAGGTCCCAGCGTCACGATTATTATTCCCACAAAAAACAATCTTGAATTTCTGAGGGTCTG
>Ga0207646_10003420_pt1 | contig 17927 bp, 20 predicted proteins | sample KBSK5502metaG_FD_184343 | JGI IMG/M metagenome (GOLD analysis project Ga0207646, IMG submission 184343) | Corn, switchgrass and miscanthus rhizosphere microbial communities from Kellogg Biological Station, Michigan, USA - KBS K5-50-2 metaG... | ecosystem: Host-associated > Plants > Roots >...
TCCCTGGTGCCGTCTCTTATGAGGCAAAAAGGAAGAATGACACGCTTGCGGCGTCTCATAAATGGCCGTTTCATGCGTCTCAAATCCGACCGTTTCTTGCGACAACGAGACTCTCGGCAGGACTGGGTTCTGGCGTCTCAATTCGTGTCCATGATAACCTGATGTGCTTGTGCCAAAACTTGTCTCAAAATCAAAATCTCATGTTCTTCGATACGAGATGAGTAAGTGAGACAAAATGTAGAGCTTATTTGTATCTATCAGTCATCGTCACTGCCAGGATATGTAAACAGGGACCCACAGTATTTTGGGGACCGTCTGCGCAGCAAAAGTGCAACAGGTCGAGTGAATGGTAAAAGAGAGCCGACGTCCATCGGGCAGGCGACGCCTGGTTGACGTGCTCACATAGGATAGCCAGATCTCGGTTGAGTGCGCGATCGTTGCATGGACGCAGTTCGACCTGCACCATCGTGGAGTCCTGTGTGATGGTGCCAGGAAGCTGAAAAAACGGCAGGAGACGTTTCCAGGTGGCCTGCGCATACGATGGCGGAAAATAACGGTCACGCACACACATCGCCAGATTCGCCAATGCCACCTTGCACACAGTCATCACCTGATCCTTCCGGTTATCCAACTCATACATACTTCGCTCCTGTTCTTTTAAGTCTTCTAATGCCCGCAAGACCTCGCGTTGCTCTTTGCAGTAGCGTTCTTGTTTGCGGAACTCGGCGTTGCATTGCTCATACGCCTGCCATTCTTTGCGGCCAAGCGGCTCCAGCTCGGCATCGATGCTCGGCGACACTTCGGTGGTCACGATGGGAATCAGTTTCGGCGTCGTCTCTTTGGCCGGAGCAGCCGTGGCTTGCCAGCTCTCACGCCACCAGGTCCGTTCATCAGGTGGCAGATCACTGTCCCAACGTGACGGATACGGTGCCTCTTCTGGGTTAGGCTGAACCGGAACGAGACGGCGCAAATCGCGGATGAGTGCCACCTGTAAGCACAGCGGCTCGTCGGGATGATTGTCGCGCGGCAAGCTGATGCGCGCTGGAGCCACTTCCCGGATGATCTGTCCGTGAGTATCCCTGCTCAACGGCACAAAAGCTCCCACGTCAGAAAACGAGGAGAGATCCTGATATTGATTCGTCTGCAAGATGGTGACCACATGGCGTCCCTTAGCATGTAGACGGGCGAGGAACTCGGTGGCCATGCCTTCGCGATCCACGATCATTCGCGTGCGCCTTTCTGTTCCCCACGTGCTGTTCATATCGCGAGAGATCTGCGGGGACGCCCACGGTGAGATGCTGATCTCCTCGATGGGTAGTGACAAACAGAGGATGGCCCTGCTCGTCGTGCAGCAACAGGAGCGCTCGACAGCCTAAGATCACGCCCAGACGCCCGATCAACCCGCGCGGGATAAGCACCTCACTGTAGACAGATTTACGATGCCCGTCTACAGAAGCCGGGTCAACGCGTGCAAGTGTTCGGCTCCTCCTGGGTCCTTGGTTGGATGCCAGAGCTGGGTGGCCCAGCATGCGAGGACATCGGTGAAGCGTTCAGCGCCATCGGAGCGGGCGACCTGGGACAAAAAGGCTTCGGTGTAGCGATAGCCATAGGCTTGCTTCCGCCCGGTCAGGAGGGCCAGCCCATCCGCTGTGTAGCCGCGCAGATCCCACGTCCGCTGTAACCCAACCACGCCCAGGAACAGGACGGTCAGGAGCAGGCGTCGGCGCACCGCTGAGCTGCTCGTCAGAGGCAAACACGCAGAGGTTGGCGGAGGTGATGTGGTTGGCAGGGCCTGCTCCAGCTGCGTGAGGAGCCCCGTCTCCGTGGCCGCTGCTGCCAACAGCAATCCACCTGCTTGTTCATGGTAGCCTGACGCGACTGCAAAGCCGGTTTTCGGCTTTTTTTTCTCGTGGCACCGATTGGCGACTCAAGCCATGAGCGGCTCGCACGCGCTTCTCGTTGGCTGACGCTCACCGAGAGCGCAAAGCGTTCGGCCAGCAGGCGTTAGACCTCCGCGCTTGAGGCAGATGGATGGCTCTGGCAGTAATCCAGGACCCAGGTGAGAATATCCTCACGCAGCTTCGTGGTATGTCCGTGTCGCCGCTCAGTCAAGGCTTGCTCACCTTCGCGCTTGACACACTTGAGCAGTCGATAGACCGTCGTGCGATGCATCCGCACAGGACAGCGTCTCCGTGCTTCTCGTGGGGTCATCCCCTCTTGCACAGACCGGACAAGCTCTCGCCTGGCAGCCTGCCGTGCGTGGGAGATCTGACGCTGCTCTGCTGTCGCCACGATGGGTATGATCATTCCTCCCTTTCCCCGCGCCGTGCGGAGCCACATGCAAACAGGTTCGGACGTTTCTGCTTCACTTTCCCCACGCCTGCCAGATCTCGATGAGATGTCCATCAGGGTCCAGGAAGAAGGCCTGGGTCTTCTCCCTCCCCTCGAAAGGGGGAGTCAGAAACTCCGCTCCGCGAGCGCACAGGAGGTGGTAAGCGGCCAGACAGTCAGGAACCTGAATGGAGAGATCGAGAATGGCGTCCGTGTGGCCGGCAGGCGGCGGATCGGGAACGTGTGACCCGTCTGATCGGGAACGAAAAGGCGCCGACAGCAGAATCCGACTCCCTGCAAAGCGCAGTTCGCACAGCGTCCCAGCAAGCTCATGCACGACGGTCACTCCCAGGACATCGCGATAGAACGCCAGGGAGCGAGTGTAGTTGTTGACCACAAGGAAGCATCTCAGTTCCACCCCATCCGTCGGGAAGGAAGGTTGTAACGGTATCTCTTTTTCCATCGGTGGTGTCCTTTGTCTCTTCAGATCCGGGTGAGTTTGTCCGGGTTGGCAATGATGCGAATCGCCCGAATCTGCCCATGCTCCACCTCGACAGCCAGAACGGTCCAGGCTTGACCGTTGTCAGCGCGACCGACCAAGGCCGGTTCTCCATTGACTTCCCTGATCTCATAACGCATGCTCTCTGGCCAAAAGCGCCTTGTTTTGAGGCTGATACGTACCACCGCTTCTCGCCCGGAAATCGGACGCAGCGCGGCGGTTTTGGTTTTCCCCCCTCCATCTGTCCACAGGATCACCTCTTCGGAAAGCAGCTGCGTCAGGCGGTGCAGGTCTCCACCCTGCACCGCCGCCAGGAAGCTCGCGAGGAGTTGCCGATGCTGATCTGGTGCGGGTGTGAAGCGGGGTCGATGCGCCCGGAGATGGTGCTTGGCCCGGCTGAACGAACTACGACAGGCAACTTCACTCTTGCCAAGCATGGCAGCGATCTCCGCAAACGGGTACTCGAAGACCTCGTGGAGCAGGAAGACGGCTCGCTCGAACGGTTGGAGCCGCTCCAGCAGCACCAGGAATGCCAGCGAGATCGATTCCTCCAGCTCGACGCGCGAATCTGGATGGGCTGGATCTCCCAGCTCTTCGGTGAGGATTGGTTCGGGCAACCAGGGACCCACGTACACTTCTCGCGCCCGGCGCGCCAGCTGGAGCTGATCCATGCCCAGGCGCACCAGGATCGTCGTGAGATAGGCTTTGAGCGAGTGAATGCTCGAAGGCGGTGTCGTTTGGTATCGCAGGTAGGTCTCCTGCACCAGATCCTCGGCGTCCATCGCCGAGCCGAGCAGGCGGTAGGCAATGGAAAACAGGGAGGGTCGGTAGGTTTCAAACGATTCCATGCTGGTTCCTGCCTTTCGCGCTTGTTCCATGGTTCCTGTTCTTTCTTGCCTGATTCTATCTCATCGCCTCCTCCTGGGAGAATACCCAGGTGGGAGCGGGACCTCTCCGGCATCCGGGAAGAGGTCCCGCATTGCTGTCGGAGGCTAGTTCCTTTCCAACACGAACACCGGATGCTCCACTGCGGCGCGTCCAAAGTCCTCAGCAGAAGAGTGCGCGCTGACCCCAAAGTAGCCGAGGATCGGAGGATTCCTGCCACTGGTTAGCAATCCTTTGAGCACCAGGCCCGCTTCATCTCTGGGCAGTTCGCGTGCGCGAACCTGCTCGTGCTGGCGTGTACGGGTAAAGAGGGCCATCCCGCTCGCCCGCAGATTGCGCACCCAATCCACTACCCCGAAAGGGGAGAGCAGGTAGCGTTTCCCCTCCTGCTCAACGATGACGACCGGGGTGGTATGAGGCTGCCCACTCTTGCGCCCACGCACCGTAAGCAGGTACATGGGATAGCCGAAGCCGCTGAGCGGCAAGCCTGTACGGAGCATGGTTTTCGTCAGAATATTTGCCAGACGGACAAATCGTGGCGCTTGATTGGTTTTTGCCATGTGTTTCCTCTCTTTTCAACTCTGTCAGTTCCGAAAGGCGGCGGCGTGTTCAACGGCCCACTGGGCAAAGGTGAGGGCGGGCCGACCCAGAATCTGTTCCACCGTGGTCGAAGACGGTTCCGGGTGTTCGCCGATGGTCGCCCAGTATCCAAGCAGCCGGTCGGGAACGTCAGGGGGAAGGCCCTGGGCGAGCATCGCCTGGCGAACCAGTTCCGGGGAGACCTCCTCCCAATGCGCCTCACGGCCAATGGCCTCGCCGACCAGGCGTACCTTCTCGTGCTGGCTGAGTAACTGCGGGCCGGTAAGCACGTAGCTGTGTCCAGCATGGGCGGCGTCCAGCAGCGCGCGGGTGGCGACCTCGGCCACATCCCGTTCGTGGATGGTCGCGGTCGCCCCGTCTCCGTAGGCGCCTCGCACGATGCCGGTCGAGCGGATCTGGGGGACCCAGGCCAGGCTGTTGGAGGCGTAGTCCGTGCTACGGAGGAAGGTCCACGGCAAGCCAGAGGCGCTGACCGCATCCTCAACGGCCTTGAAGGCGGCAGCGAACCGCTCATAGCCGCCACCGTACTCCACGGTCGCTGCCGAGAGGACGACGACCCGCGGCGTTCCATGCTTAACTGCTAGCTTTAACAGCTCAGCCGTGGCGGCTCCAGCCGTGGCATCCCCAAGGGCGCGCGGACTGATGAGAATCGCTTCGACGCCTTTGAGTTCGGGCTCTAGTATCTGCAGGCGGGAGGGATCAGCGCCTACGACCTGCACTCCCTCAGGCAGCGCGGCAGTGGCTGGATGGCGGGTAACCGCCACGATCTTTTCGCCACGTGAGAGCAGCAGGTTCACCACCTCCCGCCCAACGTTTCCTGTCGCCCCGGTAACCAAGATCATAGCAAACTCCTTTCATCTGGAGAGGGAACTCTCCAATGAGTCAGTATTGTCAACACTTCTCAATTGTCTTTCTCTCTCGGAGAGACGTTGTCGTGACGACCATCACACGATCGTCACAAATAAAGAGGGTTGAGCTATGCTTTTTGTGGCAGGTGTCAGTCTGATATTTCACATGGCAGGATCGGATGCTGTGCATGTTGAGAGAGGAACGGTGAGGAGTCATCTCGCGCGCTCGCGCGATACCGAGCGGGTTCTTGTGACCAACGGCTTCGGTTCTCTCCAACCGGCGTGCATCAGCAGGGCAAATGCAGGAAGAGGGGACGATCACCCAGGATACCACGATGGGAGAGGATCGAACCGCGTCCGTTCAGCGATCAGGCGCTCAATCGAGATCTGGCCATCCTGTGTGAACGAGTCAATCAGGCGTCGCCTCGCCTGCCGATGGACGCCAACTCTCCTTTACCATGTGCTCGACCTGCTGCATTTTTGTTGCGCAGACGGTCCCCAAAATACCGTGAGTCCCTGGTAAACCATCCGGGCCCTTCGCCACTTTTGATGGAGTCTGATAGCTAGGCCGCCATCCATGGCGAGGTTTCCCCTAATACTTACGCATTATTGGCTCCATTGCCCGCAATACTTTATAGCGCTTGTTCCCTCCCACCTCTTCAACGGTTTTAAAACAGGCTCGCAGCGTTGGCTCGTACTTCAGAAAGCGATTTGCAACCAGGTAGAAGCGTCCACGGGGTCGCAGTACCTGGGCAGCTTCGCGGATAAAGCGCTCGGCGATCCCGGTGGTTTGTATGCCCGCGAGGTGAAAGGGAGGGTTGGTTACGACCAGGTCAAAACGCTGCGCCCGTACAGCCTGGACACCATCGCTGGGCAATACCTGCACGTTAGCCAGGCCGCTCTGTTCCACCATGCGGCGTGCCATCTCCACCGAAGCCAGGCTGGCATCGAGCATCGTCACCTGGCCTTTGCTCGCCAAACGCGCAACGTGTATGCCTATAAAACCTGCTCCGCCGCCAATATCCAGGGCAACGTCTGTTACACGTACCTCCAGCGCCTCTATCAGGAGGCGCGTCCCCTCGTCTAGCTTGCCCTCCGCGAAGGCGGCGGGTACCAGTGAGACCTGGCTGGCATCCGTTCGCCTGGTTTCTTCGTCCATCTTGTGAGAGCAGAGCACGCGCTGTCCCTTGCTGATCTGTAGAGTCTCGACATTGCCAAAGAGGGCCTGCATACGCTTTGCCATGGACAGCACACCGCGATCCTTGGCTCCTACAACATAGAGACGCCCGCCAGCTTTGAGCGCATAAACGGCTACCTGTAGTCCATAGATCAGCCAGGCATTGCTTGGCTGGTATAACATATTCATAACAGCTACATCAATCGTCGCAGCCGCTTCGTGTAAGGTATACTCGTGGAAAGGAACATGCCTGTAGCGGCTCAACGAGTGACGTCCGCCTGGCCTGGTATTTTCTCGCTCGAGCGCGGAATATGCTGATTGTAGTAAAGCGATGTTATCTTCGGCAAGTAGTAGCTCGCCGGCGACGACCCGTTGCGCGGCCTGTGGCACGAACGGATCTGCCGCTGAGTTGAGGATTAAGACCCGATCATCGATAGCAAGCTGTACAGTATCACCGAGTAAAGAAGAATGGAGCATAAACATGGCCCTCTATATCGATAGTGCGTTTCTCCATGATATCATGAATGTCGCGCAAACGGTGCCTCTGGCGGGCGTGACTACCAACCCGACAATATTACTGGCGGCACGAGAACGCGGCCAGGACCTGAGCCCACAGGGCGTGCTTGATGCATTACTGCGTAATGTAGCCGGCACTATTTTCATGCAGCCTGGGGCAAGCGGGGAAGAAGAGATGTATGCAGAGGCACTTGTATACATCCAGGCTGCACCCGGTCGCGTGATCCCTAAGATTCCCATGACACATACCGGTATGCGTGTAGCACGCCGGCTGAAGGAGCGACAACAGCGTATCGCATTCACAGCAGTGACTTCTGTGGCCCAGGCCTATAGCGCTGCAATCGCCGGGGCAGAGTTCATTATCCCGTACTATGGACGCCTGGAACGTTCAGGGATCGATGCCAGCGAGCGTATAGCCGAGATGGCTGACCTGCTGCACAATGCCCATCTGCCCACGCGCATTCTGGCAGCGAGTATCAAATCGCCTGAAGATGCCACTCGCGCCCTGCTTGCCGGCGCTCATGACCTGACCGTCGCTCCGCAGGTGTTGATGGATATGATAACGGACCCCTTGACAGAAGAGGCTATCGAGCGTTTTACGCAAGACTGGCAAATGCTAAACAAACTGTAATTATTTTCTTTTCCCGGCCAGGTGAAATGTGAAAAAATCGTCATAGTGCGCCTATCTTTTTCACAGGTTTGTAAGGAAGGCGTGGTATAGTTTGCAGTGTGATCAGGAAAGATAATCCTGAGACGTGGAGGGAACTCTCATTGGGACCAGGGTGGATACATGGCAAGGGTAGTATACTTGTATTAGCAGTCCTGGGGAGATAGCTGGATAGGGGGTAAGTATCCTGGCTATCTGCAAAAAGTTAAGTGGGGGGTGGAAGCCCGAGGGGTATGTTCCCTCGGGCTTTTTTTGTTGGCACTGCCTCTCATCTGCCTTCTGGCCTGGCATGACCTCGTGCCTTAGATGGCGTTTTCAGACACTTGACAGCAATCTTGACAGCAATAAGCGAATTAATAAGGCTGCCTTGTTGGATCACCAAAAGAAGAAGAATGCTTGTCCTATCAACTACATGCCTACGCAAGAGGAATCAGTACAAAGGCGCTCACTTGCCAAAATAACGTTGAGTGAAGGTAGCGATGAAGCTGATTTCGATCAATAGGCCCACGACAGCTTCAATGGCAGCGATTCCCACTACCGGATTGTGGAGTGATGTCTCACTACTCAGGCTAGGAAAGAATCCACGCCCATGAAACGACATGAGGCTAAAAACTAAGGCGTCTGGAAATGGAGGAAGATGCCCAAAAGCAAAGTAAGCTACGGTAAAACCAACTATTACAAAGAGATACCAGAGGACAGTGCGTCCTGAACGGTATCCATAGCCTGCGATGAGATCAAGGAACCCTGAGAACAAGTAAGCCACCAATTTGCGTTGTCGGCGTAGGACGATGCGCTGAAGACGCTGGGCACGGTAGGCAAAGCGTGCCGTCTCCTCACTGAGTCCCTGCGCTTGCAACGCAACAGCTAGTTGACGGTTCGCTCGGACGGCTGCCTGGAATCCAGACAGACGCTCTGCTTGCTCTTTATTTTTCCCATCAAGTGTCTTCTTCTGTCGCGCCTCACGCTCATCGCCAAGCATATTCACTCGCGACCAATCGACCACAGCGAGGTTGGTATTTCCCCATTGAAGATCAGCAAATCGAGGGCCAATACGCTGCTTATCACCGAGCATGACATTTCTGAGGTCAGCTCCCTCTAGCTGTGCCCCGCCGAGCTTGGCCCCCTTTAGCTGTGCCTCTCTGAGGATGGTCCCCTTTAGCTGTGCCTCTCTGAGGTCGGCTCCTTCTAACTGTGCCTCGAAGAGGGTGGCTCTCTCTAGCCGTGCCCCCCAGAGGATAGCTCCCTTTAGCTGTGCCTGGCTGAGATCGGCTCCTTCTAACTGTGCCTGGTAGAGGTCGGCCCCCTCTAGTTGTGCCTGGTAGAGGATGGCTCCCGCTAGCCGTGCGTCGAAGAGGCTAGCTCCCTCTAGCTGTGCCCCGCTGAGCTTGGCTCCCTTTAGCTGTGCCTGGTAGAGGATGGGCTCCCGCTAGCTGTGCCCCACTGAGCTTGGCTCCCTTTAACTGCGCCTCGTGAAGATGGGCTCCCGCTAGCTGTGCCCCGCTGAGGTCGACTCCTCTCATGAGGACGACTGCTGAACTGCGTTGCTCTTCAGTTGCCATCAGCCACTCGCCGAACGTTAGCCCCCCACGTAGGCGCGTGAGCGGAAGCTGATGCAGATCAGCGTGTTGCAGGTCGGCACCGCGCACGTCCAGCCCTTCACGTTCCCTTTCCTTCTCATTGCTCCAATTGACAGGCCCACCAGCGTGCGTTGCCAGCAGCCATTCTACATCAGCACGATCGAGCTTCATCCCTTTGAAAGGGTAGATGCCCTTTTCAATGTCAGGAACGAGCGCACGACGCTTTTCAAGCTCCGCACGACGTGCTGGACTAATTTCTGGCTCAGTACGCCAGGGCTGGTCCTGCTCTTGCCAGTAGACAAGCCATGCAGCATGGTCATCGTTTGAGGGACGTATTGATTGCAGGGACGATGGCTCACTTTGCCCGCTCACCTGCTTCTGTTCGCTCCTCGCAACAGTCGGACGTTTCGATGTACGACGTGCATTCGGTCTCTGCTGACTCATAGCATGCCTCTCTGTTCTCCAGCGGATTGACATTCCTCATTTTAGCTCATCTACCACCGTATTGCATCCTCTATCTCTCCTACTTGATTAGGACGGTGAAAACTCGCCTTTTACCAAATACAGGTATACACCAAGCGCTATACTAACAGCAAAGTTAACAAATTGATCTTCGCGCCTCGTTACCTTATGGTACCTTTATACAACTACTGAGAGCATTCCCTAACTGGGAAAGAAAGGGTAAACTGACCCTAGACGAGGCTGGCTTCCTCGTCTATATGCTTCCAAGAGTATGCTGCGGAATCGGTATTCCTTCCCAGGGTTCAATAATCGGTCGGAGACATGTATTTTGTGAGCATTCCACGCTTCTCAATTGAGACGGTTGGCAGAACGATGGTTGCAAAGTGCGAAGCGATAATCACGTGAAGGTTACGTCTATATAAAGAGAGAAGAGAAGAAAGCGAGCTGAAAGGAAGGAGATGCTTCTGTGAACTATCGTAAAGCCACTCTTGGCTTGTCTATCGCCCTTGGTGTCATCGTTGGGGGCTACATCGGTGCAGTCTATGACGAATTGCTACTCGCCGGGATAATGGTCGGCGGATTACTCGGTGGTCTGGTCTACGTTGTGATCTATTGGGCTGTTTTGCGACGGAGACCCGGTGTTCTGCCGTATGACCGTCTGGATGAGCATCACCAGGCCAACAACCCTATGCATACCCAGACACCGGAGGCCAGGCTCAGAGGAATACAGGATGGTCATATCGACCAATTCATGCCCTTTCAGCATCCGAAGCGTTAATACGATCGGCAGAGCTCTTGAGCGAAGGGAGCTTTGCTAAAAGAACGTCTGTGCCAGAGAGGACCTGTTTATTCATGCTTTCAAAGCAGTTCCGCACGTTCAACTTGAAAGCATTTAGGGTCATAAGATACTATCCGATCTCCACCCCACAATAGCTTGCTTGCGATGAAGAGTAGGCTCCAATCGCGGCATGCAGGCAGGAACGCCGATGTGCTCTGCTACCGTCACTTTAGAGGGCCCCTGCATCGATCGCCTTTTACCCCCTCAGAGATGCTTCGATGGGCAAGGTGAACCAGAAGGTCGCACCATGACCAGGATCACTGTGCACCCCAACGCTGCCATGATGACGCTCAATGAATGCCTGGCACAGATATAAGCCTAATCCTAAGCTCAGCTCAGACGCCTGGGGTCCTGTCAGCTCTCTGCTCGCAGAGAAGCGCTCCCAGATGTGTCCTTGCTCTTCTACTGGGATACCCGGTCCTTCATCATGAACCGAGACACGAGCTCGTGCATCTTCTACCATCAATTGCACAGTCACCGGCCGATCGAGAGGGGAAGAGCTGAGGGCATTCGCCAGGTAGGTGTTGATGACCTGGGTGATCCGCTCTGCATCAGCGATGATGGGTACGACGTGCTCCGTAGTCATGACCTCCAGTATGATCGTGCGCTCAGGCGCTGACCGCTGCTGCCTGGCAATGGCTTCTTTAAGCAGCGCTATCAGATCACAGCGCTTTAGATGCAACTCGAGGGTGTTGGCCTGGATGGACGCATCATCGATCAGCTCCTTGATCATGCGCTCCTGAAGACGGGTATGCTGAATGGCAGACGCTAGGGGCAGCTCAATTTGCTCACCGACTTGCTCGAGTTGCTCTGTTATCTGGTGCTTCAACCTCGCTAAACGGCGTTGAGCGACTTGCATATTACCCTTGATCACCGTCAGCGGCGTGTTCAGTTCGTGACTGGCCAGGTTGAGGAAGTCATTGGTGAGGCGCTGTATTTCTTGCTGCGCGAGTGCTCTGCTCCCCGTCCTGGCTTGTTCACATAAGCAGCGGAAGCAGTCAAGAACCAGCAAGGCCTGTGTTGCGACGGCTCTCACGAGCTCGATCTCTTCTGGCGTATATCCACCGGCAAAATCGGCCTTGCCGATAACAAGATAACCAGCCAACTGCCCCTCCAGCAACAAGGGAACCATCAGCCACTGCTTCACTCTCACATCTACTCTGAACGCAGGCGGATAGGACATGTCATCGGCTGGGAGCATCACCACCTCGTTGGCCAGTAGACAATCAAGGGAGCTCTCGCCGAAAATCTCATGCAGGAGGAAGCGACCGCTTATCTCCCGACGGTACTGTTCCGCTTCCGCAGTGATGCCACTTCCCGCGGCAAAATACACCTGGCCTGCTGGAGGTCCGATAGCCCATAAGGTGACATGGCAACAATCCAGAACGTGACGGACCACGTCAACAAGCTGCTGCCCAAGGGCGAGCGCCGGAGGCAACAAGAGAAAACTTTCTTCAAGGGTTTCCACAGGGAAGGCAAGATCCATCTGTTTAGAAATGTGCCCGATGGCTTCCATCAGCGTCAACCCCGCCCGCTGGACGCGTTGGAGATGAAGGGCTTTCTGATACTTGCGCGTGATATCATGGAACACGTGGACCGTTCCTGCAACGTGCTTCTGTGCATCATGCAGCTGTAAGCTGCGGAGCGTGACGTAGCTTTTCTGTTCAGAAGGAAACCGGAGAAGCTTGATCTGTTCTGGCAGATTGGACGCCACCCCTCCCTCGGTGATGAGGCTCAAGAGCCAGGGTTCGAGTGCGACGGCTTGCTGTTGCTCATCATCCATCTCATACTGATGAAGAAACTGATGGTAGAGTGTTCCTTGACAAAGCGATGCACGGGACACTTCAAAGAGCTTCAAAGCTGCTGCATTGATCCGTATGATCTGCTCTTTGGGATCAGAAACAATGACACCATCCGATGTCTCTTTGAGACATCGGAGTTGGTTTGACGATATCGTCTCCTCTGGTGCTGCTTGCTGTTGCATGGCTTCCTCCACAGGTGGAAATCACCCTCTCTGCCCCTATTATATGGAAGAAGTGTCATGAAAGCGCCATGAGCCTCGTCATGAACTGTGACCTCAAAAAATCAAATCATGGATACCATAAAGATCAACTGGAACGCTTCTCCATTCCCAACTACCAGCTTGATGATCTGCTCGAAGTCCCGGCAGCCGAGACACACTCGCAAGCGGAAGTCGTGCAGACGCTGGCAGCAGCAGTAGAAGCTATCACCGGCACGCACCCACTAGTAGAGGGAAGCGGACCAGCTTGCGATGGGTGGATGTTCATCACGGGAGGATTTTTGTTTCGCTCCTGCCTCTTTAGAGAGACGATGCACAAGGGATTCCACCTCTGTATCCGTGGAGGTTTTCTGCACAGCCTGATCGAGGTCATGGCTCACAAGCAAGGGTATAGCCGACGCCCGGGACGGTGAGAATGTAGGTCGGATTACTGGGATCCGGCTCAATCTTCTGGCGTAAGTGGCGGATATGCGCTTTGATCAAACCTGTATCGCCATCGTTGCCGAACCCCCAGATGTGGGAAACAATCTGGCTGGCCGTACAGACATGATTCGCATTGACCGCCAGCAAATGCAGGAGCTTACTCTCTATAGGGGTGAGGCTGGCCTTTCTCCCACCCACGAGGACCTCGTTATGCAGCGAATCGACACGCATGGGGCCAACGGTGATAATGGAAGAAGGACTCTGCGCGAGGGTAGAACGCCCTCTCCTGCTCAGGGCATGGATGTGCGCTAACAGTTGTGTGGGAAAGAAGGGTTTGCGTAAATAATCGTCGGCACCGGATTCTAAACAGCGTACCTCATCCTGCACATCCTTGCCATCGGTGATCACGAACACCAGCGCATCATGCTTGTATCGCATCTCCCGGCACATCGCTAACGCATCTACCTCCTTCAAGGCCGTGTCCAACAAGACGAGGTCTGGCTGCCGTTCCTCCCACTCGAGCTTTGCACGCTCTGCTGTATAGGCCCGGTAGACCTCATACCCCAGCGTTTTGAGCCAGTTTGTGAGCATTTCTACTAAATCACGATCAGGATCAACGACCAGTAGTTTCATTGTTCTCCCCCCCTCGCACCATGTGACCAGGTTACCGCCCGTCTCTCTCAGAAGAGATCACGCTGAAGTCAACGTCTGTTGTCTGTTTTGCGCTCTTTTCAAACTGAGCAAGCACAAGGGCGATCCATACTAAAAAAGTAGCAGTAAGATTTGCCCGCTACTTCCCCTCTACCGCATGCAGATACAGAGATCCACAAAAGCACAAGAGCTCCCATTGAGCGAATCAACGTCCCAATTGTATTCTATTCAGTGGTACGAAGAAACTTGCAACAGGTAACACACCAACCAATGCCTCTTTTCGTCTCGTTTAAGGTTGAGAGAAACTACACAAGACAAATCGTCGCTATAATATCAGATTATAGCGGTTGTTCACGGCTTGCCACTAGTAGGGGGAGGCACATTCTCCCCTTGCCAGGCCCCTGAAGAACCGACAAAGAAGCAGAGAGGAAATAATAGATGGAAGTTTCTTCCATCCTGAACTGGGTCATCGCCATCAGTCCTATTGGCATGGTGTTTGGCTACTTCGTACTCGTTCTGAGCACACAGCGCCACAATCCCATCGCCTGAATTGGTCTGACTGCTATGGGTCTCATCGCCATCGTAGCTGCTGTTGTTCTGGTCCTTGCACAAGTGCATTCCGTCGATATTGTCAGAAGTGGTGACTTTCTTTGGATTCTCTTTCTTCCTGCTATCGTCAGGTTGCTAATTCACAAGAGGGAAAGCGAAATATCTTTTCGTAATAGTATTTTGTTTCAATATGTATCATCTAAAAAGAGGAAGTGCTAGCGTATAGTGTATGGAACTTTTTTATGACCTTTCCATAAAGCAATGAGATGAAGATGGGGAGCGCCCATGAGTACTACTACTAATACAAACAACTTCCACGCATTACTGTTTGACTATGTACGCAGGATACGAGCAGAAGCACTTAATCTGCTTGACCCAACCGACGAAATCATCATGACCTTAAATGATACGAGCCAGACGGAGAATGAGGCGCAGATGCACATACAGTATGCCTTGAAGTTTGGCCACAAGATCATTTCTGCAAACGAGTCACAAGTGAAAACGTACTTTGACGCGATTAATACCCTGCTGGCACAACATCCAGAACTCAATGACCAAGGTGGTGAAGATGTAGGAGGTGATATTACAATCATGTATGATGCATGGGAGAAAGTACTCTGGAACTGGCAGAATGCTACACAGGAGAGTCCACTCAGCAAACAAGAATTGCAGTTTCAGTTGGGTGAAGTAGAACAGTCTATCTATACACTCACCGTTAAGGCTCAGATACTCACATTTCCTGACCTTGTTAACCAGAAACTACGGGACATGCGCACAGGTGAAACGCTCGACTTTTTTCATGAATTCGCTGATGCGTTTTATTCACCCAAGTTTCTCCCTATAGCATGGCAATACCTACGCGAACACCCCCGTCGTATCAATGGCTTCATGACAGAGAACGGCATTATCTATAGTGCCTCACCACGCGTTCCATTACGTGTATTCAGCTCGATCCTCATTATTGGTGTTGTCGCGTTGGGTGCCTTGCTGGTCTGGCTTTTAAGCGCTCTCAATTACTTTCGGCTACCGTCATTAAACGTACTGTTTAGTGGTTATATAGCCATCATGTTTGGTGGATTGGTCCACACGTTCGTAGGTATATGGAAACAATACCAAACGAAACCAGACCATGCCACGAATATGCTTGGAAATTGGGTATTGTGGGTCCACGTCAAACGAATCAGTATCATTTCCGGCATTCTGACCCTCTGGGCAGGGTTTATTATCCTGATTGTCATTCAGCAAATACAAGATGCCGGAGCAGCCTTTTTCGCGGGTTATAGTATCGATAGCTTTGTTGGCCTGTTTCTTGTGCGTTTCACAGATATCGCGCCACGAAATGTTGCCAGGTGGGGATCCGAAACTCTACCGAAATCAACCAGGCAGCAGGTCGCAGACGTTCTCGCGGAATCCCCAAAATCAGCAACAGCAGCAACAGCAGCGAAACTTTCATCGCATGTTTCCTAATTACACTACTTCAGGGTCGGTGGTGCAATGGATTCTGTGCAGAATGTCTTTTTCATTTATGCCTTAGTAGGTTTGCAAGCACAAAACGTAAGTAGGTTAAGGAGGGCATTTCCTAACTTAGAAACTCTGCTACACACGGCTTTTTCTGAGTTAGGAAATGCCCTCAGGAGATACTCAAAGAGATGTGGGCCTATCAAGAACTGGCCCAACGCGGCGTTGAGATCGGCGAAGCAAAGGGTCTGCGCGAGTCGATTGTGATGGGCGTACAGACAAAGTTTCGCGATGAAGCGCTGGTGGAACTGACGCAGGAGCGGGTCGCCCATATTGACGGCGCGGACCAGCTCCGGCATTTGCTCGTCCAGGCGCTCACCCTGCCCACAACCGAGGAGGTGCGCCAGGCGCTGGAGCAGATCTAGCCGGGGAGGTGCGCCAGGAAACACACACCTGCACATGTGCCTTCCCTCCAGCCGGGCGTGGGTCGCGAGGGAGCCGCAGAAAAGGCCATCTGGCACCCGCACCGGGCGCGCACAACCCTACCGATAATCCATCATGGGCGTACCACAGCGGGGACAGGCCATACCGGGTTGTCCAAGAGCGGCGGGCACCATCAGACCACAATTGGGACAACGCAGACGGGTCCCTCTGGCAGGAGCTTGCCGGCTCCGCTCCGAGTCACCTCCAAACCACTCATAATCGCCCGCGGACCTGCTGCCTTCACCCCCCGCTTGCCTGATCTCCACTGCTCGCATGACTGTGACCGCTGCCGCCACTCTGACTGTCAGAAGAGCTTTCCCCAAGCGCCATCAACGCCACGACCACCGCGCCCAGGGCTACGACGGTCAAGGCCACACACAGCATGGCCTTGCCCGCGCCCATCTGATGCACGGCCATGACGGCGAAGACGTGCAGCAGGAGGCTGTAGAGCAGGAACGCGCCAGCCACCACGGCAAAAATCAGGCGGGACGAGCTGGCAAGGTCAGGCCGGGACAGCAGCACAAACGCGAGCGCGACGACCAGGACGTAGAGCGGAGCCTCAATCAGTAAACCCGTATAGAGTTGCGCACGCACACTGCTAAGCTTCCCACCTTGTTTTTTGGCCACCCAGTATAACAGGCTCTCCAGGAGCAGAAAGAGGAATGGAACGCCCACGGCCAGGGCGACACCTATCCCCGTCGAGAGAGGCTGCGGAACGACACGCCCGGCGCTGAGATTCTCTATCCCCGGGGCCAGCGGGGAAAGACGACCCCACAGATAGGCGAATAGACCGGTAAGCGCTCCTCCAACCAGGAGCAAGAACAAGACGGTTCCCCCTCCCACGCGATCCTTCTCTTTCGCAAAGGTAGCGGGTCCCGGCCAGACAAACATCTGAAGCGCCGTGAAAGGGAAAGCCAGCAGCGCCAGCAGAAACGGGCGATAGGTTCTCGCCGGTTGTTGTCCAGCTTGCCACGCTTGCGGGAAAGCCGCCGGATAAGCGGGAGAGCCAGAGGGCATGGACGGCACGGGAGGGTTCCCAGAGAGGTTCTGTGGCTGCGCTCCCGCGGGCCAGGGCGGTTTCGCGGGATGAGCTGCCTGTGGTTGATGTGGGTCTGGATAGTATGCCATTGCTGTTCCCTCCAACGAGAAAGAGTTGTATACACTGCAAGTAAGTATATGCGAGACGCGAGGAAATTACTATGAACTGGTTCAACATCGTTTTATGAGAAATTTCTCGTTATGCGCTGGTTCTGGCTCTCGTGGGGAGCGTATTTTGATGCTGGAGGATGGTATTTCCAAATTTGCCGCGCGTAAGGTAAGCTGATCTCCATCACGAGGCTCGTCCCCTCGTGATGGAGATCAGCTTATGATGCCTACACTCGGAAAACCAGCAGCACCAATCCCGTCCCCAGCATTTCATCGGGCACAAGTCCGGCCTGGCCCAGCCTTACACGTTGATGCACTGACGGATGCCTGAACACCTTATACCTGCTCACCCTTTGCCGTCTGGCTGTACGCCTGGCTCATCACCGATGCCCCCCTCCTTTGTCCGCAGGCCCAGGGGGCGCACCTCGGACATACTGTGAAGAATCCCTTCTCCTTTCCTCGCCTGGCGCCGGTCTGATCCTGATGCTGCTTTTGGTCACGCTCCCGCACAACATCCCCACCCACTCTTGCGTGGCTATCGGGTTCATACGCTGATCTGCCGTGGCTCTGGTTTGCCACTCTTTTTTTTGTTGTCTCCCGCCAACGTTCATGATGCTCCCTTTGCGCAGCCACCGTTGGCATGGGCGGTGCATCTTGTGATTTGCCAAAAGTTGTAGCCGCCTCGGACACACTAGGGGTCAAAAGAACTGAGACATGATAGGGGTCAATTTCATAAGTGGTCCAGACTGAGAAACTGTTTTGGAATGCGAGGCGGTAATGCTGCATGGCCAAAAAGC
>Ga0207646_10003424_pt1 | contig 17923 bp, 13 predicted proteins | sample KBSK5502metaG_FD_184343 | JGI IMG/M metagenome (GOLD analysis project Ga0207646, IMG submission 184343) | Corn, switchgrass and miscanthus rhizosphere microbial communities from Kellogg Biological Station, Michigan, USA - KBS K5-50-2 metaG... | ecosystem: Host-associated > Plants > Roots >...
GGCGCGCAGCGATATCCGTCGGTCGGATACGGCGCGCTCTACGAGTACGGCCACACGTCGAAGTTTGCGACGCCGAGCGACGTCACCGGCGGCATCATCATCGCGAACGTCAGCGTCGGGTGGGAAGCCGACTTGTGGGGGCGCATCCGCCGCCTGAACGAAGCAGCCCGCGCCAACTATCTGGCGACCGAAGAAGCGCGGCGCGGCGTGCTGCTGTCGCTGATCTCCGAAGTGGCGTCGGCGTATTTCGAGCTGCGCGAGCTCGACGCGGAGTTGGAGATCACGCGCCGCACGACCGCGAATTTTCAAAGCACCGCCGATCTCTTCCGTCGGCGCGCGGAAGGCGGCACGGCATCGCATCTCGACGTCTCGCGCGCCGAAGCGCTGCTGGCGATCGAGTCGGCGCAGATGCCGCTGCTCGAACGCGCGATCGTCGCAAAGGAGAATCAAATCAATCTTCTCCTCGGCCGCACGCCCGCATCGATTCCGCGCGGACTCAAGCTCGATGAGCAGCCGTTGCCGCCCTCAGTGCCGAGCGGCCTGCAGTCGGCGCTCCTCCTGCGGCGGCCGGACATCCGCGCCGCGGAGCAGGAGCTGATTGCCGCGAACGCGAACATCGGCGTGGCCCAGGCGGCGTTCTATCCGACGCTGAACCTCACCGGCTTGCTCGGCGGGCAGAGTCCCGAGCTGGCGAGCCTCCTCGGCAGCGGCCGCACGTGGAGCATCGAGGCCGGCCTCCTCGGCCCGATCTTCAGCGGCGGACGTCTGCGCAATCAGCGGCGCCTGGCATTTGCGCAATTCGACGAGGCCCGCGTGGCATACGAGCGCGACATCACGGCAGCGCTCGGCGAGGTCTCAACCGATCTGGTGTCGAACGACAAGCTCGCGGAGGCCGAGGCCCAGCGCGTGCGGGCGGTGGAGGCGGATCGGGAGGCGGTGCGCCTCGCGACGCTGCGATACGAATCAGGATTCTCGGCGTACTTCGAGGTGCTCGACGCACAGGAGCAGCTCCTGGCTGCCGAAACCGGCGTGGCTCAGCTTCGCCGCGACCGGCTCCTCGCGCTCGTCGATCTCTACCGCGCATTGGGCGGGGGATGGCGAGCAGGAGCCTGAGCCCACCATTGCTTCTGCTGCTCGGAGGCTGCATGTTGGCTCCATGCGCGTGGCAATGCTTTCAATTCTCTTTTGTGGGGTGACAGGCTCCGCGATCGATCAGAGCTGGTCGGAGTTAATCGCGAGCATGGAGAAAATGCACGTCGCGATGGCATCGGTCGCGCCGACGGGGAGAAGCGATGTCGATTTTGTCCGCTTGATGATTCCGCATCATCAGGCGGCAATCGACATGGCAAAAACGCAGCTCCTCTATGGCAAAGACCCGCAAATGCGCCGCCTGGCGCAAGAGATCATCACGGACCAGCAATCGGAAATTGAGTTGATGAACCTTTGGCTCAAGCAACACAAGCTGGAGCACTGACATGAGAATCGTCTACTGGTTGGCATTCTTGTCTACGGTCACTTGTGGTTTTGCGCAACAAGCACCCTGGGGCCGCACGGACATTCCTATCTCGGGTCGCGACCGCGTTTACGCTGCGGATCAGACTTCAAACACCGTCTCGGTCATCGATCCGTCGACCAACAAGCTCCTCGGCGTCATCAGGCTTGGCGATCCCGTCCCGGGCTCGCTCAGTCCTCTCTACACCGGCCAGCTCCTCGTTCATGGCCTCGGTTACTCGCCCGACTCGAAGACTCTGGCAGTCGTTTCGGTCGGTTCGAATTCGGTAACGCTCATCGACACCTCGACGAACAAAGTGAAGGGAACGATTTACGTTGGCCGGTCGCCGCACGAAGCGTTCTTCACACCCGACGGACGCGAGTTGTGGGTAACCGTGCGCGGCGAGGATTACGTGTCGGTCATCGATCCGGCGCAGATGCAGGAGACCCGCCGCATCAAGATGTCCAACGGGCCGGGGATGACAATGTTCGGCCCGGACGGCCGGTACGGGTTCGTCTGCTCGAGCTTCACACCGGAGCTGGCGGTGGTGGACGCGACATCGCATCAGATCGTTAGCCGCTTACCGCAGGCCAGTCCGTTCTGCCCGAACATCGCTGTCACTCCGGAAAACGACGAAGTCTGGATCACTCTCAAGGACGTCGGCAGAGTGCAGGTCTTCAGCGCGCATCCGCCGTTCGAGCAGAAGGCGCTCATCGATACTGGTCCGATCACGAATCACGTGAACTTCGTGAACAATCAGAACGGCAAATTTGCTTACATCACGATCGGGGGAGCAAACCAGGTGAAGGCCTTTCGCAGGGGCACGACACCGGCGCTGGTCGCCACCATCCCGGTCGGAAATCTTCCTCACGGAATTTGGCCGTCCGGCGATGGCTCCAGAGTCTATGTCGCGCTCGAGAACGGCGAGATGGCCGCGGCGATCGATACATCCACCAACAAAGTGATCGCCAACATTCCGATCGGGCAGACGACACAAGCGCTGGTGTACGTGCCGGGGGCGGTTCCAACAGGCGCCGGCACTGACAATCTCACGCCGCTGGGCGAGGCTGGGAACACCGCTCGTCTGCATCTACAGGCGGCGGGAACAGCGTTGCCGGACGCAGAGGCATCGGCCGCAGTGAATTCCCTCGGTCTGCTCGACCTCGTTCAAATCTCGGCGCGCGGTCTTATGCCCGGAGTGCAGTATCAGGTCTACATCGCAGACTCCGACCATGCGCCGTTCGGAAAACTCGAACCTTTGGCGATCTTGAAGGCGAATCCTGATGGAGCAGGCAGCGTTCAAGCGATCGGGCCGCTGAAGAGTCTGAGTCGAGGTGCGGGAACCGCGCAGAGATTTCTGATCGCTACCGAACTGAAGGATCCGTCAAAGGTGGTGCTGCGGCAAATTCGTTAGGCGGGGCGCCGCAATAACCGTCGCAATGCCAGCCAGACCGCCACAATGATTGCCCACCAAAAAACAACCGTACTCATTACGGCTACCGCGTTAGCAACGTGAAGGCCGAAGGCCTCGAGCCTCGCCTTGACGAAAAACCCGGGCAGGAAGACAAAATGAGGCGTAACGCCAAACAGTAGCAGTGCGGCAATAACGACCGCCGCTCCGACAGGCGCCACCACTAGCAGTGCGACCAGCGCGAGCAGAGGACGAGGCGCGACGGCCATACGCTCTGAAGCTACCACAGGGGCGGCCTTGTATACTGGTCAGCGGTGTCGAACATGCGCAAAGCGGCTGCCATTCTCTGCGTTGCCATCGTTCTGTTCACCGCATTGACCGCGGGCGGCGCAGCGTTCGCGCCGGCACCGCTGATCCAGGTAGCTGTGGTGATCGCTATCTCTGGACTTCACCGCTGGATCGCGTGTGAGTGTACCTTCCAGCCATCTTTACAGGTTCTGGCTTCGTCCCGCCACCTGCCGCGCGCTTCGTTGCTGCCGGCATACTGCTGAGCAATCCCGTCCTTCTTATCTACACGTTGACGGAGGAAGCAGTGTCGCTGAAGAAATGTGTGGCAAAAGCACTGGTGTACCTGATTCTAGAAGTCGGAGCGCTATGCGGCGTTCCGATGCGCCCCGACCAAATCGAGCAACTCATGAAGATCGCTGACCGAAACGTCGCGCACGCGCAGCGAAATGATGACGGTGACGGCAAAGATCGCACCTCTGAAAAGACGTAGTGGGCTTCGCTTCGCCGCTGCTTATTTCTGTCAAAGAAGCGTGCAGGCCTCCTCGAACTTGAGGCGCGGCAGCCGCGGATGGAGTTTGGAGCGGTCGCCATATCCCAGGTTCATTAGGAAGTTGGACTTCACGTGACCCTCTGGGAAAAACTCCTGATCGCAGCCTTCGCACTCGCGGCCGGCGTCGAAGAATTCCGCGTCGACCTTGGTGTGATCGAATCCCGAAAGGGGGCCGGTGTCCAGTCCCACCGCCCGCGCCGCCATCAATAAGTAGGCTCCCTGCAGCGAAGAGTTGCGGATGGCAGTGATCTCGACGAGCTGCGGATTGTTCACGAAGAGATCCTTCATCCCCCGATTGTGGGGAAAAAGCTTCGGCATCTTTTCGTAGAACCGCAGGTCGTACGCCACGATCACGGTGACCGGCGCGGCCAGCGTTTTCTCGACGTTCGCGGGCGCCAATGCGGGGCGCAGCCGCTCTTTTCCTCTCGGAGTTCGGATGAAGACGAACCGCGCCGGACTGGAGTTTGCGCTGGTCGGCCCCATTTTGGCCAGGTCGTAAATCCTGCGGAGCGTGTCGTCGCTGACCGGCTTCGGAAGCCACGCGCTGAATGTGCGTGCTTCGTTAAAGAGAACGTTCAAAGCGTCTTCACCAATCATGGCGCGATACTAATCTCAAAGCGCAGCATCATTACAAGAGCATTTTTCCGGCTGCGGTCTGCGCTCGGGTGCACGACGTACTGAAGATCAGGCTGTACGGCCAGGTGTGGAGTGATTGGCGCGAGATACGTGCATTCGAATGTCGTTTCGCCCTCCAGAGCGCTCCGCTGCATGTTGTATTGACCGCTGTCACGTGCGGCCGCTACAGCCAATCCGAGCTCGTCCTGATCGTGGCCTCTAAACGGCGCCGCCATCACGATGCCCGTGCCGATGTAGCGTGCAAATCGATCCGCCCGCGCATCGCCGATGCCTAGCTGGCCGAATGCCGCCAGCCGGCGTGTTCCTTGTTCGTAGATTGTTCGATCTCCGAGAATATAGATTCCGCTGCTTTGTCCCGAGCCTGTGTAATGCCACGCTCCGAGACTCAGTTTCGCTTTGTACGGCGGCAATCCCGCGAGCCGACCAAGGCGAAAGCGAATATCGCGCGGCATTTCGCGGCTCGACGGACGAGAGAGATACGCGATCTCGCCGAGGATCAGACCATCGAACGCCGCGGCGCGCAGGACGAGGCTCCGCACCGGCCGATAGGTGATGCGGATTGCAGAAGTAGTATTCGGGTAGATCGAAGGGCCGCTTGTCCCGCTTTGCGAGAATTCAGGTCCGACGCCGAATGAGCTGTTGAGAAACAGACCGGCCGACTGCAGGCGATAGAACTCGCTGTTCAGATCGTATCGTCCGGCCAGAACCGAGAGCTGGGCCTTGAAAAAATTCTGCTGCACCCACGCTTCCTCGAGCCTCCACTGATTCGGGCCGGCCAGGCTGCTCACGCCTTGAGCATCGCCGGCAGAGTCGCTCGGTGAGCCGCCGTGTTTGTTCAGCACTGCCACGAATGCCGATGTTCCGCTCTTCGATCCGTCGAACGTCAACTGAAGGCGAAGCGTGCCGAGGTAGGTGGAGCCGCGGCGAACGCCGCCGGAGATGTCATCGAATGCCGTTCCGTCATACACCAGCGAAGGCTGGAGGGATTGCGGCTGAGCATTCGCTCGGATCGCGATGAACACGACAGCGATAGCTGCAATCCGGCGCAGCGACATGTTGCTGCTCACCCGAAGATCATGTCACGCGAATCGCTTCTACACCCTGCCCGGCCTTTGGAGTGCGGTGCCTTGGCACCGCTTTCACAGCCGCAGCTTGCTGCGGCTCTAAAGCGGCGGCAAGCCGCCGCACTCCAAAGTCGGCGAAATCAGAAATCGTCCTACGCGAACGTCGGACAGACTCCCCTTACTAACGGAAGGGCCGGATCGTAGTCTCGTGTTCGAAGCCGGTGCCGATGTCACCGCTTATTTACAAAGACGACGCATCACGGACCGACGTGGAACTATTCCACAGCGCCATCGCCGAATCACTTCACTTGGCGATAGCTTTGTGCGGTGCAAAATACGCTGTCGCGCGAATCGACGACCTGCCACCGATTGCCACCGATGGTGCCGCGCCCCCAGGTCCCGAATCCTCGGAAGTAAAACTCATCGATTCACGCGGCCGGATTCGCGGAACGTTGACCGTCGGCGGCAACCGTCTGAATGATTCGCAGCTGGCTGCCATCGGCCGCCAGCTCATCAAGACCCTCGAGCTGAACGACGCTGCCCAGACGTGGAAGCGGGACCTGGATCAGATTCGCCCGCTGGTCGACGAGGCCCTGGTCGCGATCTACAGCATTCGCAACGGCCGCTTTTCCTACGTCAATTCAAAATTTGCCGAGGTGCTTGGCTACAGCAGGGAAGAGCTGTTGGCGCTCGATTCCTTCACCGATTTGATCGTGGAGGAAGAGCGCGACCGCGTGCGCGAAATGGTGCGCCGTCGATTCGATGGCCACGTTCGCGAGGTCCGCTACGTCACAAAAATCCGGAAGCGGGACGGCGGAATTCTCGATGCCGAGATTCACGGAACCGTCGCGGACGTCGAAGACGGCCGGCTGGTGATTGGTACGGCCTTCGATGTCACCGCCCAGTTGGCAGCCGAGAAACAGCTTCGCGAACGCGAAGAGTTCTTCCGAATCATCATGGAGAACATCGCCGACATCATCCTGATCGTCGATGAGGACGGCATTCTCCGATACATCAGCGGATCGGTCGAGAACGTCGTCGGTCACAGCGTGTCCGAGAGGGAGGGCCGGAAGGCATTCGAGACCATTCATCCCGAGGACGCGGACGCGCTGGCCACGCATCTCAAAGCATTCGCCGCCAGTGAGCGGCTCGAGAATGCTGCCTTTCGCTTCCGGCATAAGAACGGATCGTGGCGGATCCTCGAGCTGCACGGAACGAACCTTCTCCGCCACCCACAGATTCGGGGATGGCTCATCAAGGCATCCGACATCACCGATCGCAAACGTCTGGAACAAGAGCTCGAACAGCTCAATCGTCTGACCAGTCTCGGCCGTCTCTCAGCGCAGGTCGCCCACGAGTTCAACAACGTGATGATGGGCATCCAGACTCCGGTCGACATCATTCGCCGCCGCACCGCCGCCGATCCGCAACTGGCGCGGCTGACAGACATCATTGCCACATCGATCAGCCGCGGGAAGCGGATCACGGGTGACATTCTCAGATTCGGCCGGCCGGCACAGCTCGCGCTGCGGCCGATCGAGGTGCGGGATTTTCTGAGAAAAGCGACGGAAGAGATCCGACCGCTTCTTCCGCCGGAACTCGATCTCCGGCTGGAGCTTCCGGCAACCCCGCTGGTCGCAAGCACCGATCCCTCCCAGCTCTCCCAGGTCCTCATGAACCTCGGTCTCAACGCCCGCGATGCCATGCATGGGAAATCAGGAACGCTGACGATCGCCGCGCGGCCGGGCGCCGAACATACCGCGCGATCGATCGGCGACTTCCCGAACAGCGATGAATTTGTGCACATCAATGTCACCGACACCGGCAGCGGCATCAGCTCGGAAGATTTGCCCTACATCTTCGAGCCGATGTTCACGACGAAGAGAACCGGCACCGGCCTGGGTCTCTCGGTCGTGTACCAGGTCATCACCGGACACGGTGGCCACATCTTCGTCGAGACGGAGCGGGGCCGCGGCACGACGTTTCACATCTTTATCCGGCGTGCTCTTGATGAGACCCGCCCGGAAGTGATGCCGGACGCCGAAAAGGAGTCGGTGATGCATCCAAAACCGCGCATTCTCATCGTGGAAGACGAGGTTGCTATCGCCACCGGGCTGCAGTGGGTCCTCGAAGCGGAGGGAATGACTGTCTACGTCGTTGGCCTGGCCAGCACGGTGTTGCCGGCGATCGAGAACTTCAGGCCGGACGTAATGCTCCTCGATCTGTCGCTGCCGGATGCCGACGGCCGCAAAGTTTACGAAATGGTCCGAGGCCGGTTGCCGGTCATCTTCTCAACAGGAAGCGTGGGTGAGCGCGAGTTGCTGGAGAGCGGGCACGACAACGTCGCCATTCTGATGAAGCCTTATCCGACCGAGGAGTTGCTGGCGACGATCTATCGAGTGCTTGCTCCAGGAGGGGGAGTGTGAGCGATCCAGTCCTGATCATCGATGACGATCGGCCGGTTGACGAAGCTCTCGGAAACACTTTGAGCGCCGCCGGCCTGATGGTGGAGACCGTCGACGACGGATTTTCGGCGATCGAGAAGCTGCGGCAGCGGCGGTATAGCGCTGTCATTCTCGATCCGATGATCCGACATCGGTTGAATGGCTACGCGGTGCTCAGCTTCATCGAGATGGAGCAGCCGGAAATGCTGGAGCATCTTTTCCTGCTGACCGGAATGTCGGAGCAGACGATCGCGCGCACCGCGCCGGGTGTTTTGCCGAGGCTCTTCCGAAAACCCCTGGACGCGTCCAGGGTGGCGGCCGCTGTCCTGGCATCGGCCGATCGTCTCGAGCACCAACGACAGCCTGGACGTTCGGTCCTGATCGTTGAAGACGATCTCGTCACGGCCGCCACGCTGGCCTCGCTGGTCAGGGAGCTCGGATACGAGGTCACGGTGGCAAACACCGGCCGCGAAGCGCTGGAGCGGTTCTCGACCGGCGACTACGCGGCGATCCTCCTCGATCTCATTCTGCCGGACCTCGACGGCTTCGCGCTATTGCTACATCTCGAAGCCAACAAGCCGGCACTGCTGCAGCGCATGATCATCACCACCGGGCTGCCTGAGAAATACACGGAAGAGATCGATCGAAAACCGATTTGCGGGGTCGTGCAGAAACCCGTCCAAACGAGCCGGCTGAGCGCACTGCTGCAGCGCTGCGTTGGGGGCGAAGGGCGATGAATCAGAGACTTCCGGAGTCGCAACTGATCCTGCTCCTGGATGACGATGTCATGGTCACGGAAGCGCTCGCGGCAGGTCTGGAACGCGAAGGGCGCACGGTGATCACATGCAACGATCTCGAGTCAGCGCAACTCATCGTCGAGCGGATGAATCCGTCCCATGTCGTCAGCGACGTTAGACTGACAGGGCCGTTTGGATACGAAGGCCTTGATTTCGTTCGTTACGCAAAACGCTTCGCGCCCGACAGCCGGATCATTCTGATGACCGGAGATGCCCCCGAAACGCTGCAGTTCGAGGCTGCCGAACGGGGAGCGGTTGCTTTCCTTCGCAAGCCATTCGATATCCAGGAGCTCGATTCCATCCTGAACCTGATGCAATGCGCTGCCGGCACTTCAGGCGCCGCGGAGGCTCCGGTCATTCGCATGCCTCTGCTCGACGATATCGTCAAAGCCGGGGCCGGATTGCGGCCGTTCTTTCAACCGATCGTCCGCCTCGAGCCCGGATACAAGCACGTCGGCTACGAAGCGCTGGCGCGATACCGAAACAACTCGCTGCTGAGAAATCCTGAGATTCTCTTTGAGTACGCAGAAAGGAAGGATCGGATCGCCGATCTCGAGCTTGCGTGCTCTGCGGCCAGTGTGCGTGCCGGCGCGAAGCTCACCGATTGGGCAGTGCTGTTTCTCAACGTTCACCCCGATGTTCTCGCACACGGAGACGCTCTCCGAGATGTCCTCGCGACCGAGTGTGCCGACATGGACATCCCTCCTCAACGCCTGGTGCTGGAGATCACCGAGCAGGCCACCCTGCCGAATACCCGCTCCCTGCTCGACACCATTCACCATCTTCGTGAGCTCGGCGTGCGATTCGCTTTCGACGACGTCGGCGTGGCCTATTCCCATTTGCCCTTTCTCGACAAGGTCCGACCATCATTCCTGAAGATCAGCCAGCATTTCGGCACGGCGTTCGAAGCCGACGACATGAAAATGAAGATCGTCAGAAATCTTCTTTCTCTGGCGCGCGACTTCGGATGCGATCTGATCGTCGAGGGCATCGAGCACGCTTCGACCGCCGATGCCGCCGCACAACTGGGCATCAAGTACGGGCAGGGGTTTTATTTTCACCGGCCGGCGGAGGCAGAGGCGTTTTTGAAGTGAGCCTTTGGAGTGCGGCGCCTCGGCGCCGCTTTCAGGGCCGCAGCTCCCTGCGGCCGGCCTAAAAGCGGCGGCAAGCCGCCGCACTCCAAAGGCGATGTGGGATTTTGTCCTATGCGAACCTCGGACAAGCTCTCTTTCCCCACTGCTCACTGATCCGTATCGTCAGCCGCGATGATTCTGATCGCCGATGATCACGCAATCATTCGGCGTGGGCTTCTGCTCATCATCTTGCAGGCAGGGGATCTTAAGGCCGAGGAGGTGACTTCGATCGATCAGTTGCTCGATCGTCTGCGCACCTCTCCGATCGAGCTGCTGGTCATGAGCAGCGACGGCGACACGCTGCAGCGCGTCAAAGCGGAATTTTCCAATCTGCCCATTTTGATTTTCGATTGCCACACGGATGACCTGGCCGCGATGCGAGCGCTTCGCGCCGGAGCGTCAGGTTATATCGAGACAGCCAGCTCGCCCGAAGACCTGCTCACAGCCATCCGCCGGCTCAAAGCCGGCGGCACGTACATCAGTCATGTCATGGCGGAGAAGATCGCGGCCGAGCTGGCTCGCGGCGGCGATGGTGAAAAGCTGCACGAGAGACTGTCGCACCGAGAGCTGGAGGTGTTTCAACTGTTAGGCGCTGGAAAATCCGTCGGAGAGATCGCGCGGAAGTTGAAGATCAGCGTGAAGACCGTCAGCACCCACCGGAGTCGCATCCTGGAGAAGACTGGAATGCGAAACAACGCCGACATCATTCGCTACTCGATTCTCAACGTGATCGATCAACGCAGTTGATGCGACATCACATACTCGACGATTTCGGCGTTGCTGGTGAAACCTGTTTTCTCGAGAATGTGCGTGCGGTGCGTGCTGACGGTTTTCACGCTGAGATTGAGAGCATGCGCAATTTCGGTAACCGATTTTCCGGCGCCGAGGAGCTGAAAAATTTCGAACTCGCGGTCGGAGAGCCGCTCGTGCAGCAGCACTTGCGGTCCGCCGCGAGCCAGATCGTCGGCGATTTGATCCGCCATGGCGGGGCTGACGTACGTTCTTCCCGACGCAATCCGCCGGATTGCGGTGAGCAATTCCTCCTCGGCGCCTTCCTTTTGCATGTATCCGGACGCTCCGGCGCGCAACGCCCGGATCGCGAATAGGTTCTCGGCGTGCATGCTTAGAATCAGGACCGGCAGGCGGGGAAACTCGCTCTTGATGTGCTTGAGCAGATCGATCCCGCTGCGCACACCCAGCGTCAAATCGAGGACCACCAGGTCGAAAGGACGCGAGCGGAGCAGAGTCAGGAGCTCGTCGGCCGACCCCGCCTCGCCCGCAAACTCGAGATCGTTCGCCTCGGAGATGATCTGCCGCAACCCTCTGCGGACGACAGCGTGATCGTCAGCGACGGCGATACGGATCATGCTTTGAGAGCCCCTGCTAGATCATAATGTCGCTCCAAACCGGCAATCCCGCCATGTCCCCCAAACGAAGGGCCGCTCTTAGCTACCTGGCCGCGGTTCTCATCCCGCTGGCGGTCGGGAGCCAATGGAACCGGCTCTTTCCGACGCTGCAGACGGTCCCGGGCTTTATCTATCTTCTTCTGGTGGCACTTGCGGCCCGGTTCCTGGGGTTCGGACCGGCGGTTGCCAGCATCGTGACATCTGCCGGCCTGCTGGTGTTTTGCATCCTCTTTCGGCTGCTTCCGGCAGAGGATGCCAACCTTCGTCTCATGCTTTTCCTCGTTACGGCGGTCGTGATCGCGGGCATCAGCCGCCGAGGTGACCGGGAGACGCGGGAAGCGGAAGAGAGGTACCGCTCGCTGGTCGAGCTGGCTCCTGACGGCATCGCTGTTACCGACGAAGCGGGCAAGCTCGTTTTCGCGAACTCAGCGCTGGCGAAAATTGTTGGAGCCAGCGACCCGGCAGACATCATCGGACGCGATGCGCTCGATTTTCTGCCTCCGGAGGACCACGAGCAGGCACGACGTCGTATTGGGCAACTGATGTCCGGTGATCCAACTCCGTGGGTGGTGGGGCGGGCGATCAGACTCGACGGAAGCGTGGTGCAAGTCGAGAGAGCCGGTATCCCGCTTCGCGGCGGAAACAGGATCTTCGCCCAGGGATTCATTCGCGACGTCACCGAGCGGGAAGAAGGCCGGCGCCGGCTGCAAGCGTTATTCGATCGGGCGATCGATGGAATCTTGTTCGTCGATTCCAACGGACATTACGTCGATGCGAACCCCGCAGCGTGCGAGCTCCTGGGTTACACGCGCGAAGAACTTCTCAAAATGAATGTCGGAGACCTCACAGCGCGTGATCAGCGCGAAGAGGTGCTCGCCAATTGGCGTGACGCGATCGCAGGAAGAAGGATGAGCGGCGAGGTGACCATTCACCCGAAGAACGGAACTGTCCGGGAGATCGAATATCGAATTGTCACCGATGTATTGCCCGGACTGCACTGCGCTCTTCTTCACGACATCACCGCGCGTAAGGAAGCGGAGCGATCGCTGGTGCAGCTCTCTGCGCGGCTGCTGCGATCTCAGGACGAAGAGCGGCGCCGCATCGCTCGTCAACTTCACGATACAACCGCGCAAAATCTCGCGGTTCTCAGAGTGAATCTCTCTCGAATCAGCCGATCGGCGGATCCGGCAATCAAGAGCTCAGTGGATGAAAGCATCGCGTTGACGGATCAGTCGATCATGGAAATCCGGACGCTCTCCTATCTCCTGCACCCGCCCCTGATCGATGAGGCCGGATTGCTGCCCAGCCTTCGGTGGTTCGCGCGCGGCTTCGAAGAGCGCAGCGGAATCAAGGTCACGCTCGATGCCCCCCAGGAGCTCGATCGACTTCCGGCCGAATTGGAAACTGCCCTTTTCCGGATCGTTCAGGAGGCCCTCACGAACATCCAGCGCCATTCTGGAAGTGCCTCCGCGCACATTCGGGTCGGTCGGGATCAACAAAGCCTCCGGTTGGAAGTCGTCGATGAAGGGAATGGGTTGCCAAAGCATCTTCGCCAACAGGGTGAAGCGCTTGCGGCGGCGGGCGTGGGCATCGCTGGGATGCAGCAGCGCGTCAAAGAGCTGGGCGGCAGGATGCAAATCGAATCGCAAGACACTGGCACGAGAATCGCCGTGACATTGCCGATACCAAGAGGATCGTGATGGCAGCATTGACCTTTCTGATCGCCGACGATCACGCAGCAGTCCGGCGCAGCATCCGGTCGTTCCTGGAGTCGCATCCGAATTGGAAGGTTTGCGGCGAGGCCAGGAATGGGCGCGAAGCAGTCGAAGAAGCCAGGCAACTCAGGCCGGACGTCGTGCTGCTCGACATGACCATGCCGGAAATCGACGGCCTGGAGGCCACGCGGCAGATTTTGAAGAGCTCTCCTGACGCAAACGTCCTCATTATGACCATGCATCAGTCGGACGAGTTGTCTGAAGAAGTTCGCCGCGCCGGCGCGAAAGGAATCATTCTCAAATCCAACGCTGGGGAAAGCCTTGCGGCGGCCATCGATTTGATTCGCGGCTGTGCCATTCATTTGGCGAATTCGGTCGTTGGCCGCTTTCGACACATCGGCGCTTTTTTTCGATCGAAAGCCGAAGAGCATGGAGTCCTTCATCCGTTTTTCGCTGAAGGGTTGAGTCAGGGCGACAAAGAAGTTCACCTCATTGAGCCGCCCAGTCTGGTGCAGCATGTCTCACGGCTGCGCGAAGCCGGGATTGATGTCGATGCAGCCACGGCGCGCGGACAGCTCGACATTTTGACGTGGGAGAAGATCTATCGGAAGGACGGACATTTCGATCAAGATGCGATGCTCGAGAGAATCCAGCAGGCGCTGGCCACTGCATCCGAACAGGGATACCCACGCGCGCGGCTGATCGGCCACATGGAGTGGGCTTTGGAGGAGGTTCCCGTCCTCCATGGCCTCGCCGAGTTCGAGGCGCGCATCAATGACCTGCCTTTCAATTTCGACGATGTGCTGGTGTGCGCCTATGACCTCACGCGATTCTCCACCAGCGTCATCTTCGACGTCCTTCGCTGCCATCCGGCCGTGGTCATCGGCGAAGCTCTGCGCGACAATTCCTTCTACACCCTGCCCGATCAGTTGATCGCCGAGCTGCGGCAGCGCGAGGTTTGAGCGCTTTGGAGTGCGGTGCCTTGGCACCGCTTTCACAGCCGCCGCACTCCAAAAGTCACTTGATTGCTCCCCGCCCATCGAGCGGGATTGCCAACGGCGCTGGCGGGCTCATTGGCAGCCTCCAGCCATATAGCGCAACTGTTCACCTCGATCTGATGTGTTCCCGCCTTCGCTCGTTTTAAATTCCGGCGCCACGGCTGAGTAGAGAAAGCGATCGAAATCCTTCCCGCCAAGAGACCTCCGAGCCTGTTGTAGAGCACTCAGGCGGGCCGCGCAGACTTCGCGATCGATTGGGATAAAGACCTTCTTGCCGGTTGAGGTTGTGAAGATCGTCGAATTTTGGCGACGCTGACGGTGGATCTCTCGGGCGCTGATGTAGGGTTCGGCCACGGAGCCGATCGTCGCCCAAAATTCGTCCGGGTTGTGCCCGAAGGTCCGAATCTTCGGATCGAGTAGTCTGTGGGCATACTCGTGGCGTTTTGTGTCAGCGCTCAAGCCCCAGAGCAGGAAGTCGAAGAGTTCGTAAGGAAGGAATAGTTCGGGGGTCTGGTGGCCGTCGATTCCCTCGGTGTAGCCAGCTCCCGCCGCAAGAGGGCGGACACGCGCGCTTGCCTCGCTTGAAGCAATGCGGCGGGTAATCCTTTCTTCATCGGTCATCTCCCAGCCAGGAGTAGTGCCGACGATGACGGTTCCACCAGGCTTCCGGGAAGAGGGGTTGCTTTTTGATGCCTTACTATCCGGCGTGGTGCTCTGCGCGAGCGTTACTGCGGTGACGATTACTGGCAACAACACCACATTGAAGAGGCGCTTCTTCATGTCATCCTCCTAGCGCTCAACCGTCCCGCTGCGGCCCTTAAAGCGGCGGCAAGCCGCCGCACTCCAAAAGTCACTTGATTGCTCCCCGCCCATCGAGCGGGATGGGGCCGACTGAGGAGGCGGCACGCACCAACGACGACAGGATCGCCTTCGAGTTGTCGAAGCCCATTTGCCGCGCTGCCGTGAACTCCAGAATCGGATGGTCGTCGGTGTGAAGCTCCGCCCCATCCGACCAGCGGGCGAGCCCACGCTCATCGGCGATGATCCCGGAGGCGATATCGAGCGAGGAAGTGACACCGGCGCGGCGCAGTTCGCGCGCGCCTTCGGGGTTGGCGGCCAGTCGCGACTGCCACACGGCAGGATCGAGAACCAGAGGCGACCGCGACGCAACGAATAGAAGATCGGAGCCGTCGACAAACGCTACGATGTGGGGAAACGACTGCCGCATCGTCGCGACCAGCGTCTTCACGTCTCCCTCTCCGACCTGGTAGAGATGAATCCATTGGCAGAACACGCCGTCGCGGCCGAGCCGGTCCGCCGCCAGCTCGAAGAACTCGCGCGTGAAGAGCAGCGTCACTCCCGACATCCACAGATTCGTCGGCTCGGACGTGAGCAGCGCGATCGGCTCCTTCGAGCGCGCCAGCGTCCGCCGTGCGTCGTCCACTCGCAGAACCACGCGGCGGTCACGCAGAACGTCGCGATTCTCGGGGCGGAAATACTCCGTCGCCTGAACGACCGCCGGCTCAATCTCAGCGGCGATGATCTTTTGAAAGGGCCACGTGTCGACGGCGCCCGCCGTTACGCCGCTTCCGAGTCCGATCACCATGGCCGTTCCGGAAGGGGGCTTCGGCGCCAGCAGGGCAGGCAGATGCGCGAGCATCAACTGCGTGCGCATGTCGTCCGCTCCGTTCGATGCATCCGCCTTTCCGTTGAGAAGAAGAAAACGCAGCGTTCCTTCTTCCACCACGGCAACTTGAGCGAACATCCCGTCGCGCCACATCAGCAGGCGGCCTTTCCCGCGCTCCTCGCTCGGCCTTGGATATGGAGTGGATTGGCCGGCCGCGGGAAACGGATAGGAATCTGCGAGTGCTACGTCGCGCCGCATCGGGCCGGTCGGCGACGCTTGATTTCCGGTGTAGAGATGAGCGTAGGCGTAGTAGCCGCCGGTCAAGACGCGCCAATCCCATGGAAGAGCGCCCGCCATCCAGGCGATCCAGACGGCAGCCGTCAGCCCCCCGATCTGCAAGAGCTCCCGACTTTTGCCAAAAGCGACGAAGGCGGCCGCAAGACTGCAGACCGCGGCTACACCCACAGCGCCGCGCACTCCCATCAGCGGGATGAAAACAAATCCTGCGCCGAGCGCTCCGAGCGACGATCCGAGGGAAGAAAAAGCGTAGATACGGCCGGCAACTTTGGTTTCGTGTCCGTGCGCCGCGCCGTGTGTCGCAATTGCGATCGCCAGCGGCAGTGCTGCCCCCATGAGGGTCGTCGGCACGAGAAGAACAACGATCAGAATTGCGAACGTACCTCCCGCGACAGTGGCGAAGTCGGCGCCGCTCCTGCGAAGAAGGGCGATGTAGAGCAGGGGAAGAAGCTGAAGGATTACCGTGACGAGAATCGCAGAGAAGGCGATGAGCGCCTGATAGCGCATCAACGTCTCGCGCTGCGCGCGATCTGCCGACCGGCGGGCGATCACGATCGCTCCCGCTCCGATGCCGAGGAGAAAGGCGGCCAGCATGGTGGAGATGGCGTAGACGGACGATCCGAAGATCAACATCAGCACGCGGAACCACGTGACCTCGAGAGTCAGCGCAGCGATGCCGCCGAGGAGCGCGACGATCGACAGATACGCGCTGCTTTTCTGCCTAGCGCCGGCATCGATCGATTCGGCGACGGCGCGGACGTGCCTCCATCCGGCGACCACAGCGATCGCTCCGATGGTGACGTCGATCGCCGCAGCAATGAGAAGACTGCGGTGAATTCCGATCGCCGGCAACAACCAGAAGCCGGCAATGACCGTCCCGACCACAGCTCCGATCGTATTGATCCCGTAGACAATCCCCGAAGCATCGCCGACGTCTTCCTTTGTCGAGTAATGCCGCAGGAAGAAGGGGAACGTGGCGCCCATCAACATGACGATGGGACCGAGAAGAAGAAGCGAGAAGGCAGCCGGAACGATCGGAGCCAAAGAATCAGGAAGCCGGGTATCGATGCGGATGACGAGCGGAGCGATCGCGCGGAAGTATGAAGGCGTGACGAGGACGAGAGCGCCGATCAGAACCTCAGCGATTCCATACGCGAGAAGAGGTCGCCGGCTTCGGTCGGCCATCACTCCGCCGAGGAGCGAACCGAGGGATAAGCCAGCCATGAACAGCGCGAGCAACAATCCGGTGGCCGTGAGCACGGAGCCGAACAGCGTTGCCAGCGCGCGCGACCAGACGACCTCGGCGATCAGTCCGGCAGCCCCCGAGCTGAGAATCAACAGTAGCGAGGCTCGTCGCATCGCTCCGGATGCTAGTCTAGTGTCATCCCGAGCGTAGCGAGGGATCGGTGTGGGCGGGCGGTGCGAAGATCCATATCCGAGTCACCCATCCACACCGATCCCTCGCTACGCTCGGGATGACACGTCGAGCCGCTTGATCTCGCGATATCGAAAACAGTCGACCAGGTGATCATTGACCATGCCGACCGCCTGCATGTGCGCGTAGATCACCGTCGAACCGACGAAGCTGAATCCTCGTCGCTTGAGATCCTTGCTGAACGCGTCGGATTCGGGTGAGGTTGGAGGAATCTGGCCCGTCACTTTCCACCGATTCAGCTTCGGCCGTCCATCGACGAACTGCCAGCCATAGGCGTCGAAACTTCCGAACTCTTCCTGAACGGCGAGAAACGCGCGCGCATTGCGAATGGCCGATTCGATTTTCATCCGGTTTCGAATGATCGCCGGATCGAGGGTCAGCTTTTGAATGCGCTTCTCGGTGTATCGCGCCACTTTGGCGGGATCGAACTCGCTGAAGGCGCGGCGATAACCTTCGCGTTTGTTGAGCACGATCGACCAACTGAGTCCCGCCTGCGCCGCTTCGAGGACCAGGAACTCATAGTGCCGGCGGTCGTCATGGACCGGCACCCCCCATTCGCGATCGTGATACTGGACCATCAGGGGATTACTGATGCTGACCCAGGCGCAGCGTTTGGGCGTCATGAGAGGC
>Ga0207646_10003425_pt1 | contig 17922 bp, 13 predicted proteins | sample KBSK5502metaG_FD_184343 | JGI IMG/M metagenome (GOLD analysis project Ga0207646, IMG submission 184343) | Corn, switchgrass and miscanthus rhizosphere microbial communities from Kellogg Biological Station, Michigan, USA - KBS K5-50-2 metaG... | ecosystem: Host-associated > Plants > Roots >...
TCTCGGACGGAATCCCCGAACTCGCGTTTGTCAGTCGCGCTTGGTCCCATCCTTTTTCCCAAACGGCACAGAAGTCGCGCGCGGCCCTGTTTCGATAAATCAATTTTAAGTTCCAGCGCAAGAGCATTGTCGGCAATGGCAGCTGCCTCAGGCATTCTTCAAAATCCATCCGCACTGCACGTTCCCGCCCGAGCGATCTGAGGCGCCGAAGCGCAGTCAAAAACTGCGGGTAAAGCGGCCGAAGCAATTTCATTTCCGCCGATGAGACATCGCCCTGGGTCGCCGCGCGCATGATGACAATCGCGCAAACGAGTCTCTGGTTTTTCCGGAACAGGAGGCACACGGCCTGAGCACATTCCTGAGGCGCCATGTAGCGGCGATAAAAACGCGATTTCATGAAGCTGCGTCGATTGGAAAAGAGATCGCCGATGCGCACGATCTTTTTGCGCCGCTGCGCCGCGATATAACTTTTAAGCGGCTCCGCTGCGAAAAAACCATCCGGCATGGGCAGTGTCCATCTCGCGAGTGGCGGCAAAATTGGATTGTGTTGCAACATGAATCCGATCAAACGATTTGGGATCGCGGCAGTGAGCAACTGCTGGGCGGCTTTCCAGAACGCATCGACGTTCATCGCTCGCTGAAGACTGAGCAGATATTTCTCGACTGCCGGATCGACCATCGATCCGCGCCTAACGCCGACTCCTGTGCTTCGCCTCATCTCCTGGTCTCCTCTCGCGCGATTCCCATTCGCGTGCTCGAGGGTAAGGTTGCGCCGCTCAACAATCGGGAAATTAAAAAAGGCAACCTAAGTTACCTGGCGATCATCAAACGGTGCGTGAGATTCACGCTAGAAAGGAAAGAAAACATAGCAAATGAAACTCGACATCAACGTGCCGGTAAGCGGCCTGGACTTGGCAAACCTTCTTCACGGTGAAGAGGGGCTTTTTCTCTGCCAAAACAGGGGACAAAACTACATTACTGTAGCAAAGACTGGTCACTCGATCGCCTTTGGGCCAACGCCAATTGGCCGCGGCATCCAGCAACAGCCGTCGGTCAGTCTTGGCCCCGAGCCCTGGTTCGTCACGAAGATCAGCAACTCCACCGAGTTCGCTGAACTCCGACTGACATCCAGCAGAGAGGCGCGCTAAAGCAGGACAGCAACTGAGAAGTAAGCAAATCGAAGCCCCGGTGAGGAAACTCACTGGGGCTTTTTGCGTTTCTGATTCTACTTCGGAATTTTTACTGCGAGTTCTTTGACGAGGAAGGCCCAGCGGTCGGCGGTTTCTTCGATGATCTTAGTCGTTGGTTTGCCGGCGCCGTGTCCGGCTTTGGTTTCGATCCGGATCAAGTTTGGTTTGTCGCAACCTTGCGCGGCTTGCAACGTGGCCGCGAACTTAAAACTGTGCGCGGGCACGACGCGATCGTCGTGATCGGCGGTGGTGATCATTGTCGCTGGATAGCAACAGCCCCGCCCAGGCGGGGCGAGGTGATGGAGCGGTGAATAGGCGTACAGAAATGAAAAATCGTCGGGTTTATCCGCGCTGCCATAATCCGAAGTCCACGCCCAGCCGATGGTAAATTTTTGGAACCGCAGCATGTCCATCACGCCGACGTTCGGGAGCGCAGCAGCGTAAAGATCGGGCCGTTGTGTCATGCACGCGCCCACCAGCAGACCACCGTTGCTGCCGCCGCCGATCGCGAGTTTCGGCGTCGAAGTGTAATGATTGTCGATCAAGTACTGCGCGGCGCTGATGAAATCGTCGAACACGTTTTGTTTCAGGTGCAGCATTCCGGCTTCGTGCCATTTCTCGCCGTACTCGCCACCGCCGCGCAGATTCGCGAGCGCGAAGATTCCGCCCATTTCCATCCAAACGAGATTAGCGGGCGCGAACGTTGGCGTTTCGGAAATATCGAATCCGCCGTAACCGAAAAGATAAGTCGGGTTCTGGCCGTCGCGTTTCATTCCTTTTTTGTAGGAAATGAATATCGGGATGCGCGTGCCGTCGGCGCTGTTGTAAAAGACCTGTTCGGTCGCGTAATCGTCCGGGTTAAATTTTACTTTTGGTTTGAACAGGACTTCACTCGCGCGCTTGTCGAAATCGTACCGGAAAATTTCCGTCGGCGTAGTGAAACTGGTGAAAGAATAAAACGTCTCGCGATCTTTGCGTTTGCCGGTGAATCCAGCGACGGTGCCGAGTCCGGGCAGCGCGATCTCGCCGTCCGACGAACCATCGAGCTTGTATAACTTCACCGCGCTGTGCGCGTCTTTCAGATAAACCGCGACGAAGCGATCACCAACGCTCGTGACTTCTTCGAGTTTGTCTTTTGATTCCGGCACCAGCTCGTCGATCCGCGGTGGAGGCGGTTTGCTCGTGTCGATGGTAACGATGCGGCCAAGCGGCGCGTTCAAATTTGTTCGGAATGCGAAGACGGGCCCTTCGTTGTCGATAAAGTTGTATTCGGCGTCCGCTTTATTGAGCAGCTCGATGACTTCGGAGTTTGGATCGACCAGGTTTTTGTAAAAGACACGGTTCTTCGGGTCGGTCCCGCGCTGGACGGTGATGATGAGGTAACGCCCGTCGTCCGTGACTTCGGCGTTGAAGAGCCATTCCTTTTGATCGGGTCGCTCGTAAATCAATTTGTCCTGCGACTGCGGTGTGCCGAGCTGATGGAAGAAGAGTTTGTGATTGTAAACCTGCGAGCGGAGTTTGTTTTTCTCCTCCGGCTTGTCGTAGCGGCTGTAGAAAAATCCGCTGCCGTCTTTTTTCCACGACGTGTTCGAAAACTTGACCCAGTCGAGAACATCTTGTCGATCTTTGCCGGTCTCGACATCGCGCACCTTCCATTGTTGCCAATCGGAACCGGCGGTCGCGAGTCCATAAGCCATCAGTTTGGCGTCATCGGTCACGTCTACGCCGCCCAGCGCGATTGTGCCGTCTTTTGCCAATACGTTTGGATCGAGTAGCTCCCGTGGTTTTTCGAAAAAGTTCGTCGTCGTGTAGAGAACGTTCTGGTTTTGCAAACCGGTGTTCTTGGAAAAGAAATAGCGGTTCTTTTCTTTGAACGGAACGCCGAACCGCTCGTAATCCCAAACCTCAGTCAGGCGTTTCTTGATCCCGTCGCGCTCCGGAATTGTTTTCAGAAAATCGAACGTGAGTTTGTCCTCGGCTTCGATCCATTTTCGCGACTCGGGCGCGTCCGGATTTTCCAGTGGGCGATAAGGATCCGCGACTTTGGTGCCGGAATAATCATCGACCTGATTAGCGCTTGGCGCGGGCGGGTAGTTGAGCTGCGTCGGCGAATCAGCCGCAAAAATGAGCGCGAGCGGCGCAGAGATGAAAAGCGCGAGGAATTTGCGGTCCATAAGTCCGGCGAATATGCCGAGGGAGGAGGGATGAGCATCTCTTATTTTCAGGATTGGCTGGCCAAAAAAAGCATTCGTTCGAACAAACCTAGTCTGATAAGAAACGCGCGCACCCAGCGAGGAATGGCTTGGGTATGGTGAAATCTTTTCTAACAAAGCTGCAAAGGGCGTAAACCGGTTTTGTATGTTAATCTGATTGTCGATCTTGCGGCCGAACCGCGGACTCTCGGGTGGCCTTACTGGTTGCTGCGCAACGATGAACCGCCGGCGCCACGAGACAAGCGCTACCTTATAGATGACTGATCGGGTCGCGTTACCCTGGTTCGCCGCAATGAAATTTGAATTCCAAGACGGCTGGCATCGCGGCTGCTTTTAGGAGCGGCGCGAGCTAGGAAGTCAATAAAACGAAACTGAAAGTTCCTCAGCTTCAGTAGCGCGGCCATTTACTGGCCGCGCTTTTTTTTGGGAAAATGCCTAGCGACGAAGCGTTAATGCTTTTTCGAATTGGTGCTTTGCGCTTTTTGAATTACACCGAACAAGCCGTGCTGTTCGTCTCCAATCCCGGCGCTGAAATAAAGTCCGTGGTTCAGCTGAAGCAGGTCCCACAAATTTTCAAAGTCGAGCGGCGTCCCATCTTTGAGCGTTGGCGTCCCGACAAACGCGCCAGTGGTTGGGTCATAGACATTGATCCGCCCATCTCCGAAATTTCCCACCAGCAAATCATTCTGAAACGGATTGAAGGTGCCTGACGCGAGGGCGAGTCCCCATGGCGAATTGAGCGCGCCATTCGAAACCAGTCGCTTCACGAGACCACCGTTGGTGTCGAAGATATCGATGAAACCATTGCCGGGTCCGGCAACATCATCGTGCATCTCAGCATTCTGCAATGCGTAGGTAACAAAGACCTGGCCATTGAATTGGCGGATGCCGAACGGCGCGAATCCAGCGGGAATGTTCGGATCAGTGAACGGAAAACTGGCAGACGACTGTAGCGCAAAGTTCTCATCGTAAGTTTCGACCGTTGCGGCGTGAAAATTTGTGACGTAGAGAAAATTGTGGCTATTGGCGACGCCCATCGTCGCGCCTTTGTAAACCGCGCCGGTGGCTCCGTTATCTACGGCCAGAATCGCGTTCGTGGCGTCAAGCTGCGCGTTGTAGCCGGAGATGGAACCATCTTCGCTCACAAAAATGAACGTGCTCGGCAGTGAATTGCCATTCTTGGTGACTTTGAAGAACGACGTGCTGTTCGCGACGTTTCCGGTGGGATTGGCACCTTCTGTATTCGTAGCGCTGGCGGGAATGGTCACGACCAGTCCCGTGGACGTGCCGTCTGCATTGTAAGACGTCGCCACGCCCTTACCATTGTCCGCCACAAAAATCGTGTTGGAGCTGGACAACGCCATACCCCACGGATTGACCAGGTTTGGATCGACATGTCGGGCGACGCCGGCGATGTCCGATTGGAAATTCACCCAGTTAAAATTGTTGGCGCTGGTGCTGGCTGCGCGCGCAACCGCGGCAGTCAAAGACATTGATGCCACCGTCAGCAAGACGGTGACGATTGAATGGCGATTCGTTCTCATAAGATTTTTCCCTTTCGTTGTTGAATTTCCCGCTGATTCCCCCTATCTCTTATATTTATAAGATCGTAGGCTAAACTGGATTTGGCTGCAATTTTCCTCGAGATTTCCACGTCGAAGTTGTGCCTATCCCGAAGAATTAACACCAGCCGCTGCGCAAGAGTTGCGTGCATTCTGACATCGCGGCCCCAATCGCGCCCCGGAACGTCGGGCCGCGCCCGTCATCAGCCGATTCTGCGAGACGATGGTCGCCGTCCCTAGCCGAAAGTTCACCAATTTTTACTGCACGTTGACCGTGTAGATGTCGAACGCGCCACCGCTCGTAGTTTGCGGGTTTGTCGAACGATGGTCGCAGAAGAATGGCCACACTGCGCTGCTGAATGGCGTAGATGACGAATAATCGCCAGGACCATTTGGATTGCCGTCAAAATCCGATTGAGCCGATGTCATGCGCACATTCGCCGACCATGTTGCGCCGCTATCGGTGCTTTGAGTCGCATATACGTAGCGAGACAGTTGTTGGGATCGTCGCGCCGGTCGTAAAAGCTCACCGTCACCTTGTCACCGCCTGTACCGTTCGATTTTTCCTCCGTGAGCTAAAAACAATTTACCTATCAACTTACCATCAACGTTCCTATTTTGTAAGGAAGAATCGTGCGGATTTAAGAGCGGAATGACCGATGATTTACGGCTCGATCATGCCTGCTTCCAGCCGTTTCCGTCCGGAGTCAGTGCGGGAGCGTATTCCGGCGTAAGATCGACATCTTCCGATAGTTCTTCGTCGGTTTCCGCAACCGGCCGCTCGTGATGCTCTTTCGCGATGAGCATGTAAAGCGACGGCACGATGAACAGGGTGAAGATCGTTCCGATGGTCATTCCGCCGACGAGCACGAGACCGATCGAATTTCGCGCGGCCGCGCCGGCGCCCGTGACCAGGGTGAGGGGAAAGTGACCGGCAACTGTCGCAACACTCACCATCATGATGGGCCGCAACCGAATGCGGGCGGCTTGCGCCACGGCCGCGAGCTTGTCCAAACCCTTGCGCTGCAATTCGTTCGCGAACTGCACAATCAGAATTCCGTTTTTTGATACCAAGCCGACAAGGGTCACGAGTCCTACCTGCGAGTAGATATTGAAAGAAGTCGTCCAACCGTCGGTGAAAAAATTTCCGAACGGCATCTTTAAAAACATGAAGATGCCCGCGCCGAAAAGCGCCAGCGGGACCGAGCCGAATAGAATGATAAACGGATCGCGAAAGCTGTTGAACTGCGCCGCTAGAACCAGAAAAATCAGGACGATGGCAAGACCGAATACCGCGCCGAATTTGCTGCCTTCAATTCTTAGTTGGCGCGAGCCGCCGGTATAATCGATGACATATCCCGCCGGCAAAACTTTGTGCGCCTCGTCCTCAAGAAATTTTAACGCAGTATCGACCGAAGCCGCCGGAACGCCACTGATGGTCACGGCATTAAGCTGCTGCATTCGATTGAGCGAACGCGCGACGGTTTTATGTTGGATCGCCGCAATCGTGCTGAGTGGGACGAGCTGCTTGTTCGGGCCCGAGACGTAAATGGTCTTCAGCTGTTCCGGATTCAACCGATCCACCCGTTTGATTTGCGGGATCACTTTGTAACTCAGGCCTTCCATGTTGAAGCGATTAACAAAATTACCGCCGATGCTGGCGGACAGGTCGGCGCCGACCTGCTGCATATCGAGACCCATCGCCGAAACCTTGTCGTGATCGAAAACGATTTGCGCCTGTGGCTGATCGATCTTGGTATCGATGTCGCCAAACTGAAAGACGTGGGCCTGCATCGCTTTCAGGAAGATTTGCTTGGCCAATTCAAGAATGCGTTCCTGGCTCGCGGTAGAAGCGATGACAAAACTGACTGGAAAGTTATCGCTGCCCGGAAGCGCTTCAGGCATGATCGGAAACATTTGGATACCGGGGATGGCGCCGAGCTTTTGCTGCACGACCGGCAGGTAATTCTTAGTCGGCGTCTTGCGCGTACCCCAGGGCTTTAAGACCATCCCGCCGAACCCGCCGTTTGGCTGCGTAATTTGAAATGTAAAGCGCGTGTCCGGGATATCCTGGAAAACCTTTCCGGCCGCGTCGGCATAACGAATCGTATCGTCGATGGTCGCATTCGCCGGCGCGGTGATGATCCCAAAGATCACTCCCTGATCTTCCTTCGGCGCTAATTCTTTCGTCGCCATTTTCGGAATCGCCGCGAACATGAAAATCGCAAGGAGCGAGATCCCGCCCCAAACCACATAAACCGCGGGCCGGGCGCGCAATGTTCGATCGAGATGCTCTCCGTACCAATTGCGAAACCGGTCGAATGTCCGGTTGACCCAACCGCTAAATCCTGTATCGACATGTTCGGCGCGCAATAAATTCGCCGACATCATTGGCGAGAGAACAAGCGCGACGACACCGGAAATAAAAACTGCGCCGGCCAGAGTGAGCGCGAATTCGCGAAAAAGCGCGCCAGTCAATCCACCTTGCAGCGCGATTGGCGTATAAACGGCGGCCAGAGTGATCGTCATTGCGATGATCGGTGCGATTAATTCGCGCGCTCCAACCAACGCGGCGTTCATGCGGGACATGCCTTCGCGCATGTGACGCTCGACGTTTTCGACAACAACGATCGCGTCATCGACCACCAATCCGACCGAAAGCACAATCGCGAGCAGGGTGAGGAGATTGAGCGTGAACCCGAACAACTGCATTAAAAACAACGCGCCGATCAATGAAATGGGAATCGCGACTACGGGCACAATCACAGACCGGAACGATCCGAGGAAGAGGAAGATCACGACCATCACGATGAGCAACGTGTCGATTAAAGTCTTTACGACTTCGTGGATCGCATCGTTGATGTAAGCGGTCGCATCGTAGGCCATCTCGGCGGTCATGCCGGTGGGGAGTTCCTTCTTGATCTGATCCAGTTCCACACGCACTCGCTTAATTACGTCGACCGAGTTCGCGTTCGGCAGCACCCAAATGCCCATGAAGACAGCCTTTTGGCCGGAGAACCGCACTTCGGTGTTGTAATCTTCTGCGCCGAGAACGACGTCGGCGATGTCTCCCAGCCTAACGAGTGTGCCTTTGTCCTGGCGGACCACAAGTTGTTTGAATTGGTCTGCGGTGTGCAAATCGGTGTTCGCAGTCAAATTCACTTGAAGCAGCGAACCCTTCGTGCTGCCGACGGCCGCCAGATAATTATTCCGAGTCAGTGCGCTGCGAACATCAGCCGGGCTGATGTTCAATGCCGCCATGCGTTCGGGTTTCATCCAAACGCGCATGGCAAATGTGCGTCCGCCAAGAATATCTGCTTTTTGGACACCGCCGACGGAAGTGAGACGCGGTTGCACAAGGCGAACCAGATAATCGGTCACCTCGTTTGGCTGAAGTATATCGGAGGTAAAGCTGAGATAAGCCGAAGCAAACTGCGAATCGGCCGCTTGGATTGCGATCACCGGAATTTCTGCTTCCGGCGGCAGATCGCGGCGGATCGCATCTACTTTCGAGCTGATATCCGATAACGCTTTGTTCGCGTCGTAGTTCAGCTTCAATCGCGCGGTGATTGTCGAAACGCCCTGCTGACTTTGTGATTGGATGTAATCGATTCCGTCCGCGGCTGCGATTGCTCGTTCGAGCGGCGTCGTAATAAATCCGCGGACCAATTCCGCATCGGCCCCGACGTAGACGGTTGTCACCGTGATCGCGGCGATATCGCTGCGCGGATATTGGCGAACATTGATCGTCTTCATCGCCTGCAAGCCGGCGATGAGAATGACGAAGCTGACCACCATCGCCAGCACCGGCCGCTTGATGAAAAGATCAGTGAAAGATCTCATATCGATCTTTCTCTTGTCTGGGGAGCGCACGCGCCTCGCGTGTCCATTTCGGCGCACTCGCCGAAATGCTGAGTCACAAATGCAAGAAACTGAGCGGAAAAGTTTGCGATGGCGAGGGCGCCATCGCCAGCACGCGAGGGCGCGTGCGCTCCCCAGGACTCATCGCGCGTTTTCATGTCATTCGTCATTCGTGCTTCGGCATTCATCTCACGAATCCACCGGTGTTGGATTCACCTGCGGTTTCGGCGCGAGAGTATTGTCGATCGTTACCGGCATTCCGTTGCGCAGCTTGAAAACTCCCGTGCTCACGATGGTTTCATTCGGTTTCAGTCCATCGATAATCGACACGAAATCGCCGCGCGCTTCGCCCACCCGAACAAATTGCTGGCGAATCGCCTGCGATTCCTTACCCGTCTTGGGGTCCTTCTTTTTCTCGATCACAAAAACCGAATCCCCAAACGGTGCGTATGAAATCGCCGAGCCGGGAACGACGAGCGCTTTATGTTTTTCCGGCAGCATCACTTCGACTTTGGCAAACGTTCCGGGCCGAAGTGCGTGATCCGGATTCTCGAGCGTTGCTTGCAAAGTCACATTCCGCGTGACGGTGTCGACCATCGAGTTAATGGCGGTAAGTTTGCCTTTAAATTCTCGGCCGGGCACCGCATCGGTGTGCACCCGAACCTCAAAGCCGGCTGAAAGTTTTGAGAGCTCCTGCTGCGGCAAGGCAAAATCGACATAAACCGGATCGAGCGCCGTCAATGCCACCACCTGCTGACCGGCATTGATCATTTGCCCGATGTTCACCTGGCGAATGCCGAGCTGACCATCGAACGGCGCGCGAACTTCTTTCTTCGCGACCATCGCCCGCATGTTGTCGACCGCGCCTTCTTTTTGTTTGAACTTCGATTCGGCGGCATCCAGTTCTGCTTTCGAAATCACCTTGCGCGCGGCCAAATCGCGCGTCCGCTCCAAATCTTGGCGGGCCAATTCCAAATCAGCTACCGCCGTTCGTAATTGCCCTTCTTCCGATGATGCGTCGAGCCTGACTAAAACGTCTCCCTTTTTCGCAACCGCTCCGCTTTCAAATTTCACTTCGCCGACCGTGCCCGCGAGGTCAGTTGAAAGCACGGCGCCTTGCACGGCCGAGACCGATCCGACTGCCGAAAGAATTGGCGCCCAATCTTCTTCTTTTACCGGGGCGCTCGTCACGGTGGTCGCCGGCATCATTTGCGGACTGCTCATCATCTTGGCGACCTGCAGCGCCTTGATCCCGACCAGAATGATAACGAGCGCGATCAAACCGCCGACCGCGACACCCATTGCTCCACGCCTCGGTCTCACTTTGTCCTCCGTTGAAACAGCTTTGGCGACGTCATGCATAGGTTGGTTCGGTCTGCTTCTTAAATAATAGCCGCCACAAATTGCGCGCGACTTTCAATTGTTGCTCACGTCGTTCTTGAGAGGTCGAACCGATCCGGAGCACGTTCCGCATCAGCATGCCGTCGTTCACGGCAAAGATCAGCTCAGCCATTTCGCGAGGAGTTAAATTAGTGGTCTTGGCTTCCGGTGACCGCGCGATCAAATCGGTCACGCCATTCATCGAGGTTTCACAAACGTCGCGCACCAATTCGGCGACGTGCGTGTTGCGGCTCGCTTCGGCGAAAAGATCGACAACGAAAGCGGAAACCACTTGCGGTTCGGCTTCGCCGCAGTGCGCCGTGAACAGGACCTCGAGCGATTCGAGTAACCCCGACGCTTGCCGGGCGCGTTTCAGGATTTCCTGGATTTCCTGTTTATGCCGATCGGCCATTGCCGAAATCACGGCCTCTTTATTTTGAAAATAGCGATAGATCAGACCGACGCTGATGCCGGCTTCGGCGCTGATATCGTGCATGCTCGCCTGGTGGAAACCGCGTTTGGCAAAGCAAACCACGGCAGCATCCAGAATCTGGCTTGGGCGGTCCTGAACGGTGTCAGTTTGAGGGTGGGACATTGGGCCAAAACAATGAATGAACGTTCATTCATTGTCAAATGGCCCTTGTTTTACGAGGCAATTTGCACTTCGACCTGCTCCTCGGGCGCTGTTCCAACCTTGTCCAAAGGCAGGGCGTTGGGTTGCTCCACAAATTGCCAAATCGAAATCAAGCAGCTCAGTGCGACCAGCGCGTACACTGCAATTTCCATCACGTTTTTGTTTCTCTCTTCCGACTGAACGAGCAGCCGGTAAGTCGATCTCTTTTTCATGCTGTTTCCTTTTGTTGTTATGACGTCGCAGAGCGTTGCTTTTGTCTAACCTCACTCAGCGTTATCATTTCCTTCGAACATTGGATGCGGGGTCGCGTTGAATCAGATTCAAAATCAAAATTTTCTTCGCGCGTTTCCACCCGACGGACGCTACCTCATCGGCGTCTCAGGCGGGCGAGATTCTGTCGTGCTGCTTCACGCGCTTACCGAACGCGGCTATCGAAAACTAATCGTCTGCCACCTGAATCATCAGCTTCGTGGCCGCTCGAGCGACGCTGATGCGCGATTCGTCCAAAAACTCGCCGCTGATTGCGATCTCGATTTTGAACTTGCATCGACAAACGTTCGCAGAATCGCGGGGAAACAAAAGATCTCGATCGAAATCGCTGCTCGCGAAGCGCGCTATAAATTTTTTTCGCAAGTAGCGAAACGCCGGGGCTATTCCACGATTTTTCTCGCCCATCACGCCGACGATTTAGTCGAAACTTTCTTAATTAATCTGTTTCGTGGTTCCGGAGCGACCGGTCTTGGCGCAATCCGACAAGTTTCGAAACGCCGGGTTGAAGCTGTCGATCTTACAATCGTTCGCCCGCTTCTCGGAGTCTGGCGGAGCGAAATTGACGATTACGTTCGCAAGGATCGACTGAAATTTCGCGAAGACGCGTCGAACAAGAATCTGGCGCCGCTGCGCAACCGTATTCGCCGGCGAATCATCCCTTATTTGGAGAAGAATCTCGGACGAAATATTCGCCAGAGCATTTGGCGCGCGGCAATGATTGCGGGTGAAGAAGAAAACTGGATCGAGGACCAGCTCCCCGATGCGACCGATGTCGACCTGCCCGCCGGAGCCTCTTCGGCAGAGGCGGCTCTTTCGGTTGCGAAGCTGCGCGATTTGCCGATCGCCCTTCAGCGCCGCGAGATTTTGAAGTGGCTGCGCACGCGAAAAATTACAAATGTCGGCTTCGATGTCGTGGAACGCGTCCGCTCGTTGCTGGACCATGATTTACGCGTCGCGAAAGTTAATCTCCCGCAAGATCGACATGTTCGTCGCCGCGCCGGCAAAATTTTCATCGAGTGATTCTTCTGTAGCGGCGGTCTACCTGTCGCGCCTTAGCTTCGCGAAGGCGGATGACCGTCGCAAAATTAATGCGGCGCTCGCAGAGCGCCGCTACACTATTTGGAAATGAGTTCCGAGATCCGCGTTCGTTTTGCCCCGTCGCCGACCGGCTACTTGCACATTGGCGGCGCGCGCACCGCGTTGTTCAACTGGCTCTTCGCCCGGCATCACGGCGGCAAATTAGTGCTGCGAGTCGAAGACACCGACATTAAACGTAACACCGAGGAAGCTGCGGCCGCGATTTACGAGGGTTTGGAATGGCTCGGACTCAATTGGGACGAAGGCCCGCACGTCGGCGGAAATTTAGGTCCTTACTTCCAGAGCCAACGCACCGAAATCTACGAGCGCTATCTAAAAAAACTTCAGGACGGCGGTCGCATTTTTGAAGACCAGGGCGGATTGCGGTTCCGCTCACCCCGCGAGCACGTAATCGTCAACGATCTTGTCTGCGGCAAGATCGATTTCGATCTTACCAATCCGGGCACGCATCCCGACATGACGATTCGTCGGCCGGACGGCTCATGGATTTTTCATTTCGTGAACGTGATCGACGATATTGAGATGAAGATTTCGCACGTGATTCGCGGCGAAGATCATCTTTCCAACACGCCGAAGCATATTGAGATCTTCCGCGCGCTCGGCGTCGAGCCGCCGAACTATGCGCACGTTCCGCTCATTTTGAATCGCGACGGCTCGAAGATGAGCAAGCGCGACGAAGGCGCTGCCGTCGCGACTTACATCGAACAAGGTTACGCGCCGGAAGCAGTCCGCAATTATCTTTGCCTGCTCGGATGGTCGCCCAAAGACAATCGCGAGAAAATCGACATCGACGAAGTCGTAAAACTTTTCGAGCTGGCAAAAATAAATCGCCGCAACGCCGCGTTCGATCTCGACAAATGTTTTTGGCTCAACGGCCAATACATCATCCAAATGTCGCTTGATCGCTTCATCGAGCTGGCGCGGCCGTTTTTGGAAAAAGCGAAGATCGACATTTCCGACCAAAAATATCTGCGCGAAGTGCTCGCGATCGTGAAAGAGAAGATCAAGCTCTTCAAAGACGTTCCAGAATGGACATCGTACTTCTTTACCGAGGATTACGAATTCGATCCCGAGGCGGTAAAGAAAGTTTTTGATAAACCCGAGGCTGTCTCGCGTTTAAAAGCGTTACGTGACGAGTTCGCCAAAATTAATAAGTGGGATCTTGGGACGCTTGAATCAACTCTCAAGTCGCTTGCGCAAAAGCTCGGCTGCAAGACCGGCGATCTCGTTCATCCCGCACGCGTCGCGGTGAGCGGGCGAAGCGTTGGCCCGAGTTTGTATCACATGCTCGAAGTGATGGGAGAAGAACGAGTGCTGAAACGTTTCGACAGAATGATGACGCAGCTCGGCACAAAATGAGTCTCAACTGTTGGAGGGACGCGCGCCGTCGCGTCCCTAAATTTTTCGGGCACGACAGCGCGTGCCCCTCCATATGAAAAAGAAACGCGTGGTCGCGAAGGAGATTTACACGCTGGCGGATTTGCAGAATTGGCACGACGTAGATCGGCCCATTCGACTCGGGGTCTTCGGAGATCCGGTGGAACATTCACTGTCGCCGCAAATGCAGAACGCCGCGCTCAAGCATTGCAAGATCGACATGCAATACGTGCGCTTTCACATTTCGCCTAACGAATTGCGCGACGCGATCGATCTCATTCGCAAAATGGAATTCGTCGGTGTTAATCTTACGATTCCCCATAAGGTTGCGGCGCTCGAACTGCTTGATACGCCTGATGAGAACGTAAAACGCGTCGGCGCGGTCAATGTCATTAAGGTCGAAGGTGGCAAATTGCGCGGTTTCAATACCGACGGACGCGGATTTGCTCGCGCGATTCGTGACGAATTTTCTGTAGATCTGCGCGACCTGCGCGTGATGTTGCTCGGCGCCGGCGGCGCGGCGCGCGCGATCGCGCTCCAATGCGCGAAAGAAAACTGTGAGCGGCTGGTCATTACCAATCGCTCTTTCGAAAAAGCGCAGAAGCTTGCCGACGAACTGCGGGATTTTTTTGCCGGCCCAAAAGTCCTCGGGCCGGTCGCGCGTTTACAAGCGATTCCCTTGGAGGAAGGAGCGATTCGATTTCAAATCGGACATATCGATCTTGTCGTGAACGCGACCCCGGTTGGTTTGAATCGTGGCGATCCGTCGCCGATTCCAGTGCGACTGCTCGCACCGCACGTGATGGTTTACGACACGATTTATTCGGCCGAGCGGACGCCGCTGGTCTCAGCTGGAATCGAAGCCGGCGCGCGTGCGGCGAATGGATTGTCGATGTTGCTTCATCAGGGCGCGCTCGCTTTTGAGATTTGGTTTCAACGCGAAGCGCCAATCGAGGTAATGAGAAGGGCGATGTTGTAGGGCTCTTTCTGTGGCGGCAGCCGTCCTCGGCTGCATCGGTTTTGCAGGCGAGACGCCTGCCACCACAATTATTGGTTTTCCTTCGCCATTTCCTGGCCACGTTTAGTCGCGGCCTCAATCGCAGTGATCAAACTCTCGCTCGCTCCGAGTTTTTCCATCATGGCGAGACCAGCGGCAGTTGTTCCGCCGGGCGTGACGACCATTTTCCGCAATTCTTCCGGCGACATTTTGCTTTCCTGCATCAAAGCAGCTGCTCCGAGGGCAGTTTGGGTTGCTAGTTCGAGCGCGACGTCGTTGGGCAACCCCATTTTTGTTCCGCCCGCCGCAAGCGCTTCGATTACGGTGTAAACAAAAGCTGGTCCGCTTCCACTCAGCGCAGTGACGGCGTCGATTTGTTCCTCTTTGATTTCGACGACCACGCCGATCGCGCCAAAAATCTTTGTCGCAAGATCGACATCTTCATCTGTAGTGCGATTGCCGCGGGCAATTCCGGTCGCCGCCCGACAAATTGCCGATGGCGTATTAGTCAGCGCGCGCATGAATCGCGCGTCGGAGATTTTTTCCATGCTCGAAATCCGAACGCCTCCCGCGAGCGAAATTAGAAGTTTGTGTTGAAGCTTGTCGCTCAGTTCCACCAAAACCGGCAGAACCATCGCCGGCTTCACGCCGATGAAAACAACTTCAGCTTTCTCTGCGACCTCGGCGTTATCCACGGTCACCGAAACCCCCGATTCCTTTTGCAGCGCCGCGCGCGTCTGTTCATTCGGCTCGCTGGCGATGATCTCGCCCGGCGGGCAAAATTTAGCGCGCATCAAACCGCGAATGACCGAGCCGGCCAGTTTGCCCGCGCCGATGAATCCAAGTCGATATGATTTCTGTGCTGTCATTCTGAGCGAAGCGAAGAATCTTTCATTCGGTGAAAGGTCACACTAATGACCGCTCGTGTGACCGAGTTGTCTTTGTGAGATCCCTCACTTCGTTCGGGATGACAAGTGTGAAATTGATGCAGCGAAAGGTTTGAGAAACCGTCGTGTTATCGGATAGTAATTCATGGTCGCCCCAGGTGTAAATTTCGCTCCGAGCCGAACTACGGCTGATCTCGCAGAAGAGCTCCGCGAGCTCGCGCGCGAGCGCAACGCCGTCATTCTCGCGCACAACTACCAGGTGCCGGAGTTGCAGGAAGTGGCCGATTTCGTGGGCGATTCGTTAGGCCTGAGTTACCAAGCCGCGAAGACCGATGCCGACGTGATTCTTTTCTGCGGCGTTCATTTCATGGCTGAGACCGCGAAGATCATCAACCCGACCAAGCGCGTCATTTTACCCGATCTCGAAGCCGGTTGTTCGCTTTCGGAATCGTGTCCGCCTGAAAAACTGGCTGAGTTTTTGAAAAAACATGCCGACAAAAATTATTACGTTATCGCTTACATCAATTGCAGCGCCGGCGTAAAAGCGCAGGCCGACATCATTTGCACCAGCGGCAACGCGGACAAGATCGTGCGCGCCGCGCCGAAAGATCGACAAATCCTGTTCGTTCCCGATCAAAACCTGGGCGCGTGGGTAATGGAGCGGACGGCGCGGAAAATGGATTTGTGGCAGGGGACCTGTTACGTGCACGTCGAGTTCACCGCGCGCAGCATCAATCGGATTCGCGAACAATATCCCGACGCGCCGGTGGTGGCGCATCCTGAGTGCACTTACGCGGTCCGAATGCTGGCGGACGAAGTTTGTTCGACCGAAAAAATGATCGCCTTCTGTAAAAGTTCGCCCGCGCGTGAGATCATCATTGTGACCGAGGCAGGCATGTTGCATCGATTGAAGAAAGAAATCCCTGACAAGACATTCATTCCGGGGCCGACCGACAACTGTTTCTGCGGCGAGTGCCGGTTCATGAAAATGAACACGCTCGAGAAAGCGTATAACGCGCTGCTCAACATGGAACCGGAGATCACGCTACGGGAATCAATTCGTAAACGCGCCGAGTTGCCGATTCTGCGAATGCTCGAGCTGAGCCGCTGACGCTGCGGCCACCAGCAGGAGAATAGTGGGCGAAATCTCAAGAAGCGCGCCGACCCTCACCTCAATCCTCTCCCTAGCCAGGGAGAGGAAGACCCGTAGCGTCGGGTGAGGGTTGAAACGATTGTGAAAAGTCACCAGTGACAAACGAAAGCAGCGCTAATTTTTTTTACTCATCACTCGTCACTTCTCTTTAGTCTTGTCACTCGTCACGCGCCACTTTTCACTTCTCGCCGATGGAGCGGCCGTCGATCTGGGTCATCATTGTCGTGTTGTTGCTGGGAGTTTTGTTTCTGCGCGAACCGCGCTTTCAACGGTCTGAAGAATATTTTTTGCGCTGGCTGATTCGACATTCGCAGCCGGTGGCGAAAGCAGTGCCGATGACAATCATCGAAACAGGACGCGAAAATCCGCCTCCACCACTCGAGACCGCTTTGCTCTTGCAGGGCGCGCTCGAATTCAAACCGACGGTTGTTGCGATCGAACCGATTCTGCAATGGGGCGAGCGCAGCAAAGATCAGGAGCAGATTTTTATCGATCAGGCGATGCGTGTTCCGAGACTAGTGCTCGGGGCGGAATTGACCTCGACACCTGATCCGGATGCGCCGGTCGCTGAAATTATCGGCTTTCCCCGCGTAACCGGCCGCCGTGGTGATCTTCCTGAGTTTTCCGGGATCGAGCATCAACCGGGCGAAGATGTCCGGATTCTTTCCACGCTTGGCTTCATCAATTTGCCTGAAGAAAGCGCGGATGATGTCCACGTCCCATTATTATTTCAGTATCGCGGTGAGGTGATTCCGTCGTTTGCGCTCCAAGCCGCGCTTCTTTGGATGCGCCTTACGCCGGGCGAAGTAAAGATCGACATCGGCACTGCGATTACGCTTCCGAACGGAACCAAAATTCCGATTCGTTCAGACGGCACGCTGTTAGTCAATCCGCGCATGGGGCAGCGAGCGCGCCAGATCACGCTCAACGAACTTTTTCTCGCAGCCCAACAACACGAAAGTGGCGCGGCCACGGCGATCCGGCTGGAAGATATTCGAACGCAGCTGGTGTTGGCGCGCCCGGAAACCAAAACGCCTGATTTGTTCGCAGCCGCCGTGGCCGCGATCCAAACGAAGTCATTTGTTCGCCGGGTCAGCTGGATTTTCGATTGCGCAATGGTCGTTCTCGCGGCGGTGTTGAGCGGCGCACTAAGAAGATTCTCGCGGATCGATCTGATCATCGGGGCGATCGCGTTTTCGGCCGCGTATTGTCTGATCGCGCTCGCGATCATTTCGCGTTTTTCAATTTGGATCCCGGCCTGGTTGCCGCTTGGAGCGGCTTGGATTTCGGTCTTGTTCGC
>Ga0207646_10003426_pt1 | contig 17920 bp, 19 predicted proteins | sample KBSK5502metaG_FD_184343 | JGI IMG/M metagenome (GOLD analysis project Ga0207646, IMG submission 184343) | Corn, switchgrass and miscanthus rhizosphere microbial communities from Kellogg Biological Station, Michigan, USA - KBS K5-50-2 metaG... | ecosystem: Host-associated > Plants > Roots >...
GCCACTCGCAGGCCCTTGATGCCGTCTTTGAGTTTGCCCAGGAAATCGGGAACAGGGCCGTCGATCGAGGTGCGGTCCCAGTCATCGGGGCCGGCCATCACGGAGAGCATGAGCGCGGCATCGGCCACGGTGCGGGTCATGGGGCCCGTGTGCGAAGCGCTGTCGGTATTGGAGGTGGGCCACATGGGCACGCGGCCGTAGGTGGGCTTGAAGCCGTAGATGCCGCAGAAGGACGAGGGCACGCGGATACTGCCGGCGCCGTCCGAGCCCTGATGAAGCGGCCCCAGCCCTGCCGCCGTAGCCGCCGCCGCGCCGGCGGATGAGCCGCCCGTCGTCATGGCCGGGTTCCAGGGATTGCGCGAGCTGCCGGTGAGGGGGCTGTCGCCGATCGCCTTCCAGCCGAACTCGGGCGTGGTGGTCTTGCCCAGCATGACGCCGCCGGCTTCCTTGAGCCGGCGGACGAAGGGGGCGTCAATGGCCGGCACGCTCTTCTCGTGGATGAAGGACCCGAACTTGGTCGGGACGCCGGCCGTCAGCGCCAGGTCCTTGATCGAAAACGGGATGCCGTGGATGGGGCCGAGCGCGCCACCCTTCATCACGGCCTGCTCGGCCTTCTTGGCGGCGTCCATGGCGAGATCGGCGGTGACCGTGACGAAAGCGTTGAGCTTGGGGTTGAGGCGCTCGATGCGCTCGAGTACGGCTTTCGTGAGCTCGACGGGGGAGAGCTTCTTGTCACGGATAAGAGCCACCAGTTCGATCGCAGGCGTGAAGGCAAGGTCGGCAGGAGTCATGGCGGGGATGCTATCACGAAGCAACCACCCCCTCACCCTGCCCTCTCCCCGAGACGGGGAGAGGGAATCTTGGTCGCTCGCGCTCTCCCCAGAGCGGAGAGGGAATCTTCAGCCCCTCACCCTGACCCTCTCCCCGAGACGGGGAGAGGGAAACCTTGGGGAGAGGGAATCTGGCCGAGAGAGAAATTGGTACACTGGGCTTCGTGTCTCCAAACCCTACCCTCATCGTTCTGGTGCGGCATGGTGTGACGGCCACCACGGGGGTCAAGCTGCCGGGCCGCGCGCGGGGGCTGCATCTCTCCGCGGACGGCCGGCGGCAGGCCGACGCCGCGGCCGCCCGGCTGGTCAAGATCCCGGGCCTGGCCGCCGTGTACGCCTCACCGCTCGAGCGGGCGCGGGAGACGGCGGCGCCCATTGCGCTGGCGCGCGGGCTCGGCGTGCGCATCGAGGAGGACTTGGCCGACCTCGACATCGGGCAGTGGACCGGCCTCTCGCTCAAGCGGGCGAGCAAGAGACCCGAATGGCCGATCATCCAGCGGCATCCGAGCGGCTTCCGCTTTCCCGGCGGCGAGTCCTTCACCGAGATGCAGGCGCGCATGGCCTCGGCCGTCGCGCGGTTCGTCAAGCGCCATCCGGGCAAGGCCGTCGTGGCGGTGAGCCACGCCGACCCCATCAAGGCTTTGGTCGCGCATGCGATGGGCACCCCGCTGGATCTCTTCCAGAGAATCGTCATCGGACCGGCTTCGATCACGGCCATCGTCTACCGCGCCTCGGGGCCCATGATCCTCACGGTGAATTCGACGGACGGCAACCTCGGCGCCATGCTCGGGCGATGAGCGAATCCTTCGAGCTGGACGCGCCCGATCATTTCACCGCCGGGGCCATCGGCCCGCCGGGGGAGCGCATCTTCTATTTCCAGGCGCGGCAGGGCGGCGCCCTGGTCACGCTCAAGTGCGAGAAGGAGCATGTGCGGGCGCTAGGGCGCTACTTCGGCTCGACTTTGAGCAAGCTCGGCGGCGAGGGGGATAGACCCCTCACCCTGCTCTCTCCCCAAAGGGGAGAGGGAGAAAGGGTGCCTGCTCCCCAGAGGGGAGGGGGAGAAAGAGAGGGAGAAAAAGAGGGAGAGCTTATCGACTTCGCCGAGCCGGCCTGGATCGTCGCGGCCATCGGCGCGGGCTGGGACAAAGAGCGCGATCGCTTCATGGTGGAGATGAAGGAGCTGCTCGAAGAAGAGGAAGCCGAAGAGGAGCAAGAGCCTGCGGCCGAGCCGGAGCCGGCAACGGCGCGCCTCTGGATCACACGCGCCCAGGCGGCGGCCTTCGTGGAGCGGGCGGAGGCTTTGATGAAAGCCGGCCGGCCGATCTGCCCGATGTGCAGCCAGCCCAAGGATCCCGCCGGCCACATCTGCCCGCGTGCCAACGGCTATCACGCGACCCGCCATGTGGCCCCCTGATGCGCTCGCGCTGCTCCAGAGCGGCGCTATCACCGTCAAGGGCCGGCTGCCGTGGAGCAGCAATATCACGCTTCTCGCCGAGCTGAGCGCGGGCGAGGCCAGCATCCTCGCCGTCTACAAGCCCGGCCGGGGCGAGCGGCCGCTCTGGGATTTCCCGCCCGACCTCTACAAGCGCGAGCTGGCCGCCTATCTCTTCTCCGAAGGGCTGGGCTGGGGGCTCGTGCCGCCGACGGTGGTGCGCGAAGGGCCATTCGGCGAGGGATCGCTGCAGTGGTTCGTCCAGGCCGACTTCGAGCAGCACTACCTCACCCTGCTCGAAGAGCCGCGGCACCGGTTGCGCCTTCAGCGGATCTGCGCCTTCGACCTGCTGGCGAATAACGCCGATCGCAAGAGCGGCCACTGCCTGCTCGCCCCCGACGGACTGGTCTATGCCATCGACAATGGGCTCACCTTTCATCCCGAGCCCAAGCTGCGCACGGTGATCTGGGATTTCGCGGGCGAGCCCATCCCGGGCGAGATCCTCGCCGACATCAAGCGATTGGGCGACAAGGGACTGCCCGAGGCGCTGGCCGCGCTGCTCGAGCCGGATGAGCGCGAGGCGCTTCTCCTGCGCGCCAAGGTGCTCGTGGAGGGCGGCGACTTCCCGGCTGACTCTACGGGGCAGCGGTATCCCTGGCCGCTGGTCTAAGTCCCCTCACCCTGCCCTCTCCCCGGAGGGGAGAGGGAGAGGGATTCCGGGGACGCGAAGAAAGACAACGCCGGCCGTGGGCTGCTTCCATGCGGGATCGGCATGGGAGAGGCCCGCGGCCGGCGTGATGGGGCGCTGCTGCTAGGCGGCCTCGGCGACCTTTGATTGAGGACGAAGACGGATGAGAATTTCGTTCATGAGCTCGGTCAGCCGTTCGGCTACCTCTTCCCGCTCCTTGTTGTGGCGCTCGGTCTCAGCCTGCGCCTCGACCAGCTGCCCCCGCGCCCGCTCGAGCTGTCGCTCGGCGCTCTCCGCACGGTTGCGGACCTGCTCGACCTCATAGGCCAGCCCCCGGAGCTTCTCCTTTTCGCTCTCGGCGGCCTCGACCCGCTCCCTGAGCCGCTCGTTCTCGTGCACGAGTCCGAGGAGCGCCGACATCTGGCGCTGCCCGTCCTCGAGCCACCGCACGACCTGATCCCGGGAATCCCTGGACTCTCCACTGGTCACGATCTACCCTCCTTTTCGTTCAGAGTGGGAATCTGGCTGCGCCTGGCCCGCGTTTCGGGTCCGATCAGGGCCGAGGAACGCGAAACGGTCCCCGTCACGTGGCACCGGCGACGGCCAGGTGGTAAGGACACGCCGGCACCGTACGCCCAGTTCGCGCCGCTGTCAACAGAGAGCATGCGGGCGGCCGCCCGGTTGGACCATCAGAGAGCGAGACTCGTGAGGCCGAGGACGCGGAGGATGAAGGCGTAGTCGAAGGCCGCTTCACGGAGGGCGTCATAGCGGCCCGAGGGCCCACCGTGGCCGGCCTCCATGCGGACCTTGAGGATGACGGAGCGGGCGCCGGCATTGAGCGCGCGAAGCCGTGCCACGTATTTCGCCGGCTCCCAGTACATGACCTGGCTGTCCTGCAGCGAGGTCTTGACCAGCATGCTCGGATAGGCACGCGCGCCGAGATTGGTGTAGGGGCAGTAGGTCTTCATGTACTCGTAGTGCTCGCGGATTTTCGGATTGCCCCATTCCTCGAACTCGCCCACGGTGAGCGGCAGCGATTCGTCCAGCATCGTATTGATCACGTCCACGAAGGGCACGCGCAGGACGGCCGCATGGCAGAGGTCCGGGCGCATGTTCAGCACGGCGCCGAGCAGCAGGCCGCCGGCGCTGCCGCCTTCGATGACGAGGCGGCCGGTCGCCGTATACCCCTCGCGCCGCAGATGATCGGCCGCGCTGATGAAATCGGTGAAGCTATTGCGCTTGTTGAGCATGCGGCCCTGGTCGTGCCAGCGCTTGCCCAACTCGCCCCCGCCCCGCACATGGGCGATGGCCGCGCTGACCCCGCGATCGAGGAGGCTCAGCCGGGCCGAGGAGAAGGTCACAGGGTACGGCATGCCATAGGCGCCGTATCCCGTGAGCAGCATGGCGCTCGAGCCGTCGCGCGGAGTGCCGGCGCGGCAGACGAAGGAGATGGGGACGCGGGTCCCGTCGGTGGCCACGGCGTGAAGCCGCTCGGAGCGGTAGCGCGCGGGATCATAGCCGCCCAGCACTTCCTGCCGCTTGAGCAGCGTGAGGCGGCGGTCGCGCATCTCGTAGTCGTAAACCGAGGCGGGAGTGATCAGCGACTGGTAGCGGAGCCGGTAGCTGGTGGCCCCGAACTCGGCATTGGCATCAGGGGAGACCTCGTAGGTGGGCTCGGGGAACTCGACGTGATGCGAGGCGCCGTCGGCCAGGCTCACGATGCGGAGCCGGATCAGCCCGCCCTCGCGCTCGTGGACGACGTAGTGCCCCGCGAAGGCGTCCACGCCTTCGAGCATGACGTCGTCGCGGTGCGGGATGAGCTCCGTCCAGCGCTCGGGACGCGGATCGTCCGCGGGCGCGGAGACGAGCCGAAAGTTCCGGCGGCCGCCGCCATTGGTGCGGATATAGAAGCGGTCGCCGCCATGCTCCACGTCGTACTCGTGCTCGGGCTGGCGTGGGAGGAGAAGCGACCAGGTCCCCGCGGGCTGGTCGGCGCGGAGATAGCGGAACTCAGTCGAGGTGAAGCTCCCCGAGCCCGCGAAGAGGTAGGCGCGGCTCCGCGTGCGAGAGACCTCGAGCCGGAAGAGCGCGTCGGTTTCCTCATAAACGAGATCGTCGGTGAGCGCGCCGAGCCGGTGGCGCCAGAGCCGGTAGGGGCGCTTGGCATGATCCTCGGTGACGTAGAAGAGCGTGTGGCCGTCGGCCGCCCATGCCACCGCGGCGACCTTCTCGACGCGGTCGGGAAGCAGCGCGCCGGTGTTGAGATCTTTGATCTGGAGCGTGTACTCGCGAAAGCCCGTGACGTCCGTCGAGTAGGCGAGGAGATTGCCGTCGTCGGATACCGTGTAGGCGCCGAGCGAGAGGAAGGGGTGGCCCTCGGCCATGGCATTGAGCTCGAGCGTGACCTCCTCGGGCGCCTCGACGCTGCCGGCCTTGCGGCAGAAGATCGGGTACTGCTTGCCCGTCTCGGTGCGCGAGTAGTAGAAGTGGCGGCCCCGGCGGTAGGGCACGGTGGTGTCGTCTTCCTTGATGCGCGCCAGCATCTCGTCGTAGAGCGCCGACTGGAAGGCCTCCGTCGGCTGCATCACCGCCGAGGTGTAGACGTTCTCGGCCTCGAGATAGGCGCGCACCTCCGGATCGTCCTTGGCGCGCAGCCAGAAGTACTCGTCCTGGCGGAGATCGCCGTGGAGCGTCTCGACCTTGGGGATCTTCTTGGCGATGGGGGGCGCCGGGGCCGTCATGGTATGGTCGGCACAGTATAGCCAAGCCCGCCGAGAAATCGCATGCCTGAGCTGCCGGACATCACGGTCTATATCGAAGCGCTCGACGCGCGGGTTCGGGGCGCGCGGCTCCTGGGCGCGAGGCTGGGGAGCCCCTTCGTGCTGCGCTCGGTAGATCCACCGCTCGCCGCCGCCTTTGGGAAGACCGTGACCGGATTGCGCCGGGTGGGTAAGCGCATCGTGATCGCCCTGGAAGACGACCTCTTCCTCGTCCTGCACCTGATGATCGCGGGGCGGCTTCACTGGAAGGAGGCGGGGGCGCGGCTGCCGGGCAAGGTCGGGCTCGCGGCCTTCGACTTCTCCACGGGCACCCTCACGCTCACCGAGGCCGGCACCAGGCGCCGCGCCGCGATCCATCTCGTTCGCGGTGAGGCCGCCCTCCGTGAGCACAACCCCGGAGGGCTCGAAGTCTTCGACGCGAACCTGGCGCAGTTCGGCGCCGCGCTCAGGCAGGAGAGGCACACCCTCAAGCGCGCGCTCACCGACCCGCGGCTCTTCAGCGGCATCGGCAATGCCTACTCGGATGAGATCCTCCACCGGGCGCGGCTCTCGCCGGTGAAGCAGACGCTGCAGCTGAACGAGGAGGAAGTCATCAGGCTCTTCGAGGCCACGCGGGCCACGCTCACAGACTGGATCAAGCGGCTGCGCGAGGAAGCGGCGGGCGAATTCCCCGAAGGCGTCACCGCCTTTCGCCCGGGGATGGCGGTGCATGGCCGCTACGGCAAGCCCTGCCCCGACTGCGGCGCTCCGGTGCAGCGCATCGTCTTCGCCGACAACGAGACGAACTATTGCCCGCGCTGCCAGACGGGCGGCCGAGTGCTTGCCGATCGCGCGCTCTCGCGGCTGCTCAAGCGGGACTGGCCGCGTACGCTCGAGGAGCTGGAAGAGAAGCGGGGCGGGCGCGCCGAGGCGACGGGCGGCGCTTCCAGGTCAGGAGGCCGCCGCCGTCCAAAGGCGCCGTAGCTCGCCGGCCACCTCGTCGGGACGCTCGAGCTGCCACCAGTGCGAGCAGCCCGGAAACGAGACTGAGCGCGCCCCGGTTCGCTCGGCGAGGCGGGCACCGAACCGGGCCGCCGCATACGGATCGCGCTCGCCCCACAGCACGAGCCCCGGCGCCGTGACGCGCCCGAGATCCGGCTCCCACTCCGACCCGGTGTTCACCGCGGAGCGATACAGCGCGAGGATGCACCGCTTCATGGTGGCGTCCACGTGCTTGACGGACTCGGCCGCGTCGGCTTCCGGCACGCCGGCGGTGACGAGCGCCCGCCTGAGCGCCTCGGGCGTCATGGCCTCCATCACGCGCTCGCCCACCTCGGGCGTCTGCCAGAGCCGCGCGGCCTCATGCCACTCGTACTCGGAATCGACCGGAGCGCCACCGGCCGCCCAGCTCCGCGCGAGCTCGCGCCGGAGCGACACGGCGCGCACCACGAAACCAGCGCCCCAATCATGCCCGATCAGGTCGATGGGTCGCGGCAGCGCCGTCAGCCGATCGAGCAGCCAGTCCACGTAGGCCTCTTTCGTGGCGCTGAATCCTTCCGGCGCGGGGCATGCGAATCCGGGCAAGGACAGCCTCACGACATCCCGGCGATCGAGCCGCGAGATGACGGCGTCCCATACGCGCGCGGTGTCCGGGACGCCGTGGACGAAGACCGCGGTCATCGCTCGGCGGCGCGGTCAGGTGCCGGGAGCCACATCGGGACGGTCGTGGAGCGCCATCATGGTGGCGAGCATGGTGGCGACGGCCTTCTCCTCGCCGTCCGCGACCGCGACCACGTCGGCGGTGCAGACCGTGAGCGTGCGACCGGGCTTGGCGACGCGCCCGCGCGCGATCAGGAGCGCGCCGCGGGCGGGCGACAGCAGGTTGACCTTGAACTCGACGGTGAGGACCGAGGCCTTGGGCGGCATCAGGCTCAGCGCCGCGTAGCCGCAGGCGGTGTCGGCCAGGGCGGTCACGATGCCGCCGTGGATGAAGCCGTGCTGCTGGCAAAGATCGTCGCGGAACGGCAGCTCGATCTCGATTTGGCCGGGCGCCACCCGGCGCAGGCTCGCGCCGATGGTCTTCATCACGGTCTGGCGGGCGAAGCTCGATCGCACGCGTGCCTCGAAGTCCGGATCGAGCGCGGCGAAGGGCGCGGACGATGGGCTCATGGGCGCCGCCCCGGGGCGATTTTCGCCGACACGGGCACGGACGCTCCTGGTATGGAGCGGCGTCGGAACGCCGGATACCATCTCGAAAACCAGAACGCCACCACCAGCGCCAAGATCGATACCGCGACGTCGACCCACAGCGGGATTGCGGGCACCAACTCCGCAAAGGTATCCGCCGCCGTCAGCAGGGCGAACGCCCCAGCCCATACTCCGGTGATGGCACGGTTGATGGACATGAACAGCGGAGTCGCCCAAAACTGCTCCGGCACTCGCTCACGCGCGTATGGCAGCGTGAAGGGCCGGCGAATCGCGAGCGACACGACAATGATCGCCGTCAGGCCGGCATCCACCACCAATCGAACGCCCGCGACCGACCAGTGCGGCCAGACGGCAACCGTGTAGAGGGCGAGCCCGGCGAAGAGGATCAGGCTTCCGACCTCGAGGATCTTGACCGACTCGCCCTTCCACCACATGCGGCCGCAGAGGAGCAGGGAGACCGTGGCGGCCGCCCAGAGTCCTCCGGCCGGCGACACGAGCCGCATGAGCGCGAAGAAGGCAATAAACGGCGCGAACCCGACGAGGGCGTTCATGATAGCGATCCTCTACCCAGCGTCCTTCCGCCCCGAGGCGATCTTCGCCGACACGGGCACGTCGAAGCCCCCGCGGACTTCGTATACCTTCGCGAGACGGTCGAAGATCTCGCGGACCTTCCGCTGGACCTCGGGAGGCTGACCGTAAATATTGGCCGAGGCACGGGCCAGGCTGCCCAGCCCGCCGTTCCACCAGTAGTCGAGATCGGGGAGCCGGTGCGTGAAGCTCACCGTCCGCACCGCCACGTCCGTCATGCCCGCCGCGCGCAGCAAGACGGCGAATTGGTCGTCGGCCGAGAACCGGAACGGCGGCGGACCCGCCGGCACGGTTGACGGCGGAGTGGCACCAGCCTCGGTGGCGGCGTCGTAGAAGATCCCGTTGACGCGGGCGCGCGCCGGCAAGTCCCACCAGGACAGCGCCAGCATGCCGCCGGGAGCCACGACGCGCGCGAGCTCGGCGAGCGCGTGCGAGGGGCGCGGGAAGTGGCCGAGGCCGAAGTTGGAGACCACGGCGTCGAAGGCGCCGTCCGGGAAGGGCAGCGCTTCCCCGTCGGCCTCGCGGAAGTCGAGCCCCGGATGAAGCCGCGCGGCCAGCGCCACCATCTTCGGCGACAGGTCCACGCCGATCGCCGAGCTCACTCCGCGCGCGACCGCGCGCGCCACCACGATCCCCGGGCCGGTCGCGACGTCGAGGAGCCGCGTGCCCTTGCCCACCCGCGCCGCGTCCAGCAGCGGCTCGATGAGCCGGCTCGTCACGGGAGCGAAGAAGTCATGGTACTGGGCCGAGACCCGGTCGTGGGCGGCCTTTTCGAACTGGCGGAATGCCTCGGGGTCGACGGTCGGAGTGCTCATCGCGGGGATTCTACCCCAGCCCTTGGCCTGTCGGGCAAGTGACAGCCTCGTCCCGGCGATGACGTCCGGTCCCTCACAATTTTGGTCAGCGCTGAGATTCCACAGGCTTGGCCCGCGCTTCCCGTGGCATGTCCCATGCTCCCTTCGACCCAACACGTGGAAAGGAGGCCTGAGATGACGAGCACGGATCCCGTTCTGGCCGAGTACGTCGAGAGGCTGTTCACCAAGGCGAGCCTGCTCACGCTCGCCGTCATGGGCCACGGTCAGCTCATCCAGGACCGCGGCCTCAAGCCCGACACCTCGTATCTCACCCAACTCCAGCTGCTGGCCGGCGAAGTTGAGTTCGGCCTGGGGATGATCCACGACCGGCTGACCGAGCAAAACAACCTCGCGGCCTGAGGCGGGCCCGCCGTGTGACACGCCGCCGGCAAGCTGGCACCGTCCTGGGAGCGCTGTGGCTGGCGGTTGCCTGTCATCAGGTCGGCGCCGCGGAGCGGATTCACCTCTTTGATCCGAAGGGCCAGCTCTCCGGCTATGCGTTGATCGATCCTGAGACCGGACGCGTGGATTACTTCGACGTGTCGGCGCGGCGGACGGGCTGGGCGGAGATCGATCCTTCGAAGCCGTCCGATCGAGTCAATTTCTTTACTCCCACCGGCCGTAACGCGGGCTTCGCCGTCGTCAACCGCAAGGGCAAGCGTGTGGAGTTCTTCGATGCCGCCGACCGCCACAGCGGCTGGGGCATCCTCGAGGCCTCAGGCCGCGTCACCCGGCTCAATCTCACCGGCCGCCGGCTGCCCGACACAGCCATCCCGCTGCAACTCCGGCCTCCAGACTAAGCCGTCCCGGCCGCCCCAAGTCCTGGCACGCAGGGGCGGTGCCGCAGCGCGCTAAGGTCATCCCGGGCGCCATCCATGCGCCCGCCCGCCGTCGTAGTAACGGGTGAAGGCCATGCGCGATCTTCCAATGCATTTTTCGCTTGAACTCGGCCCGTCCGGCGCTTTTACTCTTGGCTCCAACGATGCCCGCCTTTGACCTCGAGGCCTACGTGGGGCGGTCCCGCGCCCTCGACCTCTCGGCCTTCGATTGGGCCGAGGTCCCCCGACATCGCCTGCCCCTGGAAGCCGCGCGCACCCTGCGCTACATGCAGGACATCGAGAGCCACACGATCATCTATCTGCGCGCGCTGCTCGCCACCCGCGCGATCGACGACCCGGAGGTCTCGACGTTCCTCGCGTGCTGGCTCTACGAGGAAACCTTCCACGGCATTGCGCTGGCCCGCTTCCTCGAGGCCGCCGGCCATCCGGTAGGACCACGCCCCACCCCGCGCGGACAGGAGCCGCTGTCGAAACGGTTGGAGGCGCGAGTGACCGCGATGCTCTCGCGCGCGTGGCCGGACTTTTGCGCTGTGCACATGACCTGGGGCGCCATCAACGAGCTGACGACGCTCACCGGTTACCGGCGGCTGGCGACGGTAGCGGGCCATCCGGTGCTCACCGAGCTGCTCGAGCGCATCATGCTCGACGAATCGCGGCACTTCTTCTTCTACTACCGCCAGGCCGAGATCCGGCTGCAGCGGCCCGGCGCCGCCCGCGCGGCCCGCCTGCTGGTGGACCGATTCTGGGCGCCCGTGGGCAGCGGCGTTCAGCCGCGCGCGGAGCTGCGCTTCATGGCGAATTATCTCTTCGCCGGCGAAGAGGGCCGCGCCGCCGCGCGCAAGGTGGACGACACGATTCGGCGCCTGCCCGGCTTCGCCGCGGTGAGGCTGCTCGAGGCCTGGATGGATCGATACGCCGGGAGCATTCCCGGCTTGAACGGAGGACGAAATGGCCACCGCCACCACTGAGCACTACCGCACCTATACTCCGAAGCCGTTCACCCGCGCCGAGCGCGACTCGGTGACGATCCTCTTCGGCGGGCTGCACTGGCGGCTCGAGCGCATCCTCCAGGCCGTCCTGGAGAACAGCGGCTACAAGGCGCGCATCCTGCCCGTGGCCACCAAGGAGGATTTGCTCACCGGCCGCGAGGTGGCCGACATCGGCCAGTGCTGCCCGACCTCCTTCACGACGGGCAACCTGGTCAACTTCCTCAAGAAGGAATCGCAGCGGATCGGCCCCGAGGAGGTGAACAAGCGCTACGTGTACCTCACCGCCGGGTCGTGTGGGGCCTGCCGCTTCGGCCAGTACCACCAGAGCTACGAGCTGGCCCTGCGCAATAGCGGCCTCGACGCGTTCCGGATGTTCCTCATGGCCCAGGACCAGCTCGACCAGAAGGCGGCCATGGGCGACGGGCTGGATCTCAACCTCCCGATGACGCTCGGCTGCCTCTGGGCGATCTTCTGCACCGATCTCGTTCAGGACCTCGAGTACCAGGTGCGCCCCTACGAGGTGATCCCCGGCCAGACCGACGCCGTGGTCAAGGAGAGCGTCGACTATCTCTACGACGTCTTCCAGAAGCGACCGACGCCGAAGACGGCGCTCAAGTCGGTGCTCTGGCATCTGACGACCCGCTACTTCATGAAGGCGATGCGCGAGGTTCACCGGAAGTTCTCGGCCATCGAGGTGGACCGCCTGCGCGTGAAGCCCAAGGTCAAGATCACCGGCGAGTTCTACCTCCAGACGGTCGAGGGCGATCCGAACTACAACATCCACCGCTGGCTCGAGACGGAAGGAGCGGAGGTCTACCCGGCGGCGGTGACCGTGTGGATGGACTATCTCCTCCGGCTCGGCCTGCAGCGCTTCGAGGACTACTCCGGCATCGAGCGGGGCGCGCGCCTCAAGCTCGGCCTCGGGCGGACGGTTCAGGCGATTTACCGCTGGACCTACAACCGCCTGCGTCGCGAGATGGGCGGCCAGCCGCACGAGATGCCGCAGCAGCTCGAGCTGCGCCGGCTCGCGGCGCCCTACTTCCACAGCCGGCTCGACGGGGGCGAGGGCGACATGCTCGTCGGCAAGGCGCTCTGGTCCTATCACCACAAGAAGGCGCACATGATCTGCGAGCTCTCGCCCTACTCCTGCATGCCGAACACCATGAGCATCGGCGCCATGTCCGGCGTGACCGGGAAATACCCCGATCTCCTCTACGCCCCGCTCGAGATCAAGGGCGACGCCGAGGTGCATGCCCTCTCGCGCTGCCAGATGATCCTCACCGAGGCCAAGAAGCGGGCGCAGCGCGAGTTCGACGAGACGCTGGAGCGCACCGGGCTGACCGTCGGCGACGTGAGCGCCTATCTCGACGCCCATCCCAAGATGAAGCGGGCGACCTACCTCGTGCCTCACGACGGCGTCGCGGGCACCGCCGCGGACCTGGTGATGCACGTGGCGGCGCTGATGGGCAGGCTGGTGAGCAAGTAATGAAGCTCGTCGGCGTGGATGTCGGCTCCACCACCGTCAAATCGGTCGTCACGCAAGACGGGAAAGTGACCTGGCAGGACTACCAGCGTCACAGTACCCGCCAGGCGGAGAAGGTCCTCGAGTTCCTGGAGCGGATGGAGACGGAGGGCAGCCTCACAGCCGGCCGCGACCGCATCTTCTTCACAGGCTCGGGCGCGGGCTTCATCGCCCCGCTCGTCGGCGCCAAGCTGATCCAGGAGGTCGTGGCCGTCGCCGCCTGCGTGGAGCGGCTGCACCCCGACGTGCGCTTCGTCTCCGAGATCGGCGGTGAAGATATGAAGACGATCTTCTTCACCGCCACGGGCGCCGGCAAGTCCAAGCAGGTGTACATGCAGTCGGCCTGCAGCGGCGGCACGGGCACGTTCGTGGAGAAGACGGCCCGGAAGCTGCAGATCCCCGGAGAGCGGCTCGCCGAGATGGTCTACGCCGGAATGAGCCTGCACAAGATCAGCAGCAAGTGCGGCATCTTCGCCGAGACCGACGCCAATACGCTGGTAAAGACCGGCGTGCCCGTGGAAGAAATCATCGCCAGCCTCTTCGAGGCGGTGGTCTACCAGAACCTGGCCACGCTCACCAAGGGCAATACGCCGATGCCCGAGGTGCTGCTTCTCGGCGGGCCCAATCTCTTCTTCAAGGGCCTGCAGGAGGCGTGGCGCCACCACCTCACCAAGCTCTGGACCCAGCGCAAGGTGGACGTGCCCGAGGGCCGCGACCCCGCGTCCTTGATCATCGTGCCGAGCGAGGCGCTGTACTATGCCTGCCTCGGCTGCGTGGAGATCGGAGAGGGTGAGAAGCCCGAGGTCGGCATCTACCAGGGACGCGACAAGCTCAAGTGGTGGGTGGACAAGGGCCAGCACGAGCAGAAGGCCAAGGACGGCGGCAAGGCCCTGGTCGCCGGTGCCGACGATCTCAGCACCTTCGTCTCCCAGTACGGCGCTCGTCCCGCCGTCGCCGCGGTGGCGGCCGGCGGCGCGGGGCGCGTGACGACCGCGACGCCCGTGCTGCTCGGCTGCGACTTCGGCAGCACCACGGCCAAGGCCGTGGCCCTCTCGCCGGAGCGCGAGCTGCTCTTTTCCTGCTACGCGCTGTCCAAGGGAAATCCCATCGAGGATGCCCAGTCGCTCTTCGGCCAGGTGCGCGAGGCCGGATTCACCGAGGTGGCCGGGCTCGCGCTCACCGGCTATGGCAAAGACCTCCTCGCCGACGTCCTGGGCGCGGACGTGGCGGTAGTGGAGACGGTGGCGCATGCCACCGCCGCGCTTCATTACATCCCCGACGCCGATGTCATCTGCGACGTGGGCGGCACCGACGTGAAGATCATGATTTTGCGTCAAGGAACTGTGGCAGACTTCAGGCTGAACTCGCAGTGCTCGTCGGGCAACGGCGCATTCCTGCAGGGCGTGGCGGAGCGCTACAACATCCCGCTCGAGCAGTACGCCGAGCGCGCCTTCGAGGCGAAGTCCATGCCGGCCCTCGCCATGGGCTGCGGCGTCTTTCTCCAGTCCGACATCGTGAACCAGCAGCGCAAGGGCTGGTCGGCCGAGGAGATCATGGCGGCGCTGGCCGCGGTCCTGCCCGTCAATGTGTGGATCTACGCGGGCCAGCTCCAGAACCTGCGGGCCGTGGGCCGCAAGTTCGTCCTGCAGGGCGGCACCCACCGCAACATGGCCGTGGTCAAGGCCCAGGTGGACTTTCTCCGCAGCAAGGTCCCCGACGCCGACGTCGTCGTCCACCCGTATTCCGGCGAGGCCGGCGCCATCGGCGCAGCGCTCTGTGTCGCCGACTGGCGGAAGGCGGGCGACCCCTCCCGCTTCCGGGGCTTCGACACCATCGCGGCGCTCACCTACACGAGCACCACCGCCGCCGAGACCGTCTGCAAGTGGTGCCCGATCAATTGCACGCGCACCTTCATCGACGTCCAGCTCCCCGGCGCCAAGGGGCGCCCGTGGAGCAAGGTGCCGCTGGCCGAGGGGTGGGAGCGCGTCATCAGCGGCAATTCCTGCCCCAAGGGGCTCGTCGAGGACGTCAACGAGATGCGGGTGGTGAAGAGCAAGCTGGAGGAGGTCAAGCGTGAGTACCCTAACGTTGCCGAGATGGTTCGCACGAGCGCGTTCAAGCGGGCCCGATCCGAGCCGGCAGCCGTCGCGCAATAAGCTCCGGATCGGCATCCCGCGCGTCCTGAACCTCTGGTCCACTCACCAGTTCTGGACCGGCCTGTTCGGCGCCCTCGGCATCGAGCCGCGGAATCTCGTCTTCTCCGGTGACACCTCGGAAGAGCAGGGCCGCCAGTTCGGCAAGGGACGCGGCACCGTGGACTGCTGCTACCCGGTGAAGTGCATCTCCGGCCATTACGGCGAGCTGGTCTTCGGCCAGCGCGAGAAGCTCGACATCATCGTCTCGCCCATGATCTACACGCTGCCCTCCTTCCTCAGCGGGCACGTGGCCCGCACCCTCGCCTGCCCGCGCGTCATGGCCGCGCCCGAGAACATCAAGGCGGGCTTTCTCAAGGAGCGCGATGTCTTCGCCGAGGCGGGGATCCAGTACGCGACCCCGTTCGTCTCGCTCGACGAGCCCAAGCTGGTCCCCAAGCAGCTCTTCGAGGGGCTCAAGGACGCCATCCCCGGGCTCACGCGGGAGGAGATGGCGCGCGCCGTCGAGGAGGGGTATCGGGCGCTCCATGCGTTCAACGACCGGCTGAGAAGGAAATCGCGCGAGGTGCTCGAGTGGTGCGCTCGGGAGGACCGGCCGTGCCTGCTCGTCCTGGCCCGCCCGTACCACATGGATCCCGGCATCGGACACGAGATCGAGGTGGACCTGCAGGCCCACGGCTATCCCATTCTCTGGGCGCAATACTTCCCGATCGACGCGGACCTCATGAACTGGGCGTTCGGCCCCGACGTCAGCACCGGCATCATCCGGTCGCCCTTCGACATCCGCGACGTGTGGCCCTCGTCCTACAGCTCTAACACAAACGAGATCCTCTGGGGCGCCAAGGCCGCGGCGCGGATGCCGTGGGTGGCCTGCGTCGTGAGGCTCGCGAGCTACGAATGCGGGATGGACCAGCCCACCTACACGCCCGTCCAGCAGATCGTCGAGCGCTCGGGCACGCTCTTCTTCTCGTTCCAGGACCTGGACTCGACGAAGCCCGCCGGCTCGGTGAAGATCCGCGTGGAAACGATCACCCACTACCTGGAGAAGTACGCCCGGGAGATCATCGAGCGGAAAAAGGCGGCGATGCCGCCGGGCTGCCCGCTCCTCTCGCCACAGCCGGCCGCGACGTAGCGGCTCGAACGCCCGCGTCCGGATCCATGGCCGAAGAGCGCCTGATGCTGCACATCGTGGTCGCCGTGCTCGCGGTCAATCTCGTCCAGGGCCTCGCGCTGGCATGGGCCCGGCAGTTCCAGCTCGCGTCGCTGAGCAGCAGTGTCAACCCGGCCCTCCTGCTCTACGTCGTGTCCGCGATGATGAGTCAGAGCGCGTCGTGGCCCAATATCACGCGCTTCGAAGTGGGCTTCCTCTCCATCCAGGTCCTCGTGCTGGTCCTGTCGTTGGTCTCCCTGTCCGGCGTCCGCGTCTCCGCGTGGCTCTTCTGGACCGCGTGGGTCCTCAACGGCCTTACATGGCTGTTCATGGTCTACGTCGTCTTTCTCTTCCGGATCCAGATGTGACCCTTGCCGACCGCTCGCGGCCTCGCTATGCTCTGTCCCGAGGGGGCGTTGACATGGCGAACTCGGTGCATCGGCTGACGATCACTCCGATTCATCCCTGCTTCGGCGCCGGTGTCGAGGGCGTCGATCTCGCTGAGCCCCTCGACGACGCCACCTTCAAGCGGATCTTCGACGCCTTCCAGGAGTACTCGGTGCTGGTCTTTCATAACCAGCGGTTCAGCGACGAGCAGCAGATGGCCTACAGCCGGCGCTATGGCCCGCTCGAGGAGACGATCAAGGCCACGGGTCGCGAGAACCGTCTCCATCCGAACCTCGTGGACCTCTCGAACACCGACCCGGAGCGCGGCGGCAAGCTCATGGACTGGACCGACCGCCGCATGATGTATCAGTCCGGCAATCAGCTCTGGCATACGGACAGCTCCTTCAAGCCGGTGCCCGCCATGGCCTCCATGCTCTCGGGACGTGAGGTGCCGCCCGTGGGCGGCGAGACGGAGTTCGTGAGCATGCGATACGCCTGCACGACGCTGCCGGAGGAAACGCGGCGGCGGCTCGAGGGCAAGGTGGCCGTGCACAGCATCATTTACTCGCGGAGCACCATCGCCAAGGGGCTCCTCGACCCGGAGGCCGAGAAAGACCTGCCGCCGGTGCGCCAGAGCCTGCTGCGCGCGAACCCGGTGAACGGGCGAAAGTCGATCTACATCGGCTCGCACGCCTGGTACATCGAGGGCATGCCGTACGACGAATCGCGCCGGCTCCTCGACGAGCTGCTCGCCCACACCACGCGTCCCGAGTGCGTCTACCAGCACCGCTGGCGGCAGTGGGACTTCGTGATGTGGGACAACCGCTGCGTGCTGCACCGCGGGCGGCCGTGGGATGCCGCGCAGCACGCCCGCGTCATGCGGCGAACGACGGTGGCGGGCGAGGGCCCGACGGCGGACCCGCCCTTCGCCACCCGGATCGCCGTGTGGGACGGGATCATCCCGGAGGGTGTGGGCGTCTGATCCTCCGGAGCCGGCTCATGCGGGCGGGGGCCTGGCTCTTCTTCGCCGGGATGCTCACGGGCTTTTGGGTGGCCGCCGTCTTCACGGAAACGATCAAGGTCCCCATCCCCCGCCTGGCGCTGGCAGCGCACCTGAACGGGCTGCTGGGCGGTCTCTGGCTGATCGCCGTCGCCTCGACGCTCGACCTGCTGCGCTATGGCGAGCAGGGGCTGCGGCGGCTCGCGTGGCTAGTGTCGATCGCGGCCTGGAGCAATTGGCTGATCACGCTCGTCGCCTCAGTCCTCGGCGTCCGCGGGCTCGAGTACACGAACGATCCGGCCAACAATGCCGTCGCCGCGCTGCTGCAGGCCTTCGTGGTGCTGCCGTCGCTGCTCGGCGCCGGTGCCTGGGCCGTGGGGATGAGACCCCGGGGTGAGCTCGTGAGATGAGAGCCCAGCGCGGCATCTTCTTCGCCCTGCTTCTCGCGGCGGCGCTCCAGATCGCGTATTTCTACCCGCTGCTTCCCGACACCGTGGCCTCGCACTTCGACAATGCCGGGC
>Ga0207646_10003428_pt1 | contig 17915 bp, 19 predicted proteins | sample KBSK5502metaG_FD_184343 | JGI IMG/M metagenome (GOLD analysis project Ga0207646, IMG submission 184343) | Corn, switchgrass and miscanthus rhizosphere microbial communities from Kellogg Biological Station, Michigan, USA - KBS K5-50-2 metaG... | ecosystem: Host-associated > Plants > Roots >...
GTAGAAGGGCTCAGCAAGTCCTTCGGCCGCCACGTCGTGTGGCGCGACGTCTCGCTGTCGCTGCCGCCCGGCGAGGTGAGCGTGATGCTCGGGCCCTCCGGCACCGGAAAGACGGTGTTCCTCAAGTCGCTGGTCGGCCTGATCCGGCCCGACCGGGGGCAAGTCTGGGTGGACGGGATCGACACGGTCCACGCTTCCGAGCGCAAGCTGTACCAGGCGCGCAAGCTGTTCGGGGTGATGTTCCAGGACGGCGCGCTGTTCGGCTCGCTGAACCTGTACGACAACATCGCCTTCCCGCTGCGCGAGCACACGAAGATGACCGAGGCCCAGATCCGGCAGATCGTGCTCGCCAAGATGGAGATGGTCGGGCTGACCGGTGAGGAGCACAAGTTCCCCGGCGAGATATCCGGCGGGATGCGCAAGCGGGCCGGCCTGGCCCGCGCCCTCGTGCTCGACCCCCAGATCATCCTCTGCGACGAGCCGGACTCCGGCCTGGACCCGGTGCGCACGGCGTACCTGTCCCAGCTGCTGATCGACCTCAACGCGGAGATCGACGCCACCATCCTGATCGTCACCCACGACATCCAGATCGCCCGGACCGTGCCGGACAACATCGGCATGCTGTTCCGCGGCAACCTGGTCATGTTCGGCCCCCGGGAAGTCCTGCTCACGAGCGATAACCCCGTCATCACCCAGTTCGTGAACGGGCGCAGGATCGGGCCGATCGGCATGTCCGAGGAAAAGGACGAGGCCACCATGGCCATGGAGAAGGCCACCCTCGGCGACGAGGCAGCCCAGGCAGCGAACGGGACGGTCGCGCTCATGCCGCAACTGGTCCCAAGCCCCGGACTGCCGCAACGGCAGGCGGTGCAGCGGCGGATGGACCGGGTGATGGCCCTGCTGCCAAGCCTGCCGACCGCCGCGCAGCGGGCGATCCTCGACGGTTTCAGCGCGGCCGGGCGGACGCGCGGCCCGGCCCAGGCGCTGCCGCCAGCCCCGCCCGACCCGCTGGCCGGGGAGCGGGAGACGGCGCAGACTCAGGCCCGCGCCGAGGCCTGGACGCTGGCCCGGGAGCGGGACGCCGCGGCGCGGCGGGAGGCGGAGGAAGAGGAGCAGGCCCACGGCCCGGGAAGCTGGCCGGCTGACTGGCCAGGAGGCGGCGAGTGACCACGCAGCCGCAGCCGCGGATCATGGAGCAGCCCGACGACCCGCACCTGGCGGGCGGCCCGGGAGCCTCGTTCCCCGGCGCGGGTGCGCTGCGGCAGACCGGCATGCTGTTCGCGCTCGCGGCCAGCGTGATCCGGCTGACGTTCAAGCGCCCGTTCCAGGCCCGCGAGCTGCTCGAGCAGTTCTGGTTCATCACCAGCGTCACGATCCTGCCGACCGCGCTCGTGTCCATCCCGTTCGGCGCGGTGATCACGCTCCAGGTGGGCTCGCTAACCCAGCAGTTCGGGGCGGAGCAGTTCACCGGCGCCGCCAGCGTGCTCGCCGTCGTCCAGCAGGCCAGCCCGATCATCGTGGCCCTGCTGATCTCCGGCGCGGGCGGCTCGGCGATCTGCGCCGACATCGGCTCCCGCACCATCAGGGAAGAGATCCAGGCCATGGAGGTGATGGGCGTCTCGCCGATCCAGCGCCTGATCGTCCCCCGGGTCCTGGCCGCGATGTTCGTCGCGATCCTGCTCAACGGCCTGGTGTCGGTGGTCGGCGTGCTCGGCGGCTACTTCTTCTTCGTGTACCTCCAGCACGGGACGCCCGGCGCGTTCCTGGCCAGCTTCTCCGCGCTGGCGCAGACCCCCGACCTGTACATCAGCGAGATCAAGGCGCTGATCTTCGGGTTCATCGCCGGCGTGGTCGCCGCGCACCGTGGCCTTAACCCCAGGCCCGGCCCGAAGGGCGTCGGCGACGCGGTCAACCAGTCCGTGGTCATCACGTTCCTGCTGCTGTTCTTCGTCAACCTCGTCCTGACCGCGATCTACCTGCGGATCGTTCCCCCGAAGGGACAGTGATGGGCGCGGTAACCGGCGAGCAGGCCCCCGCGACCGGGACGGGCAGGTGGCCCGGCCGGTTCGCCGGGTACGCCGACCGCAGCCTGTTGTGGCTGGACCTGCTCGGCGACCAGCTTGCCTTCTATGCTCGCGCGCTGGCCTGGACCCCGCGTGCCATCCGGCGCTACCTGAAGGAAGTCCTGCGCCTGCTCACCGAGGTCGCCTTCGGCAGCGGCGCGCTCGCGCTGATCGGCGGCACGGTCGGCGTGATGATCGCGCTGACGCTGTTCACCGGGACCGTCGTCGGCCTGCAGGGCTACGCCGCGCTGAACCAGATCGGCGCCGCCGCGTTCACCGGGTTCGTGTCCGCCTACTTCAACACCCGGGAGATCGCGCCGCTGGTCGCGGGGCTGGCGCTGTCGGCCACGGTGGGCGCGGGCTTCACCGCGCAACTGGGCGCCATGCGGATCAACGAGGAGGTCGACGCGCTCGAAGGCATGGGCGTCCCGAGCCTGCCGTACCTCGTGACGACCCGGATAATCGCCGGGGTGATCGCCGTCATCCCGCTGTACGCGCTCGGGCTGATCAGCTCCTACTTCGGCTCCCGCGTGGTCACGGTCTATTTCAACGGGCAGTCCACCGGCACCTACGACCACTACTTCGGGCTGTTCCTGTCCCCCGTGGACGTGCTGTGGTCCTTCCTCAAGGTGCTGCTGTTCAGCGTGGTGATCATCCTCATCCACTGCTACTACGGCTACCGGGCCAGCGGCGGCCCGGCCGGCGTCGGCGTAGCCGTGGGCCGGGCGGTGCGGACCGCGATCGTCATGATCAACATCATCGACTTCTTCATGAGCCTGGCGATCTGGGGCGCCACGACAACCGTGCGGATCGCGCCATGACGCTGTCCGGTAAGGCCGGGCGCCGGCTCGCCGGCCTGGTGTTCCTGCTCGTCTTCGCGCTGCTGGTGTGGCTGTCCGTGGCGCTGTACAACAAGCAGTTCACGCCGGCGGACACGGTGACCCTGTACACCAGCAGCGTCGGCAACGAGATGCACCTGGGCGCGCAGGTCATGATCCGGGGCGTGCAGGTCGGCGAGGTGCGGCAGATCTCCGCCTACGGCACCGGGGCGCGCCTGGTACTGGCGATCCAGCCGGGCATGGTCAGCAGGATCCCGGCGAACGTGACCGCGGAGATGCTGCCGACCACGCTGTTCGGCGAGCGGTACGTCGACCTGCTGCCGCCGGCCAGACCGGTGGCGCAGCGGCTCACCGCCGGCAGCGTGATCCGGCAGAACAGCTCGCATGACGCCATCGAACTGGAGCGGGTGCTGAACAACCTGCTCCCGCTGCTGCAAGCCTCGGAACCGGACAAGCTCTCGGTCTTCTTGACCTCGCTCGCCCAGGGGCTGCAGGGCCACGGCAAAGAACTCGGCCAGACCCTGGTGGCGCTGGACGCCTACCTACGGCAGTACAACAGGCACCTGCCCGCGCTCGACAACGACATCAAGCGCCTGGCCGGGCTGTTCAGCACGCTCCATCAGGCGGCGCCGAACCTCGTCCAGGCCCTCGCCGACTTCACGGTCACCAGCGAGACGATCACCGCGGAGCGGGCCAACCTGTCCGCCCTGTACAGCACGCTGACCACGGCGTCCGGCGACCTGCGGGCGTTCCTCGACGCCAACTCGTCCAACATCATCAAGCTCAACGCGGACAGCGTGCCCAGCCTGCAGATCCTGGCCCGCTACTCCCCCGAGTTCCCTTGCGTGCTGAAGGACCTGGTCAATTTCGAGCCGGCGGCGAACAAGCTGCTCGGCAAGGGCACCAGCCAGCCCGGCCTGCACGCCCAGATCGTGATCGTCCCGCCGCTCGGCCCGCACCACATCGGCAGGTACGTCTTCGGCCAGGACACCCCCATCTTCGGCGACAACCTGGGCCCGCACTGCTACCCGATCCCATTCCCCGGCATCACCCTCAACGACGGCGCCGCGCCCTCCGGCTCCGCGGCTGCGCCAGCCCAGCGGCAGCCGGGGGACGCCGCGCACGCCACGCGCACGACGGCGGCCGCCCCGGCAGGGCAGGCCGTGGGGTCCCTGGCCGGGTCTCCGCTGGAGAGCGAGCTGGTCAGGGAGCTGACCGGGATGGCGCTCGGCCGGTCGCCCGCCATCGTCCCGTCCTGGGGCAGCCTGCTCACCGCGCCCCTGTTCCGCGGCACCACGGTGAGCCTGAGGTGATCCGGCCATGAGACGGAAAAGCCTCGCCGGGCCGATCATCAAGTCGGCCATCTTCATCGCCGTGACGGCCATAGTCACCGCGATCCTGGGCATCAGCATCGCCCACACCGGGGTGTCCGCCACCGTCCCCTACCACGCCGTGTTCTCCGACGTCACCGGCCTCAACGTGGGGGACGACGTGGACATCGCCGGGGTCCGGGTCGGCGACGTCACCTCGATCAGCGTCTACCGGCGCAACGAGGCGCTGGTCGGCTTCTCGCTGCAGGCGGGCCGGCGCCTGCCCGCCTCGGTGACCGCCACGATCAAGTGGCTCAACCTGGTCGGGCAGCGGTACATCGAACTCGGCCAGGGCACTGGCCCGGTCGGGCAAACGCTACCGTCCGGCGGCACGATCCCGGCGTCACGGACCACCCCCGCGCTCGACCTCACCGAGCTGTTCAATGGCTTCCAGCCACTGTTCCAGGCGCTGACCCCGGGCGACGTCAACCAGCTTGCCAGCGAGATCATCCAGGTCTTCCAGGGCGAGAGCCCCAACATCACCACGCTGGTGGCCACGGTCGGGTCGCTGACCACCGCCCTGGCCACCAGGGACCGGGTCATCGGCCAGGTGATCGCCAACCTGAACTCGGTCCTGCACACGATCGGGTCGCGCAGCGGCGAACTGGGCAACCTGGTGCATACCCTGCAGCAACTGGTATCCGGGCTGGCCGCGGACCGGCAGCCGATCGGCAGCGCTATCGCCGCGATCGGCGGCCTGACCAGCGCCACCGCCGGCCTGCTGCAGGTCAGCCGGCCCCCGCTGCGCACCGACATCGCCCAGCTTGGCCGGCTCTCGGCCAACCTCGCGAACAACTCCGGCGCGGTCGGCTCCTTCCTGCACACCCTGCCGGTCAAGCTGTCGGAGATCGCCAGGCTGGCCTCCTACGGCTCGTGGCTCAACTTCTTCATGTGCGACGCGCTGGTCAGCGGGGTGAGCGAGAAGTTCGGCCCCCCGCCCACCGGCGTCCCCATCACCGCGGCGAGGTGCAAGTGATGAAGCCACTGCGCGAGCGCAACCCCATCGCGGTCGCCGTCGTCGGCTTGCTGCTGCTGGGCCTGATCGCCTTCGGCACCTTCGACGCCAGCAACCTGCCGATCATCGGCGGCGGCACCGGTTACACCGCGTACTTCGCCGAGGATGCCGGCCTGCAGGCCGGCAACGGGGTGCGGATCGCCGGGGTCGTCGTCGGCCGGGTGAACGGGGTGTCGCTGGCCGGCAACAAGGTCGCGGTCAGCTTCACCGTGAAGAACGCCTGGATCGGGAACCAGACCACCGCCGCCATCAAGATCAGGACGATTCTCGGCGACAAGTACCTGGCGCTGGAACCGAAGGGCACCCGGCCGCAGGACCCCGCCACGCCGATCCCGCTGTCCCGGACCACCTCCCCTTACGACGTGACCCAGGCGTTCAACGGGCTCGGCCAGGAGATCAGCCAGATCAACACCGCCCAGCTCGGCAAGAGCCTGCAGACGCTGGCCGCCGCGTTCTCCGGCACGCCGCCCTACACCCGCTCCGCCCTGCGCGGGCTGGCCTCGCTGTCCCAGGCGATCGCGTCCCGGGACAACCAGCTCGCCGGCCTGCTCCGGGGGGCGCGCAACGTCACCGGGACGCTCGCCGGCGAGGACGCCGTGTTCAGCCGGCTGCTCAGCGACGGCAACCTGCTGCTGGCCGAACTCCGGCAGCGGCAGGCCGCGATCCACGCGCTGCTGACCGGCACCCAAGCGATGGCCACGCAACTTTCCGGCCTGGTCAACGACGATCAGGCGAGCCTGGGCCCGGCGCTGGCCGAGCTCAACCGGGTGACCACCCTGCTGAAGGACAACCAGGCCAACCTCACCAAGGCCCTGGCCCTGGCCGGGCCGTACTACCGGCTGCTGGGCAACGCCCTCGGCAACGGCCGCTGGTTCGACGTCTACGTGTGCGGCATCATCCCGCGCCCCTACCTGCCGCCCGGCACGGGTCCGAAGCAAGGCTGCGAGCCCCCGAAACCCTGAGGTCCCTATGAGGTTGCCAAGACTGAGGTTGCCGAGACTGCGGACGCGGCGCGACCGCCTGGTCCTTGGCGCTGCCGTGGTCATCCTGGCCGCGGCGCTGGGGATCGGCGCGGCCCTGGTGTACCAGGCCAGCCACCAGAGCAAGCAGATCACCGCCTACTTCAGCCAGGCGATCAGCGTCTTCCCCGGGTCCACGGTCCGGGTGCTCGGCGTCCCGGTCGGCACCGTCAACGCGGTGCAGCCCGAGGGCACCCAGGTCAAGGTCACCATGTCGGTGAACTCCGGCGTTCCGGTGCCGGCCAACGCGAAGGCCATGGTGATCGCGCCCAGCGTGGTTGCCGACCGGTACATCCAGCTCAGCCCGGCCTACACCGGCGGCCCGCAGCTGGCCTCGGGCGCGGTGATCCCGGTCAGCCGGACCGCGGTGCCCCTCGAGGTGGACCAGATCTACAGCAGCCTCTACCGGCTCAACCAGGCGCTCGGCCCGTCGGGGGCCAACAAGCACGGCGCGCTCAGCGACCTCGTGAAGACCGGAGCGGCCAACCTTTCGGGCAACGGGGCCTACCTCCACGCCATGCTCACGCAGTTCGGCGCCTTGTCGAAGACGCTCGGGGACAACTCGGGCAACTTCTTCGCCACCATTACCTACCTGCAGCGGTTCACCGCCATGCTCAAGGCGAACGACGGACAGGTGCGCCTCGCCGAGCAGCAACTCGCCCAGGTGTTCGGGTTCCTGGCCAGCGACCGGACCGACCTGGCCGCCGCGGTACACGAGCTTGGGATCGCGCTCGGCCAGGTGCAGGGCTTCATCGCGGGCAACCGGAGCCTGCTGAAGTCAAACATCGCGAAGCTGGCGACGATCACCCACATCCTCGTCACCGAGCGGGCGTCCCTGGCGCAGGCGCTGGACACGGTCCCGCTCGCGGCGGACAACCTGGTGAACGCCTACGACGCGGCGAACCGCACCTTTGACGGCCGCGGCGACCTGAACGAGCTGAGCATGGGCCCGGGCGCCAGCACCCTCGGGGCGATCACCCCGGCCGTCACCGGGCCCGGTCTGGCCGCCCCGCCCGGCTCGGTGCCGCTGGTGCCGTCCTTGCTGGGCACCGCTCCGCCGCTGCCACTGCCCGCCGTGGGTTTGTACGGCACGCCACAGGCGGCGCTGGCGGGTGGTCACTGATGTTTTTTGGTGCAGTACGATCCCAGCGCGGCAGCCCGCCGCGCTCCCGCGGGCGGGTGCCGGGGATCCCAGCCGTGGTGACCGCGGCCTTGACGGCGGCGTGCGTCGCGGGGTGCGGCTCGGGCGGGTTCAACGGGATCTACTCCATCCCGCTGCCCGGCGGCGCCAGCCTGGGCAGTCATCCGTACCAGGTGACCGCGGAGTTCAGCAACGTCGGTGACCTGGTGCCACAGTCCGCCGTGAAGGTGAACGACGTCACCGTGGGCCGGGTGTCCCGGATCTACCTCCCGGCGAACAGCTGGATCGCGCGCGTGGCCATGGTCATCAACGGCAGCGTCCGGCTGCCCAGCAACGCGATCGCCCAGATCCAGCAGGCCAGCCTGCTCGGCGAGCAGTACGTGGGGCTGTCGTCGCCGCCGGGCCTTGCGCCCGTGGGACGGCTGCGCAACGGCGCGTTCATCCCGGTGACCCGCACCACGAGCAACGCGACCGTCGAGGAGGTGCTCGGCGCGCTGGCGCTGCTGCTCAACGACGGCGGCCTGGCGCAGTTCCACACGATCGCCACGGAGCTCAACCTCGCGCTGGCCGGCAACGAGCCGCAGATCCGTGCCCTGCTTCCCCAGCTCAACACCCTGCTGGGCAACCTGAACGCCCACCGCCAGGACATCATCAAAGCGCTGGACGGGCTTAACGCCCTGTCGGCCACGCTCGCCGCCCGCGACAAGCAGATCGGCCACGTGCTCGACCACCTGACCCCTGGGCTCGAGGTGCTCGCCGAGCAGCGCGGCCAGCTGGTCACCCTGCTGAACGCGCTGCATCGGCTGAGCGGCGTGGCCGTCAGGACGATCAACGCCAGCGAGGCCAACTTCGCCGCCAACCTCCGGGCCCTGGCACCCACCCTGCGCAACCTGGCCAACGCCGGGCAGAACCTGCCGCTGGCCCTGCAGGTGCTGCTCACCTACCCCTTCACCGACCAGGTGCTGAGCGACATCAAGGGCGACTACCTCAACGCCTACCTGTCGTTGCAAGCGGCCCCGGGGACCACGGTCATAGCGCCGGTGCGGCCGAACTCCGCGCCGACGCCGACTCCCACCGCGACACCGGGAGGCGGGCGCTGATGCTTACCCGCACCGTCAAGATCAAGGTCATCGCCTTCGCGGTGCTCTCGGTCGTCGTGATCGGCTACACCGCGTTCCACTACGCCAACCTCGGCCGCCTGCTCGGCCTGCGCGGGTACTACGTGGTCAAGCTCGAACTGGCCAACGCCGGCGGGGTCTTCCCGCAGGCCAACGTGACCTACCGCGGCGTCTCCGTGGGGCGGGTCGGGGCGGTCCGGCTGACCAGCACCGGCGTCGAGGTAGACCTGGACATCAGCGACTCCGCGCCGAAGATCCCGGCCGACCTGCAGGCGAACGTCGCGGACCTGTCCGCCGTTGGCGAGGAGTACGTCAACCTGCGCCCGGCGACCAGCCACGGGCCCTACCTCACGCAGGGCAGCGTGATCCCCGTCCGCGACACGCAGCTACCGCTGCCCGTGACGACGCTGCTGAACAGCGTCAACTCGCTCGCCACGTCGGTGCCCCTGGGGTCGCTGCGCGCCGTGCTCAACGCGCTGGCCACCGGGCTGTCCGGCACAAGCACCAGCCTGCGCGACCTGATCGACGGGCAGAGCGCGTTCGTCCGTGCGGCCGGCGCGGCACTGCCGCAGACCGACACCCTGATCCAGCAGGGGCAGACGGTGCTGGCCACCCAGAACGCCGAGGCGTCGGCCTTCGAGTCGTTCGCGGCGAGCATGCGGCTTTTCCAGGGACAGCTGGCCGCCTCCGACGGAGACCTGCGCCGGCTCTTCCAGAACGGCGCGCCCGCGGCGACACAGGTGGCCGGCCTCATCACGGACAACGCGCCCGCCCTGGGCGCGCTGATCGCCAACCTGCTGACCACCGCCGAGCTGACCCTCACGCGCGGGCCCGCCATCGAGGAGACGTTCTCCGCCCTGCCCGCCGCGATCGCCGCCGGCTCCACCGTGATCACCTCGAAGGGGGCGCGCTTCGGGGTGACGCTGACCTTCTTCAACCCGCTCCCGTGCACCGCCGGGTACCAGGGCACGATGATCCGCAACGGGCTGGACACCTCACCGGGGCCGCCGCTGAACACCGCGGCGCGGTGCACCTCGCCGCCCAGCACCGGCATCGACGTCAGGGGCTCGGCCAACGGGCCGTCCGGGGGCGGCGTGCCGCCGGCGGCTCAGGCCGGGCTGGCCCGGCTGCTTGGCCTGTCGCCATGAGGGCCCGTACCCGGCCCGCCGTCGCCTAAAGTTGCTGCACGTGTCCACCGCAAGCACGACCTCCCGGCAGGGCCTTCGCGGATGGGTGGCCGAGCCGCTCGTCGCCACCGCCCTGGTGCTGGCCGTCCTGGCGGCCGGGTTCGCGAGCTGGGCGGGCTGGTCCTGGTACCACACCGCGGGCTCCGGCCCGACCGCGGCCGCGCAGCTTCGCGACCAGGCGCTGCAGGCAGGCGAGCAGGCGGTGCTGAACTTCAACACGCTCGACTACCGGAAGGTGGCCGCGGGCCTGGCGCTCTGGGAGCAATCCTCGACCGGCCCGCTGCGCGCTGAGATCAGCGCGGGCCGGGCGCAGTTCGAGCGGCAGATCCAGCAGACGAAGACCGTCACCACCGCGCGGATCCTCGACGCGGCGCTCACGGCGCTGAACGCGCGCGCGGGCACGGCGAGCATCATCGTCGCTATCCAGATCACGGTGACCCCGGCGCACGGCTCGCCGGTCATCAAGCAGAGCCGGCTGGCCGGCACGCTGGCCAAGACGCGGTCGGGGTGGAAGCTCAGCCAGCTCGGCCAAGTCCCGGTCGGCGCCGCAAGCAGCAGCGGAACGGGGTCCGGCGGTGGCTGACGAGGGTATCGACGGCACCGCGCCGGCTGAGGAGGAGGCAACGGACGCCGGCCAGGCTGAGCCGATCGCGCAGCCGGCCGGGGAAGAGGCCGCTCCGGCGGACGCCAGCAAGGCTGAGCCAGCGGAGCCCGCCGCGCCTCCGCAGAGCCCGGACCGGAGGTCGCGCGGCACCCGGCGGAAGGTCGCCATCCTCGGCGCCGTCACGGTCATCCTCGGCGCGTTCGGGGTGTGGGCCACCGTGGCCTCGGGCAGCGTGGGGGCCAGCGCGGCACCGCAGAACGTCGCGCTGACCGACGGGGCCGCCACGAAAGCGGTCGACCGCCAGATCACCAGCGCGGTCAACACGATCTTCTCCTACAACTACACCGACACCGGCGTCACGCGGCAGGCCGCGCAGCGGCTGCTCACCGGCCCGGCGGTCCGCCAGTACGACACCCTGTTCGCGCTGGTGGCGAGGAACGCGCCGGCCCAGAAGCTGATCGTCACCACCAGGGTCACCAACAGCGGGGTCGAGTTGCTCACCGGCAACCGGGCCCGGGTGCTTGTCTTCGCCAACCAGCAGGACACCAGGGCGGGCACCGGCCAGACCAGTTACGGCGGCGCCATGTTCGCGGTTACCGCGGTCCGCCAGGGCGGCTCGTGGAAAATTGAGAACATCGACACCTTCACCGGCTAGAAGCTGGGCAGCGCGGAGTTGGGCAGCGCGGTGAAACTGTGGCTCCCGGCCATCGCCGCTGGCCTGCTGGCCGTGGCCTGCTCGAGTGTGGCCGGGCCGGCTCAGCCGGCCCGGCAGCCGCCCCTGTCCGAGCCAACGAGCCCCACCATCACCCCGCCGTACGGCCCAAGCCCGACGGGAACACCAAGCCCCGGGCCACGGTCGCCGAAACCGCTCGCCGGGATGATCGTCGGCATCGATCCCGGCCACAACGGCCGCAACGGAACCGACCCGGCGTACCTCAACCGGCTCATCTGGAACGGCCGGGAATCGGAGACGTGCGACACCACCGGTACGCAGACCGCGGGCGGCTACACGGAGGCGCGGTTCAACTTCAACGTCGCCCGTTACCTGCGCGCCGACCTTCGATCCGCCGGTGCGCGTGTGGTCATGACGCGGACGAACAACCACGGCGTCGGGCCCTGCGTCAACCGCCGGGCCCAGATTCTCGACCGGGCACACGCCGACGTGGCGATCGACATCCACGCCGACGGGGGCCCGGTCTGGGGCCGGGGGTTCACGGTGCTCGAGCCGGTCGCGGACGGGCCCAACAACCATGTGATCGGGTCCTCGGCCCTGTTCGGCAACGACGTGCGCTTGGCGCTGCTGAGGCACACGGGCATGCCGGTGAGCGACTACTACGGCAGCAACGGCATCCAGCTGCGCGACGACCTGGCCGGGCTGAACCTGACGACGGTCCCGAAGGTGCTCATCGAGTGCGGCAACATGCAAAACCCCAACGACGCCCGGCTGCTCACCTCACCCCGTTTCCAGCGACGGCTGGCCGCGGCGCTCGATGCGGCGATCGTGACCTTCCTCACGGGGTGACGCGCGGCAGCGTGCGGCCCGCGGCGATCGCGGTCAGCTTGTCGGGGTTGGCGACCAGCTGGATCGCGGTGATGCGGCCGTCCGCCACGGCGAGCGTCAGGGCGGCGATCGGGCGGCCGCCAGCGGTGACGAGGGTGCCCGGACTGCCGTTGATCTCGGCCGCCGACAGGCTCATCTCGGCGACGTCCAGTCCCATGTACGGCCGGCCCGCAATGGCCGAGAGGAACCGCGCGACCTTGGTGGCCCCGGTGATCGGCCGCAGCGCCGCCCGCGCCTTGCCGCCGCCGTCGGTGAGCAGCGTCACGTCCGGGGCCAGCACCGTCATCAGGCTGTCGAGGTCGCCGCCGGCCGCGGCCGCGAGGAACCGCTCGGTCACCTCGCGCTGCTGAGTCCAGTCCACGTCGAATCGCGGCCTGCGCGCCTGCACGTGCTCGCGAGCCCGGTGCGCGAGTTGCCGCACCGACGCGGAGGACCGGCCGAGCGCGTCGCCGATCTCGGCGTGGCTGAAGCCGAACACCTCCCGCAGCACGAACACCGCGCGCTCCTCGGGCGTCAGCGACTCCAGCACCACCAGCATGGCCAGCGACACCGACTCGGCCAGCTCTGCGCGCGCCGCCACGTCCGGGCCGGCGTCGGTCAGCAGCGGCTCGGGCAGCCACGGGCCCACGTAGGCCTCCCGGCGGGTGCGGGCGGAACGCAGCCGGTTCAGCGCGGTGTTGGCGATGACCCGGGACAGGTAGGCCCTCGGGTTGGTGACGTCCGAGCGCGGCTCCGCCGACCAGCGCAGCCAGGCGTCCTGGACCGCGTCCTCGGCGTCCGCGATCGTGCCGAGCATCCGGTAGGCCACCGCGAACATGAGGTCGCGGTGGGCCTCGAACACCTCGGTGTCGTTCACGCCGGGGTCCCGGCGGCAGCGGCCGCCCCGCCCGCCGCCGGGATCTCGCACCGGTCCTTGAAGCCCTGCGAGGTGAGTCCGAGCGCGGAGTTGATCCGCGACCGCAGGTTCTCCACCGCGACGATCGCGGTGAGCTCGACCAGCTGCGCTTCACTGAGGTGGCCGCGGAGCCGGGCAACCATCTCGTCGGTGACCCTGGGCGGGGTGGCCGTCATCGCCTCGGCATAGTCAACCACCAGCAGCTCCAGCTCGCTGAACAAGCCGCTGTCCTGCCACTGCGGCACGGCGCGGATCTTTTCCGCCGGGACGTCGTGGTTCGTCGTGGCCTCCCAGTAGCCGAAGTCCATGCACCATGCGCAGCCGATCCGCGCGGCGGCCGCCGTGACGGCCAGGTCCTTCAGCGTGTGGTCCAGGCTGTGCCACCGCTCGACCATCAGCTCGAAGAGCCCGTAGGAGCGGCCCACCTGCATGTTGTGCCCGATCGCCGCTCCTGGGTCGGGCATCACGCCGTACCTGCGGCGGGCGAATCTGGTGGCGATCCGGTAGCTCAGCGTCTTGGGCGGGTCCAGTGAGATGCGCGCCATGACAGGATCCTTTCCTCGTCCGTCACCCCACCAGACACGCGCCGCGCGCCGGATGTGACAGGCGCGGGCGTCAGGCCGCGTATGTGCGCACGACTCCCAGCGCGGCCGGTCCGTACGGGCCGACGGCCCGCAGCCCGGACTCGCCGGGAGCCAGCCGCTGCGCGGCCACCCGGCAGAACGCTCCAGCCGGGCCGGTGATCACCGAATCGGCGCCGGCCGGGCCGTACCTCCACGTGTCCGCGGAGTCCGGCGCGGTCAGCTCGCAGCGCACCTCGCGGGCCTGCTCGCCGGCCAGCGCGAACGCGTACGACAGCGAGCGGTGCGCCAGCCAGGCGACGTGGCGCAGCCGCTCGGTGTCCGGGAACGCGATGCCGAGCGGCCCGGTGATGTCCAGGCCGTGCGCCCAGTGCTCGGCAAGCCGCGTGGTCGCCAGCGTGGCCGGCTTCAGCGGCGCTTCCACCCAGAACAGCGGCTGCGCCGGATCCGCCGCGCGCAACGCGCGCAGCGCACCCCGGCGTGCGTCGCGCCAGCGCTGGAAGACCAGCTCCGGATCGTTACGTTCGGCATGAACAAGCTGGTCCATCACCTGGTCGAGCGTGGTCTGTGCTGGCCCCGACCCCGCCACCCCGCCCCATGACGCCGGCCTGGCATCCCAGCGGGCTCCTGCGGTGCTGGCAAGCACCGCCTCCTCGGACTGGGCCAGGTGCAGGACGACGTCACACACCGTCCACCCAGCCGCCCCCGAGGGGGCCGCCCACTGCGCCGCGGTTAGGTCCGACATGATGCCGTCCAGCCGGTCTTGCTCCGCCTCAAGGTCGTCGAATATGGCCATGTCAGGACTATGTCATGGCCGGCCAGCGGGTCCGCTGGCTACAGTGCGGGTCATGGACACGCTGCCCGACGCGAAGCTGGCCGCGGCGTTTGCCGCCGACGGCGTGGTGTGCGTGCGCGGCGCCCTGGACCCCGGTGAGGTCGCCGCGGCGGTGCGGGGCATCGACGCGGTGCTCGCCACCCCCGGCCCGCTCACCCAGGTGCCCAGCGGTGCCGATGACCCGGGCGCGTTCACCGAGGACTTCCGCCGGTGGCGGGAGGTCCCCGAGATCGAGCGGCTGGCGCTGCATTCGCGCGTCCCTGGGATCGCCGCTGCGCTGATGGCAACGCCCCAGGTCAGGTTCTACCACGATCACGTCTTGGTGAAGGAGGGCGGGACCAGGCAGCGCACCCCGTGGCACCAGGACCAGCCGTACTACAACGTCGACGGCCGCGGGGTGAGCGCGTGGATCCCGGTGGACCCGGTGCCCGAAGCAGGCTGCCTGGAACTCGTCGCCGGCTCGCACCGCGGTCCCTGGCTCATGCCGCGCACGTTCCTGCTCGGGGAGGCGCGCTGGTTCCCCGAGGGAAGCCTCGCCGAGTTGCCGGACATCGAGGCCGACCGGGGCGCCCACGACATCCGCCGCTTCGAACTGGCGCCTGGCGACGCCGTCTTCTTCGACTTCCTGACCGTCCACGGAGCGCCCGGGTTCCCGTACCCAGGCCGGCGCCGGGTCCTGTCGTTGCGGTACCTGTCGGCCGGCGCCCGGCACGCGCCGCGCAGGTGGCAGACCTCGCCTCCGTTCGAGGGTCTCGACCATGAACTGGCCGCCGGGGCGGCCATGGACCACCCGCTGTTCCCCGTGGTATGGCCGCGCCCCGCAGGCTGACGGCGCCGCCTGCTTGCCACGTTCCCGGCGGAATTGTGGCAATTATGCTCCGGGGTATGACGCCCGGACGGTCAATAACTGCCCCGCCGAGCCGCTAAGCTGTGGTCTTCAAGCAAAGACGGTCAACGCAGCCGGCCTCGATGGCCGTGGACTGGCGAAGATCGTGATAGTAGGAGAAATTACATGCCGCAAGGAACCGTGAAGTGGTTCAACGCCGACAAGGGCTATGGCTTCATCGCCCCCGACGACGGCACCGCCGACGTATTCGTTCATCACTCCGCTATTCAGGCGGAAGGTTTCCGCAGCCTCGAAGAGAACCAGCGGGTCGAGTTCACCGCCGGGCAGGGCCGCAAGGGCCCGCAGGCCGAGGAGGTCCGCCCGCTCTGACCCGGCCGGGCCCGGGCGTTCTTGCCCGGGCCCCTTCGCGGTCATGACTCCAGGTACCTGATGGCGGCGATGACCCGGCGGTTGTCGTCGTCGGAGGGGGCAAGGCCGAGCTTGGCGAAGATGCTGGCGACGTGCTTCTCCACCACCCGGGCGGAGATCACCAGCGCGCCGGCGATGGCCGTGTTCGAGCGCCCCTGCGCCATGAGCGAGAGCACTTCTTTCTCGCGCGGCGTGAGCGTGGCCAGGGAGTCGGCGCGCCGGGTTGCGCGCAGCAGCTGGCGGACGACCTCTGGGTCGAGGACGGTGCCGCCGTGGGCGACGCTCGAGATGGCCTCGATGAAGTCACCGACGTCGGCGACGCGGTCCTTCAGCAGGTAGCCGACGCCCGCCGGGGCCCCGGCGAACAGCTCCGCCGCGGACCGGGTCTCGATGTACTGGGAGAACACGAGCACGCCAACCTCGGGATGGTCGGCGTGGATCGCCTGGGCGGCCCGCAGTCCCTCGTCGGTATGGGTTGGCGGCATGCGGACATCGATGATGGCTACATCAGGCAGGTGGGTGTCCACGGCCTCCCGCTACGCTACCTCGCCAAACCGTTCTGCCGGTCATCACGACCACACCAGGCGTCGGGTGCCGCGTCGCCGGGTGGGACCGTGAGACACTGGCCGGGTGCCCGACCGGCCCGCACCCAGCCGCCCGGCGCCGGTCCGCCCGGCGCGCAGCTACCCGGCGGCGGCCGCCATCCTGGCCGAGCGGGATCCCGTGCTGCGGCGCCTCGTAGCCGAGGCGGGCCTGCCCCGGCTGAGCCAGCCGACGGAGACTCATTTCGAGACGCTGGTCCGCGCGATCGTCTACCAGCAGCTGGCCGGCCGGGCGGCGGCTGCCATCCACGGCCGCTTGATCGCCGCGCTGGAGGATGCCGTCACGCCGGAGCGGCTGCTGGCCCTGTCCGGCGAAACACTGCGTTCGGTCGGCCTGTCCGCCAGAAAGGGTTCGTCCCTGCGGGATCTGGCGGCCAAGGTGCTGGACGGGACCGTGGTGCTCGACCCGGCCGGGCTGCGCGCACAAAGCGACGCCGAGGTGATCGAGAGGCTCTCGGCGGTGCTGGGGATCGGCACCTGGACGGCGCAGATGTTCCTCATGTTCCAGCTGCGCCGCCTGGACGTGTGGCCAACCGGCGACCTGGGCGTCCGGAAGGGCTTCGGCCTGGCGTGGGGCATCCCCACGCCAACGGCCAAACAGCTGGAGCCGCTGGGTGACCCCTACCGCCCGTACCGTTCCGTGGTCGCCTGGTACTGCTGGCGGGCCGCCGAACTCTACGGCCGCGCCGCCGATAGCGCCCTAACCCGCTGAGGGTCACTCGCCCCTGGTGATGGCCGCAACCTCATCGGGGGCCAGCTGGATCGATCCCGCGGCGACGTTGGCCTCCGCGTGCTCAGGCGATCCGGTGCCCGGTATCGGCAGGATCTGCGGCGACCTTGCCAGCAGCCACGCCAGGACGATCTGCCGGGGGGCCGCGCCGTGCCGCCTGGCTGCCTCGGTCACCGCCGGGTTACCTCCTGCCTGCTGGATCGGCGCCCAGGGCAGGAAGGCGATCTGCTCCCGCTCGCAGACGTCCACCAGCGACTCCGACTTGCGGTCGGCCGCGTTGTACCGGTTTTGCACCGACACGACGGGAGTCATCTGCTGCGCCGCCCGCAGCTGGGCCTCGGACACGTTCGAGATCCCGATGTGGGCGATCTTGCCCTCGTCCTTCAGTTGCACGAGCATGCCCACTGACTCCGCCAGCGGCACCCGGGGGTCAGGCCGGTGCAGCTGGTAAACCGGAATCCGCTCCAGCCGCAGCCGCCGCAGGCTGCCCTCGCAGGCCTGGCGCAGGTGCTCCGGCCGGCCATCCGGCTCCCAGCGGCCACGGCCCGGCCGGACGAGGCCACCTTTGGTGGCGATGACCAGGTCGTCTGGATACGGGTGAAGGGCCTCAGCGATCAGCCGCTCACTGACCTCGGGGCCGTAGGAGTCCGCGGTGTCGATGAAGTTGACACCCAGCTCCACCACACGGCGCAACGTCGCCCTGGCCCGATCCGCGTCCGGCGGATCCCCCCAGATGCCCTCGCCGGTGACCCGCATGGCACCAAAGCCCATCCTCCGTACCACCAGATCCCCGCCGATCACGATGGTGCCCGCGGCTGCCGCGCCATCTGGATTTGTCATAGGTAGCCTCCTAACGTCAGCCCGTCCCAGTCTCGCAGCCCGTCGCCCCCGCTTTGAGGGGCAAGCTGGTGCTTGGGTCCGGTGCGGCAGGCAACCGGCTTACCCGGCTGGTGCATACGGATGGAAAGGTGCGGACAATGGCTGGCAGCGTTCCCGGCGGCGCCCTCAAACTCGCGGTCGACCTCGTCATCAGCCGCATGGGCTTCGGCGCGATGCAGCTGGCCGGGCCGGGAGTGTTCGGGCCGCCCAGGGACCGCGGC
>Ga0207646_10003429_pt1 | contig 17905 bp, 19 predicted proteins | sample KBSK5502metaG_FD_184343 | JGI IMG/M metagenome (GOLD analysis project Ga0207646, IMG submission 184343) | Corn, switchgrass and miscanthus rhizosphere microbial communities from Kellogg Biological Station, Michigan, USA - KBS K5-50-2 metaG... | ecosystem: Host-associated > Plants > Roots >...
GTCTCTGCGACCTCGGCCTGGTTCTTTCCCTGGTCGATGGCCCGCAGCACTCGTTGCCGCAAGTCTTGGGAATACGCTTTCATGCCTCCATTTTATCACAGATCAATCCTTTTGTACACCGCTCTAGAGCAAACAGGACACTATCATCGCCCTCTTCAGCAATACCTCTTAGAATGTGATCTCTCGGTGTATATCATCCACGTTCAGCGCCGCCAAGCCGGGATCATTAAAACAGACAAACGTGATGCTCTGAGTTTAGCGAACCAACTCTACAACCAGTTGGAATTAGGTGTTCAGGTTACTGATACCTTACAGGTTGTGCGACGTGCCATCCCACCTTCAGAGACCGCCGCGCAACTCAAAGGTCACATGCGTCACCGCTATGAACTGGTCAATGAAGCGACGCAGAGAAAGAACAAACTGACTTCCATCTGCGATGAGCTCTTTCCTGAATTGGTTCAGGTTTTCAAAAATCCGAATCTGCCAACCGCATTAGATCTGCGCGAGCAATTCCCGACGCCTTCCGCGATTGTGAGGCTCCCCTCACGGCCCTTCGAGAGGTGAGAAAAAAGAATTTTCCCTCAGAGGCGCAGCTCGTCCAGTTGCAGCAGCTTGCAGCTTCGAGCATAGGAACCAAAGAGCCAGGGCGACTGCGCGGATTAACGCTTGAACAGAGTTTGCTGATCAAAGAATTACGACTCATCCAGGAACATCTGGAGCGCTTGGAGAACGAGATCGGTCTACTTGTGGAGCAGAGCCGTGAGGGACAGATCCTCACCTCGATCCCGCCGATCGGGCCGATCTTTGCAGCGACCATTATTGCTACTGTCGGCAATATTGCCAACTTTTCGCGCCCTTCTCAGCTCAAATCGTATTTTGGGTGGGCCCCGAAAAGAGAGCAGACGGGAGTCTCTTTTGATCGAACCCGATTGGACAAGGGAGGGTCGCGCGAAATGAAACGAGCGATGTTCCTCATCGTCCTGACGGCGATCAGAATGAAGGAGACCGAGTGGTCTAAGCTGTATGAGCGCCTGGTCCCTCGGCTCTGTGCTTACGACGAGAGAACACAATCCTATCGGGGAAAAGGCAAAGTCATTGGTCATGTTGCTGGGCGCTTGATCTTCCTCATCTATGCCTTGTTGAAAAAAGATCAAGAAGTGTTAAGCCATCTTGCTCCTGGAGTCGAGCCGCCAGCACCACTCCTCTACGACCCAGAACTCCATAGGCAGCACCGTGCAGGACATTACCAACCTTTGAAAAGGCGAGCGGCAGAGAATCGCATTGTTCAGATATCCTCCTGAATTTCTCCTTGCGATTCTCAGGTTTCATAAGCATTAACTAGCAAAACTGCCCACTTTCGTGTTGAGTAACAGAACAAGAAAAATCAGCCACTACAGGCGGTTGATCACCAGCTCACCTCTTCCATTTTGGCTAACTGTACCATATAATAGCACTTATATAGTAATGTTCACCTTTTTGTGTGATACTGTTGACGTTCTTGTTGTTTTTGACACTCAAATCGATGCTAATCACCCCTCAAAATGATACTGGAAAAAGTGCGTCATTCCACCAAAATAGTGAACTTTGTTACTCACAAAGTTCACTACCCTCAGAGCCTTGACGCCCAAAATGGGACAATGCTACCATATCTTCAGACAATTGAGAGCATAGAGCTCCATCTTTCTCTCGTGCGAGGTTTCTCATGACTGTGGTGCAGGTATTGAATACCAAAGGGGCAGCCAGAAGACTGGGATGCTCCGAAACCTGGGTGCATAAGCTTGTTGCTGCCGGCAAGCTCAAGGCATATACATATGATGAGGAGGGGGTTCTGGTGGAACACAGGAGTGATCAGAAGCGGCAGGGACAGGGGTTGTACTTTTTTGCCGATGAGGTCGATACCTACCAGCCAGATGTCCAGCGGCGTCCACGAGGCAGTAAAAACAAGCAGCCGCGCCCCGAGGCACCAGCGGTAAAAACAGCTTGAGTACAACTTACTTGTAGATTGTTGCAAGTTGTGATAGTATTCCAGCAGAGAAGGAGTTGAGCTTTCCACTGTATCCATCTGGAAGCCTCCTCCAGAGCCCGTTTTTCCATGCGTGTGCTGTAATGAGTACAGAGGAGAGCGTCGGCGATGCTGAATGAATACGAACGGGAGCGCATCCGGCGAGCCTTTCACTTGGAACACAAAAGCATCTACCGGATTGCCAAAGAAGAAGGCTACAGTCATCAGACCATTGAAAAGGTGCTCTCCGATGCTCCTCCCAAGCTGTACCACCTCTCTCGCCCTAGGCCAGCTCCGGTCTTTGGCCCCTACCAGCCTCGGGTCGAAGCCTTGCTCCAAGAACGTGAGCAGATGCCACGCAAACAGCGCTACACGGCGCACAAAATCTTCGAGATTCTCCAAGACGAAGGCTACCAGGGCAGCGAATCCCGTATTCGGCGCTATGTAAGCGAACGCAAGAAAGCCACCCAAGTTCCTGAGGTCTTCCTTCCTTTGGAATTTGAGCCAGGTCAGGATGCGCAAGTCGATTGGGGCGAAGCGGTGGCGATCATTGGAGGCAAACGCCAGAAAGTGCAATTCTTCCTCATGCGCTTGTGCTACTCACGCCGGGCGTTCGCGATGACCTTTCCTTCCCAAGCCCAGGAATGCTTCTTGTTTGCGCATCTGCACGCGTTCAAGCATTTCAGAGGCGTTCCCCATCGCATCAGCTACGACAACCTGGGGACAGCCGTCAAAATTGCGCTTGAGCGTTCGGGCAAACGCGGGCGTCCTCGCCAGGAGGTGCGGGCCTTCATCGCTTTTCGGAGTCATTACCTCTTCGAGTCTCACTTTTGCACCCCAGGCCTGGATGGGGCACATGAGAAAGGTGGCGTCGAGTCGGGCATCGGGTATACGCGTCGTCAGCTGCTTGTGCCCATTCCAGAAGTGGCCTCGTTTGAGGAATTGAACCATCTGCTCCAAGAGCGCTGTCTCAAGGAGGATCAGCGTCGGGTAGCGCGCGAACAGCAGACGATTGGAGAAGCGTGGCAACAGGAACGAGCGCTTCTGCTGCCTCTGCCTCCCTCGGACTACGAGTGCTGTCACATGACCACCGTGCGCCTGACGCCTTACAGCCAAGTGACCTACGAAACCAATCGATACAGTGTTCCGGTCAACCGAGCGCGCCGGGAAGTGACCCTAAAAGCCTATCCCTTCCAGATTGAAGTCTGGGATGGCATCGAGCGGCTGTGCAGCCACACTCGCTGCTACGGTCGCGAGCAGGACCTGTTCGATCCACTGCACTACCTCCCGTTACTCGAACAGCGGCCTGGTGCTTTCGATTACGCCAAACCCCTCAAAGCGTGGCGCAAAGAGTGGCCCGCGTCCTACCACCAAACGCTCGCCGACTTGCGGGAGAAGTGGCCGGAGGGGCGGGGAGTCCAGGAGTTCATTCGCATCTTAGAGTTACACCAGCACTACGACAGCCAGCTCATGGAACAAGCGATTGAACAAGCACTTTCCTACGGCTGTGTGCATCTGGATGGAGTGTTGTACTGCTTGCATCAGTTGACCGCATCCATTGATCCACCTGACGATTCTAGCAGCAGAAGCCTGGATCTCTCGGACCGCCCAGATCTGGATGCCATTGGCAATCAGCCCATTGACCTGTCGCGCTATGAACAATTGTTGAAACTGTCCTGGTAGAGCAAGGAGGCCGATGCCCATGCAACACCCCAAGTCCTCGCAGCCCTCGTCGAGCGCCGATCATCAAGCCAGGTTGGAAGCATATCTCCGTGAACTCAAGCTGCCCATGTTTCTGCACCATTACCAGACCTACGCCCAAGACGCCGCACGATCTGGCCTCTCTAGTGAGCGGTTTTTGTTGGCGTTGTGTGAGGCTGAGAGCGCTGAGCGCCAGGCCAGACGGATCGAGCACGCCATTGCGAAGGCCAAACTGCCCTTTGTCAAAGAAATCGCCACCTACGATTTCAGCGCGGTGGAGAATATCCCGAAGGCCCGCATCCTGGAACTGGCGGAGGGGGACTACCTGGCGAAAGCAGAAAACCTGTTGCTGCTGGGGAATCCTGGACTCGGGAAAACCCATTTAGCGATTGGGTTGGCTCTGGCAGCCTGCCGACAGGGGAAGAAGGTGCGCTTCTACCGAGCAGCGAAGCTCGTGGACGAGCTGGCGATCATGCGGAAAGACTTGCGTCTCTCTCACTTCACCGCTCAGTTTGTCAAGCTCGATCTGCTGGTCTTGGACGAACTGGGGTTCCTACCGATTGATCGCGAAGGGGCGCAGATGCTCTTTCAACTCATCAGTGACCTCTACGAGCGAGTGTCCATCATCGTCACCAGCAACCTCCGCTTCACTGACTGGAATGCGATTTTTGGGGATGAGAAAATGACAGACGCGCTGATCGGGCGGCTCACACACAAAGGACACATCATCGAATTTGTAGGCGAGTCCTACCGCTTCCGCCATCGGCTGCAACAAGACGAGCAGCTAGCACGAGAAGGCAAACCCGAAGTTGGTTAGAGTGCATCTGTGGTATATGCTGTGGCGGTGAAACTGGTGACATATGTGCTCAAGATGCTTGTGGAATATGGACAGCATATATCCTGCCTTATTACCCTTATGCAAGATAATAGTATGAAAGACAAAGGAGCAGAACATATGATTGGCATATCTCACCAAACAAAACTTTCTATCCTGGTTATTGGGGAGGCAGAGATGTTACATCATGGCTGGAAGCAGCCGACAAGTGTGCCATTCGGACAGCTGATAAAAGCACTTGAATTTCACAGGAAAGACAGAAATATTGAACATATCTACTTCGCCGATCATTTTCGTTATGCCATAGGATATATAACTAGTAAGAATGACATCAACACAATTTTTATTGATCCTTTCTCACTATTAGGAGCTGATTTAGATCAGTCGATCGATTTCATTTTTGAAGTAAGAAAAACATATCCTGAGATTGTATTTGTGCTGTATATAGATTTTCAGAAGTTAGAAGAAAAGCAGAGTGAATTCTATGCAGGCGAGAGAAAAAGGCTGGCTCATTATCACAAACTTGATCAAAATATTACAGGAGAAGACTTTGATTCTGCGCTAGTAGACATCTTAGATCGATGCCTATACTGGCATGAAAGCCAAGGTACACTGCAAAGCGTGCAAACGCCCTATGAATATGATGTCGCCTTATCCTTTGCCGGTGAGGATAGGGAATATGCACAGAAGCTTGCACAGTGCCTCAGTAGGCATAATATCAAGCACTTTTATGATGATAGTGAACAGGCAATGCTTTGGGGACAAAACCTTTTCGAGTATTTATATGAGGTGTACTCTAAAAAAGCTCGCTATTGCGTTATTTTCATCTCGCAGGCTTACGCAGAAAAAATGTGGACGAACCACGAGAGAAAGGCTGCCCAAGAACGTGCATTCAAAGAAAGAGGGAGCGAATATATTCTCCCGATTAGGATTGATAATGCAGAAATACCAGGGATGATGGACACCATTGCATACCTCAGTATTAAGCAAGGCATCAACAAAATATGTCGCTTGCTCAGGCAGAAATTAGTCTCGTAGGCACTACTCTGGTAATAGAGTAAGAAAGACTACTCTGCCGCCGTTCAAGTGCTAATGGTGGAGGATGAGCGGCTTAGCTTTGAGCGCCAATTTACCGTGCTTGCCGCCACATAGTGCAGGACTGGAAAGAGGAATACTTGTTTCCTTTGACGCTGCCTCCCAGTGCGGCTGTTCAAGTATGCCACACCTGTCAAGGCCAAGACGAGCGCGCCCCAACTACTCCCTCCACCACCTGCGCGGCCTTGACATGGCGTGGCCTTGAATAAAACAACCCGCACCGGGAGTCGGGGACGCGGTCGCGGACTGCGGCAGACGTTGGACAGGCGACTCGGAGGACGCGGCTCACGGTCAGCAGAAAGGACGTTCGGGGACCGTTTAGGCGACTCCGTTGGAGCAGGGTTTTTCGCGTCCTTGTGAGAAGGCAATGAATTTTTTACAGTAACATTTTCGACTGTCCAGAGTAATTTGCTGAACTTTGTGCCTAGCAATTCTTTCACTTTTTCATAATCAAAAACACTTGTTATATGCATAGCGAAGCTATATTTTTTGCTGAAACTCGCCTTTAATCTGCATTTCTCATACCCTCCTGGATCCGGTAGCCAGGACCTTGCTCAATTGGCATCGTCGCGAGACTGACAAACTGGTTTGGTACCATGCTTGAATAACAGAACATAGCAGAGCGTGAGGGAAGTTGTTGACCTTCAGGCCAGTTGCTTAGGCTATAGGGGAAGGCACAGATCCCGCCCCAACTATGTTGGCCCGCAGGTGTAGCAAACCGTTAAAAAACTAGCGTGAGGCACTATGACCTGATTTCGCTGGTATTTGGATTGTATCCCATCTAGACTGGAGGTATTGGTTCATGCAAGATAACCACGAACAAGGTATGCAGGAATCGCCCCAAAAGTCACTGCAAGGGACGCCGTCAATGGCAAGCGGAGGGCAGCAGAGCCATGCCCATGAACACCCGGATGTGTTCTTTCCCCGGCCTTTCGCTGATCCCCGGTTGTTTCCGGCACTGACAAAGGTGATAGATCAAGCCCTTTTGGCTCCGCAGGAACTACGGCAACGAGCAAGTGCAGCACTGCACGCACTCCAACGAGATGTGGCTCTTCTCGATGCGATGGCAGAAGTGGCACGGCGGGCGGTGTACGCAGATACGACATCTGAGGTAGCCCTGCTCGCCTGGTTAAATACTCTTCCGCCTCCTCCGCAAGAACGCCGGGACAATTTGTCCGCGCCGTGCGATGGTGGTCTCCCTCTCTCTACCTCTGCCCCCAAAACCATGCGCATGCTTCCGACCTACCCCTGTTGGCTCTCTTAGCGGCTACTGATCCATCGAGCTCTCCCTCTCGGAGAGGAACGGGGGAGGCATTTCCTACGGACTCTCGCGTGAACGAGTTATTCTCTCTATGGCGTACATCGAACCCGATTGCCCAGTGGTTAGAGCTCAGTACGGAGCGGGAGCAAAATGCTGCGTTAGGCGGCCTCAGTCCGACGGCCGCTCCTGAGCAGGCGACGGTCACCCTCTTCCCCGCTGCGGGGAAGAAGTTTGTCAGCACCCAGCCCGCTGACATCGGTGTGTTTTTTTCACCTGCGGGACTTCCTGCTTCGATTACCCAGTGGACAGAGGAGCGGGTGGGGGTTCAGGTGCCGAACCTGGCATTTGATGGCCACGTCTACTTTGGATATATCCTCACGGAGTCGGCTCTCAAGCAGCTCCTCTCCAGTATCCAGGATTGGCGACAGTGGCTCGGAAGCAATTGGGACGAGACCTATCTCAAATTTTATGTGCAAGGACTGGTACGACGACCTTATTGTGCCGGTGAGGAAGCCAACCACTTCCGGGTCACCCGTCCGCCCCAGATCGTCTCCTTTGCTGCTTTTGCTGACAACGGCGGTATGATCCTACGAGAACAGGATCTTCCACAGGCAGTCCTGCTGCGCTGGGAATGTCTGGACCGTTCGGCAACAGCCACAGTGCGCGTGGTGATCGATGGGCAGCCATATCAGGAAGGGTTGCCGCTACAGGGGAGTCTCCCTCTGACCGCTCCGGTCACCGGCACGATTCGCTTGGAGGCTCAAAACGTGTACGGAGTTCGTGGTCAGGATCTCTCGCTAGTTCCTCCGGTTGTGTTCGGAGGCTTTTGAAAGAGAAAAAAGGAGAATGAGAGATGCATCCTCGAAGACGACCCCCGCACCCCCGCCAGTCACGTCCCAGGATTGAAGTCCTAGTAGAACACGCCGCTCTCATACTGCCCGAGGGAGGCCATCGGGATGTGTGGATTGTGTTGGAGGGGGATCACCATACCGAGAGCGTCGATGTGCATATCGCGGGATATAACAGTGAGGTGAGCGGTGCGGATATGGTGACCCTCACTTCACAGACAATCACTGACCAGCGTCTAGTGCAGCCAAGAGATGAAGCCGGCATCCCAATCGGCGCACCCGTGGTTGTGACGGATACTCGGCAAACGCAGCCGTCGGCAGCGCTGACCATTCGAAGCGAGCTACCGGGACAACTACGAGTGCCTGGCGTCCCAGTCGCCCAGCTCGATTTCACCGCTGATGGCTATCAAGGGGCCCATTTGGATATCTGGGTGGTGCCTGAGCAAGGCCAGTGGCGCGTGCTGGATCGTGAGGATGACGCTGGCAATCCCATTGATACCTTAGATATCGTGGCCATCCACGCCGCTTTGTTAAAGAATGGTACAGTGTTGTTTTTCGGACCCGTGCTCCCGGTCCCGCCAGCGCCTGCAGACGTTGATAATCTGGATGCAACCTTTCTCCAGAGTTGGGACCCCGAGGTCGGCCATCGCCAGACGTGGCATCCGGCGACAGGCAGCGAAGACGCCATCGCCATGCATCCCGTTCACAACCTGTTCTGTAGCGGTCATGCGTTCTTACCAGACGGTGCCCTCTTGGTTGCTGGCGGCCACGCCTTTAGTGCCATGCATTATGGAGGGGCAGAAGCTGGCGCCATTGTTGTGGGGATCCTGGGATTTCTTGTTAATCCCATAGCTGGTCTCGCAGGGGGAGCTTGGGTATCAGAAGCGGGGCGTGGCAGCGACCATAATGTGTATCGCTTCAACCCCGATGCGCCGGATGGGAATAAGTGGCAACGTTTCGAGGACATGGATGGCGCACGTTGGTATCCCACCTGCACGACCCTGCCGAATGGAGACGTCCTCATCGTGGCCGGATCTGCGACCGGTGCTTGGACGGATACCATATTTGACTACCGGGTCACCCCCAACGAGGATTTCGACCTGTTCCACTTCCGCCCGGACGGTGGGTCGCTAGCCCACTTCAGCCAGCGCAGGTTTCTGGAACACATCGCCATGTATCCGTTTGTAAAGGTCCTCCCAGGTGGCCAATTGTTCGTGCATTCGTTTGTTTATAGCTTTCTGATCCAGCTCGATCTCTCCCATGATCCCCCCGGACGCACGGTGCATGGTCCTTTCTTCTCTTCTGCACATACTGGTACACGCAACTATCCCGCCTATGGATCGTGTGTCTTGCTTCCCCTTGATCCAGCTAGCCCTGAGCAGGTTCGCTTACTCGTTGTCGGCGGTTCATTGTTTGCCATACCGGATCATATGGCGCCCGCCACGGCATCAGCAGAGATTTTTGATTATAATTACCTCTCTCAGATTGGAGCCTGGCGAAGCATCATGAATCTGCAACATGCGCGCATTTTGTGTGACGCAACCCTGCTGGCCAACGGCATGGTGTTAGTCTCTGGAGGTGCGAGCCAGGGTAACACCAATACGAATGTGGGTGCAGTCCATGCGGCAGAACTGTTTGATCCGAGGACCGAGCAGTTTCGGCCCGCGGGCATCGCCCAGGTCGAGCGGCGTTATCATGCGACGGCGTTGCTGCTACCAGATGGCCGTGTCCTGACGGCGGGAAGTACAGGAGGCATATTCCCTCCCACCAACGATATTGGAGTGGATAAGTACAACCCCCAGTTTCGGTTGGAGGTGTATGAACCTCCCTATCTCTTCGCCGGATTACGGCCGCAAATTGAACAGGCGCCCGACCATATCGTATACAACACTCCTTTCGAAATCACACTTCATGGGAGCGACTGGCCTGCTGCTGCTGCGTTGATTCGCAACAGCTCGGTAACACACGGGAATAACATGGATCAACGTTATGTAGGTTTGCAGATCCTTGGCCGTACAACGGATATGGCTGGCCGCGCAATCCTTCGCATCCAAGCGCCTCTAGATGGAACCATTGCTCCGCCAGGTTTCTACATGCTGGTGGTCCAGCGACGTAGCAGTCTCGCTACGGTTGGTCTCGTTCCATCTGAAGCTTGGATGCTGAGTATCGGAACGCCCTGATCGCGTCAGAGTTCTCTAAACTGAAGCCCAGGCGAAAACCTACCCGCCTGGGCTCACCGTGTGGTAGAAAGGCGATCGACACGAGTATAGGCAGACTGGCGCTGGCAAGGATTGCCGGACTATACCGCTCAGTTGAGTGCCGACGACTTCCTAACACCTGACAGAAACAAAGGATGAAATACCTCTTCACGAAGATGCCCTGGCTTCCGGCGAGAAGTTAGGCAGAGCATTCGTTCTATATCATCATCCTTTCATGTGGTGTAGTGCTTAGTAAACTCAACCTGTGCGCTAAGTAACCGGAGCAGTGTATTCCCGTCGTTGGTTATCTGGCATATGGCATTTTTGCCCGCAAAAATAACGATCAGGCCATCTGTAACCGTCTTCAATTATATGGTACATCGTATCTTTTCGTCAGGATCGCACTGGCAGGCCAACTCACGAGCGCTCTTGGCCACGACCTCGATGAAACGGCCTGGCAGGCGTTGAGCTCCCTTTCACCGGAAATCGCCGCAGAGCTCACCTGGCGGGTGGAAGACCTTCGTCCTCAAGTGCCTGTTCGGGGGACGATCTACTTTCGGCCTATCCGTTCGCTCTCGGCAGATGTCCCTGACACCTGCTCCCTGTGTGGTGATCCCCTGCCAGCAGTTGGGCGTTTCCGCTGCGTTCCCCGCGCCATCGCTGCCCAGTTGGTGCTCGGCCAGCCCATTCAGCTTGCCGGGTTGACAGCGTAGCAACAGCATACCAGCCCTTTGCCAGAGGGAGGAGAGGTTGAAACAAGGGTAGACTAGTTTTCTGAAAGAAATCCTTCCTCTTCTGCTTATTACTCAGTGAGCATGCTATTCATACGCAAAAATATCAGCAACATTCGTTCATATATTCTAGAAATCCTAATTTTTTCTTGTTCTGCCTCTTCTACGATATTGACTGCTTACTCCAACGTCAGGTATACTCCTCAACAAGATGTAGAAAATACGTTCTATATCTTCTCACTCTATTTCTTATGGCGGCCAACCTGTTCATGTCTTTTCCACGGGTTGACTGAGGAGAGAGCCTATGCCTGATGACCGATTCTTTCCGCACGTGTCTTTGTTGCCGCAAGTGGTCCACGCGGGGTTCCCGTCTCCTGGGGATGATTACGCTGAACCTTCGCTGAACCTTCATGACCTGGTCGTACCGCACCCCAACTCAACGTATTTCATCAAGGTGAGCGGCGACTCGATGAACGGTGCTTGTATCAGGGCAGGAGACATTGTCGTGGTGGACCGGGCGCTGACTGCCGCCCACAATAAGATCGTGGTGGCGCGCGTGCGTGAGCGCCTACTCCTCAAACGCGTACAGGTGCGGCAGCGAAAAGTGTTCTTGCACTCCGATCCGCCGGAGTTCCCCGCTCTCGAGCTGGGCCAACAGGACGAAATCTGGGGCGTCGTCACGTATTGCGTTCATCGCGTGCGATGAAGCACAAGGTCTTTATGCTGGTGGACGCGGCACAGTTCTATGTGTCGTGCGAACGGGTATTTCAAGCAGCACTGCACGCCAGGCCCACAATCGTACTTTCGAACAATGACGGATGCATTGTCGCTCTGAGCAAGGAGGCTGGCAAACTTGGACTCGCGCGTGGCCAACCTCTCTTTCAGTGCCAGCAGATTATTCGCGCCCATCATGTGCAGGTGTACTCTTCGAATTATCCCCTCTATCAAGAGATGTCGGCCAGAGTGCGGCGTGTCCTGGCCGAGTTCTCCCCCAGGTTGGAGGCATACAGCATCGACGAGTCCTGGCTAGAGCTGACTGACCTGGCTATCGATGACCTCACTGAGTTTGGACGTACGGTGAAGGCACGGGTCTATCAGGACACGGGTATTCCCGTGCGGGTGGCGATTGCACCAACCAAGTGCTTGACCAAGATCGCCTGCGAACTCTTGAAAGGGGATGAGCGCTATCATGATGTGGTGGATGTGACACGGCTCACAGCGGAACAGATGAATACGATGTTGGAGCAGGTCGCGATAGAGGATGTATGGGGTATTGGCCCCAACTCTGCGCGCTTGTTGCGCAACTATGGCATCACGACGGCCAGAGATGTGTGCGATGCCGATGAGCGCTGGCTGCGCAAATACCTCACCGTGGTGGGAGCCAGAATCCAGATGGAGCTGAAGGGCACGTCATGTCTCCCACTGGAAGTGAAGCGGCCACCCAAGCAGCAGATCATCTGTGCGAAAAGCTTTGGCAGGGAGATTACCAGTCAGGCAGAACTGGAAGAAGCGGTCAGTTGTTATGTCGTGCGCGCCGCCGAAAAGCTGCGCGAGCAGGACTCGCTGGCTGGCCGCCTCACGGTCTTTCTCCGCACGAATCCGTTCGATACAAGCGCGCCGCAGTACGCCAATGAGTTCGTCATCGACCTGGCCTATCCAACAGCGTTTACGCCCGAATTGCTCAAGCACGCCAGAGCCGCCTTGCAGGCCATGTACCGGATCGGGTACCGCTATAAAAAAGCGGGCGTGGTGCTCAGCCGCATTACACCGCTGCCGGTCGTGCAGCCTGATCTTTTCGGGGAAGTGTCTCTCGTTGACCACTATCGCGAGATGCGCCTGATGGCGGTCGTCGATGCCATCAACCGCATCTTTGGCAGAGAGACGCTGGTCTTCGCTGTCCAGGGATGGACGCGCAGCTGGCGGATGCGCCAGGAACGGCTCTCCCCGCGCTGGCTCTCGCGTTGGGAGGAAATTTTGACCATTTGAACAGCAGGAAAGGCAAAGAAGTGCGCGTGTTTCGGCCGGCCGACGCACCGTATTGCCCCAGGTCGTTTCTTCTCTTCAGAAGAAGAATAGATACTGGGAACGAATAGCAGGGAGACCTCCCTGCAATTGGGAAGAGATGGAAAAGTATGGGCGGATATACAGCTACGAGGAGGCAAGCAACAGGTAGCACAGGGCCAGATGGCATCACCATCCAGTATGCGAACAAACAGACCTTTGCATACCCGCTCTGCATCGAGGTCCGTGTCCAGGTCGAACTGGGTGGCCACCAGGTGGTTTGGACGATGGACGTGTTGCCGGGCATGCGGGTTCCGATACGCCTCGATCAAGACCAGCAGCTCATCCTCATCGCTCACGACCAGGACCTTTTGGTTGAGAGCAGCGGGATGGACAGAACATTTCCTATCCAGGTACGGGAAGCAGCGCTGAACCAGACCGAGGAAATGGAGTGAGCTGTCCTGAGAACAGTGCGAAGAAGAAAAAGAAAAAGGAGAACAGGACATGACCCAGCAAAGCGAACCAGGCAGCGCAGATATGACCTATCGTTACCTCCACCTTTCATTGGAAGAGCTGACCCAGTTACCCCCAAATGAATTGCTTCAGGCTTGCTTAGAGATGCGCCGGGTGCTCGACATCATCATGGGCGTCCTCTACACTCCGGACTCGACACTCATCATGCGCGCGGTGACCATCGACCTGCTCTACTCAGAGGCGGAGCGCCTCTCGCGGCAACAGGAAGCAGGCGGGGATGCGCCGATCACCTATAACATCAAGAGCGTGAGCGAACGGCTCGGGATACGACCGGCTTCCGTGCGGCAGGCCTACGAGCAGCTCGACGCGTTGGGTGGGGTCCATATCGTGGCCCGGCAGTTTCCACGTGGGCGCAGGCAGCAGCAACTGCCGCTCAGCGACACCTGAACGGCGAGGGTCACATGATAAGAAGCGGCTCATGGCCAGATGAGGTACTTTTCTGCAAAATAGGGTGCAGGCTGCAGGAGGAGTGGCTTGCTATGACACCTGGTAGCCGAAGAACGTGCATGTGGTGCTCTCGTGTGATTGGTTTCTCAGAGCCTCTGGCATCTGTCCCCCATACGTTCAGAACGCTCATGCGTTCGCGGCAAAAGGTCACGTCGGCGCTCTCCGTGTTGATGCGTCTCTTTGCCTTTCCAGGATATAATAGTATGACAGATTGGGTGACAGCAGGTGCTGATGGAAACCGCCGAAGCCAATGTAGGGCATCCTGAAGGAAAGCAGAGGCATACTGGCGGGGCGAACGAAGCGCTTGCTCAACTCGTTCAGAAAGAAGGAGGACATCCCATGGAATTTGCTCGCCTTGCGCACACCTTTGAGGAACTGGAGCAGACCAGCTCCCGCCTGACGTTGATCGAGCTGCTCACCCAGCTGTTTCGTTCGATCGAACGCCCAGAGGAAATCGAACAGGTCTGCTACCTGGTGCAGGGGAGGGTCGCGCCGTTTTTTGTGGCGCTAGAGATGGGGATGGCCGAGAAAAGCGTGACGAAGTCTCTCGCTCTGGCGTATCATACCACGCCAGAGCACGTTGAGGCGCTCTATGCGACGCTCGGGGACCTGGGCCTGGTGGCAGGGCAGGTGAATCGCGAGGCTGGGAGTGTCCCCACGGTGCTGAGTGTGGACGAGGTGTTTCTTGGCCTGAAAGCCATCGCGCAGACGGCAGGCAAAGGAGCCATCGAACACAAGAGTGCGCGGCTGGTCGACTTGCTCACTCGTGTTGACGACGTGTCCACCAAATACGTGGTGCGCATCCTGCTGGGCAACTTGCGGCTGGGCATCGGCGACGCGACCGTGCTCGACGCGCTGGCGAAGGCCAGATGGAACGATGTCAAGAAGCGCAAGCTATTGGAGGGGGCCTACAATAAAACCTCCGATCTGGGCCTCATTGGTAGGACCATCTTCGAGCATCCTGATGAGGAAGAAGCACAGCACGCGGTGGCAGCCCTGGATGTCCGGGTCGGCAAACCGATCCACGCGCAACTCGCCGAACGACTGCCCAGCGCCGAGGCCATCATCGCCAAAATGGGGACGGTGGTGGCGCAGTACAAATACGACGGCCTGCGCGCACAGATCCATAAGGACGGGCAGCAGGTGACCATCTTCTCACGCAACCTGGAAGACCAGTCGCACATGTTCCCCGAACTCATCGCGGGTACCTTGGGACAGGTCCGGGCGGAGAGCGCCATCCTGGACGCGGAGACCCTGGCCTACAACGCCACCTCGGAAGAATTCCTGCCTTTCCAGGAAACGACCCGCAGGCGGCGCAAGCACGGGATCGAGGCCCTGGCCGAGCAACTGCCGCTGAAGGCCTTCGTCTTTGACATGCTGTATAAAGACGGGGTCTCGCTGCTGGATACCCCGCTTGCCGAACGCCTGAAGATCCTTGAAGAGACGATTGAAGTCGACGACACCCTCATGCGCACCGCGAGCCACACCGTGAACGATGCTCACACGCTCACCCTGCTCTTTGACGAGGCGATCAGCAAGGGGCTGGAGGGCCTGGTGGTGAAAAAGCAGGAGAGCCGCTACGAGGCGGGTGCGCGCAATTTCAATTGGGTCAAGCTCAAGCGACACTCAGCCGGAGCCCTCAACGACACCATCGACTGTGTGCTGCTGGGCTATCTGTATGGCCGTGGCAAGCGCGCAGCCCTTGGGGCGGGTTCCCTGCTGGTGGGGTTGTACGATCCGGAGCAGGACCAGTTCGTGACCGTGACCAAGATCGGCACGGGGCTCAGCGATGAGCAATGGCGCAGTATCCGCGAGCGCACCAAAGGGCTGGAAGTCGATCATCGGCCCGCTCGTGTCTCCTCGCTGATCGAGCCGAGCGTGTGGGTCGAGCCAAAGCTCGTCCTCGAGGTGCTGGCCGACGAGATCACGCGCTCGCCCACCCATACGGCAGGCAAAGTCGGAGACGAGCCGGGCTATGCGCTGCGCTTTCCGCGGCTGGTCTCCTTCCGGGAGGCAGACAAGCAGCCGGAGGATGCGACGACAGTCCAGGAACTGATCGAACTGTACCAAAGCCAGGGCAGGAAATAAGCGGCAGCCCCGGCTTCGTCTCCCACTGGCAAGTGATTTTCTAGAGGCAGGAAGGACCAGATGAGACCAGTGAGAGCACAAGTCATCTTGATTACCGGAGCGACCGATGGACTGGGAAAGGCGGTCGCCCTGCAGCTGGCGCGTAGCGGAGCCACGCTCTTGCTGCATGGGCGCGATGAGGCCAGGGGGCAGCGCACGTTGGAGGAGATCCGCACACAGACGGGCAACACCCGCCTGCAGTGGTATCGCGCGGACTTCGCAGCACTGTCGCAGGTGCGAGCGCTGGCCGAACGGCTGCTCTTACCCACGCTGCACCGGTCGGCTCCGGCCCGCATTGTCACCGTGAGTTCGGCGGGACAGGCTCCCATCAACTTTCGTGACGTCATGCTGGAGCACCACTACGATGGCGTCCAGGCCTATTGCCAGAGCAAGCTGGCGCTCGTCATGTTCACATTTGATCTGGCCGAGGAACTTGCGGGGACCGGTGTCACGGCCAACTGCCTGCATCCAGCGACGTATATGCCGACGAAAATGGTGCTGGCCTAAAGACGGCAGCAGTGTCAGCACCATTGAGGAGGGCGTGCAGGCCACCACGCATCTGATCACGGCACCGGAGCTAGACCAGATCACCGGGCGCTACTTCAATGGCCTGCGCGAGGCGCGCGCTGAGAGCCAGGCCTACGACCGGCAGGCCCGTCACCAACTCCGGCAGCTCTCCGAGCAATTGACCGGCCTCACCAGTCCTGAAAAAGGAGGCGACAGACGATGACAGCACGGCTTGACTGGTATGGCTGCGCCACCTTCCGGCTCACGCTCGGATCGCTGGTGCTGTTCCTGGATGCGTATATCGATCGCATCCCAGAGGCCGCGGGCACCGGCTTGCGAGCGGATGATATTGATCGCGCCGACTGGATCGTGGTCGGCCACTCCCATTTCGACCACCTCTGGGGAGCCGAACGCATCGCGAAGCGAACCGGGGCCACCATCATCGGCTCGCACGAGACGGTGCGGATCATGGAACAGGAGGGCGTGAAGCTTTCACAGCTGCTCCCGGTCGGCGGTGGGGAGCGCATTCGCCTCTCTTCGGAAGTGACCGTCGCCGTCTATCCGAGTCTGCATTCCTGTGTGTGGACCCCAAACGGGGGGATGTACCAGCCAGACGAGGTCTGCCTGGGCGATCTGGGAGTGACCTACCAGGAGCGTATAGCACGCCTGCAGGAGGTGATGCAGGGGCTGGCGAGTCTGGGGCCGGAGGTCGGAGAGCACTTGCAGGCGAGTGCGCAGGGAGTACGCGGCGATGGCGGCAGCTTCGTGTACCTGTTCGAAACGCCAGAAGGCTCGCTGCTCTATCAGGATACCAGCGGACATTGGAGCGGCATCCTGCACAACCTGCGCCCGGATGTGGCCATCCTGGCGGCCGCTGGTCGCGGCACCATCGATGGCGAACCCATTCAGGGCACGCTTGCCCAGTTCGTGGCACGGCAGGCCGACCTGCTGCGGCCACGCCGCGTGATTCTGGCTCATCATGACGACTGGCTGCCGGGTTTTTCGGTGCCGACCCGCATCGCACCGATATCGAGACGTAGCCAGGAAGATTGGGCCGTTGGGCATATTCATTCATGAGGATATCTTAAGTGACTTCTGTATTTAATGAATAAGTCTTTTGTATCTGTAATTACAAAATTAGTAAAAGCAGTGATACAATGCTTCTCAGAGCGGAGGGACCACTACCTCTAGATAGCGAGTGAGAAGCTGATCTGGAAGAACCGAACTATGATGTGTTTGCCCGGCTACTAGCAGATCTAAAAGGTCTCAAGCGTGGTCGTGATAGATTCCTCACATGCATCTGGAGTCAGAAATGTGTGTGCCATTGAGTATGCGAGGTTGATCAGGGAAAGGAATGATCCGCGTTGGCAGCACACTACAGAAGTTCACACGTCCTCCCTCACGTATCAAGCAAGGCCAGAGGCTCATTACACAGCACGGCAAACTATGGAACAGCTCGATTTCCTGTTACATGGCATGGCGACGAGCTCGCGAACATATGGCTTTGATTATCAGGGAGGAGCAAGTCTAAGGAGGTGGCAAAAAAAGAGACCTGTTTGGATCAATGCATGTTCATCGCCATCTTCTTTGGAGAGTGGCTTCAATGGAACAGGAGGAG
>Ga0207646_10003430_pt1 | contig 17904 bp, 15 predicted proteins | sample KBSK5502metaG_FD_184343 | JGI IMG/M metagenome (GOLD analysis project Ga0207646, IMG submission 184343) | Corn, switchgrass and miscanthus rhizosphere microbial communities from Kellogg Biological Station, Michigan, USA - KBS K5-50-2 metaG... | ecosystem: Host-associated > Plants > Roots >...
GTCGTCTTCCCGCTGCCCGGATCAGCGACGAGGACATGCCAGGTGCGCTTCTGCCAGGCCGAGCGCAGCATCGCCTGGAACCTGCGTTCAAAGGCCGTCTCGATAAATAAATCCTTCCAGGAGATGGGAAATGGGGCTCGTGTCATGGTCGGGGGTCCTCCCGCAACGTGCGAATGGGTAAGGTCTTCACCGGGCGATCAGGCTCCGCATTGGGAACGGCTGGAGGCAGTTTCAAGCTCGTTGCCGGTTTGGGTTCCAGGCTGGCTAACCGCTCCAGAACTGGTATCGGATGAATTTCTTCTCGCTGGCGATCATACGCTCGACTTTGTTCTTGGGCTCGAATCTGCGCACTGCGACGACGACGTGAGGAAGCCGCTTCCTCCTGAGTCCTGGTGCGGGCCTCCCGTCCCTGTTGGGCTGCCTCCTTTTTCTGGATATTGTCCGCTCTTCGCATGGCGGCCGCTTCCCATTCGCTGACCCGGCCTCCCAGAAACTCCGTGCAGTACGCCTCTCCCACGTAGCTGCCCGCAACGAAGAGGTAGAGCACCGAGAGATCACGCCGATCATAGTACAGCTCAAACTCGCGACCAGTGAGCCGGTTGAGTAAGCCTGGAGAGACATACCATCGACCGTGGAACGAAAGGCGGCTCCCGCTCTGCACCCGATAGCGGTGATCAGAGGTCTTGTGATTGACCGCTTTCATGAGCAACAGTTTGAGATCATCGGGGGAACCCAAGTAGCGCGGCACACCACTCTGGGCCACGGCATGCTCCCACAGCACGCTGCGTCTCTGCCGTCGAAGCGGGTCCCACTCTTGCTGGTAATCATCCACCACGGCTTGATAGAAACAGCGCTCCAGTGCTTCCAGGGTCATGCCTCCGGCTTGCGCTGCGGCGTCCGCGTCATGCACGCCGTGGCTCGTGTTGGGCTGGCGGCGTTCAAAGCGCTGGGTCATCCACCGAAAGAGCGATTCAACGGTCCCTTTGGCTGAAGGGCAATACGGGGGAGCCTGTTCGGTAATGATCTGTAAGCGATCCACCAATACCGCCCTGGCTCGCTCGGAGGTGAAGATCTTGCCCCGGTCATGCAACACGATGGCAGGTTTGCCGGAACAGGGCCAAGCATGCTGGCATCCTGCTCGCAAGATCAGGCGATCTTTGGGCTCCAGTGCTTGCTTGATGAGGCGCATGTAGTCCTCCTCCTTGAGCGGTCCCAGAGCGAGCACTGCCGCAAGTATGCACGCCGTTTTGACGCACACCAGCACCGCCGCATGTACGCGGCTGGTGACCGTTATCCCATCGGGAGTCACCACATACAGATCCATCGTATGCTCATCGACTTGCGTGACCAGCGCTGGGGCTGGAATGGAGAGGGCAAACGAGGTTGGGGATTGCCGCTCACGCGGCAGCGCTTTGGCTCCTTCGCGCATCGCCACCAGTTCGGGCTCTCTTCTCAGTCGATGCACTTCCTTGCGTACCTGATCATAAGAGGGAAGCACAACGGTTTCTCCGGTCTGCTCCGAGAGGCGCTTGGCTAAAGTATACATCTCCGTATGCTCATGGATGGCAGCTATCGACAGACGGGTAGGGAGCAGATACAACCGACGAATGCACTCTTGGAAAGCCGGATGGAACGCGACCTTCCGACTACGGCTCCCGTAGGGGACACAGGCAATCGCCCCTAAGGCTCGCGTGCGCTGCACCAGACGGCTGAGCGTCGAAGGAGCCAGTCTCTCGGCTTTGGCTGTCTCGCTGACCTGTGCTCCGGCCAGCACCGCTTCCACGGCCCGCAGATTCCGCAGATAATGCTCCCGCTTCGTGCCCTCGAGACTGGAGGCATCAAAGGGAGGACCAGGGATCACCGTCGGAGGAGACGGCGAGACTGGCGGTTCCACTGCCACAGAAATGTAGGGGAGCGTGTCGGGCAGAGGGTCAAGGACAATGGGCGGTGCGTCAGGTGGGAGCAAAGCCAGAGGCAGCCTCCGATCAAGATGCTTCTCAGCTAAATCCACCAACAGATGCCCGCATGCCGCAGCGTCAGCTAGCATCTTCCAGATGGCCGCTTCCACCTGGGATGCCGACCAGCGATCAAGAAGGCGCGGTACCACCTCTTCCACACTCGCCACCTCTCCCCACGGCCACACCTCATGCAGGGCGTTTTCAATGGCTGCAAATTCAGGAAAGCTCTGCCGTCTGGCATGTAAGGAGACGAAATTGTAATGCTGGCAGATCGAGAGCGTTTGCTCAGTGGCCAGCCAATAGACGCCACCAAGCCTTCGGGCCAACTTCCGGGCAGCCTCGGCTTTGGCCTGCTGACGTGCTTCTCGCTTCTCATCTTCCATCCCCGCCTCGGCGATGAGGAGCATTCCATTCGTCAGAGTTCCCACGATATCAGGTAAGTAGTGGTGAGGTTGGCCCTCATAAACATAGCCAATGGCGAAAGGTGCCTCGTTCGGAATGGGCAGTCGGTAGGTGGTCGCAAAGTGGGCATCGATATCACCGCGAGCATACCAGGCCACCTGGGGATGATACTCCAGGTACATCAAAAGCCGTTCCTCCAGTTGGCTGCAGAACGGCTGCCGGACATGATGTGGGTTCCCCGTTTTGAGGCTAGGAATCCATCCCGAGATGGAGCGACCGGCAATCTTGAACAGGTCAATGCCACGCATCCCTGATATGGTCATCAGCATCCCTCACAGTGTACAACCCATATGCTCATGACGCGGACACATACATTCTCAATGAAAAGGTGAATTTACAGAGTTCCAATGAAAGTATAGCCGATACGGAGCGGAATGTGAAGGTGGGGAGAGAGGCAAATTCGAAGATTCCGTCGATTTTCGATCATGTGATCCGCAACTCTTCAACCATAAAGTCATATTACCAGCAACAATGGGCTGTACAAGTATTGGAGGAACTTCGCGTGGCGAGTTACAATGAGCCTTTTCAATGGGAAAGCTTCTTTACTCATCTGGAGCAAGGGATGACTCGTGCCGCAGTGACATGGGAACAAGTAGAGCTCTTTACTGGCATCAAGAAGCATGTGTTGCTTCCCTGGTTCAACCTGAGCAAAATTCCTTCGCTCGAAACCATACTCAAGCTCTGCTACGTGTGTGAAGTGACTCCTCTTCAAGTGATGAGAGGTGAGATCACTTCTCTTGTTGAAGTTCTTCAGCGTGGGGTGTCATCACGGCCTTCTACCCATCGTCGTACCAGGCCAACAGTTGATTTAGATCGTTGTCGTGAGCTTATCCAAGCAGTGCTCGATGGTCGAGAGAAACCAATGAGTCAAAATCAGCTTTGCAAAGTCTTAGGGTGTGGTCATCACAAACTGCAACATTTTTTCCCCGAAGAACGGGCACTGATCATCCAAAAAGCACGGGAATACCGAAAACAGCAAGATAGACAGCGTATTGCCAAAACACATGAACAAGTACGACAAGCCGTCTTCTCTCTCCATATGCAAGGAATCTATCCCTCTCTACACAAAGTACAGTCTTTTCTCTCCGCTGGTGTGATGCTTCAATCGGATGCACGTGAAACTTGGCATGCTGCCCTGCGAGAACTTGGGCTTGAACCATGAGAAGGCGGCAAAACTTATGGGCTCTTAGACAGATTAAGTGTGCCTGCTTGCTTAAATTGCACCGTGCCTCCTGGTTCGACGCCGGAGAACCTAGCGTGGTAGAATATCGGCAGTGAAACCTATGTCAGTTACCTGGAGGCATTCCCCATCAATCTCTCTTCTCTTTTTGGATTGCCATCAACATTGGAACTCGATAGCATCGAGGTGCATGAGCAAGCAGTGCTCGTCTATCTTCACGCCACATCTCTCACCGCTAGATGCCCACAATGTGGAACAGCGGGGTCACGAGTCCACAGTCGTTATCAGCGCACCGTTGCTGATCTCGCGTTTGGTGGACGAAGTCTCACACTCAAATTACTGGTGCGCAAGTGGATCTGTCCCGAGGCTTTGTGTTCCCAACACATCTTTGCTGAACGCTTCCCAGCGTTGGTCCAGCACTACGCCCGCATGACTGATCGGCTGATTAAGGCACTCCAATCGACCGGAGTGCTCACCAACGGAGCCGATGCTGCACAGATTGCCTCGTCCTTTGGCATGGCTACGACCGCCAAGACCATCATCCGTCGCGTCTTGCAGCTTTCCTTACCCAGCGAAGGCTCGGTGCACAAGGTAGGTATAGACGAGTGGGCGTGGAAGAAAGGCCACCACTATGGAACGATCCTGGTAGACCTGGAGAAGCGACGAGTCGTGCAGTTGTTAGCAGACCGTTCGGTGGAAACGAGTACCGCCTGGTTACGCACGCATCCCGAAATTGATCTGGTCTCACGCGATCGCGGCCAAATCTTCCGCGAAGCTGCCACCCAGGGCGCTCCCCAGGCCAAACAGGTGGTCGATCGTTATCACTTACAGAAGAACTTTGCCGATGCCTTGGAGAAGTTCTTTCGCAAGCAGGAGCGTGTGCTCAAAAAGGCAGCCGAAGGCAGCACCGGCAAGGCCCGTCCTGCTAAGAGGGCAGCGGTGCCGGAACAAGTCGCACACGAGCGCCGTGCTCGGCATCGCCAACGCGTGCGTCTGCATAAGCGCATCTGGAAACTGTATCGAGCAGGCTATCACAAAGAGCAGATTGCCCAGCTCGTCGGCGTCAGCTCGCGCAGTGTCTACCGTGTCCTCGAACACGAAACGCCTCCACCTCCGCGACGACGATCTCGCTCGTCTTCCATCGTTGATCCGTACCTGTCCTACCTGGCTTCGCGATGGAACCAGGGGTGCCATAACGTCGCCAGGTTGTACGAGGAAATCGTTGCTCAGGGATACGTGGGGACGCGGCGTACCCTTGAGCTGCGGCTGCGCCCCTTTCGTCCCAAAGGGGCGCGCCCTGTCTCGAAACAGACCATCACCTGGAACCAACCTCCTTCGCCCAGAGGTGTGGCACTGATGATGGTCAGACCCACACAAAGCCGTACGAGAGAGCAAACGGCCTATCTGGAGCACCTTGTTCAAAGTGATTCGACCATTGCTGTGGTATTTGAGCTTGCGCAGGATTTTGGGCGTCTGCTGCGAAAGCACGAGGGGCTGGTACGCTTAGAGCAATGGAAAGCCGCTGTGCGGAGCAGTGGGATTGCCGAGCTCATCGCTTTTGTTGATGGGTTGGCTGACGATGCGGAGGCTGTTGCCAATGGATGCAGCATGACCTGGAGCAATGGCATGGTTGAGGGTTTCGTGAATAAAGTGAAGTGGATCAAACGCAGTTCCTACGGACAGGCAGGATTTCCGCTGCTGCAACGCCGTGTCCTGCTGCATCCGGCTGCTCGACAAGGGTTGAGCCAAGAGCAGAGACAACGCTCTTTCCGGCAGTCTGCATCGCCTGCCTCGCTTGAGACTAGCGGCACCGGGTCTCCACCAATGGCCATTGCAGCAGCGTAGTCTGTACCTAACGATTGGATGCCTCATGTGTGGCTCTCCCCTACTTTGATATTGGTGGCGAATGCAAAAATCAAGCGTGAGCTGTGGAGGGAGGAAGCTCAGAACTGGTTCAGTTTTGCCATTCGCCACCAACATCACTTTAAGTGAGCCTGCTTGCTTACGACCTCTTTCCGTGTCCAAGGGCCTTCTGAGAAAGGGGACCGTCTGTGTCGAACAACTCTCAAGGGCAAGTGCAAAGAAGAGCCCATCGATGGCGAACGTCACGGAAATCTGGCCGTTCGTAACGGTTTTCGTAACGTTTGGAGGACGGTAGCTGTGGTAAGATGAGAAAGGATGAAGACGCCTTGCTTTGAACGAGAGATGGAAGGAAGGTGCCTGGCCTCTCATGAGAGTCGACAGACCCATCCACAACAGCACCAGGGCAGCAAACAGGGAGTGCACGAATGAACGGTGAGCATGCGCCAACAGCAGTGGCCGAGAGCCGTGAGCGGCACAGCTACGCACGCTTGCAGGGGCGCTGGCTCCTGCTCGCTCGTGTCGGCTGGGTTGCCCTGGTCGTTCTCACCCTGGCGATCTTCTTCGCTAGCCTTCCGGTGTACCTGACACAACTGCAAACGCCCTGTGCTGGGACAGCATGCGGTTACCAGCAACTCACTCCCGAACAAGCAGGGGCGCTCAAAGGGATTGGCCTCTTTCCAGATGTGTACACAGCGTACAGGGTCACGCTCACGCTTGCTCTGATGCTGGTGTGTGTGGTGCTCAGCACGCTGATCATCTGGCGCAGGTCTCGTGACCGCATGGCGCTCATCGTCGCGCTTTTTCTGGTGACTCTTGCGCCTTTCGCTGTGATGCTCAACGTATCGGCGAGTCCCTCACCCTGGCAGGTACCGAACGAATGCCTGAGCTTCCTCTTTGTGGCTTTGTTCCTGCTTGTCTTCTCCTTGTTTCCCACTGGCCAGTTTGTGCCTCGCTGGATGCGCTGGATCATCATCGTTTTTCTCACGCTGCAAATCCCTTTCACCTTCTTCCCAGCAGTGGCTGCTCTGCAATTCTCCGCTGTGTCGCTTGGCTTTCTCGTGTCTCCGGTCGGCGAGCTGGCGATCCTTGTGGTCGTTCAATTGTACCGCTACCGGCGGGTGTCCAGTCCCCTCGAGCGCCAGCAGACCAAATGGGTGGTCTTCGGTTTCGCTGTGCCGATCACTTTCATAGTTATTGGGATTGTGCCGTATCTGATTTTCCCACAGCTCGCTGTGCCCGGTTCACTGTATCTGCCGGCTTACGCAGCCGTCCAAGACTTCCTGTTCCTCTTGATCCCGCTCTCGTTTGGATTCGCCATGCTACGCTCCCGGCTGTGGGAGATTGATGTGCTGATCAATCGCACGCTGGTGTATGGCGCGCTCACGGTCATCCTGACGGGGGTCTACATAGGCCTGGTGATTGGGCTGCAAGCGCTGCTGCGGGGCTTCATCAGCCAGGACAATGGCGTGGCCATCGTCCTCTCCACGGTGGCGATTTATGCCCTGTTCCAGCCACTACGCCAGAGCATCCAGCGGAGTATTGACCGGCGCTTCTATCGCAGCAAGTATGATGCTGCCAAGACCCTGGCTGCTTTCAGTGCGACATTACGCAATGAGGTGGACTTGGATCAGCTGAGGGAGCAGTTGCTGGCTGTTGTCCAGGAAACGATGCAGCCAACACAGGTCTCGCTGTGGCTGCGCCCTCCTGAACCAGCCAGAAAACACCTGACGACTTGGAGCAGTCCTCCCCTGCAAGCTTTCGGCAGCGAACAAGGCTAGCTGGCATGCCGCATGAGAAAGTGGAACTTGTATGAAGGCCTCTGAGGAACAGTGGAACGAAACACAACGCGAAGCAGAAGAGCGGCTGGCCTACCTGCTTTACACGTGATGGCACGTTCGCGCAGAGGAGGCCGTGAAGGGCAGAAAGGAGTACCATGTCTGGAGTCTTTACTATTGGCGGGAACCTGTTTGAAGTCCTCAAGCAGGAGAACCCCTCCGCCACGATCAAGATGACGATCCCACCAGCCCAGCCGAATTACCTGCGCGAGCAGCTCATCGTCATCCCTCAGTTGAAACACTCGTGGTGATCTCCGGGCAAGCCGAAGTGACCCATGGCTATGAGCAGCTCGCGACGGTGGTGCTTGACCCAGGGGAGGAGGTGTCCTTTGGGTCCAATGAATGGCATGCGACCAGCAACGCTTCCCCAGAAGAAGCCCTCGTGGCTCATCTGGTGCAAACGCCAGGCCACCAGTGGGCACAATTCATGCGGGAAGGAGCCGCGCTGCAACAGGGGGGGCAACTCCCCTTTCAAGTATAGGTTTTTAGGAAAGAAGGCTGAGAAAGGAGGAGCTGGAAATGAGCAATGAACAAAGTGTCCCCCTGGTTTTAGCACTGGATGATCCCGCTGCCACACTGGAGCAGGTAGGAGGAAAAGGTGCTTCGCTTGCACGGCTGGCGGCAGTCGGCTTGCCTGTCCCACCTGGGTTTCACATCACCACAGCCGCCTATCGCTATTTTGTGACAGAGAATGGGCTGCAGGAGCAGATACTGACGACGGTCTCCGCCGCCACTGCCGACCAGCCCACCTCGCTCGAAGAGGCGTCCAGGAAGATTGGCCGGATGTTTGCACAAGGAAGCATGCCCGCTGAGATTGCGGCGGCAATTCGCCGGGCATATGTTGCCCTGGGCGGGGACGATCTATCCGTGGCGGTGCGCTCCTCGGCCACGGCTGAGGACCTGCCGGACCTGTCCTTTGCCGGTCAGCAGGAGACCTATCTCAACATGCGCGGCGAAGCGATGGTACTTGATGCCATCAAACGTTGCTGGGCATCGTTGTGGACTGCACGAGCGATTGGCTATCGCGCACGATCTGGCATCACGCACGAGGAGGTACGCCTGGCGGTGGTGGTGCAGGAACTCGTTCTGGCTGATGCAGCCGGTATCCTCTTCACCAGCAATCCGTTGACTGGCGAACGCGACCAGGTGATGATCAACGCCGCCTGGGGACTGGGTGAGGCCATTGTGAGTGGGCAGGTCACTCCTGATACTGTCGTGGTTGACAAGGCAAGCGGGACGATTACTGCACAGCAGATCAGTGAGAAAGAAGTGATGACGGTGCGCTGCCCTGAAGGCACGGGTGAAGAACCGGTTCCTGTAGGCAAGCGCACGAGCGCAGTGCTTACAGCCGTACAAGCGGCGCAACTGGTGCGCATCGGTGTGCGGATTGAGGAACTCTATGGTCAGCCAATGGATATCGAGTGGGCTCTCCACCATAATCGGTTCTTCATCGTGCAGGCCCGCCCGATCACGGCATTGTCTAAAACCGCCGGATCGCAAGTGACACGACCACCGGAGTGGAAACTTCCCAAACCCAAAGGGAAGTACATGCGTGCAAGCGTCGTAGAGTTACTGCCAGACCCGCTCTCACCGCTCTTCGCCACGCTGGGACTGCCAGCCTGGAACAGAGCGACGCATCGATTTGGGCTGGCAGCAGGCATGGGTCATTTATCAAGTGATATGCTCACCACGATTAACGGCTATGCCTTCTATGATTTGAGCTACAGGATGGCTCTGACAAAACCCACAGTGATGGTGACAGTAGTTCCTCGCCTCATGTACACTGCACAGCAGCGCTGGGAACAAGAGGCTCGCCCGGCCTATAAAGCTGTCGTGCAGCGTTGGGAGGCGGTGAAGCTGTCAAGGGCATCCGCTGCCGAGTTGCTTGTCGGGACGCGGGAAATTCTCAATGCGGCAGCGAGCTATTACCTCACCATTCAGGGTGGCATCCTGCCAGCAGCGTACATGACTGAGACCATCTTCACCATTGTCTATGAGAAGCTTTTGAAGCGTCGCGCCGACCCATCAGCCCTTACCTTTATGCTGGGCTATGACAGTGCCCCGATACGGGCAGAGGAATCGCTCTACGATCTGGCACAGTGGGTACGCACTCAGGATGATCTGAGCACCATGTTGCAAAACATGTCGGGAGCACAATTTGCCTCAGCCTATCAGACTGCTCGCGTAGATGGCATAGACGAAACACTCTGGTCAGCGTTCTGCCAGCGCTTTACGGCTCACCTCGCCCAATTTGGACATGCCATCTACGATCTCGACTTTTCCAAGCCGGTGCCCGCGGATGATCCAGTGGCACTGCTAGAAACACTTAAGTTTTTCCTGAGCGGCAATGCGCCCGATCCGCATGCACGTCAGGCAGCTTCAAAGAAAGCACGCGAGCACGCCATGCAAACGATGTTGAACCGGCTCCGAGGCCCTTCCCACTCGCTCTTCCGTCGCCTTGTAGGGATGGCTCAACGTTTCGCCCCGTTACGCGAGGACGGGCTGGCTGATGTGGGCCTGGGCTGGCCGGTACTGCGCCGGATGGTGCGTGAAATAGGGCAGCGCCTGGTCACTCACCATGCCATCACCATTCCGGACGACGTGTTCTGGCTGACGCAGGACGAATTGCTGGAGGCCGTCATCGCTCTGGATGGAGGACAACCCCCGGCGAACTATCATACGCCAGTCAGCGAGCGGCGTGCAACCTGGGAGAGCGAACGCACGCTCACGCCGCCAATGGCCTTACCACTTAAAGGTGGCACTCGCTTTTTAGGGATGAATTTGATCAGTATCTTACCCGGCCGTACTGGTCAGCCAGCAGGGGATGTGCTGAAAGGAAGCCCAGCCAGCCCTGGACATATCACTGGCATAGCGCGGGTCATTCATGGCGCTGATGAGTTCGCACAGATGCGACAAGGGGATATCCTGGTAGCCAGGATCACGACGCCCGCCTGGACGCCACTCTTCGCCCTGGCCGCGGGGGTAGTTACTGATGTGGGCGGCCCACTCAGCCATGGTTCGATTGTCGCCCGCGAGTATCATATTCCGGCTGTTCTTGGCACAGGTGTCGCAACGGAGCGGATTCATAATGGTCAGAATGTCACTGTGGATGGTGATGCGGGAACCGTGACGCTCTCCCGTTGATGAGATGCTTTTCCTCTCAACCTTCTTTTCTAAAAACCTATACTTGTAAGGGGCAACTCCCCACCGGCTTTGTCAACCGGTGGTTCGACATCCTTCAGGTGGTTTTTCGCTAGCCTCCTCGGGGATCACTCCAGCAGGAGGAGAGGCCCGGGCTTCTGAGCACGCATCGGAACGGCGGGCATCGCTGATGGGAGACTGAGTGAACGCACCAGGAAGCAAAGCCTCGGCGGCCTGGAAGGCCACAGGGCTCCTTTGCACTGCATGTCAGCGTCGCACCATCTCACCGTAAGGCAGGGGGGAGCTGGCCACCGGCGCGACTCTTCTGCGCTGTGGCAAGTGGATCCTCAGCCACATGGTTGGTTCGGAGCAGGAGCCGTAGCCCCCTTCGCGGTTGCATGCTCCTGGACGCAGATCACGGAGAAGCAGGTGTGGCAGCCGCTCTTCTGCTTCGCGTTGTGTTTCGTTCCACTGTTCCTCAGAGGCCTATGAAGCAAGCAGGCACACTTAAATTGTCCTAGAACCACCTTATGGCAAGATTCGGCAAAACATTTTGGCAAAGGGCATGAGCGATACTAACAGGCAAAAACTTTGCCATTTGTTGCAACGAAAAGTTATGTGGCAGAGCATGCCCGTTGTGCATCTTAAATAAGAATATGCTGCGAAAAGTTATTGTCCGAACGGCGAAAAGTATTTCGACAAACAACAAGATTTCTATCGAGTGAAGAACTGATACGGGGAGCAAACTTAAAACCCAGCAGGGCCGTAAGCGCAAAGACATGATCGGTACTGCCTCCTGTATCGGTGTAGTGCTCGCGAATATGCAGGTCACTTTCATGATGACAGAGAGCATCGATCACATGCAAGGCTTCGCTCTCGTTGGTGCTAATGACCTGTTGCTTGCCGAAAGGCATCCAGATATTGGCGGTGTGAGAGTAGAAGGTCACCCCTTTCCCGAAGCCGAAATAGCGAGCATTGCGGACAGCATTGGGCGTCTTGACGACGGTTTCAATGCGCATCCCATCAGAAGATGAGCTGGTTCCATCACCCCACATCCGGGCAAATGGCAGGTTGAGCACAAAGTTATCAAGCGTTGCAAGGGCTGTCAGCAGGGTCTCCTCGCGGATATGCCAGTCAACCGACCAGGAGAGTTGACGATAGCTGTAGGGGCATGAATCCGCCATTTTTGAGAGGCCATAATTCATTCCCATCCCCATCAGCCCGGCTACCAGGATCAGACGCTCTCGGCCCGTGGTCGCCATGCCCGTGCTCAGATGGGTCAGGTGCCGCAGGAAGCCGGTCCAGTTGTCTACCTCAAGCAGCAGATCCGCAAGAGGGATACGTGGTAGGAACGCGGACATCCGACGGCTGTGATACTCCGCCTGCTCTGGGACCGCTTTTTCTAAGGGTGGAAGTTGAAGCTTGCCATGCTCATCCAGACGAAGACTTCCAGGTACTACCCCAATACTTTGGCGTAGGCGCGAGAGCTTCTCAACAATTTCTTGCTGTTTCTGCTCCAAGTAGTGCGAAGCCGTTCCCTCCACTGCGAGTCTGGTCTGCTTTTTCTCGATGAGCTGCGCAAATTCCTGTTTCGGCAACAGATAGTCTTCAAAAGGCTGGTGCCGCCGCGATCCTCCAACTGCCACGTCTCCAGAGTGGAGCCGAGCATTGAGCGCTTCAAAGGCTGCTGCTTCATACTGATTGGGCACAATCTCGTCTCCAAGAATGACATGCTTTTTCCACTTGTCTGTAAGGTGCGAGAGCGGGGTCGTCATCATCTGCCTTCCCACACGCTGTTCCACTCCTGTCACTCGTTTCCGGGACTTCTGCAAACGGACGGCATGATCCAGGTGGTAAATGCCCCGAAACTTCCACGATTTTTGCCCTGAAACCTGCATATTTGCCCTGAATTGTACACAGCACAGCCATTGATGGCCTGTGAAACGGCTCCAGAGCGATTGTTTTCACTCACCGTTTTGTGAATTCAGATGACCTGTTTTTGGGTTTAAATGGTTGAACCGAATTCATTTTGCCCGGAAATTTGCACACACAGCCCTCTGGAAGAGGCTACTTGTGCGCTATTCGGGGCAACTGTGCCAGTTTGAGGGCAAAAATGGTTGAACATTCAGGTCAATTACCACCAGGGCCTGGATTGCAGGTGCCCCGGAAGGTCCTGGCTGGAAATCAAGTGCTTGATACAGCGTGAACAAGCTCTTACGCATCGGCACATAGCGGGTCTCGATCAGATCCAGGGAGTCAAAATCTTCTGGCCGCAGCAGCGCTTTGGCCGAGGTGACGGTTTGTTGAAGGACAGTGGCTGGCACCCGCGCCAGCACGGACTCTTTGATGTCACTGCCGTCTTCACAGCTTTGCAGAAACGCCTCTGCCGCGCGCGTGAGAACCGTGAGGTGAGCATTGATTTTGCGGGCATTGACCCGCAGATGCTTGTCTTGCTTCCTCTCTCCCTTGCGCAACAGATCGGCGAGGAGTTTATCAAACTGGTCCAGTGCCTGGTCAGTGAAGTCCTGTGCTAGTTCATGCAAGTAGGTCAACAATAAACTATACCGGCGCTTCTTCGACACAATTTTGAGCAAAGGCTGTGCGGAGAGTTTGCTGCATTTCCGGGCCAGATGAAGAACACGATTTTGATGCAGTGTAGTGGGCACAGGGGGCAGGTCCAGCTCTCGAATGAAAAGAAGACGCTCGACAATCTTCTTGATGCTCTTTGGAGAAGGATCTCCTGGAGTAGCTCTCAGCCAGGCCAATCGGGTATGTCCCCCAAGCCTAGTCTCGTTGTGCAGGAGAGCATCCAGCCGCTGTTTCTGCGCTACGGTGAGTCGCAAGGTGAGTACATTATACAGGTGGTCTTCCACCAGACGCAGCACGACCCAGACCAATTTTTCCGTCTGGACCAATGTGGGCGGGAGGATACGCTCTTTGCGGAAAAACTCAAAAGCTTGTTCGATGAGTGGAACCGCGCGATCACTTTCTAAGGCGTGAGGCAAAAGAAATCGGGCGGCAGCCAGATATTCTCGCCACCCACAACGGCGATACCCACACTCTTTGCAAATCTCATCGATATGCTCATAGAGCGTTCCGGGGCGATTGCCATACTCTGCGAAAGCGCCGATGGGGAGATGGATCTACCCGGCAATGCTGGCCAAAATCGGTCGCGGCACCTGTTTCTGATTGCTATATTCAGCAAGTGGACGGCCTGGAAAATGCAGAAGCGCAAGCTGAACGGCGAAACCAAAGCGATTGGCCGGACGCCTGCGGCGATTGACCAGCTCTACCTCTTCTGTGGTCAGGGTGTAATAACGAGCGAGATCCCGATCGTCAAGGTCTGTCGGGATCTCCATCATGATCTGACGCTGCTCCTCGGTCAGATAGGTTGGGACTTTTTTATGGGTCATGGGGACGCGCTCCAAATCTCTGAAACCTAGAATGCATCCTTCTTACCATACCCTCATGACCCTGACAAGCTTAGCGGAATCCTTCAGGACCTTTTTACTGCTTGCCCGCCCTTAGCGGAATCTATCGGGGAATTTATGTCGGGACCCCAGATCTGTATGACCGCTATCGACAGGGGGCTTATCAAGATGTGTATGATGAACTGCTGGCGATGCAAGAAGACATCTACGAGTCACCCATCTATGAGGAGGCACTGCTCGTCATGAGAGAACTCATGCGAAGGGTCCGAACGAACATTGAACGACTCATCGTACACCTTCACTCTCTCAGGTATCAATTTGGCAAAGGTGGCTTTTGGCAGGAGTTTGCTCCTGAGCAACAACCTGCTTTCTCTGCTGTCTTTCAGTCGCCGCCTCCAGGAACACCGGAGCATCTTGCCAGGTTGGAACAACTCGCCGGACCGTTGCCATTATCGCTCAAATGCTGGTATGAAGAGGTTGGAAGAGTCAATCTGATTGGCCTGTTTCCAGCACACAAACGAGGAGACGGACCCGCTTTAGATCCTCTGTATATTGAGTCGCTTGAGCAAGTCCTCAAAGAGACCCAGGTGTTTCTGGAGATCGATGGATGGCCGGACCGAGTTGTAATGCTCGCTCCTGACCAGTACCATAAATACGGATTCAGTGGGGCTGGTGCTTATACGGTGACCTTGCCATGCAAAGCACTGGATGCTCCCTTTGAGGATGAACCGCATCACACGACCTTTGTCAACTATCTCCGAGGATGTTTGAGGTGGGGCGGTTTTCCTGGGCTAGCAACTGAGCCTCGACTGGTGCCTGAAGGGATGGATATGTTAACGAAAGATCTGGTCCTTTTTTAGCTATTTCCACGATACTGTTCAGATTTCTTCTTTTCTGATATACTCCGGACATGACAGCAGAAGAGACAATAACGTCATTAGAAGCCCAACTCAAGCAAGCCTTAGAGCGGCTCGATGAAGTCACCGAGCAATTGCGAGTCGCCCAAGCACGCATTGAGGAACTCGAGAAGCTGAAAACACCGCCGCCACCTTTCGTCAAGGCGAGTAAGAAGAAACAGCCCGAGGAGCAGAAGAAGGCTCGCAAGAGGCGTGATGCGAGGCACAATCGAGCGAGACCGCGTTCGACCCCAACTCAGATCGTGGAGCATTGGCTGGTCACATGCCCCACATGTCAGTTGCGTTTGGGAGGCTTGAGTCTGGCGCGCTGCCGAGAGGTCATTGATGTGTCCGCGCCCCCGCCAGTCGAGGTCACGGAACATCGGATCTACAAGGGCTGGTGTGCACAGTGCCAAAATTGGCAGGAAGCCCCGGTGGACTTCCACGACCAGGTGGTCGGGCAAGGACGCATCGGAGTGCGACTGGCTAGTCTGATCGCCACGTTGCGCACGGTGATGCGACTGCCCATTCGACAGATCCAGACGTACCTGCTCACGCTGCAGGGGGTCAGGATCAGCAGTGGAGAGATTGTTGAGCTGCTGCATCGGATCAAAGCGCAACTGCAGCCTCATCTCGATGCTCTCAAACGGGAGATCCGCGCCAGTCCAGCAGTCCAAGCCGATGAGACGGGCTGGCGAGAAGATGGCACCAATGGCTATATCTGGAGTGTCTCAACGCCGGGCATGCGCTAGTATGAGTACCATCATTCGCGTGGCGGGGAAGTAGTCAAAGAGCTCATCGGCGAGGACTTCGGCGGAGTGCTCGGCAGTGACTTCTATGCAGGCTACAACAGCCATCAGGGCTTGCATCAACGCTGTTGGGTGCATTTCTTACGCGATGGCCATGAACTCAAAGAGAAGTATCCGCATGATGAGCAACTCCACCGTTGGGCTGTCTGCGTCAAAGCGATCTACGAGCAAGCCGTGGCCTGGGCCGAGCAGGGTCCTGACCCGCACCTCTCAGCACGCCAACAGCAGCAGACGCGCGTGGGGCAGCAGCATGCCTTCGAGCAGCAGTTGCTTGAGGTCTGCCGTCCCTACATGGGTACTGCTACCCCTCAACATACCTTATGTGAACGGGTTGAGCGCTTTTTGCCCGAGCTCTTTGTCTTTGTCGCCGTGCCTGGTGTTCCAGCCCACAACAATCTAGCCGAGCGCAGTATTCGCCCCTTGGTCGTGGCACGCAAAATCAGTGGGGGCACCCGTAGTCCCAAAGGCTCAGAGACCCGCATGGGACTCGCCAGTCTGTTTGGCACCTGGATGGCCCAGCACCTCAATCCGTTCTCCCAATGCCTGGCTACCTTGACCAGGAAATCTTCCTTAGGTCAAGTCTGAACACTTTCATTTCCACAAACTACTTGACAGACTCAAAAAATGACCAGCTTCATTCCTCTGTGTCCAATTTTGCTGCTCACTCCTCTCGCGCTAAAATGGGACTGCTCAAATCGTGAATGCAATAAACCGGTTCAGATCAGTTTTGCCGACGTAGTAAAAAACTACGACACAGCATTTTGTAATTTACGACTAATAGGCGTGTTTTTATTCTTCTTGCCCTTGCGTCAATTTCTTCACATCCTGACGTCATTCCGCCAGCATTCGATTGATTCGCAATGCTTTTTCCATGGCATCAGCAATCTCCACACCTCTCTCCGAGCCTGATCTCAGTATGATCTAGCGTGTAATTGTCCCGGTTTGGAGATTCATCCGCACTTTTCGTGCTCATTGGGGTTCTGGTAGCAAGTGGACAGGAATCAACGTTTAGGAATGAGTCTTTGAGCGTTTACCCTCTCGCTGCTCCAGTCGATGTCCTTGCTAGAGCCAACCTGTTGCCCGTAACCGCTCAATGGCGAGAGCGACTCCATCACGATTATTGGTATCGGTCACCCAGTCGGCGGCTGCCTGCACTGCAGGGGAGGCATTGCCCATCGCAATACCAAGTCCCACCAGGCGGAGCAACGCCAGGTCATTCTCCCCATCGCCAATGGCCACCATGTTGGCTGGCGTGATGCCAAGCTGGTGCCCCAGGGCCAAAAGTGCCGTAGCTTTATCCACACCATGATGAGTGATCTCCAGGTAGCTGGCAAGGGAAAACTGTCCTGTGCAGTCAGCAGGCAATGTGTGTACAAGCAACGAAAGTTCGGGCATGAGTGCAGACGCTCCGGCAATCGCGAGCAGCTTATGGGGAGCCTGTGTCATGTGAGCAAGGTCCGGCTCGACGATGGGAGGAACTCCGGTGAGGCGACTTTCCCGCTCTAGTGCCGAATCCCACTTGGGAATATACCAGTTGTCGCTACAATACCAGCCGATACTGAGGCCTCGTTCCAGCCCATTGCGCAACACCCTGTGTGCAGAGGAGAGGCGTATGCGCTCTTCGGTCACGGCTTCGCTTGGCTCCTGCGGGTCAGGGCTGATCCGGCAGGTGAGTGCTCCGCTATAGCAAATAGCCAGGCCAGTGATGCCCAACTCCCCCATAATCGCATGGAGCGCACGTGGACTTCGTGCTGAGGCCAGAACGACCTGCACGCCCTGGGCCATCACGTGCTGCACCGCGGTACGGGTCACAGCTGTGAGCTGGTAGTCCGTGGTCAGCAGGGTGCCATCGACATCAATGACCAGCACCCGCGCTCGTCGGATCGTGTTCATACGCCTCCAACACAGCGAAATCCGACCGCTTGGATAGCTTCGTGGTCGATCAGATACTGTTCCATGCGCTTGAGAAAGGTGAGGAGTTCTCGCTCTTGCTCAGGTGTGGCATAGCGGATTCCGTTGCCGATGTAGACGAAGAGGTAGGGGACCCAGGCAAAAAAGTGCTCATGACATATCCTACGGAATGCTGACATCATCTGCTCATACGGGTTAAGGTGATGCTCGGAACCTCGTTGCAACCAGGCCGTTCTCACCGCCTCAATAGATGCTGCTTCAGATGGCAGCGTTGCCGGGTCGGTGTCGTAGTGTCCACTCAAGAACAGGAGCCGTTGTATCTGATAGAGCCACGAGGCCGTCCGCGCATCAAAGCGGTCATAGGCGTAATCCTGGCAGATGATCCTGCCTTCCGGCTTCAAGAGCCGTTTCACCGTCG